>Ga0181559_10006724_pt1 | contig 10794 bp, 11 predicted proteins | sample 011ome_21_FD_133752 | JGI IMG/M metagenome (GOLD analysis project Ga0181559, IMG submission 133752) | Coastal salt marsh microbial communities from the Groves Creek Marsh, Skidaway Island, Georgia - 011508AT metaG (megahit assembly) | ecosystem: Environmental > Aquatic > Marine > Intertidal... | reverse complement strand
CGCGACTTCAGGCGCTCTTCGATGCCGTCCAGATCCGACGGGGACTTGTCGGCCGAGATGATGATCTGACGGTTCTGATCCACCAGGGCATTGAAAGTGTGGAAGAACTCTTCCTGGGTCGAATCCTTGCCCGCAATAAATTGGATGTCGTCGATCATCAGGACATCGACGGAACGGAACTGCTCCTTGAAATCCATGATCGTGCGATACCGCAGCGCCCGGATGAACTGATACATGAACTTTTCGGCCGACATGTAGAGAACGCGCCGTTTCGGCTCGCGTTCGGTGATATGCCAGGCGATGGCGTGCATCAGATGGGTCTTGCCCAGCCCGACACCGCCATAAAAGAACAGCGGGTTGAACGGGACAGATTTGGATTCCGCAACCCGGCGGGCGGCGGCATGGCCGAGCTCGTTCGAGCGGCCGACCACGAAATTGGAGAACTTGAAACGGTCGTCGATGATCGCGCGCACATCCTCGAGCGCCGGATCACCACCGTCAGGCACCGCTGATGCCGAGACCGGGTTGCCGGATGCACTGCGGGGCGCGGCCTCGGATTCGATCCGCTGCGCCAGAGGCTGACGCGGCGGCGCGCCGGCGGGCTGCACGACGGTCTGGGAGGGCTCGACGATTATCTCGACAGTCTTAACGGCATCGTTTTCGGCCGCCCAAAGCTCGGACAGGCGGGCGCTGTAATTCTGCTCGATCCAGTCACGCATGAAGCGGGTCGGGACCGCCACCCGAAGGCGCCCCCCATGAAAGTCCCCCAGGGTCAACGGCTTCAACCAGCTGTTATATGCTGCATCACCGACATCCGATCGCAGTTGTGCGCGCACCCGCGTCCACTGTTCGGTCATCGACCCGTCGGTTTGCCCCCACTGTTCTCCCATCTGGCGAGATACTCCATAAGCACAAATGTTCATTCACTGATGCGCGGTTCCGCCAGGAAACACCCGCACACCCCGATCGCTCACATCCGGTCAATCATCGCAACGATTGCCATCCGTTCACACAGTCTGGACAACACACAATGTCGTCGGCGAAACGCCTGAAGGACACGCCACTGTCCACCCCCGCCTCCCGGGAACCCCTCTGCGAGAACTCGCTGAGAGAACTGGCGAAACATTCAAAATGAAAGACACAGGGCGAAGCCCCGAAGACAGAAACGTTACAAATTTGCCCCAACACCAAGCCGCTTAGAAAAATTCAGTATTACTTCTGAATATTTGTTTTTAGCGTACTTTTACTTCCCTGGAACCAAAACGTCTCCATGAGGACCGGGTTTTATTTAATGTTCCCAATCTCTCTAAGTTTTCTCTCGTAATGAATGTCGATACCGCCGACCGAGTATTTATTTTAACTGTTTCTCGATCCCGTAAAGGCAATCGGAAGATAGCGCGCAAGGTCTCAGGCTGCAACCGATCAAAACGCTGAATCGATAAAAAAACACGAAAATTTCGTTTGTCCGGACGGCTGTTCCCGCAAACGAAAACCGCGCCCGAAGGGCGCGGCTCGAAAAAACTCAAAGGCGGTGGTGGGTTACGCCATCGCCTTGATGCGTGCTGACAGGCGCGAGAGTTTTCGCGACGCCGTGTTCGCATGCAGGACACCTTTCTGTGCGCCCCGATGCAGTTCCGGCTGGGCCGCCCGAAGAGCTTCCTGGGCCGCCGCCTTGTCGCCCGATGCGATGGCCGTCTCGACACGCTTCACATGGGTCCGGACCCGACCGAGCCGGTCGCCGTTGATGGCAGCGCGGCGTTCGTTGCGGCGAATACGCACCTTGGCAGAATGATGATTGGCCATGTTGTTCTCAATCTCGTTTCAGTTTGGCCGCAGCATATAGACCTGCCTCAAAGGGCCGTCAAGGCGCAAACGTCTGGAATTCCGGCGGCTTTGGCCCCGGCGGAATACGTGTCTAGCGGTGTTTGAAGTTTGGCTGACGTTTCTCGGCAAAGGCAGCCATGCCTTCCTTCTGATCCTCGGTGGCAAAGGTCGAATGGAAAACCCGACGCTCGAACCGCACGCCTTCGCTCAGCGTCGTCTCATAGGCGCGGTTCACCGCCTCCTTGGCCAGCATGACAACCGGACGCGACAGATCGCAGATGCCGTCCGCCGTCTTCATGGCCTCGTCCATCAGATCGTCGGCCGGGACCACACGACTGACCAGGCCAGACCGCTCGGCCTCCTCGGCATCAATCATCCGACCCGTCAGGACCATCTCCATGGCCTTGGACTTGCCCACGAAACGGGTCAGGCGCTGGGTGCCGCCCGCACCGGGGATGGTGCCGATGGTGATCTCGGGCTGGCCGAACTTGGCCGTATCCGCTGCCAGGATGAAGTCGCACATCATAGCCAGCTCGCAGCCCCCGCCCAGCGCATATCCGGCCACGGCAGCAATCACCGGCTTGCGGCACTCGGTCACCCGCTCCCAGCCATCGGTGATGAAGTTCTCGAGATAGGCATCCATATAGGACTTGTCGGCCATCTCCTTGATATCGGCGCCGGCAGCAAAGGCCTTCTCCGATCCGGTGAGGACGATTGCGCCGATATTGTCATCGGCCTCGAAATCATCGAGGGCGCGTCCGAGCTCCTGAATCAATGCGTCACAAAGTGCGTTGAGCGCCTTCGGGCGGTTCAGCCGGACGATCCCGACATGTCCCCGGGTCTCGATTTCGATATTTTCATAGACCATTAGGGCCTCCTCGGTATGCGTTCGTGTTGGACTGATATGCCGCGATACGGCGGTCTATTGATCCCGGGGTGCGATGGAAAACCGCACGGCCACGGGCGGGCCTGCCGGCCCGATCTCGATTTTCAACTGTTCTTCGCCGCGCACCCAGGTTCCGCCCGGGGCGGCCTGCCACCCCAGAGCCGGAAGGGTTTGCGCATAAAACCCGCGCACCGCATCCGCGGTGACCGGGCCACGGGCAACGGCTTCCACAATTCGCCCCGCCGGCTTGTCAAAGACCACCCGGGCTGCCGGGTCCTCGACCAGGCCCCCGGCCAGCGGCAGATCATCTATATCGGCCAGATAGGCGGATTCGGCACCGGCTGGTACAGCGGCCAGAACCAGCGATATCGCAAGCGCGAAAAGTTTTGTGCGTAGCAGCATTGGTGCGCTCCATAGCTCAGCGTTGCCGTCGAGGGCAATAGAAAGTCGAACGGCCCGACTGCACGATCCGGCGAATCCGACAGGCCTCGTTACCGCTCTGCGCACAGGCCGGGCAGGTTTCGCCTTCCCGTCCATAGACCGCCCAGTTGTGCTGGAAGTATCCCAGTTCGCCATCGGTCTGCACGTAGTCGCGCAGCGAGGACCCGCCCGCCGCGATGGCCTCCTCGAGGACGGATTTCACGCTGTCCACCAAACGGACCGCGCGCTGCCCGCCGATCGTATGGGCACTGCGCTTCGGGCTGATCCCCGCCCGCCAGAGCGCTTCGCAGGCATAGATATTGCCGATTCCGGCCACGACGCGCTGATCGAGCAGCGCAGATTTGACGGGGGTGCGCCTGCCGCGCAGCGTCGCGGTCAGGTGGCCAGCATCGAACGCGTCCGAGAGCGGCTCGGGGCCGATCGCGCGCAGATGGGGACTCTCACTCTCGCCGCCCCGCGGGATCAGATCCATATATCCGAAACGGCGGGCATCGTTGAACACGATGCGGCCGCCATCGGCCATCTCGGCAATCACATGATCATGCTTCTCGATCAGTGCCCAGCCGGAATTGTGTCCGGCCTGCCCGGACGAGGCCCGCGCACCCGGCGAGACGGTGAACCGTCCCGACATGCCCAGATGCGCCAGCCAGGTTTCCCCGTTGTCCAGACGTATCAGGATGTATTTGGCCCGCCGGGTCACCTCCGTCACGGTGCGGCCGGTCAGCCGGTCGGCAAACCGGTCGGGCAGCGGAAACCGGAGATCGGGGCGGCGGGCCTCGACCCGGGCAATCCGCTGTCCCTCCAGCGCAGGACGCAGACCGCGGACCACGGTTTCGACTTCGGGGAGTTCGGGCATGGCAGACCAGCTTGTGATGTTGCAGCAGGCATCATACGGCATCGGCGTGTGCGACGATAAGCGCTTGGACGGACGTGGCTTTTCTTTTGCCGCCCCGGCCCTTCCTCCGATATGGTCCCCCCGCTATGCCAGACCCCGGATCGAGCGCGGCCTCCGACGCGGCCCAAGACACCACCCACGACACCACCCATTTCGGATTCGAGGACGTCCCCGTCTCCGAAAAGGCTGCGCGCGTGCGCGATGTGTTCTCTTCGGTCGCGGGAAATTACGACCTGATGAACGACCTCATGAGCATGGGCGTGCATCGGGCGTGGAAGGCGGCCTTCGTGAAGAAGATCATGGTGCGGCCGGGCATGAAATTTCTCGATGTGGCCGGCGGCACGGGCGATATCGCCTTCCGCCTGCGCGAGAAAATGGGCAACAGCGGCGAAATCACGGTCTGCGACATCAACCCGGACATGCTGCGGGTGGGACAGGCGCGCGCCATCGACCGGGGTATTCTCGGCCCGAACTCCGGCCTGCGCTGGGTCTGCGGCAATGCCGAGGCGGTTCCCGCCCCCAACTCCACCTATGACGTCTATACGATCGCCTTCGGGCTGCGCAACGTGACCGACATTCCCGCCGCGCTGGCCGAGGCACGACGTGTGCTGCGTCCGGGCGGTCAGTTCTTCTGCCTGGAATTCAGCAAGGTGGTGCTGCCGGTCCTCGATCGGATTTACGACGGCTATTCCTTCACCGTATTGCCGAAACTGGGGCGCTATGTCGCCCGGGACGAAGCCGCCTATCGCTATCTTGCCGAGAGCATCCGCAAGTTCCCCGATCAAGACACGCTGCTGGGCCTGATTGCCGAAGCGGGGCTGGAACAGGGCCGGGTCGCGAACCTGTCGGGCGGGATCGCCGCGATTCACTCCGCCCGGCGGATCTGAGGCCCATGTTCCGCGCATTGCGAAACCTGTTCCGGTTGCTCGGAATTGCCCGCACGCTTGCGCGCTACGACGCGCTGTTTCCGGCAGAGTGGCTGCCGGGCGGCGGCGGTCTCAGTTTCGCGGCCCGGCTGCTCTCGGGTTTTCGCAAGGCCCCGGACATCCGGGATCTGCGGCCAGGCGAACGCCTCGCCCACGCCCTGCAGGACCTCGGTCCCAGCTTCATCAAATTCGGCCAGATGCTGAGCACCCGCTCCGACCTGGTGGGCGAAACCATCGCCACGGACCTGTCCACCCTGCAGGACCGTCTGTCGCCATTCTCCACCGCCGAGGCACACGCCGCCATCGAAGCCGAGTTCGAACAATCGGTTGACGAGCTCTTCGACGAATTCGATGACACCGCTGTCGCCGCGGCCTCCATCGCACAGGTTCATATCGCGAAAATCCGGATCGCCCCGGACGACGCTGATGGCGCTGACAGCGCTGACGGTGCGGCCGGGGATGAAGACAACACGGACGCTTTCCGGACGGTCGCAGTCAAGATCCTGCGCCCGGGGATCGAGCGCGCCATCGAGCGGGACCTGGAACTGTTCCGCTGGATTGCCGCTCTTGCCGAACATTCACAGCCGCGCCTGCGGCGTTTCAAGCCGATTGCAGCTGTCGAGACCTTTGCCACCAGCCTGCGGTGGGAAATGGATCTGCGCATGGAAGGTGCCGCCGCCTCGGAACTGCACGGTAATTTCCGGGACGACGACCTGTATGTCGTGCCGGAAGTGGACTGGGAACGGACCGGTCGGCGGGTGCTGACCACCGAGTGGATTGACGCCATTCCCATCCACGACGTGGAAGATCTGGTGGCCGCCGGTCACGATCTCGAAGCCGTGGTCCGCAAGGCGTCGGAATCCTTTTTCCTGCAGGTCTTTCGCGACGGCTTCTTCCACGCCGACATGCACCCCGGCAATGCCTTCGTGCGGGCCGATGGCGCCCTCTGCGTGGTCGATTTCGGGATCATGGGCCGGATCGACCGGCCCACACGCTATTTTCTGGCCGACATGCTGCTGGGCTTCATCACCCGCGACTATGCGCGTGTGGCCGATGTGCATTTCCAGGCAGGCTATATTCCCCCGGCCACCGACCGGGAAGTCTTCCAGCAGGCGATCCGGGCCATCGGCGAGCCGATTTTCGACCGCCCGCCGAACGAAATCTCCATCGCCCGGCTTCTGGCCCAGCTGTTCCAGGTCTCCGAACGTTTCAATATGGAGGTCCAGCCCCAGCTTCTCCTGCTTCAGAAGACCATGCTCACCGCCGAAGGCGTGGGCCGCCGCCTCGCCCCGGAACTGAATATGTGGCAACTCGCCCAGCCGCTCATCGAGGACTGGATGCGCGAGCATCGCGGACCCGAAGCCCGGCTGGCGGAGATCACCGCCGACACGATCCTGGCCGTCCAGCGCCTGCCGGATGCCGTGCGTGCGGTGGAACAGGCCGCGACAACGATCACCGAGGGGCGGCTGTCCTTCGACCTACAGAACCGATCTTCGGCCCGCTGGCCCCTCTGGCTGGCGATCGGTGTGACCGCCCTGATGGCGCTGATCGCAATCATCGACTAGCCGCGCTGCATACACCCAAATCCGGCATTGCCCGAACGCAGTTCAGCCCTATCTATCTACAGACATTTTTCGTAGTTTAATGGCTTATCCGGATAATTGCACCGGAGACGGAGGCAAACGCGATGTTGCATGGCAAAAGAATTCTGCTGATCGTCAGCGGCGGAATTGCCGCCTATAAGAGCCTGGAGCTGGTCCGCCGCCTGCGCGAGCGTGGCGCGGCGGTGCGCTGCGTGCTGACCAGGGGCGGCGCCCAGTTCGTCACGCCGCTCTCGCTGGCCGCGCTCAGCGAGGACAAGGTCTATACCGATCTCTTTTCCCTGACCGACGAAGCCGAGATGGGGCATATCCAGCTCTCGCGCGACGCCGATCTGCTGCTGGTCGTGCCCGCTTCGGCCGATATCTTCGCCAAGATGGCCCAGGGCCTGGCTGACGACCTGGCGACCACCGCGCTGCTGGCCACCGATAAGGACGTCATGGTCGCCCCGGCCATGAATGTGCGGATGTGGACCCATGCGGCGACCCAGGCCAATCTGGCGACCCTGCGCGAGCGGGGCGTGCATTTCGTCGGCCCCACCGAAGGCGATATGGCCTGCGGCGAGTTCGGCCCCGGACGTATGGCCGAACCGAACGAGATCGCCGACGCGGTGTCGGATTTTTTTGAAGACAGCGCGCCGCTTTCGGGCCGCCGCGCGCTCGTCACCTCCGGCCCGACCCATGAACCCATCGATCCGGTGCGCTACATCGCCAACCGCTCCTCCGGACGTCAGGGCCACGCAATCGCCGCGGCCCTCGCCCGGTGCGGGGCGAAAACCACACTCGTCTCCGGTCCCACCAGCCTGCCCGACCCGGCGGGCGTGGAGACCGTCCATGTGGAAAGCGCGCGGGACATGCTGGCCGCCTGCGAACGGGCCCTGCCGGCCGATATCGCCGTCTGCGCCGCCGCTGTCGCAGACTGGCGGGTTGCCACCCAGGCCACAGAAAAGCTGAAGAAAACCGGCAGTGGCGTACCGGCGCTGGAAATGGCGGAAAACCCGGACATTCTGGCCACCCTGGCCGCGGCGGTAAACACCCGCCCCGGCCTGGTGATCGGCTTTGCCGCCGAGACCGAGAACGTCGTCACCCACGCGCAGGCCAAACGTGAAAAGAAGGGCTGTGACTGGGTTCTTGCCAATGATGTCTCGCCTGAAACCGGAACCTTCGGGGGCGCGGACAACACCATCCATCTGGTCAGCGCCGCGGGCGTTGAAGACTGGCCGCGCATGTCCAAGACCGATGTCGCGGACCGGCTGGCCGAACGTATTTCCCAACATCTCGGAGCCGCTGAATGAGTGTGTCTGTCGACGTGACCCGTCTGCCCCACGGGGCAGATCTGGATCTTCCCTCTTATGAAACCGACGACGCCGCGGGTATGGATTTGCGCGCGGCCGTGTCCGGGGATCTGGAGATCGCGCCGGGCGAACGGGCGCTGGTCCCCACCGGGCTCGCCATCGCGCTGCCGTCGGGCTACGAAGCACAAATCCGTCCCCGCTCCGGGCTGGCGCTGAAGCAGGGCATTTCCCTGGTGAACAGCCCGGGCACCATTGATGCCGATTACCGCGGCGAGATCGGTGTCATCGTCATCAATCACGGCGCCGAGACCTTCACCGTCAGCCGCGGACTTCGGATCGCCCAGATGGTAATCGCGCCCGTGATCCAGGCCAGCTGGACAGAGGTCAGCGACCTGTCGGAAACCGCACGCGGGGCCGGCGGGTTCGGCTCGACCGGAACATCCGGCGCCACTTCCGCCGAAAAAGCAGGAGGCTGATCAACATGTTTCGCCTCTCCCGAAAGACCTTGTTCGCCATCGAGGCCGTCCTCGACATCGCCTATCACGCCAGCGCCAACCCGGTGCAGAGCCGCGAGATCACTCGCCGCCAGGGGATTCCGCGCCGCTATCTGGAACAGGTGCTGCAGAACCTTGTCCGCGCCGGCGTGCTGACCGGTGTGCGTGGCCCGCGCGGCGGCTACCGGCTGGCGCGCGAACGCCGCCGGATCAAGCTCGCCGATATCGTGCAGGTGATCCACGAAATGGAAGCGCGCACCGATCCGGTTGAGGAAAATGACGGCTCGCCGCTCGGCACACAGGTGGTGCGCCCGCTCTGGCGGCAACTGTCGGAGGAATGTATGGCGCAACTGTCCCAGACCACCATCCAGGACCTGTGCAACCAGGCCCGAGAGGTCGGCATCGAAAGCGAAGACGCCGACCGCCACGACTACACGATCTAGGCAAGACCGGCAGCGCCAGAGAATGCGTCGGTCCTGCCGATTGCGCAACGGTTGGGTTTCCAACTGCCCACCACACCTTGCGACTTAGCCCTCATCCTGAGCCTGTCGAAGGACGAGGGCGACAACCTCATACTTCGACAGGCTCAGCATGAGGTTGCTCATAGATTTGCGAGCGTCACAATTGAGCTTGCTTTGCAAAAGCCGGGCGTCGAACTATCGTCGCGACACCAAAGATGCACATTCAGGAAATCTCTCATGTCGAACGCTCAGAAAACCTCAAGCGAATTCCGCGGCAAAATCTATGACTCTGTCGTCGACACCATCGGTGCGACACCGCTGGTTCGCATTGCACGCATGGCCGAGGATTTGGGCTGCAAGGCCGATCTGGTCGCCAAGCTGGAATTTTTCAATCCGCTGGCCTCGGTCAAGGACCGTATCGGCAACGCCATGATTTCCGCCGCCGAAGCCGAGGGTAAGATCGGCCCCGGCTCGGTGATCGTGGAACCCACTTCCGGCAATACCGGGATCGCGCTGGCATTTGTCTGCGCCGCGCGGGGCTATCGCTGCATTCTCGTCATGCCCGATTCCATGTCCCAGGAGCGCCGCAAGATGCTGGGCCTGCTGGGCGCGGAACTGGTGCTCACCCCGGCCGCCGAGCGGATGCCTGGCTCGATCGCAAAAGCCCAGGAAATCGTCGATTCCACCGAAAACGCGATCATGCTGCAGCAGTTTCAGAACCCGGCGAACCCGGAAGTCCACCGCCACACCACGGCCGAGGAAATCTGGAACGACACCAATGGCGCGGTCGATGTGCTGGTCGCTGGTGTGGGCACCGGCGGCACCATCACCGGTACGGGCGAAATCCTGAAGGCCCGCAAGCCGGACGTGCATGTGGTCGCCGTCGAGCCCGAGGACAGCGCCGTGCTGTCGGGCGGCCCCGCCGGGCCGCACATGCTGCAGGGCATCGGCGCGGGCTTCATCCCCGACACCCTCAACACCGAGGTCTATGACGAAATTCTGGGCATCGCCAACGAAACCGCGCTGGAGACCGCGCGCAAGCTCGCCCGCATTGAGGGCATCCCGGTCGGTATTTCGTCGGGGGCGGCGATCGCGGCAGCGCTCGAAGTCGGCGCGCGCGACGAGATGGCCGGCAAGCTGATGGTGGTGGTCCTGCCGTCCTTCGCCGAGCGATATCTCTCGACAGCACTCTTCGAGGGCATCTAGGCCCGCTCGCCGGACACACCCATATGGAACTCACCGAGGAACAGTTTCACCGCTATGCCCGTCACCTGATCCTCGACGAGGTGGGTGACGAGGGGCAGGAGACGCTGCTGGCCTCGAAGGTGCTGGTGGTCGGCGCCGGCGGGCTGGGCGCGCCGTTGTTGATGTATCTCGCCGCCGCCGGGGTCGGCACGCTGGGGATCGTCGATGACGACCTGGTCGATCTGACCAATCTGCAGCGCCAGGTTGTTCATGTAACGGATGCAGTAGGCCGGAAAAAGACATACTCTGCAAAGACTACGATAGCAGCCCTGAACCCGGGCATCAAGGTCGTCACCCATGATATTCGACTCACAGCAGAAAATGCCGCAGAGATCATGGCAGGCTATGATCTGGTGGCCGACGGATCGGATAATTTCGAGACGCGGTATCTTCTCAACGATCACTGCTATCGTATTGGAATCCCTCTGGTTGCGGCCGCGATGCTGCGCTTCGAGGGCCAACTTTTCACCTTCCGCCGCAACGACGATGCGCCGACCGCCTGTTACCGCTGCGTCTTTCCCGAAGCCCCGCCCCCGGACATGGTTCCGCGCTGCGAGGAAGCGGGTATTCTCGGTGCGCTGGCCGGCGTGATGGGCTCGCTGCAGACCACCGAAGTCCTCAAGGAATTGCTCGGCTTAGGCGAAAGCCTCGCTGGCCGGATGCTGATCTACGATTCGCTGGCAACCGACTTCCACACCATCAAGCTGCCCCGCGACCCGAACTGCGCGT
>Ga0181559_10006722_pt1 | contig 10795 bp, 12 predicted proteins | sample 011ome_21_FD_133752 | JGI IMG/M metagenome (GOLD analysis project Ga0181559, IMG submission 133752) | Coastal salt marsh microbial communities from the Groves Creek Marsh, Skidaway Island, Georgia - 011508AT metaG (megahit assembly) | ecosystem: Environmental > Aquatic > Marine > Intertidal... | reverse complement strand
GCCGATGCGGACGAATTCAAGGGTCAGGAAGGGAAGTTCCAGAAGTACTTCTCCGAAGCGCCGGGTGAAGGCGATTAAGCCTTTGATATAACCGAATTATTGCCGTTCGGCATCGTGGCCGGACCTGCCTTTTGTGCGGGCGATGCCTGCTATTTGGGCAGGTCTGGTAATTTTGTTACGAATCTTTTATACTTCACGCCAATTTCTCGTCTTGCAACCGCGGGATGAGCAGACAGGAAGGCAGGTTTCCCTTCTCCGCGACAAATAACTGGAGTTCCGGCTGCCGATGGGTCCAGCAGTCAGAGGGCATCCTGTCGCTGTCCGAAGGAGCCTCGCCGGAAAGGAAAGGACAGTACATGGCAGCCAATGCCCCCGCCTTTGAAGTTGGCGATTACGTTGTTTACCCCAAGCACGGTGTCGGCCGTGTGGTCGAGCTCCAGAATGAAGAAATTGCTGGCATGCAGCTCGAACTTTATGTGCTGCGTTTTGAAAAGGAGCGGATGACGCTCCGCGTCCCGGTCAACAAGATCGAATCCATCGGCATGCGTAAGCTTTCCAGCGACAAGACGCTGAAGGAAGCCATGGAAACGCTCAAGGGCAAGCCCAAGGTGAAGCGCAACATGTGGAGCCGCCGTGCGCAGGAATATGAAGCGAAGATCAATTCGGGAGACCTGGTGTCGATCGCCGAAGTGACGCGCGACCAGTTCCGCCCGGAAGACCAGCCCGAGCAGTCCTATTCCGAACGCCAGATCTTCGAAGCGGCATCGAGCCGTCTCGCCCGTGAACTGGCGGCCATGGAAAAGACCGACGAGCCGACCGCGCTGACCAAGATCCTCGACGTACTGAAGGAACATGCTCCGCAGTATTATGAGAACACCGAAGACGCCTGACGGGTACCCAAGGGGCACCCAGACGGACCACAAAGGGCCGCTCCGCGCACCGGAGCGGCCTTTTTTGTGCCCCGGACCTCGCTCGGCGAAACGGCAAGCGCCATCGACGAGCGTATTTGAAAAATGCAATGGCCTTCTGTATTATTGTCGTAACACACAGATACAGGAGTGATCATGCGCTTCGCCAAGATGATGCGGGCCGTTGGCCCGTTCGTGATGGCCGCCGCGATGAGCGGTGCCTTTTCTGCCCGCAAGGACGACAAGTTCAGGTTCAACTGCGATTCCGACAAATTCCGCTTCAACGGCAAGACCGGCGTGAAGCTGGAAGACCTCGACATGGGCGAGGACCTGCCGACCGAAGTCGTACTCGTCGGTCCCGACCAGCTCGTTATCACCGAGGGCGAGGATTTCGCCATTTCCGTTCAGGGTGATGACGAAGCCAAGGATGGCGCCCGCTTCCTGGTCGATGGAGACACACTCTATGTCATGCGCCGCGATTTCTGCAGCGGCGATGACGAAGGTGCGACGATCACCGTCACCATGCCCGCGCCATCCAAGGTGACCATCACCGGATCGGGCGCGCTGGCAACTTCCGCGCTGGCGGACAATACCGAGCTGGTGATCGCGGGATCGGGCGAAATTTCGGTCCTCGATATCGATAACGCCTCGCTCGAGGTTACCATTGCCGGTAGCGGCTCATTCTCTGCCGGCGGCAAGGTCGGCAAGCTGGACCTTTCGGTGGCTGGCAGCGGCAATGCCGACATGGGCAACCTGCTGGTGGAATCGGCGGATATCGACATCACCGGATCGGGCGACGCAACTTTTGCATGCGACGGCGAAGTGGCAGCGAACATCATGGGTTCCGGCCATGTCACGGTGCGCGGAAGCGCGCGATGCCGGGTGCAGTCCATGGGCTCGGGCAGCCTGGTGGTGGAACCGCGGGAGGGGAGGGCCGCCTGATCACTGTCCAGCGCGTTCGTTGCGCATTCGTGCCGGGCAAGCCATGTTCGCGGCAACTCCTGCCCGAAACGAGGTTCCCGTCCGATGCGCTTCCCGCTGATGATCGCCACTGCAGTACTGCCGATCGCCCTGGGCGGTTGCATCGCCCGGACGGCAGTGGATGTCGCCACCGCACCGGTTCGGGTTGCCAGCAAGGCAGTGGATCTCGCCACCACCAGCCAGTCCGAAGCGGACGAGGCGCGTGGCCGGGAAATCCGGCGTCGCGAAGAGCGGCTGGGCCGCTTGCAGCGCGAATATGAAGAGCTCGCCGACGAGTGCGAGCGTGGAGATGATGATGCCTGCCGCGAGGCAGTAGTCGTTCGCCGGGAGATCGATGCCTTGCTGCCGATGATCCCGGTCGAACCCAGATAGATTGAACAGGGGGCTGTTATTGTGACCGGAGAAAAACCGAAACTTCGCAAAAGGGAAATCCTGCTGGCTCTTGGTGCAGGTGCACTTGCAGCCGGCACCATCGTCATCGCTGTCGATGATGATGACGAGAGCTACGACTATGTGGTCGGTATCGAGTCTGGCGAGGACATGGATGAGGTGATCGAAGTTTCCTACGCCGTCTCCAACTTTGACCAGCTGTCCGCGTCTGGCCCGTTCGATATCGTGATCACGCAGGGCGATGAGTTTGCAGTGCGCGGTGAAGGGCCGCGCTGGGTGCTGGACCAGATGGAGGCCAGCGTTTCGCACAACCGCCTGATCATCGAACCGATTTCGAACGATATGAGCGGTGCGTGGGACGATTCCAGCAATGTCACTTTCCATATCACCATGCCTGCATTGTCCTGGTTTTCGGTAAGCGGTGCAGGCGATGTCGCCATTGATCGCATCACGGGCGAGAGTTTCGAGAGCGAGATCAACGGCGCAGGCGAATTGAGCATCGGATCGATCGACGTGGAGGACGTGACCTTCGGCATCTCCGGCGCAGGAAGCGTTGAAGCATCAGGCACGGCAGACAACACGCGCATCGCCATCACCGGCGCGGGCGGTGTCGATGCCGAGCAATTGCGCAGCCGCACAGCCTCGATCACCATCACCGGAGCGGGCGGCGTGGACCTGACAGTCGATGACGAGGCCGATATCAACGTCACTGGCGGTGCGGAGGTGAATGTCTATGGCTCCGCCAGCTGCACCATCAATCAGACCGGCTTTGTGGACGTTAACTGCGAAGGGGCAGAACCCGATTCACCCGATAGCGAGATTGGCGACGCTGACCGGGCGGAACCGGACGCAGCCCTTGCCGAAAGCTGAGGTGCGCGCGCTCAGGCTGCGGCGCGTTTCAACCTGTCGTTGATCGCAGCGCCAATCCCTTCGTGCGGGATGGGGGCAATGGCGATGCGCTGTTCAGGCGCATCCGCCGCCGCATGCAGGCAGGCGTAAAGCCGCGCTGCAGCTTGCGCCAGGTCACCGCTTTCCGAAAGGGTGCAGTCGCCAGCCACAGCGCCGTAGCCGATCAGGAATTCGCCCGGCGCGGCTGATGGCGCATCCAGCCGCACCGGTTTTCCGGGCGAATAATGGCGCACCATCTGGCCGGGTGATTCGATGCCCTTGCCCGCCTCCACGGGGGTAGAGCCGATTGCTGCCACAAGCTGCTCACGCGTGACGGGCCCTTCGCGCAGCAGGCTCCACGCCTCGCCGTCGCGCAAGGCGATGATGGTCGATTCCAGCCCGCGTTCGCAAATGCCGCCATCAAGGATGGCTGCAACGCCTGAGTCCAGCGAGGTGGCGACGTGAACAGGCGCGGTCGGGCTGATGGCGGTGCTGCGGTTGGCAGAAGGCGCGGCAAGGGGCAGGTCAAGCTGGCTCAACACCGCGCGTGCCACGGGATGGGCGGGCATCCGCAGGGCGATGGTGGGCAAGCCGGCAGACACGGCAGGCGCGATTGCGGCACCGGGCTTCAGCGGCAGCACCAGCGTGAGCGGCCCCGGCCAGAGCTGCGCCATCAGTGATTTCGCCTGCTCGTCCACCTCGGCAATGCGCTCAGCCATGGCAGGGCTGGAGACATGCACGATCAGCGGGTTGAAGCTGGGCCGCCCCTTGGCACGGAAGATCTGCGCCACTGCCTGCTCGCTGTCTGCACGCGCGGCAAGGCCGTAGACTGTCTCGGTCGGCAGCGCGACGAGCTGGTGCGCGCGCAGCAAGTCCACCGCCTCAGCGATGCCGCCCTTGTTGCCGGGCAGTATTTTCGGCGCGGTGCTGTCCATTGCGCCCAGCTAGTCCGCCTGCGCGACTCTGCCAAGTGTCTTGCCATAGGCTGCATTCGGCTTGACGCGAGCAGCCAGCCGCGCAAGGCAAGGCCCGTGAGCACTACAGAAGATCTGCTGCGCAGGATTGCCGATGCGCTGGAAGCCCGCGAACTGGCGGGAGATGCCGATGCTGCGGACTGGCAAGCAGCGCCTGCCTATGTGTGGGACGGTTCTGCCCGGGCGGTTGCGACAATCGAGGCGCCTGCGCTTGCCCTGCTTCGGGGAATCGACAAGCAGAAGGACAGCGTTACCACCAATATCCAGCGGCTGGCTGCCGGATTGCCGGCGCATGACATGCTGCTGTGGGGCGCGCGAGGCATGGGCAAGTCTGCCTTGCTGCGGGCAGCTGTGAAGGAGGCGCAGGAGGGCGGCGGCAATATCGCGCTGGTGCAGGTGGCGACAGATGCGCTGCCCGGTCTCTCTCGCCTGTTCACCTTGCTGGGCGGGCTGGAGCGCAATTTTTGCGTCTTCATCGATGACCTGGGCTTTGCCGATGGCGACAGCGTGGGCCCGCGCCATTTGCGCAGCTGGCTGGATGGCGGGGTGGAAGCGCGACCTGCCAATGTGCGGCTCGCCGTTACCAGCAACCGCCGCGCGATCATTGCGCGCCACAGCAGCGAGCAGGATGATCCGATCAACCCGCGAGACGCGGTGGACGATAACCTCGCTCTGGCAGACCGGTTCGGCCTGTCACTGGGTTTTCATGCCTGCACGCAGGACGATTATCTCGATATTTTGCGCGGTTATGCGCAGCAATACGGCCTTGAACTCGATGAAGCCGAAGCGCTGAACTGGTCCAAGCGGCGCGGCGCGCGGTCAGGCCGCACGGCGTGGCATTTCATCACTGAACTGGCTGGCCGCGCGGGCAAGACGCTCTAGAAACCGCCCGGCATCATCAGGTCTTCGGGCGGCTCCTCGAACGCGCGCGAGGGATCGCCGATCAACTCGCGACGCGGCGGCAAGCGCGCGCCGGTGTTGCGTTCGGGGGCAGCGATGGCTTGCGCAGCCGGATTGACCACGCGCCAGATGCGGTTGCCCGTATCATCGCTCACCAGCAGCGCGCCGGTGGAATCCCACGCCACCCAGGTGGGTCGGCCATAGGTCTTGCCATCGTCGGTCAGGAAGCTTTCCAGCACCGTCACCGGCTTGCCTTGCGGATTGCCGCGCTCGTCAAAGGCGACGTAGACCACGTCATAACCTGCCGCAGGATAGCGGTTCCACGAACCATGCCGCGCGATGAAGGCGCCCTGGGCAAAGCCATCGCCCATGCGCGTGCCCTCTTCCGAGAAAACCACCCCCAGCGCGGCAGCATGTGCGCCCAGCGCATATTCCGGCATGCGGGTGTATTCGGTTAGGAACTGTTCCATCGGGTGTTCCACCCGCTCGTCAAACACGTCCTTGTAGTAGACCCAGGGCCAGCCATAGTGCACGCCCAGCGGCACATTGGTGAAGTAGTCGGGCACCAGGTCGCTGCCGAGCATGTCGCGCTCGTTCACCGTGGTCCACAGCTCGCCGCTCCACGGGTTCCATGCCAGGCCATTGGGATTGCGCAGGCCCGCGCCCCAGATGCGCGCCACGCCGGTGTTCAGGTTCAGCTCGTGGATGGCAGCGCGGCCGATTTCGACCTCCATCCCGCTTTCGCCGATATTCGAAGCCGAGCCCACTGCGATATAGAGCTTTTCGCCATCGGGGCTGAGCGCGATGTTGCGCATCCAGTGATTCCCGGCGGGCGGCAGGTCGAGCAGCTTCTCGCCCTCGCCTGCAATGCTGGTGGCGCCTTCCTCGTAATCGAAGCGCAGTACCGCATCGTGGTTGGCGACATAGAGATTGCCGTCCCGCCAGGCGATGCCGGACGGGGAATCGAGCGTATCGAGCAGCGTATGCCGTTCTTCGGCCACGCCATCACCATCCGCATCGCGCAGGAGTACCAGCTGGTTGGGCGATTCCACCGCTGCCCCTGCCGAGCTGAACAGCCAGCCAGCCACCAGATTGGTCAGCCAGCCGCCTGCCACAGGGCGATCGGGCGCGTTGGTGAGCGTGACGAGGATATCGCCACCAGGCATGGAGTAGATTACGCGCGGATGCTCCAGGTCTGTCGCGAAGGCGTTCACCTCCAGCCCCTCGGCTGCCACCGGCAGCTGGCCTTCCGCCCAGCCAATCGGTTCGGCAATGCCAACCGTCGGGATGGTCTGTTCTTCCGGCTCGGCCAGCACCGGATCAGTGCCGGTCGTCTCTTCGAATGAATATTGAGCCTCTTGCGGGCGCGTGGCCCACCACACGGCAATGCCGATGATGACGATGAGGACAAGCAGGGCGATCAGGATCTTCTTGAGAATGCGCATGGTTCCCTGAATAGGCCGTGGGACGGCTTGCGGCAATTGCTTTGCGTAGTAGAGGTGATTCGATGTTCGACTTTGCCGCCACACAGGGCCTGCCCAAGCCCGAACTTTACCGCGAGCTGCTTGCCGCCGCTGACGCTCTGACAGCGGGCGAAAGTGATGGCGTCGCCAATATGGCCAATGTCGCGGCGTTGCTGTGGGAATTCCTGCCGGACGTGAACTGGACGGGCTTCTACCGCGTGGTGAAGGGTGAGCTGGTGCTTGGCCCCTTTTCCGGCAGGCCTGCCTGCATCCGGATTGCGATGGGCAAGGGCGTATGCGGTGCGGCTGCAGCGCAGGCCTCCACCCAGCTCGTGCCCGATGTCCACGCCTTCCCCGGCCATATCGCCTGCGACGGAGCAACCGAATCCGAACTGGTGGTGCCCGTACTGCGCGATGGCACGGTGATCGCGGTGATCGACCTCGACAGCCCCAGCCGCGCGCGCTTCGATGCAGAGGACGCGGCCGGCATCGAAGCGCTTGCCGCGCTCCTGTCTGCACGGATCTGAGCCGCAGCTTCTGCCCTGCCATCGCCCCGTTTCGGGACAGCCCGTGTTAGAAGCTTGGGAATCGCGCGCCTTGCCATAGTAAAGACGGCATAAATGCGCGGGCTCCCTGCGAGTCCCGTCAATGATGAGGGGCGTATTTCCATGTCGAAGCACATTGCCATTCTTGCTGCTACTTCCGCGATCGGCCTGCTGGCTGCCTCGCCCGCAATGGCGCAGGTGGATGATCGCTATGCCGGCGTATCCGGCCCGGTCGATGCAAGCACGGCGTACGGCCCCGGCTGGGAAGCGGAAGCTGCTGCAGGCGCGAGCTACAGCGATGCAGGTGCCGCCGTGGTGCAGGAATATTACTCGGACCCTGTCGTGGCAGATATTGACGGCTATGTGCCTGATTATGTGTATGAATCCGACTCCGAATATGAAGACTACCCGGCTGATGGCGAGCGCCGTCGCATCTATCGCACCGTGGAGCGCCACGAAGAGGCGCCGCGCTTCGCCTACATGGCAGATCAGCGCGAGGAATGGCTCTCGCAGTGCCGCGCGCTTCGTGCCGGTTACGACCAGCCCTATTATTACGAGGAAGAAGATGACGACAACGGCGGCATCATCGGCGGCTTGCTTGGCGCTGTTGCCGGCGGCGTGATCGGCAACCGGGTGGGCAGCAAGGGCGATCGCCTGGCAGGCACGCTGATCGGCGCAGGCCTTGGCGGGCTTGCTGGCGCGGTGATTGGTGCTGCCATCGATGGCGGCGATGACGATGATGATCGCTACTACGCAGACGAAGGCTACGGCTTTGATTATTGCGAGGCCTACCTGCTCAATTACGAGCGCGGTTACGGCGTGCCAGGACAGGTCACCTATGCACAGGTGGCCATGGTGCCTGTTGCTCAGCAGCCGATGCAACAGCAGCCGCAGCGCCGCATGATCACCCGCGTGATCGATGAAGAGGTGGAGGTCGAGCACCCCGCCCCGGCTCCGCGTCGGCATATCCGCCGCGCTGCACCGGCACCGCAGGGCAAGCTGCATCCGATCAAGTAAATCGCTGAACCAAATAGGGAAAAGTCCCGGGAGAAGTTGCGCCGCGCAACTTTCCCCGGGGTTTTTTCATGCGCGATGAATTGCGCTGGCGGAGCTGCGGTTAGATGCCGCCGCCTGTCAGGCGCTGGCAGATCAGGTCCAGCTGGTCGAGCGTGCGATACTTGATCGTGACTGACCCCGAACGCGGATCCGCATCGGTGGTGATCTTCACCGGCAGGCCGAGGAATTCCTCGAGATGGTTCTGGACCGCGATGATGTCTGCATCCTGGCCCGGATCGCGCGGCTCGCGTGCGGTGCGGCGGCGAGTGCTGGCTTCCCCTGCACGGGCGAGCTTCTCGACTTCGCGAACCGAAAGCTTCTTGGCAATCGCCTGCTGCGCCAGTTCTGCAGCGTTGTCCCGGCCAACCAGTGCGCGGGCATGGCCCATGTCCAGCCTGCCGGCCTCAAGGTGGCCAAGCACTTCCTCTGGCAAGGACAGAAGGCGCTGGAGATTGGCGACATGGCTGCGCGACTTTTCGACCAGCCGGGCAATCTCGGCCTGCGTCATCTCTTCCAGCTCTGACAGGCGCTGGTAAGCGCGCGCTTCCTCGACCGGGTTCAGATCTTCGCGCTGGATATTCTCGATCAGCGCGAGCGCAATCACATCCCGTTCGCTCAGATCGCGAATTATTGCAGGAATTTCATGGAGTTGCGCTTTCTGCGCAGCCCGCCAGCGGCGTTCGCCGGCAACCAGGCGATACTTGCCGCCACCCAGCGCGGTGACGATCACAGGCTGGATCACACCACGTGAAGCGATGGACGCGGCGAGCTCTTCCAGCGCCGCCTCATCGAAATAGCGGCGCGGCTGGTCCGGATGCGGCTGGATTGCGGCCACCGACAGATTGGCGAGGCCTTCGGTTGTTCCCGATGCCGTTGCCGTAGCGGTGGTTGTGCTAGCAGTACCAGTGGCAGAGGGATTGGCCAGCGGCTCCTCGCGGCGGCTCTCCCCCAGTAGCGCGCCCAGCCCCTTCCCCAGCTTGCGGCGGGCAGCAGGCCTCGTGGGCGCTTCGTTTTCGTTCTCGCTCATGCTGCAACCCTCTCCTGCGGCAGTCTGCCGATCAATTCGCGCGCCAGCGCCATGTATGCGCGGCTACCGGGGCATGCATGGTCATAAACCAGCGCGGGCAGCCCGTGGCTCGGGGCTTCGGACAGGCGAACGTTGCGCGGGATCACGGCATCGAACACCAGATCACCCAGGCATTCGCGCACGTCGTCTGCCACCTGGTCTGTCAGGCGGTTGCGGCGATCGAACATTGTGAGGGCGATACCCACGATGCCCAGATCGGCGTTGAAGCGCTGCTGCACCTGTTCAACCGTCTGCAGCAACTGGCTCAGGCCTTCCAGCGCGAAGAATTCGCACTGCAACGGCACCAGCAGCGTATCCGCAGCGCAAAGGGCGTTCAGCGTCAACAGGCCCAGCGAGGGCGGGCAGTCGATAAAGCAGATGTCATGATCGCGATGATTGTCCAGCGCTTGGCGCAGGCGGTGGCTGCGATTTTCGACGCCGACAAGCTCGACTTCGGCGCCGCTCAGGTCGACCGTCGCCGGAATGAGATCGAGGCCGGGTATCTTGGAGCGGACGATGCATTCGCCCAGTGGAGCCTGGTCAACCAGCACGTCATAGCTCGACATGTCGCGATGGGCGGCATCCACGCCGATTCCGGTGGATGCATTGCCCTGGGGATCAAGATCGATCAGCAGCGTCTTCCAGCCGGTTGCGGCCATAGCCGTTGCGATGTTGATGGCCGTGGTGGTCTTGCCTACCCCGCCCTTCTGATTGGCTATGGCAATGCAGATCATTAGATTGGCGGCCTCCCGTGCCCGATCATGATTCCTGCCTGAGGATCAGTGGCAGATTGTTCCACGTGGAACATTTTTCGCACTGATTCGGGCTGGTCCATCAATTCTTGACCTGCGGAGCGCCCCTTGGGCAACAACCAAACGGTCTCCTGTGTGGAAAAACGGGCGGATAAGCTGAGGAGTTTTCCCAGCGGTGCGAAGGCGCGCGCACAAATTACCCGCATTGGAGCACTTTCGACATTTTCCAGCCGTGAGCCGTGCACATGGCATTTTTCCAGCCCGAAGTGCTTGGCGACGCCTTCGAGCCACTGAACGCGCTTCTTGCGCGATTCAACCAGATGTATCTCCATGTCCCGGCGGGCAATCGCCAGCACCAGGCCGGGCATTCCCGCCCCACTGCCAAGATCCATCCATGGGGACGTTCCACGTGGAACATGCGCGAGCAGCTGCAGGCTGTCGGCGATATGGCGTTGCCATACCGACTCCAGGCTCTTGTTCGAGATCAGGTTCTGCCGCGCATTCTCCGCCGCTAACAGGCCTATGAATTGCTCCAGACGGTTGGCCGCATCTGCATCACACAAGGTGGCGCTGTAAGCGCGGGCTTCGGCTTCGCTTTCGATCATGCCGCCTCACCTCTGGCGTTCAGGCGTCGGGCATGGACCAGCACCGCTGCAAGAGCTGCCGGAGTTATTCCGCGTACCCGCCCTGCGGCAGCCAGCGTATCGGGTTCTGTCTGCGTCAACCTTTCGACCATCTCATTGGATAGGCCCGGCACCTCAGAATAGGGAAAGCCCTGGCCCAGTTTGACATTCTCGCTCGCCCGAAGATCACGCAATTCCGCATCCTGTCGTGCGAGGTAGGGGGCGTAGGCTGCATCTTCGGCAAGCTCT
>Ga0181559_10006721_pt1 | contig 10797 bp, 9 predicted proteins | sample 011ome_21_FD_133752 | JGI IMG/M metagenome (GOLD analysis project Ga0181559, IMG submission 133752) | Coastal salt marsh microbial communities from the Groves Creek Marsh, Skidaway Island, Georgia - 011508AT metaG (megahit assembly) | ecosystem: Environmental > Aquatic > Marine > Intertidal zone... | reverse complement strand
TTTTTTGATGGATATTATTTACCTGACTTTCGACGGTTTGCGTTGCCTGGAGCAATAAAGTTTAGGGGGCTCGATGTGGGCGCGCGGTGAAAAAGATTTTAGCGAGGCAAAAAAAACCACGCCTCGAAGGGCGTGGTCTAATTAAGCTAAGTGCTTTAGTGCTTTAGTGCTTTAGTGCTTTAGTGCTTTGGTGCTTTGGTGCTTTGGTGCTTTGGTGCTTTGGTGCTTACTGCAACAGTGCGAGGACCGTCTGCGGTAGCTGGTTAGCTTGCGCCAACATAGCGGTACCGGCCTGCTGGATGATCTGCGTACGTGCCAGCTCTGATGTTGCGGCTGCGTAGTCGGTATCCAGGATACGGCTTCGAGACGCCTCTGAGTTGGTCCTCACGTTGGTGAGATTATCCACAGCGTGGGTCAGACGATTAGAGATCGCACCGAAGGTCGCTCGCTGTGCTGACACGTCTCCAATGACCACATCGATTTCAGCGACGGTGGCTGCCGCCACTGTGATCGCGGAAGCGATGGTCGTGCCGGTGATGACTTTTGAAGCCAGGCCAGACAGCTTACCCGTGGAGTTGTTGAAGTTACCGAAAGATGTAGAGAGGGTCTGTGCCGCGGTGCCATCCTGGCCTATACCGAATGCCACGGTCGACAAACCTGTTGATGCCCCAGCCGATCCGTCAAGGATGTTGCGGCCATTCCACTGGGTATTGTCGGCGATACGATCAATCTCTGTCCGCAAGGCGGTAAACTCTGACTGGAGATAGGTCCGGTCGGCAGCAGCGGTAGTGCCGGTTCCGGCCTGCACTGCGAGTTCACGCATACGCTGAAGCATCGTCGTGATCTCGTCGAGCGCACCTTCAGCGGTATTCACCATGCTGACCGCGTCATTGGCGTTGCGTATGGCGGCGTCGAGGCCCCGGATCTGGGATGACATGCGGGTGCTAATGGCCAGGCCAGCAGCGTTGTCGCCCGCTGAGTTGATTTTTTTACCGGTGGAGAGTTGCTCCATCGCGGTACCGAGAGCCCTTTCATTTTTCATCAGGCTCGATTGTGCCAGGGATGCGGCGATGTTGGTATTGACTACAGCCATGATAGGCCTCCTTGTATCTGTTTACAGTGAACACTTTGGGCTGACATCTTTGCCCTTTTTCTGTCAGCCGTCGCGCTGATAACTGAGGTATCGGTTTGGCGGAAATCAACTTTAGGCGACAGCGGGATTTTTTTATAAAAAATGCATAAGTAATTGTTTATTAGACATTTAATTTTTAAAGCGAGGTTGGTATTTTTGCGTCGAGCGGTGATGAGAGCAGACATCGTCACTAGTACCCGTTACCATTTAGCGTGGCGTTTAGGTCTGTTCTAACTGGAGGGACACAGAAATTTATATTCCGGTAGTTGAGCCCATTGATCGCATGTGTGCCGAAGCGATAGAACTTGGCAAGTCGGGCGATATAGACGGTGCAAGAAAAAAAATGGATCGAGTCAGAACTATGCGTTCATGGCTGGCGCGGTCCGTGATGAGCCAAAAATCAGAATCCATCGAGAGTTGGGCGTCGGAAGCAGCAATATCAGAAGCTGAAGCCGCGGTTTATCTTGAGCAAGCTGTGCGTTTAAATCAAAGATTGGATGTGTTGCGAGAATGGATCTCGCAAGTTGTTTCGCAGTTCTCGACTGAAGAGCTGTTGTCCAGCAGCGCGGGCGTGCAACTATTTTTAGATCATTCCCTCCCCGGAGTTTGGGATTTCTCGCAAGATATTGCTGTGCTACATGGAGCGGAGCGGTCGGTCCTTCAGGCAGCGCTAGTCGCGCGAGGCCAAAAAAAAATTGTCGTGATTGATCCGGGTCGTGATTACCAAAATGACCAGCGAGACATGCCAAAGACTCCAAATGCTTCGACTCGCCAAGAATCCTCTTTTGATTTGGTGACGTTTAAAAGTGGCTCTTCGCCCGACACTGAGCAGTTTTCGGCACTGCTAGGTGAGGAGATTCCCTCGATCGCACTGATCGGCGACAAGCCAGATGCCGAGGTAGACCGAGACTTTGAGCGTATCTTCAAATCGGTGTCGGCCGTTCTCTTGGGGAAAAAATCAGTCAAAGAATGGCCGGTAATTTTCACCCACCAGTGGTTGGCCCGGCTTACGGATCTGGTAGGTATGCCCAGCGTGACGAGTCTGAAGTCGCAGTTCAAGGGGCAAGATATTCTTATAGCTTCGCCCGGTCCGTCTCTTTACCAGTCGCTATCTGCACTCAAGGATCAGCGAAATCAGTTTCTGGTTATATCCCCAATTCGATCACTATTAACCTTGCTTGAAGCGGGTATTACTCCTGACTTTGCGTTTCATGTGGACGCCACGGATTTTTCGCGCATTATTCCAAAGCACGCAGGCCTGTCGCAGGTTCGGTTGATCTGCACCGACTACGCGCATTCTTCCGTTTTCGCAGCCGGATTTGGCGAGGTTTACACAGTGCCTGACCCCGCAATGGTTGGAAATTCGATAAGTGATGCTTGCCACGGTGCAAGTGTGCCGGTGCTTCAAGGGGGTTGCGTAGCCACTTGTGCTGTAGGGTTGGCTGCCCAGTTTGAGGTGAACTCCATCACTTTGGTCGGCCAGGACCTTAGCATTTCTCGCGGAAGATACGTGAGGCAGGCAGAGGGGAATATTGGTGGTGGCGACGTCGACGAGAGCGATGATGACTATCTTACCTGCCAGGGAATCGATGGAGAGCGACTGAGGACGCAGGAGGACTATCTTTGGTTCATCGGCGAAATGGAAAATGCCGCAAGGCTTTTCTCACCCGGGATTCGTTTAGTAAATTCTACCGCCCACGGTGCCTATTTGGAGGGATGGGAACACAGCGTATTGGAGAACCATCCCTTTACAAGTGGCAGCGAGAAACGCCGGCCCCCCAAAAACTATGGCAATGTTGACGAAGATGAGATTTCTCGCCAAGAGCGCATTATTTGTGCGATCAAAACTGAAAAAGAAGTGTTAGAGGAGGCAGCTCGTATCTGTTCGAATCTCGCAGCGCTTCTCGGCGACCTAATCGAAACGCAAAGTAATGATGTGACCGACGTAGATACGGCAGAAGAGCGCCTCTCCGAGTTATTATCTGCCAGGGGATCCATCTTGCGTTTTTATACTTCCAGATTTTCTATGGCGCTTCAGGCCGCCTCTAAATCTGTTACCAACTTGACCGAAAATCTAATTATCTCTGCGGAGTATTATCGCCTTATCGGGCCGCGAGCAGAAAAACTTGCTGGACTGCTAGAGGCGTCTTTAAAAAAATTGCAGGGCGAGTTGATGAATGAGGGCAGAACAATTGACTAGCCAAGACTGCGCAGTTTGCAAACTAATCCGGACCTACCTCTTCTTGGCGGTCCCGCTGCTGGCGCTGGTTGGCGCGCGCTCGATGGAGGGGGGCGATAAAGCTAGCCTGTGGTTGGCGCGGGTTGAGTTGATCGACCTGCTTGCGTGGGGCGCATTAGCGGCATTGGTTGCTATTACGCTTTACCGCGCATATGACGAGTTTTACCTGCCGCGCCGTCGTCTCAGAGCCTTAGAGGCCGCCAAGGAACGTTTTGACAGCCTTGTGGATGAGCCGGAAACTTCGAGCGAGGGTGCAACGGCCGCACCGCAAAAAAATAGTGACTAGCAAGCCCAATTGCTGGCAGTGTCGGTATTTTAAAATCACCCACCACAAACCGTTCCCCTATGCCTGCGAGGTGATTGGATTTAAGTCGCGCCAGTTGCCCTGCTTGGAGGTGCTTCGCGTTGATGGCCGGGAGTGCCGGCGCTTTGCGCCCAAACTAATGCCTGCCGCAAAGTGAGTGGGCGTGGTGAGAACTTAGCGCGGCGGTAACCTTGCCCGCCCTTTTTTACCGCTGTTCCTTACTCTTTCACCAGCAAAAACGGTTGCGGTATGTCGCGTGACTGCCTGCAGAAAACGCGACCCTGGTAGCTGTAAACCGAGCAGCGGAACTTGTCCTGATGCAACCCCTTCGATCCGGTCCAGAAATTTGCAACCTCAAGATCAGGGAATACATAGGGGTTGGCGGCGGGGTTGATGCATTCACTCTCAAGGAGGTCCGGGGCTTCGCCCTTTTCTGGCAGGCGCCAAGGCTCGCCCGTTTTTTCGGCCACCTCTGCTGCATAGGCCATGGCTTCGTCCCACGTGAGCTTGAGCGATTCGCCGCGGCATCGATAATTGGACATGCGTTGGCCCACGGCGCACTGGGTTACTTTGAGTCCGGTTTCTTTGTGCAGCGCGATACCATCGTCGAGTACCTCATACCCCGATTTATCGAGCCGGCTCTCAAATACGTCGCCACAGTCGGGCATATTGCGTTGGTCACTGCAGCCCGCCATAACGGCACAGGCCGTGATTACTAAGAATCCCGCACAACGTGTTTTAGTGTCCCACATTATTGGATACCCCTCTTGAGGCCAGATTACCCGCTACTTTTCTAAGAGTCCTCTGCCCGCTGGCCGCCGGCTGCACCTGCGCGTTGGCTTTTTAACTTTCACGCAGTGTTAGCGACTCAGTAAATGGACGCTTACCTGCACAAGACCACTGTATGCGTCGCAGGTATTCCTAGCAAGGAGGCATATTGCGTCGCTACCTTTGGCCGGATGTGGGTTATTCACCGGTAACCCCCTGATTTTGCACCCTACATGCGCGAAAAGCAGACTCTTGCCGGGCGGCCGTCGGGCGCCGCTGGCACTCAGCCCAGCCCGACGTTACTGGTTATTAGTGTTTACGCGCTAACAGGCTGTTTTCACGAAAGCACAGTGCGTCGTAATCGATTGCCTCCGGTCGGCTTAAATAAATCAAATTGCGGAGAGGTCAAGGTTTCTTTTCTCGTACCGATATCGCCTATGAGGGTTCAGCAAATTGACATTATTCGGGTGGTGTAGCAATGCCGAAAAGGTCGCTAGGACGCGATTGGCGTGTGTTGCTATATTAGTGGTCAATTGTGTGACCCAATCCGTCTTTCGAGGAGTCCATCATGGATATTGCAACAATTATTGGCTTGGTGGGGGCCTTTGGCCTCATTTTCATGGCCATTTCCGAGAATGCCGCGGCCTTCGTCGATACAGCCTCACTACTCATTGTGGTAGCCGGTTCCATCGCGGTCGTCATGGCGAGATCTTCCTTGGGCGAGTTTCTGGGTGCCGTGGGCGTGATGGGAAAGGCGTTTTCCCGAAAGATCGACGACCCTGTGGAGTTGATTACCCAGATCGTTGAACTGGCGAACATTGCTCGAAAAGACGGCATGATCGCCCTCGAGGGACAGGACATTGGCAACCCTTTTATGGCCAAGGCGGTGTCAATGCTGGTAGACGGTACCGACGGCGACATCATCAAGAGCTCCCTCAACCGCGATAACGACATGATGAAGGTGCGCCATGAGATGGGCGCTAACATCTTCAGGGCCTGGGGTGAAATTGCCCCGGCTATGGGCATGGTCGGTACGCTGGCGGGTCTAGTTATTATGTTGGGGAACATGTCGGACCCTAAGGCCATTGGGCCCGCCATGGCGGTAGCACTGCTGACCACTATGTATGGCGCAATCCTGGCCAACGTCATTTGTCTACCAATTGCCCAGAAGCTCGAAAACGCGTCGGTGCTGGAAGCTAACAACAATGATCTCATCATCGAGGGCGTGCTCTTTATGCAAGAGGGCGGCAACCCGAGAGTGCTGGGCGATATGTTGGCATCATTTATCTCGCCGAAGAGTCGCGAGAAGATTGCTGCAGCCTGATTTCGACGCATGGTATGAGTTGAGATAACACCCCGTGGCTGACGACGACATCAAACCTGACGCAGAGGAATCGGCAGAAGAGCTTGAGGCCGTTGCTACAGAGACTGCAACCGAAGGCGACCAGGGCGCTGACGAAGCGGCCCCGAAACAGCCTGAAGAAGTTGCTGCAGAGCAGCCTGCGGATGAGGTTCAAGCACCCGCAGAGGCTGATGCCGTTGCAGACGATACCGCTGAGGCCGCCGATGCAGAGGCAACAGACCCAAATCTGAGCGATAGTAACGACGACGGCGCAGACGAACCCGACGCCGAGAATGGTGCCAGTGGCGATGGGAACGACGCTGTCGCGACGGAATCGCTCGACGCGGCCGGGGATACTGACGGCGATTTGGACGCCGAATCAGATGACGTAACTGAATCAGCCGAGTCAGCCGAATCAAATGACGTAGGGGATTCGGCCGAGTCCGACGGATCAGTGGGCTCAGAAGAGGAGGCAGACGAAGGGGCCGTTGATGAGGATCTGCCGCCACCCGGCCCGCCAAAGCCCGAGGAACCTAAAGACGACTGTCCCAAATGCGCAGGCGGCGGCGCCCCCGCTTGGATGGCGACCTTCGCTGACATGGCAACGCTGTTGATGGCGTTTTTCGTTTTGCTGTTGAGCTTTGCCGAGACAGAGGTGCCTAAATTCAAGCAGGTAGCCGGCTCGCTGAAGCAGGCCTTCGGTATTGAAAAGATTGTGCCGAAGGTCACGATCCCCATGGCGCGCAGTATCGTGGTTGAAAACTTCACTCCCGCCGTTGCTGAGCGCTCGGTAATGGACGTCAAAGAGCAGCAGTCTGATTTTGTCCGCGGCGATTTCATTGAGAAGAAAACCGAAGAAGGCGAATACGAAGACCCGATTGAGAGCGATTTTCAGCAGGTGCAGGAAGCACTGGAGCAGGAGCTCAATAAGGGTATGGCCGACGTGCGGATCGAGAATGGCGAGATCAAGGTCACCTTGGTCGAGTCCGCCTCCGCTGGTGGCAAGGCCGGCAACGAGGGTGAGGGCAAAGGGGGGCAGGTGGCCCAAGAGACGCTGGATGCTGTTGCCAAAGTGGCCGAAGTGTCGGCCACGCTGAGCTCCAAGGTCGGTGTCCACTTGGCCGATCAAGCGCAGGGTAATCGGAGCGGCGCCAGCGCAACCCGTCGCCAATCTCGCACCGGAGACGGGTCGGGGATGTCAAAGTATGACCGCCTGCGCGCTGACTTGTCAGACGAGATTGCCGCTGGACTGGCGGAAGTCGAAAAAGACGGCGACAAGATTATTGTCAGGCTCGCAAGCCAGGGCAGTTTCACCTCCGGGTCTTCAGATTTGAGGCAGGCCTTTACGCCCACGCTGACGCGCCTGGGTAATAGCCTCGCGCAATATCCCGGCAGCGTGATGGTTGAGGGGCACACTGATGACGTGCCAGTGGCTTTCAGCGAGCGCTTCAAGTCTAACTGGGATCTGTCCGCAGCTCGTGCCGCATCCATCGCCGACTTTTTGCTGAACTCGACTAACCTCGAGGGAGGCAATGTGCAAATCGCGGGATTTGCCGATACGCGCCCACTCGACACCAACGATACCGCGACGGGCCGCGCCCGAAATCGCCGTATTGAAGTGATCGTGGACGATAACTGAGTGATAGGGGGAGCATAGTCGTGGCTGAAGACGAAAACGTCGACGTCGAAACTCCCGAGGGTGAGGCACCCGAGGCCGTCGAGTCGGAGGGGGCAGAAGCCGCTGGACCCGAGGCTGCCGCGCCTGAAGCCCCTGAGGAAGAGGTTGATATCGGGCCTCCGCCCGAGCCGCCTGAGGAGCTGCCGCCGGTTGAATGCCCAAAGTGCGCGGGCGGTGGTGCGCCCGCCTGGATGGCGACCTTCGCCGACATGGCCACGCTCCTGATGGCGTTTTTTGTACTGCTCTTGTCCTTTGCGCAAATGAACGTTCCGAAGTTCAAAGAAGTCAGTGGTTCAATGAATGACAGCATGGGCGTGCAGCGGGTGGTGCCGGTAGTTGAGCCCCCCACGTCCGATAACATCATTGCGAGCCAGTTTATGCAGGCCAAGGTCGAGCCCACTGCACTCAGCACTATCAGTGAGCAGACTACCGATGAGGAGCAGCCACCGGACCCGGAACTGAAAATCACCACCAAACCCTCCAACGACCCAAGTTCTTCGGACCTGGAGAAGGTCAGAAGCGCGCTCAAAGACGAGATCACGCGCGGTCAGGTAGAGGTGACCGAGACCGATGGCAAGATCAGTGTTGCCATGACCTCTGATCAGAAGGATGGTGAAAATCAGGGCGCAGAGGGGTTAGATACCGGACAGCGGCTTGATGAAGATACGGTCGCTTTATTTGCCAAGGTCGCGCAAGCACAAGCCGAGGTAGTGTCCGAGGTGCAGGTGTTGCGGTCGCCCTCTACAGAGCAGCAATCCTTCGACAGCGCGCAAGGCTCTAATTCCCAGGAGGGTGAGGATGTCGCGCAGAGTGAATACGAGCAGATTCGCAGCCGACTGACGACAGAAATTGCCAACGGTCAAGTGAACGTTGAGCGCATAGACGACGAGGTAAAGATCAGCCTCGCTGATCAGGGCGCTTTTGTGAGTGGCAGCGCGGACCTTCGCACAAGCTTTTATAGCGTGTTGTCCAGCGTCGGTCAGGCCCTAGCCGACAGTCCTGGCCAGGTCACGGTCGCGGGGCATACCGATAACGTGCCTGTCGCCTTCAGCGAGCGCTTTCAGTCGAATTGGGATCTGTCAGCCGCGCGTTCCGCCTCAGTGGCCGATTACCTTGTAGGCGAAGGCTTCGTTGAGCCCGGCGCCGTGACGGTGACCGGCTATGCCGACACGGTGCCGGTCGCTTCCAATGACACGGCAGCGGGGCGCGCGCAAAATAGACGTATTGAAATCACGGTCAAAGGGGGAGCTGGATGATGTCACGTTATACGTCACACGTGCTTGCAGGAGTCATGCTGGCGATATTGCTCGTCGCTTCAGGAGGCGCCGCAGCTCAGACCAAAGCCCAAAAAGCGTTTTTGGAGCGGGTGAAGTCGGTGTCCACTATCGATGACGCGAAATTATCTAAGGACGCGCTGGTGATCTGGCCGTCTCCCGACGTGCAGTCTGGCCTCAACTACGAAGCGATGGGTGAACAGCTATGTCAGGAATACAAGACCTACGGCTATCTGGTCATCTGGTTTATGGATTCCTCCAAATACCGCCGCGATACAGAGATGGCCATGTTGCAGAGTTACATCTGCGTAGAAGGTGCCTAGTGCAAAGTCATATCAATAGTTTGAAGACCCCTGCAGCCCTAACCCATAGACTTCGCTATTTGGGGCTTGTCTTCGTCTCACTGTTGGTTAGCTGTGGCATCGGTTCGGGTGACAATGATGCGGGCTCAGGTACGGGAGCTGACGGTGGAACCGGCACGCCTGCCGACGAGCTCGCTATCGAGATCACGGGTCAAACCAAATACCGTGCCGATGAAGGCGTCTCATTAAGCTACACCCTCAGTGGGTCCAGCGCTGATAGCGCTACTGTCACCTATGACGGGCCTGTTGAACTCACCCTCGATATCGATGCTAAAACGATCACCGGGACGGCGTTATTACCCGGCACCTATGATGTGAATGTGACGGCTACCGCCGGCTCGGCCACTGCAGAGAGTGAGATTTCGTTGTATATCGACGCCAACTTTGGCGGGCGTTATGGCGGCGGCGGAGAAAGCGAATACTCGCTGACGATGGGGCGCAGCCAGGTCACCGAGACCGACGACAACAATAACAATTACGTGCTGACGAGAGCAGGAACGCTCTATTGGCATTCGCAGGGGACCGACGAGGACGAGAATACGTTCGTCAACCTACTCTGCGTGGCGGATGTGGAGGTCAGTGGTGACGAAGCCGCAGGCGCCGGGCAATGCAAAGAAATTGTCGAGGGCCAGCTCACGGTGCGGACCGTCTCGGGCCTGGTGGTGACCTATAAAGAGACAGGCGCATTAGGCCTCACGTATTCCTATGAAGAGACCAGTGATACTTTTGATATTGATTTTGCGGTCACGGGTGAAGCCTACGTCTCCCCCGACCTTGATATATCAGGCATCTACCGCTCCCCGCTTCTGGATAATCTCGACTACCTGCGTGTAACGCAGAACGATCTGGTAGGGGACAGCTACAACCTCGAAACAGCTCGATGTGGCGTTACCGCCACGCTGTCCCGCTACGATACCGAACTCATTACGGCGACGGAGGGTGACGGTTCTATCATTCCAGCTGAGGCTATAACTATCGATAATTGTGATCTATCCGATCAGGATGGTTATGCGGTGTCAGTTGGCGAGGCGACGGGGTCGGGGCAGTCCGGGCTGATGCTCATTTTGCAGAGCGGCATCAGTGACAGCGTTGTTCGATTTGATCTGTATACCCGCCGCGGCAGCGAATACTCGGACCCCCTGAGTAAGTTGCGTTACGTTCGCGTGTGTTACGAAGGTGCCCCGACCTCTCAGGCCGTTGAATACGATGTGACCGAAGCTGATTGTGAGGCGCTCACACCTTAAACCGCGTTTCGGCTCTATTTTTCTCTCTTTTTGCCATTTGCCTGTATTGCTGGCTGAGTTCTATGATGTCCAACGAGCAGACTGTGAGGCACTGTCTGGGGGGACTAGCGCACGATGAAGCTTTTTGGTTTTTTTGGTAAATCGTCAGATGACGAGGAAGTCGCCAATGCCGAGGAGGCGACGACGCCTGATATACCCGGCGAGCGTGACCTGCCCGAACCAACACCCTCCTCACAGTCCCCAGTAGCCGCTGATAGGGGGGCAACCATGAGTGATGTAATCAAAGCCGTGACGGATCAGTTTGCGCTGATCAATGTTGATAGCGACGCAGATTTACGCGCAGTCGGCGCAGCCTTGTGCCAGATTCCCGAGGGCATGTCGCCGCTCTCAGAGGGCTTTACTTCCTTCCGTCATGAAGTGCTGCACGCCATATTGATGGCGGGTGAGGTTGAGG
>Ga0181559_10006720_pt1 | contig 10799 bp, 6 predicted proteins | sample 011ome_21_FD_133752 | JGI IMG/M metagenome (GOLD analysis project Ga0181559, IMG submission 133752) | Coastal salt marsh microbial communities from the Groves Creek Marsh, Skidaway Island, Georgia - 011508AT metaG (megahit assembly) | ecosystem: Environmental > Aquatic > Marine > Intertidal zone... | reverse complement strand
GAGTTATTTTTTGACCCGTCTTCTGTGTCAGTGAATGAGAACGCAGGTACTGCATCGCTTAGCGTTAAGCGAATCGGTGACGTTGACGCCGAGGTGACCGTTGACTTCTCTACCGCTGATGGAACCGCAATCGCAGGTTCTGACTACACCTCTGCTTCTGGTTCACTCACTTTTGCGGCGGGAGTTTCGACCCAAAGTGTGACAGTAAGTCTGATAAATGATAACCAAGAAGAGGCTGGCGAATCATTTAATGTCAATTTAGCCAACCCATCAGGTGCGGCAGAACTTGGTGCAGCCTCCTCTGCGACCGTGAATATCACGAGCGATGACGTGGCAGGAACTCTTTCGATTCAGAGTGCTGCAACGGTCACGGAAAAAGACGGTACGGTGACACTTACTGTCACGCGAGCGAATGGTAGCGATGGTAATATTTCCGTTGATTTTACGACGATTGACGGTACCGCCCTTGCAGGTCTAGATTACACCGCAGCCAGCGGCACGCTTAACTTTGAACACAATGAACTTTCAAAAACGATCGAGGTCGTTATCCTCGACGATATTCTCGGAAGTGAAGTAGATGAGACATTCTCCGTTGTCTTGTCCAACGCGACTGAGGGTGCGGATCTAAACGTTACGACGTCGGTTGTAACGATTCAGAATGTTAATGACGCTCCCACCACGACCCCTGTTGTCGTTCCAGCTCAAAGTGAAGAGAACCCAGTATTTACCGTGACGCAAGCCGACTTGATCGCGAACGCACTCGATCGCGAAAGCGATAGTTTGTCGGTTTCGAATTTCGTGAGATTATCTGGTGATGGCAGAGGTGTTGTGGCTAACACCAGTTCGTTGACTGTTACCCCTGGCGAGTATAGCTATCTGGAAGACGGACAGTCCGCTGTGATTGTTTACTCCTACGATATCTCGGATGGGCGCAACACGGTTAGCAACACGGTGACGATTACCATTACCGGTTTCAATGACGCACCGAACGCTGTGGATGACATTAATGTCATCGCCTTCAAGGGAGCGACCTCAAATATTCGCGTACTTGATAACGACAATGCAGGTGATGGGGAAACGCAAACGTTGATCATCACCAGTGCTAGCTCGGCGAACGGTGTTGTTGAGATCAAAGCCGATGGAACGCTCGACTTCACACCAGCAGAAGGCTTCCTCGGTGCAACGACGATTGATTACACCATTAGTGATTCGCAAGGTAAGACTGCTAATGCAGTCGTATATGTGGAGGTCAAGGATTTCTTGCCATCGTCGGTTAGTGGCTATGTGTTCATTGACGAGGTGGAAAACTCTGCAACTGATATTGCGGCTGGTGCGACACCTATTCGCAACAGAGAGAAAGATGCTGATGAGCAAGGATTAACAGGTGCATTGATCTCTCTTTACTCGGCCGCAGCGGATAATGTGACTGGTGAAGTAATAGAAGATACAACGCTCACCGATACCGATGGCATGTACTCATTCGGTAACCTTGCACCTGGAACCTATTCCATTACCTATCAGGCGACCGACGCGGTATTGTTTATTGGGCAAGCAACCATTGTCCATGAGATACAGGCCTCCGGTGGTGTGGATTCATCTGGGCTGGATTTTGCACTTCTATCTCTGGCTGGCCAGGTTGATATCCTTGCTTCGTCCTACTACTACCGCGATGGTGGAGTGGTCAGTTTGGATAGCAACGGAGTGCAGGAGTTCGTTACCTCACTTGATGGTTATAATGCGGATGTAAAATTCGTAGAGTTTGCGTTGAGTGATTCGAAGGATTCCGCGTTGTTGACTCTGGTAGAGGATGATGGAGACGTGATGACTGCATTGCTCTCCAAACGTGATTTCCGGTTATTCGGTGATTCTGCATTTTTCTTCAAGAGTCAGAGCGAGTTAACCTACTTGAACGCAATTGAGATAGCAGGTCTGTCTTCGGACTATCCAAGCTACAGAGATGCTGTTGATCAAGTACTTGCGGATATGTAGTGACGATCTGCTTGATAGCGGTTCGAATTTCAATCGTCTATCGATCCGCAAAACAGTCGCGACGATAGTAGGCATCGTGGCAAAGTTTTCACTTGGTTTTGGCCTTTGAGTCGATCCAGATTTGATTGCACGGTCTTTGTCGTTCACATGATACTTATTCTCGTTAGACGATTTCGACTGACCGTGCTAGCCGTTTGGCGGTCGAGACAGTCATCTTTGTGCTCGGGTTTTCAGCGGTTGCATCACTGACTTTAGAATCGCGAATGTTTTGCCCATGCATATCATCCGTTTGCGAAAGCCATGGTCTATCGCCGATCATCATGGCACAACAATCGAGTCAGTCGATATTCCCGAATCCGAAGATCTATCCGTTGCCGATGCAAGAGAGGCTCGTGATTACTTCCGCAAGTTTAATGCAACTCAACCGTTGTTGACATCACGTGTGGGGTTGAGGCTAGGTGGTTGGTCTGGAAGGCTAGTCGGGATTACGGTGAATCAGCACAAGCTAGTCGTGACATCGGTTTCGAGCGGCGGGGTTGTCGCTGGGTTAACCGGATTGCTCACGGAATATAACGAGATCAAGATCTCGCTTGTCAGCGACGGCGAAGTAAGGCCAAGGCTTACAGGGGAAGTCGTTTTGGAAGTTTGTGATCAAGACGAGTGACATAGGAAAGCTTCGCAAACTTATTTGCATTAGCCAGTTCAAGATCATCTCATTTGTCTTTCGGCCGAGAATTTTATTCATCTCAGATGGCGTCTTGTGTCTTTTGGAAGTGCGATACTGCATACTTAGCAGGTGCTGAGGTGTGCGATTGGTTTCGCTCACGGACTAGTTCAGTGGTGGATGTCACAAGGGCGTGTGGAATCGATGGTAGACGAAGTTTTCAATGACAGATCGGTTGCAGTGGTCACCGGCGCCTCATCGGGACTCGGGTATGCCGTGGCCTCTCTTTTCGCTCAGACGGGGTACCAAGTGGTGTTAGTGGGTCGAGATCCATCCAGGGTGACTGCAGCCATCGAGAGGTTCCCGCCGGATATCGCACCATTTGCTTCTGGTTACGCTTGTGATGTTACAGATCACAACGATGTTCAAAAGCTTTTTGAGTTTGTTAAAATCCAGTACGGAAAGCTTCATGTGCTAGTGAATTGCGTTGGTAAGAGTGATCGCGGTTTACTCCAAGATATTTCTGCTGAGCGGATACAGCATTTGTTTGAGGTAAATGTTCTGTCATCACTCTATTGCACTCAGGGTGCATTGCCACTGCTGGAACAGAGTGGAGGTGTTGTACTAAATGTCGGATCTCTCGCTTCAAAAGTGGGGGCGAGATACATTGGTGGCTACTCGACCGTCAAGCATGCACTCGCGGGTTTAACACAGCAGTTTCGGCTCGAACTCAAGCATCGTGGTGTTCATGTCTGTTTGCTTTCGCCAGGTCCCATCAAGCGGTCGGATGAGGGGCAGCGATATCGTGATCAAGTGGATTCGAATTTGCCAGACCAAGCGAATCGACCCGGAGCGGGTACGCGAGTGAAAGGTTTGTCACCCGAGTATGTTGCCCAAGTTGCACTGACCATGATTCAGAAAAGGCAGGCAGACCGAGTTCTGCCCCGTTACCTACGTCTTCTTATTGCAATCGGAAATATGTGGCCTCGAATCGGAGATTGGTTGCTCCTGAAGTTTACGAGCTCAAAAAATTAGGGTTCGTCCGTAATGTGCTTGTCACAAGACTAGCCACCTAGGCCGTGAAAGATCGCTCCACTTGCGACTCGGAGTTGATTCCGCAGCAGTTTCATCGCACGACTGTGACGCTCATGTCAATTTTGTTCGACAAAAAAGCAAGATTGAGGGTCTTGGGGCTTTCCTTTTCTAAACCCGGTTGCCGTCAATGCGATCGATCAAGATACTGTAGCTGCAAACAAATCATTCCCCCAATCAATAGTGAGAAACGAGATGAGTGCCTTTCCTGATGTACCTACCATTCAATACGAAGGGCCTCAGAGTGATAACCCTCTTGCGTTTCGATGGTACAACCCCAGCGAGATCATCGAGGGTAAGACTATGCGAGATCACCTAAGGTTCTCAATTGTTTACTGGCATACTTTTCGTGGAACAGGTTCTGACCCATTTGGTTCTGCAACTGCAGTGCGTCCCTGGGACGATGGTACGGAGTCAGTTGAGAATGCGCAGAATCGTGCTCGAGCAGCTTTTGAATTATTTGAAAAGCTCCAAGCTCCTTACTATGCCTTTCATGACAGAGACGTAGCACCAGAAGGGGCAACCCTTGCTGAATCGAACAAGAACCTTGATGCGGTGGCTGATGTTCTTGAAGAAGAGCAGGCAAGAAGCGGTGTCAAGTTATTGTGGGGCACCGCAAACATGTTCAGTAATCCCCGCTTTATGCATGGTGCTGCTACAAGTTGTAATGCCGATGTATTCGCTTATGCTTCCGCTCAAGTCAAGAAAGCGATGGAAGTGACGCTTCGACTTGGTGGCGAGAACTATGTGTTTTGGGGTGGCCGTGAAGGTTATCAAAATCTTTACAACACCGATATGAAACGTGAGCTCGACCATCTTGCTCGATTCTTTCATATGGCTGTCGATTATGCTAAGGAAATTGGCTTTGAAGGGCAGTTTTTAATTGAACCAAAACCGAAAGAACCAACCAAGCATCAATATGACAGCGATGCTGCAGCGTGCTTGAATTTTCTCAGAGCGTATGGATTGTTAGACCATTTCAAATTGAACCTAGAGACAAACCATGCGACCCTAGCCGGCCATACGATGATGCATGAAATTGATTATGCAGGTGGTCAAGGTGCATTAGGTAGTATTGATGCTAACACCGGAGATATGTTGTTGGGTTGGGACACTGACCAATTCGCGACCGATTACTATCTCACAACTCAAACCATGTACTACATCATGAAGCATGGTGGAATCGGAAGCGGTGGCGTAAACTTTGATGCAAAGGTTCGTCGTGAGTCATTCGAGCCTATCGATCTGTTTCATGCACACATCGGTAGTATGGATGCTTTCGCCAAAGGATTGAAAGTTGCAGCTGCAATTCGTGCAGATCAAGGTATCGGAAATTTAATCACAGAACGATACAAGAGTTGGGATCAAGGCATAGGCGCTAAAATTGAAGCTGGCTCAGTCGGATTTACTGAGTTGGAAACATACATGTTAGAAAAAGGTGAAGTTGATTCCAACGTAAGTGGCCGTCAAGAATTACTTGAAAACCTCGTGAATCGTTACTTAGATCGGGTGTAACACCCCATTTGTACGTTTCATATCTTTCGAACCCAGAATCTGTCTTTGTGGATTCTGGGTTTTTTTATTCACGTTTCGATGCGTAGACTCACGATTGATTTGTCCAGACTTTACTCTTTCTTAAAACAGTGGCGTAATTCGCGTGACGTTACTGTCGCGTTTGTGTTAAGCCGTTAATTATTGATCGTTTGCGGTTTCGTCGTAGATAGGAAGATGGCGATAGTAAACCTCAAGATTTAGAAGATTCATTGTTGTGACGTAAATCCGACCCGCATGGACGCTCCAGCGATCTGGGACCGGGGATATCGGATCCCAGCTACCGGCGAGTGCACCATCCCGTTTTTGACTCTCCAAAAGTATCGGAGTGAGCTGGCTGTTCCATGTTTCCCAGTATTTTTCTCCCATATGAAACATCACCTGCGTCGCGTAATACCAATAGTAGGTATCGCGTTTGGGATCATCAGAGCTGCCATTCTGCGGAGGATACTCAAGTAAGTAATCGGCAATCGATTTGAGTTCTTGGTTATCTCGAGTCCATCCTGAGTACATTCGCATGAGGGCGGCGACGGCAGTCATTGAAGGCGATACGAGTCGACCATGACCTTGCGTGGGTGTGTCGGGGGCGAATGGATTGTAGCGGTAGCGATCTCCATTCTCGTCGCTTTGTGCTAGTGTCAGCCAGAAGGAGATTCCGCGATAGGTTTTTGCTGGCGTCTCTAGCCCAGCGAGCTCACCGCTTTTCAGTGCCATCATCATCCAGCCCGTGACACTTGTATCCGAGCTTATTTGAGCGTTATATCGCCAGCCACCTCGCTGACGATGCTGTGTGCTAGAAATAAAGTCTAAGGCCTGCTGTGCTGCTGTTTTGAGGCTCGGATCTTTGGTCATGCCATATGCTTCGCATAGAGCTAACGCTGCGATACCGTGGCTATAAAAAGCGACATTTTGATTACTGATCTCATTCTCAATTCGATAGAGATTGCCATCGCTAGATTGATTGCTGATTAGAAATTTGATTCCACGCAAAACGCTATTTGAGTACTGATCTCTTTGGTGGGTATATCCAGCTCCTTGAAAAGCAAGTAAGGCTAAGCCAGTGGCTGCAGTATCACTTTGCAGTAAAACCTCGGATCCATGTCCTTGAAGGGACCAACTGCCATCACGATTTTGGACCGATGCGAGATAGCTTAGCCCCAATTCTATAGCAGTTTCCGATTCCTCTGATGGTTCGGGATTCCTTAATCTATCGGTCGGTTTTGCATCGGTCATCCTGAGTATGCGTTGAGTAAACGAAGGGGCAGGTGCGATGAAAGGTTGCCGCAAATTTAGCGGGTTTATGGTTCGGTCAATTCTTTCTGGCGGCCGCGTTATTGCACCGGTTGTGACGGATGGAGACAATCGTGCTGAATCCATCGAAAGCAAATTAGGAGTGCTCTCCATCGAAATCTTGGGTGCCGTTAATCGCGATTCATTAGGTGAAGGTTGGCTCATTCCAGCAATATTCGGCAAGGGTTCTGGCTTATTTGCAGAATTGCTCATTATTTGAGTGGATGGATCTCGGGGCTCAGTCTTGATAGTTGCCGAATCACTCACGCCGACTTGAATAGGGACGTTGGCTACCACCGTTGATTCGTTTAACGGTGGTGGATTGTGGAGGCTATCGGCCAAACGCGAAGTACCTGTAGCAACCTTGGTGCGAAGAGATCGTTGGCGATTTTGCGAAGAAGGTGAAAGCGGCTGATCGGGATTGCTTTCCAATACAGCCAGAGATTCATTCAGGATTTTTTCCTTAGTGAAGGTTTGAGCGCCGAGCCTATCTTTTAGAGGATCTGGTCTTGCTGAGAATCCAGAGGCATCAGAGCTTTTGCGATCGAAAGTCTTGCCGAACTCTCGCGGCGATAAAATTGTTTTAGGGTCAACGGGGATTTGCTCCGCGTCAAAGGAGTTGTCTGGCGACGTTGTTTCATTTGGTCGCGTCCGCGTTTGCGGCGTTTTGGCTCTTATTCCCTCAAGTTGACTGATATTCGGTTCTATGTCGTCACTTGGCTTTGTCAGAATCTCCAAAGGCAATATCGTAGTGAATGCTGAAGGTGCCTTATTCGTGGATTGATTGATTGATGAAGTGATCGGAGCAACTCTACGTGGTTCCGACAACATCTTCTTCTCCGCACTGCCGACAATGCTTTCCCGAGAGGGGTTCGTTCGAGGGGCATCAGGTTGATCGTTCGGTGAAGTGGCTCTCAATAATTCCTCAACTTTTGGGGAGTTACTTCTTTGATTGCCTGCAATTTTTGGACCTTCAATCGAGGAAAATTTCAGGTCTGGTTTAATCGCATTTAGGTCTGATAATTCGATAGACGCAGCTCTCGGTGCGGCCAGGCTTGCGGGACTTTCAGCAGCAGTGGGTATAGTGCGTTCAATCGGTTGATTGGATTTCGAATCAATGTTTGAAACGATTGGTTCAGACCAATCCTTGTTTCCTGTGCTCTGGGCTAACCAGTTATCCGGTAGAGATTTCTTGCTGCTGAAAAATTGACTACGCGACGTCCCCGTGGGATTAGGTAGATACTGATGGAAAATCACGACATTTACGGCGAGCACGATTAGCAACAGATGTAATAGTAGACTAAAAAAAATTCCGATCTGTATCGATCTTTGTGCGTGGCGTGAAATGAGAGAATGGGAGAGGAAAGCCAATAAGCATGCAGAGACTGGGACGGAAAGAATATAAGTCCAAGTGTTATAAAGCAGGCGAGAATCAGAGAAGCTAAGGCGAGCTACGGCTACATAGATCACCAAGCAAGCGAGAATCATCACGCAAACATCGAGGAGCCAGACTCGCTCTGGCCGGTTCGAAGGTCGTTTGGGTGGTGAATACTCAGACACGATTGCTGATTTAATCCGATTGGATAGGACAAGGCCATTTTCTCGTTATGGTCGTGGTCAAGATCACTTTAGGTGTCATCAGCGGTAGTAACGCTGTAGTCACTAATCCCTGATCGATTGCAAAGATCCATCACGTTAACGACAGGCTGAAAGGCAGTTGAGCGGTCTGCGCGAATGACAACACTTTGGTTTGTGGGATTGCTCGCCGCGGCAACTTTTAGGAGCTTTTGAAGTTCTCCTAGGCTAGTCGGTTGGCCTGAAAGAAAGACTGTACCCTCGCGATCAATATCAATGACGATTTCTCGCGGCTTACTGATCATTGGTACGGCAGTGGTAGCCGAAGGTAGCACGATATCTAGTCGTCTTTCCTCATTCTCAAACTCACTTGTGACAAGGAAGAAAATGAGAAGTAAGAAAACGACATCGATAAGCGGAGTCAGGCTGAGTGTGCTAGCACTGCTTGTGTAAGTAAGTTTAGCCACGAAGATTCGCTCCTCGATCTGCTGTCCCCAATTCGCTTGCTCCCACGACTAGCGGGGGCGACACCGTTGAATTTTTTCCGGTCGCTGAGCTCATATTGATTAATTGACCTGAACTATCGAGCTGCCCACGACCTACAAATCGAGACAATCCTGGCGAGATCGTAAGTGCGAACTCTTCAACTGAGTGAAATATCTTCAGCAAACGATTTTCAAGATAGAGGGCGAGCATCGCAGCTGGAATAGCCACGGCAAGTCCCGCTAGCGTTGTCGTTAATGCAGTATAAATTCCCTCGGACAATTGTTCGCTTCGACTTCGGTCTGGCGTCAGCGTTGTCGATTCGTGAAATGCAACAATCATTCCCCAGACAGTGCCGAGTAGACCCATCAACGGAGTTGCTGCTCCCGCGAGATTTAACCACCTTATTGGACTCGCGCATTCGTCAATCTCACGTTGTGCCGTTTCCAAGCCAGCCTGTTCGATTGTATGCAGTGGTTGTCCTGTTCTTGCTAACATCGCTTGCAAGACTCTAGCACCCGCCGAGGGATAAGACTGGCACGCTGTGTATGCTGCTGATGGACCAAAGTTTTCGGGAGGGCTGTTGAGTAATTGGATCTCCCGCTCTAGTGCCTTAGGTAAAACACATTCACGTCTAAGGTTAATCATGCGCTCCACTGCGAGTGTAACCACCATGAGACTCATGATTCCAATTGGAATCATGAATGCGCCGCCTCGTATGATTAGTGACAATAAGTCAATACTTCCTGGCTCAGGCGTAGCCGAAGCAACTTCGTCAGTGGCACTCAATAGCATTTTAATTTCTTCGGATTCAACTAATTCAGTTGTCGCCGAAGAGGTGGCTTCCTGAAATGAATCTTGTGCGCCAACGAACAGCGGTGTCCAAAGGAAAAAAACTAGAAAAACAGCGGTTTGGACGTGGCGTTTATTCGTGGTGCGTATGGAATGATTAATCAACTTTAAGTACCTCGATTCGCTCTTTTGATTTTGAAGCAAGCGAGTGATTGGGATGTTTGTCGAGAACATATTGATAAAAATTAATCGCGATGGATTTGGCACGTTTCTTCGCCTCGATTGTTTGGGATTGGGTGAGGATTAATTCACCGCAACGTCCAGCTTCGAAGCCACTTTTTGCCTGCCAATTTTTGATCGGCTCAGGTGCATTTTCGGATCCGAATCCGTACATGACTCTTTGGAATTCTGGAATTGCTAAGTCAACTTTCCCGTCGGCAAAATAGATTTCTCCCATCATGAAACGGGAACGAGCCGCTATTTCGGTTCGATAGTTTTCGGCGACCTCTTTCAGTAGCTCGAAAGCTATGTCGTTCTTTCCTAATTGCTGATTCGCAAAGCCTGCTTCGTAAAAAACCTCGGATAGGTAACTGGTAGCTGGGAATCGCTTCCGAAGATCGTCATACCATTGTATCGCGTCTTCCCAACGCTCAAGCTGAGCGGCGCACTGCCCACCATGAAGGAGAGCGATTTCACAGACTTGCCGATCGGAGGGGTCCGGTAGTGTATTTGAAGAGCGATTTTCAGTATGAATAAGATTTCTTGCGATCGTGTAGGCATCCAAGGCGGATGAGTATTCTTTACGTTGGTATCGACATTCTCCAATCATCATCCTTGCATCAAAGTAAAGCTTTCCGTCAGGGAAATCAGTGGCTAGGACTTGAAACGCCTGTTCCGACACCTTGTACTTTTCTTGGTTATAGAGAGCCCAAGCGATTCGGTACCGAGCACCTTCGGACAGTTTTGGATCCTGTGAGCTTTGAATGACAAGCTCGAAATATTGGCAGGCAAGATCATAATTGTTTTGTGCATACATCTGCTGGCCGACATAGTAGGCAGCGGAGGCGGTTTGCGCCGAGTCTGGAAAACTACTAAGTTGCTGAATGAATGTTTCAATCGCTAATTCATTCTGCATGCTTTCTTTGTAGGCCCAACCTAGCTCATGTAGCACGCTTGGCATTCGACTGTACTCTGGAATCGTCTCAACGATCTTCTTCAGAGTCGAAATTGCGGTGTCGAGTTTTTTTGAAGTAAGGAGGGTCATTGATAACTCAAGCATCGCATCTCCTTTTTGCCGATCGGTATTCGACAACTGCACGCATCGTTCAAGGTCAGAGATTGCTGATTCGGTTTGAGCTAGATT
>Ga0181559_10006714_pt1 | contig 10804 bp, 4 predicted proteins | sample 011ome_21_FD_133752 | JGI IMG/M metagenome (GOLD analysis project Ga0181559, IMG submission 133752) | Coastal salt marsh microbial communities from the Groves Creek Marsh, Skidaway Island, Georgia - 011508AT metaG (megahit assembly) | ecosystem: Environmental > Aquatic > Marine > Intertidal zone... | reverse complement strand
GGCGGCGGCGGCGCGCCCCGGCGCCGCCACCTCCAACGCGTGGATGATCGTATCCAGCTTCTTCACCTTGCGGTACGGCCACCGCGTGATGCCGTGCTCGCGGCATCGCTGCTTGAGGACGGTGACGCACAGTCCGAGCTGATGCGCGGGGAGGGACGGAGGGAGGGAGGGAAGCGTCAGCGGGCGAGAGATCGAATCGAATCGTATCGAATCGATCGATCAAAGGTCTGGTCGTCGCGCGTCGAGGACCGCGCGCGCACCTTGCGCGCGACGTCGTTGATGGGGAGGTGGAAGTTGGCGCTGAGCTCCTCCACGGTGAGGGATTTGGATTGACCTCCTCCGCGTTTCTGTTTCGATGGATGAGGAAGGAATCGTCAGCGTCGCGTTCGAGGGGTTTCCCGGCGTCGCCCGTCCGCGTCGGCGCGTTCCCGTCGCGCGGCGGGAGAACCGAAACGAGACCGCGGGTTTTTTTTCCCGGCGGGCGTCGGGAATGCCGGCGGGTTTTTCCGGTCGCGCGAACGCGCTCGCGGCGCGCGCGTCGCGAGAATAAAACCCGCGCGCGAGCGAGAGAACGATGCGACACCGCGTGAATCATCGACTCCGGGAGCGCGATGCGATTTCGTGCGGGAACGAGCGCGCGCGGGGTCGCGGGACGCGCGCACCTTTGGCATCTTTTCCGTGTACAAGTGGAGCCGCGAAACGTTAGTTGATGGAACCGCCGAGCGAATTTACGCGCTCGGAGCTCGTCGATGGCGGCGTGAAACGCGCGTGCGCGGTCGTTCCCGCGATGTGCGACGGTCCGTGAGGGCCTTCGGAATACGTTACAGCGCGTCAGCCTCGCGGCGTCACGTCGTAGCTCTCCGCGCGCGTCGCCAAGTGATGCTCCGGAGCCCGCTCTCGCTTTTTCTCGCGCTGACGCGGATCACGACGAGAAATGTTCTGAGCCGTATGCGCTTTTAGTCTGACTAACTGGACGGAAAGGCAACGTTTGGTGCAGACTTTTGCCGAGCGACGCTTTCGGCCGCGGAAATCAATCTCTCTCATTGGCTTGAAACGTCGTCTGATTCGCTAATTTGATGACGCGGCCGTCGACGAAGCGGCGTTTCGCGGTCGAGAACTGTGATCGAAATCGCTCTTTTTCCGGTCGATCGATCTGCGAATTGTCGAGTCAGGCGACGAGCGGAGCGCGCGCGCGGTGGAAGGTTTTGGTTTTCGCTGGTTTTCACTCTCTGTGGCACTATGAAGACTCCTTCGCTCCCTCCACCCCTCGCGCGCGTCATCGCAAGATGTTCTTCAGCGCGTCGTCTATGCGCTCGTACTTGAACTTGTACCCCGACCTCAGCACCGCGCTCGGGGCCACCTTCTGCCCTCGGAGCACGACGGTGGCGCCCTCCCCGAGCAGCGCCTGGATGGCGAAATCCGGCACGGGCAGCCACGACGGCCGTCCCAACGCGGCGCCGATCTCCGTGCACATCTCCCCCATCCTCACCGGGTTCGGCGCGGTCACGTTCACCGGACCAGACATGGACTCGTTCGAGATCGCTTCCATGATGATCCCGACCGCGTCCTCTCTGTGGATCCACGAGAACCACTGGCTCCCGTCCCCCATCGGCCCCCCCGCGAAAACCTGAAACGTCGGGAGCATCTTCCCGAGCGCGCCGCCGTCGCGGTCGAGGACGATCCCGAGTCTCAGCAGCACGACCCTCACGCCGACGTTCTCCACCGCCATCGCGGTCTGCTCCCAGGACTGGCACACTTTCGAGAGGTAATCGCCCCCGGGCGGCGCGCTCTCGTCGAACGTCGCGTTCTCCGACGTGCCGTAAAAACCGATGGCGCTTGCGTTCACCAACACCTTCGGCCGTCGGCGCTCCTCGAGCGCCTCCACCGCGTCGACGATGCGCTTCGTCGCTTTCACCCTGGACGCCATTATCTCCGCCTTGATCGCGGGCGACCATCGCGTGCTGATCGGCTCTCCCGCGAGGTTCACGACGGCGTCCACGTCCGCCACCGCCGCCGCCCACTGGCTCAGCGGCACGAAGACGACGACGCCTCTCGGGAGCGTCTCCGGCTTGAGCGCGCTCCTGGCTTTGTTCACGTCCCTGGCGAGGACTAAGACCTCGTGTCCGGCCGCGAGGAGCTTCGCGACGAGTTTCGTGCCGACGAACCCGCTCGCGCCCGATATCGCGACGCGCAAGGATCCGCCACCGGGCGACGACGACGACGACGACGACGACGACGACGACGACGGCGTCGCGTCCTCGGTCGCCGCGGCGAGGACGCGCCATCCGCGCGAGGCGACGATGGAAGACCCTCGGCGGCGGCGCGCGCGAGCGCCGAGCGCGAGCGTGTCGAGGGCGACCGCGCGGCGGCACGACAGCGACACGGACGCGGACGCGGACGCGGACGCGGACGCGGCGGCGGTGACGTGTTTCGCGGGGACGCGCGATCCTGCGCCGCGCGAGGACGACGGCGGCTCGCGCCGCGAGGACGGCGGCGCGGGCGCGACGCGCGCTGCCAGCATCGAGAGCATCGCCGCCATGGTTGTGGTGATCCGCCTCGGGTGCGCGCGGGGGAAGTTTGAGCGGCGCGTCGCCGTGCGCGCGCGAGGTGCGGCGGCGGCGAAAGTTCGGGAGCTCGTCTAGCTAGCTCGTCTGGCCAGGATCACGTTTTCGAGATCTCAAAAAGTTTATCCCGGGCGAGGCGAGGCGCCGTCGCGTCGTTCGTGATGGTTGCTTGCGGTCTTATTAGAAATTGTGGTACAGCTAATGGAATACATCATGCGTGATAATAGTACTGTAATAACTCAACTCGACGATCGCGCGCGCTCACGACGATCGTTGCTTCGGGGCGAGGCTCGATTCCGCGGCCCCGCCTTTTCCGCGGTACCTCTCCTTTTCGAGGTACCGCCCCCGTCCCGTCGCCGCCGACGACGCGCCGACCGACGGTCCGATCTTCGACGCTTTCGGGCCGATCGCCTGCAGCCCGCTCGGGCTGTACGCCGCGCCCGCGATCGCGCTCGACGACGCGCTCGCGGCGGATTTCTTCGTGCTCGAGCGAGCAAAGAACCCGCCGCCGCCCGCGGCGGCGGCGGCGGTCGCGTGCTTTTTCGTCGACGAGGACCCCCCCGGGGCGAGGTCCAAGGACACGGCCGCGTGCGCGGGCACGATCGCGCGACCCGCGGCGAGGGATTCTCGCCGAGCGCGGTTCAGCCCCGGCGCCGCCGGAGACGTCGTCGGCGCCGCGGTACCTCGCGTGATCCACTCGTGCGCGAGCGCCTGCTCCGGGGACTGTCGCTCTCCGATGTCCCATCTCAAGCACATGTCGATGAAATCGACGAACCCTTTGTCCGCGCATCGGAGGATCCCCGCGAGATCTTTGCTCCCGGGGACTCGGCGCTTCCCTCGGGTGACCTTCACCTCGCGCGCGCGCCCGTCCGCGTCGAAGAAGATCGTCTTCCTCGTCGCGGTTTCTAACATTTTCGGCGGCGGCGGCCCGCGCGCTTCCATGATGCACGCGAGCTGCTCCATCTCGTTCTCCCCCGGGAACAGCGGGTACCCGGTGTACAGCTCCGCGAGGATGCACCCTAAGCTCCACATGTCGATCCCGACGTCGTACGGCATCCCTAAGATGACCTCCGGGGAGCGGTAAAACCTGGATTGGATGTACGTGTACACGCGTTCGTTCTCGAAGCACGACGAGCCAAAGTCGATCACCTTCACCGTGGACTTGTTCGGCTGCTTCAGGAGGATGTTCTCCGGTTTCAAGTCGCAGTGGATGACGTTTTGTTTTCGTAGAAACTTCAGCGACGTCAGGAGCTGCGACGCGAACCGACGCACGAGCCCTAACGACAGCCCTTGGAAGTTGTTGTTCTTGATGAACTCGTACAGGTTGATCGACAAGAGTTCGAACGAGATGCACAGGTGCTCGCGAAAGTAGAAGTACTCGTGCATGTGCACGATGTTCGTATCCTCGTCGCGCTCCTGCGTGTTGTGCCGCAGGTGCTCCAAGATCTTCACCTCGACCAAAGCCTGGGAGTGAAACCGCTTCTTGTTCCGAATCACCTTGACGGCTTTCATCGTCTTCGTCTTGTGATCGAAACACCGCATGACCTGCCCGAAGCTCCCTTTGCCGACGATCTGGATGATCTCGTACCTGTACGCGAGGTGATCGTGCGGGACGATGATCAAGTCGTCCCTGTCGTCGTCGTACCCGTGGTTGTCCGGCCCGCGCTCCCTCGACCCTCTGATCTTCTTCCCCACCCCCGCGGAGGCGCCCGAGTACCACACCTGCGGGAACTCGCCAACCTCCCCGAGCTCGTACTCGGACAGATCCGACGCGTGGTTCCTCAGCACCGTGGACGGCGTCATCGGGACAGCTTGCTCCGACGCGTGCGCGTGCGCGCCGCCGACGCCGACGCCGAAGCCTTTCCTCCCGGACGCGGACCCCGGGGACGTCTCCCCGCTGCTCGACGACGACCGGCGCGACCGCACGGAATCGCTCCGCGCCCTCGCGTGGATGCTCTGCGACGAGTCCCCGCGCGACGCGACCGGGCCGCGCGACGCCACCTTCGCCGCGTTCGACGTCGAAGACCGCCTCTCGGGTTTCCCCGCGGTACCCGCGGTCGCGGCGGCGCCGAGCGGGTACAGCGCGGACCCGAGCGCGTCCGGAAGTCGCGCGAGGGTCGCTTTCCCTCGGATCGCCTCCGGGCCGCCTCGGTCGATCCCCCCGGCGTTCGCGCCGCTCGCGTTCGCGACGGTGGTCCCCTTCATCGGCGCGCGCGTCGATTTCGCGCTCGCGCCGTTCGCGAGGCCGACGCGTCCGAGCCTGCGCGCGAGCTCGATCGCGGAGACGCCGTGGATCTGTCGCGCGCGTTGACGCGAGGGCTGCTTCTCGCCGGCGGCCGCGTCGGCGGGATCTCTCGACGACGCCGGCGCGTGCGCGTGATGCGACACGCCGACGCCGTTCACGGGGGGGAGGTCGTTCGTCTTGTACGACATCTCGCGTTATCCCGCGCGAGAGGCGTTCGCTCTATCGACGCGGGACGCGCGAGGCGGCGCGCGAGATCGTCGCGGGATCGGGTCGGTCTCCGAAACGACGCAACGTGACCTCTCGCGTTCCGCGAATCCCCCGAACGCGATCGCGCGACGCGGAGCGCGGGTAAACGACGCGCGCTCCCTCGATCCCCCCGCCGCGTCGGCTCTTCGTCTCTCGCTGCTTCCTTCTTCCTCGCGCGTTCTCTCTCGCCGGACGCGCCTTCCTCTCTCAAGCGCGCGCGCGGAATGAATCGACAGAATAAAGTTGACAGGTCACTTCTCGCGTCGAAACAGAAAATATCTAAATTTTTTCCGGTCCGAACCTCTGTATGCAAACTTAGTCGGAACCACCTCATTTCGTGTACTGTACCCAAAAAGTACAAAGATCTGGCGCTATCTAAGAAGGATTTCGCACGTCCGCTTTTTCCTTCGCCGTCTCCAGCTCGCGCTGCAACGCGAGGATCCTCGCGTTCTTCTCGCACAGCTCCTCCCTCGCGCGCGCGAGCAGCTTCCCGTCCGACCCGCCGCCCCCCCCGCCCCCCGCGGTAAGATTATTCTTCCGCGCCGCCGTCACGCTCACGTTGCGGACGCGAGACGCGAACTCCAGCGTGCACGCGCTCTCGCTCGCGTCGGACGCGGCGGGTCCGGCGTGGACGAACATCAGCGTCTTCGAGTCCCCGCCGAGGCACGGGGACAGGATGTGCGTCAGCTTGCAGTCGCGGAACGGCACGTGCGCCGCGTGCTTTGCTGCCGTCTTGCTCTCTGTCGCGGACTGTTGCTTCTCCGCGAGCGCGTTGAGACAGTTTCCCAAAGCGCTGAGGCTCTTGTTGATGTGCCTCGCCTCGCGCAGACGCTCGCCGGTGGCGTTCGTCTTGCTCAGGCGCTCGGACCCGGCGAGGTCGACGAGGTTTAGCCTCGACGTCGTGACCTCCCCGCGCCCGGCGTTCGTCTTGCTCGTCGCGGTGACCGTGATGGTGAATATCAAGTGCGACCGCGAGGACGTCGCGTTCATATCCGTTTGGCCGGTTTTCCTCGCCGCGCCGCCGACCCTCATGACCGCCATGACGTCCATCGTGCTCGAGACGTTCACGCGCTCTAAGTCCGTGACGTACGGCGTCCCGTCCGCGCCTTGTCTGATGTCGTGCGGCTTCGGGTTCGCCGCGTCCGGCTCGAGCAAGTCCCTGACCTTGTCGTTGTAAATCTCCATCATCGTGCACGAAAACGAATACGAGGACGTAGCGTAGTCGCTCTCCGCCTCGCGGAACAACGATGCGAGGGACCGGAACGTGATCCCGCGGTCCGCGGGAGTGCCCTCCATCGTGTACGTCTTCCCGCTCCCGGTTTGCCCGTACGCGAACACGCACACGTCGTATCCGTCCAGACACGAGCGAATCAACGGCTCGATCTCTTCGAAAATCTCCGACTGCGAAGCCGACGGCCCGGCGACGTGGTCCAACTCGTACCGCTTCCCGCCCTCGATCTTCGCCTCCAAGGCGCTGACCGCGCTGACCGCCGCGACATCGCCGTTCGCTTCCTCGTGAGCGCTGATCGGCCGGACGCGCAGAAACACGCGGATGTTGCCCTTGAGCTCGAGGAGGCGGTTCGACAACGTCTGCCGCTCTTTTCGCGCCGTCGCGCATCGCTCGACGGCGACCGCCGCCGTCTTCCCGAGCTCGCGCACGCCTCGAAGCGCGATCGACATGTTCTCGCTCGCGGCGGCCGCGGCCGCGACGGACTCCGCGCGCAGCTCGTCTTGCTTCGCGCGCAGCTCGTCGATCGCGCGTTTCATCGCGCGCGCCTCGGCGCGGAACCGCGACGCGCGCTCGGCGTCCGTCGCCGCCGTCGCCGCCGCCGCCGCGTCCTCCTTCTTCGTCGCGGCGGCGGCGGCGAAGTCGTCATCGTCCGCCGCTCGACGCGCGAGGAGCTCCTCCTTCGCCGCGGTCTCCCTCGCGAGCGCGGTCCTCGCGTCTTCGAGCTCGCGCCGCGCCGCGTCGCATCGCGCCGCGGCGACGTCGCGTTCCTCCTCGGCGCGTCGCGTCGCCGCCTCCGCGTCCGCGAGCGCGGCTCGAAGCTCGCCGCGTTCGCGCTCAACTTGATCGACGTCGCGTCGTAAGTCCGCCTCTCTCGCGCCCGCGGACTCGTCCAGCGCCGCGAGCCGCGCGGCGACGTCCGCGGCGCCGCTTTTCGCGAGGTCTTTACTCTGTTGCGCGATGATGCCGATGAGCTCGGCGCCGCGCGCGCGCTCGGACGCGAGCTCCGTTCGCAGCGCCGTCGTCGTCGCGTCGGACGCTTTCCTCCGCGCCTTCTCCGCCGCCTTCATCTCGCGCCGCGCCTCCTCCGCGGCCATCTGCCGCTCGAGCTCTATCGCGTTCTTCAGGTCCAGTCGCATCGCGACGCGCTCTTCCTCCAGCCTCGCCTTCTCGCGCTCGACCTTATCGATGATCGCGACGTTCACCTCGCGCTCCAGACGCATCCGCTCTTCCTCGAACGCGTCGTCCTTCCCCGCGAGTTCAGCCTCGAGCGCGGCGACTCTGCGCCGCAGGCCTTTCATCGCGACGCGCGTGGACGCCTCCGCGGCCGCGGTCTCTTTCGCGCTGGGTTTCGTGCGCGGTTTCTTCGCCGGCGGCGGCGCCGACGCGTAGGACGTCGACGCGTAGGACGTCGACGCGTAGGACGTCGCGTCCTCCGTCGCTCGCCAGTTCGCATCGTTCTCCTTGTTCGCCGCCGCGTGCTGTTCCCGCAGGCTCAGACCGGTGCCCATGCGCCCGAGCGGCGCGCGCGGCGCGGCTCGCTTCTTCGCCGCGGCCGCGGCGACGCGCGCGCGCTCTCGCATCACCGTCGCGCGGAGTTCCTCCGACAGCGGGTGCTCGTCCAGCTCGCGACGCGTCTCCGCGTGGAGGTACCCCTCGGTGAGGTTTTCGCGCGTGACGCGGCTCCATCCCGGCGGGAGCGAGGCGTCGTCCAGCGCGCGGCGAGGGATCCAGAGGAGGTGCTCCTCCGAGAACGGGTCGATGTCCAGCGCGATCGCGGTCTGCGCGTTGTGAGTGCGGGAGACGGACGTGGAGGGGTTGGGCGGGGCGCGCGCTCAGATGCGCGCTCGCGTCGTGGCTCGCGCGCCTCGGCTCGGAATCGGGTGCCGAAAAACGCGGAAAAACGTCCGGGAATGAACGGAGTGCGCGGGAGAGGGCAGACGCGCGACGGACGCGCCTCTATCGTCCTGTCGTCCAGCATCGGCGACGACGGCGCTTCCATCGCGATGGATACGCGCCGCGACGGGCGGCGTTCCGATCGCGTCCGCGCCCCGACGCGCCGCGTCTTCTGATCTGGCGTCGGTCGCGCGTCGAGGACTCTTTTATTCCCCTTCCCATCGGGTCGTCCGCCAGTCGTCCCTTCCGCGGCAGTCAGCCGCGGCGAAATATCCCGAAGGGGACCGACGCGACGCGACGCGACGCCGCGGGTTGACCGGGCATATCGCGGCGCCCCGGGGCCGGTGCCGCGATGGTGGACCTGGACGTCGCGTACCTGGACGCGGAGGTGTACGACGACGACGAGCCCGGGTTCCATCCCCTGGACGACGACGACTTCGGGCGCGGGGATGGCGCGGACGCGAGCGCCCCGGCGCGCGAGCCGTCGTCCGCGTCGCTCCTTCACGCGTCGCAGTTCGGCTCGACGATGCACGCGGACGAGGCGTCGTCGTACGCCCTCGACGGGTCCTACGCGACGTGCTTCAGCGAGGCGTACCTGAAGTCCCTCGCCGGGTGCGACGACCTCACGACGTGCGCGACGCTCGAGATGCGCGCGGACTGCACGAGGGAGGACCTCGGCGGCGTCGGGCGCGCGATGCCGTCGCTCGCGAGGCTGCGCATGAGCAACTCCGTCGCGCCGTCGATGCGGACGTTCGGGAGCGCGTTCCAGAGGCTCACCGTGCTGTGGATCTCGCGGTCGGGCCTGGAGGACCTCGCCGGGATCGGCTCGCTGCTCAGGCTGCGCGAGCTCTACGCGTCGTACAACGAGGTCGCGGACGTGTCGCCGCTCGCGGAGCTGGACGATCTGCGCGTCGTCGACCTCGAGGGCAATCGCGTCGCGGACCCGGACGCGCCAGACTACCTCGGGATGTGCCCGAAGTTGACGTCCGTGACGCTGGAGGGGAACCCGCTGTCGCGCGTGAAACACTACCGGCGACTCGTCGCGCGCGCGATGCCTGGTCTGCGCGCGCTGGACGACGTCGACGTGTCGGAGGAGGACCGGGCGGCGATCGTCGGCGACGCCGACGCGGGGGGGAAAGAAAACGAAAACGGGCGCGGCGATCGAAAAGGCGGAGTAGGAGACGGCGAGACGTCCGACGCGGAGATGGCGATGGTCACCGAGGGGATCAAGTACGCCGCGGTCGGGATCGACGACCCGGACGCGGTTCTGACGCGAGACGCGTTCACCGGCGAGCTCTCGATCGAGCTCGCGGAGGACCCGCTGGGAGGGGACGAGTTCGGCTTGGACGCCGCGCCGCCGCTGGAAGATCATCTGAGTCGGATGGCGTTGCGACCGCCGCCGCGGCCGGGGAGCAGCCAAGGCGGCGGACCGAGCCGCCCGAGCAGCGGTGCGAGCAGCGCGGGGAGCGGGATGCACGACAGCACGAGCGCGCTCGTGCGCTGTAACTCTTTAGGCGCGACCGTTAGGACGAACTCGCGGCCGAACACGGCGGCTTCGAACGCGTCCGGGGGGGGATCCGCGCGAGGGTGGTCTTCGCGCCCGGGCACGGCCGCGTCGATCGCGTCGACGTCGTCGTCGAGGCCCGGGACGGCGACGAGTGGGAGGCCCGGGACGGCGACGAGCTGGCGGAGCCGCGCCGCGAGCGCGCGGAGCCGGCCGGGGACGGCGGCGTCGAGCGGCAGCGGCGGCAGCGGCGGCGGCGGATGGGGCTCGAGGCCGGGGACCGCGATGTCCGCGGGGGACGTATACGGACGCCCAGAGAGCGCGGACTCGCTGTTCTGGAGGAAGAACCGAGTGAAAGAGTCCCGCGCGGGGTTATCCGACCGCGGGGACACCGCGAACGGGTGGGGGTTCGGCCTCGGCGACGGCGGCGGCGGCGGCGGCGGCGGCGGCAGCGCGTTGACCGCGGGCGAGGGGATCGTCGTCGGCAACCCGACGAAGCTGTTAGCGCGGCGGAAGCGCGAGCGCGCGGCCGCCGCGAACGCGAACGGCGCGGACGCGACGAACGCAGAAGCGGGCGGAGAAGCGGGCGGAGCGCGCGCGAACGAGGAGGAGGACATATTGACGTCGCTGCGGCGGTGGAAGATCGAGATGGCGGAGACGTTTTCGAGGAGAGGGCTCCTCGGCGCGGACGAGCTGGAGTTTGCGCGCGAGCCGCCGCCGCTGGAGTACAAGTACGAGCTCGAGCCTGAGCGGGGCGTCGCAGAGCCGGCGGCGACGCCGTCGGCGGCGCCGGCGCCGCCGATGGACCTTCCAACGCCTCCGAAGTTTACGCCGCAGCCGCCGCCGCAGCCGCCGCCGAGGGGGGCGATGCGGCCGCAACCGCCGTCGGGGCGGCCGCGGGGGCCGAGGCCGGGAGGACCTGGGGCGGGGAGGAGCGCGAAAGCGGTGTCCGCGGCCGACGCGGCCGCGGCGCTGGCGGCGCCTCCGCCGACGAGGGTCACGGAATCGAGCGCCGGCGGCGTGGACCGACTCGTGTTCGACTGAGGAGTGAGGTACCTTCGTAGCGCTTATTAGGAAGGAAGGAATCGTCGTCGCGTTAAAACGACGACTCGCTTTTTAGC
>Ga0181559_10006707_pt1 | contig 10811 bp, 6 predicted proteins | sample 011ome_21_FD_133752 | JGI IMG/M metagenome (GOLD analysis project Ga0181559, IMG submission 133752) | Coastal salt marsh microbial communities from the Groves Creek Marsh, Skidaway Island, Georgia - 011508AT metaG (megahit assembly) | ecosystem: Environmental > Aquatic > Marine > Intertidal zone... | reverse complement strand
GGCATCGTGCTGCTGGTCGCGCTTGCTAGTAAAAATGCGATTCTGATCGTTGAGTTTGCAACCCAAGAGCGTGAGGAAGGGCGTGGCATTCGCGAAGCGGCAACGAATGCGGCGAGATTACGTTTCCGAGCTATCCTCATGACCGCGATCTCCTCGATCCTTGGATTCCTTCCGCTTCTGACCGCCGCGGGTGCTGGTGCTGCCAGTCGTCAGGCTGTCGGCAACGCCGTGGTGGGCGGGATGACCGCGGCAACCTTTTTCTCGCTGTTGTTCGTTCCGACCTTCTTCGTCGTGTTCCGAAGTCTCTCTGAATGGGGTGTCAAGAAGCCGCAGAAAATCGGCGCTCAGACAATCGACATCCAGACGACCAATACCCAGCACACCGACGACACCCCAGCCATCGCCGAGTCGACCGAGACGGCAACGGAAGAGGGTGAAGTTTGATCGGACTTCGCGTCACTGAATCCCTCGATCCCTGGTAATCGGTGCACCGTTCGGCCTTTGTTATGATATCGCTTCGAAATGTCTCCCACCTCGAGCTGCTGGTCGCCCTTGTGGGATTCCTTACTATCCAAAGCTTCATGGACGCGGGACAGCGTACGGAGCGTATGGTGGTTGCGGGATCCTTTTTTGTGTTAGTGCTCTCGGCGATTCGATCACTTTCTTCCTCAAAATGGCGTCTTCACCTGACGCTGGGTTTGGGCGTTGCTGCAACCGTCGGTTCCCTGGTGCGTGAGCTTTCCGATCACCTGACTTTGGTCAATGGGATCTACGTGATTCACCTGTGCATCCTTTTGATCCTTTTGGTCTCCCTAGCCGAAAGCATCTTTATCTTAGCCCCCGCAAGCCTTGATCGAATCATTGGTGCCGTCAGCTTTTATCTTCTTCTGGCTTTGGCTTGGGCATTTCTCTACACCCTGCTTGAGCTGAATTATCCAGGGACGTTTCGCCTTAGCACAACTTTGGTGGACAATAGCGGCCCTGCGCTTGTCAATGAGATGTTCTATTTTAGCAGTGCTTCCTTGACCACACTGGGCTTTGGTGATGTGGTTGCAGTCACCAGCCCTGGTCGCGTGCTTTCCGTCATCGAGGCAATGACGGGGCAACTCTATTTGGCGGTGGTCGTCGCTTTTCTGGTTGGGGAACGACTAGCGGAATCGATGAGCCAAAATCAATCTTCCTAGGAATAAAACATTCCGTAACTGCCCCGTTTCCAGCATGCTGTTTCCTGCGTGCTGACCGACGGGAAATCTTGGAGCCACGCAGACGCTAGCACCCTTTCCACTCGATGTGATAATATTCGGTTCCGTTTCACAGCACTCCCACAAGGCAAGTTTCATCGCTTATATCGTCCATTGCGGAGGTAATACGACATGAACTCAACCTTGCCCGTTACCTGCCGATGAACAGTTCAATCAAGTTTCTTAGTGCTTTGGTTCTCTTCTGCGGTTTGGTTGTTTTGTTCTTCCTTGGCTTAGGTTCTGTCTCCTTAAATGAACCCGTGGGATCAGAGAACAAAGTAGAGAAAATCGCGGGAAACATCGGATTCTATTTTTCCGTTATCTTCGCCATATGTCTTGCCAGTCTTGTTGCCGGTGTCGCATTAGTGTTCCGCGGACGCAAGCTGGCAAGTCAACGATGCCAAGAGGACATTCGTTCTGCGAACGAAAAAGTCGTCAAGGTAATGCCAACCGTAATCATCTCGATCGCAATGTTTGCTGGTTTAGTCGTGCTGGCTATCTGGTATTCGTTACGGTGGAATCCCGATACGGCTTGGGCTGCAAGGGTCATCGGAGAAGCCGATGAATTACAGGCATTGCTTGCGCGTTACCACGAAGCGAACGGAGAATATCCTATGTCTTTACTTGATCTCGAAGATAATTACACAGAGCCAACTAATTTCATGTCTCGAAATGCTGAATCACAGGGGATGGGTTGTTGGGGCTATGAAAGAATCGGCACGGATCATTACCAGTTGGAAGTCACCGCGTACTCTTGGGTCTCATACTGGGACTCGTTGGTCTATCGAAGTTCGAGCGATTTCGCGGAACCATGGTTTGACAATTGCGAAAATACGGACTGGCTCGACTTTGGAAAATGGCGATACGTGAAAGGGTTTTCGAGTTACCGAGACAAGTATTACTTTGACGCCAAAGGAAACCTCCAGCAGAGATAATCATTGGGTTTATACCGTGACAAGTGGCATAAAGGTGAACGAAAGACCGTCTGAACATGATCGGCTGACCTAGGCAAATTCATTTCAACGCTGATAAAAGTCGTTTAAGCCGATCGATCGGGCATAAGACACTGTTGAAAAGCATACGATTCAATCAGCAAAGTGAGTGCAGATGGCGATTTCCACCGATGTGAATTTACCCCGTGTGCATATCCCGCAGTATCCACAACGATGCGTGCGTTGCGGTGCCGATCCGCAAGGCAAGACGATCAAAATCTGGACACATACGATTGGCTGGTGGACCTATTTGTTGTGGGCATTTGGGAAAGGTTTCACAACGAATCCACCTGCGTGCAGCGCATGTGCTCGGAGAATTCGAATGCAGCGAGTGGGTCGGTACGCAGTACCTCTGCTGATCGCGGCACTGGTCATGTTATTTATCTGGCCTTTATTAGACGAAAACTTTGTCCTTGAATTTCGGAAATGGATCATCATGGGAGTGATCCTTGTTGTCTGCGTGCCCTACTTTGTCTGGGAAGTTTTTTTTCCACCCACGATTGATATCACAGCCTACAAAGACAGTGTGGATTATGAGTTTGCGGACGAAGACTATGCTTATGATTTCGCCGCACTCAACGACGACGCGGAGTGGGTAGAATTGTCCTAGTGAGGTAGGGTTTCCGCGAACTTTGGGCATTCCTAGCGGATGATTCGCAGAGAGGGGAAGCCCGATATAAGCATTGTTAGCAAAAACGCTCGGCAATCGCGTTTTCTGCTCAAAGCGTACATCGGCGTAAGTCAACGCCCGCGCTGCACACCCCATTCGATCACTCGTATGATTTCCATAGTGGCTGGATCAAAGCCCGCTAGCATTTGTTCTGGGATGGGTTATGCACGTCAATTCGCTTGATCGCTTTGGAAGATCCTGCTAATTATCTGCCATGTTCCAAACTCAAAGTTCTGTCCGGTGGGCATTGACCCTCATCAGCTATGCGACTTTCCTCGGTTGCCAAACCATCCGTCCCAGTAACGGGTTGCTGGAGCAGCAGACCGTCAATGCAGGAATTTCCTCCGAGCAGTTACGCATCATTCTCGATGATCTGGTCCTAGAATTTTCCAGCGAGTTGGAACAGGCCGCAGACCGAATCATTGCTGCAAACGAGAGTCAACGGGTTCACAAGAACGCCTTGCTTTGGAAAACGAATGGGATCGCTAGTGGCTTTCAAGCCTGCTCCAGACGCGATTCTCTTGGATCGTATTTTGATCTCTGGATTTTAAACAAGCAGTCACTTGAGCTGTTTCGACGTCCCGCAGATCCTCCCCTGTTCGGAGACTCGCAGGCCATTGCGATTGCCGCCTGTGAACGAATCGAATCCAGCATGATCGAAGTTTTGAACGCGATCGGTGACGAATTGCCGATTAAAGAGGAGTTTGCTAGGCAATTCGCAAATGATTTTCCAATCGACAATCTCTACTTCAACCGAGCCTCCATGACGGCTCACTACACAAAGTACCTCGACGAGATTGAAGCCGGAAAGCGTGAATTGCTGGAGGTCGTGGGTGACCTCGACGAGCAGCTCGATCGTATGCAAAAACTTTCCTCCATGTATGCAGAGTTCCTACCCAAACAGGCGAGATGGAATGCCGAGTTGATGGTCTTGGAGACATTACAAAGCGAGGCTTTCACGACTCCGATTCGAGACATGTCGTTAGCTGCTGATGGAGTCGTTCGAATCGCTGACACCACTCAAGCACTACCGAAGTTGGTCGAACGAGAAGGAAAATTTTTGCATGATGCGATCAGCGAACAGCGTGAATTGACGCTCCTCGCAATTGATCGGATGCGAACCGAGACCGTCGATCAACTGCAAAGCGAGCGGGTCGCCGTGATGGCGGACCTTCAGGATGAACGCAACGCCGTACTGCAAGCGATTCAGCGGGAACGAATCGCAGTCACCAAGGATATGACTAACTTCGGATCGCAATCACTCGAGCAAATTGATCGATCGGTCGATGCCAAAATCGTCACGGCGGGCGATCAGGGACGCTTGCTCATTGACCACGCGTTCATGCGATCGGTTCAGGTATTGGCCGTCCTACTTCCCTTGGCTTGTTTGCTGCTCTACGTCTTAAAACGACAAAAAACAGATTACCAAGAGAGGAACGAGGAAGTGGTAGAAGTGGTGAGACGAGAAGATACATCTGAAACCCACTTTCCACGCCGCGCTGCGTAACTGATTTGAACGGGTCTGTACGCGGTGGCCCTATCGCGACGGGATAAGGCCCAGTCATGCTGTTCTTGTCGTCGTAATCAGTGGTCTAGGCTTGACTTTGGAGAAGATCTAAGCGGATTTTGTAACCGATACGATCAACCTTGACTCGCAACATCCACGCAAAAAAATTCAGGCTACGGCATGATGATTCTGGACGGTTTGCGAGAAGATCTCAGGGTATCACTGGGCATTTCACCGAACAACTTTCTGTAAGCCCCAGAGAACCTTCCAAGCTCCGAAAAGCCGTATCGCGCAGCGACCGCAGTCACCGTGTCTTGCTCTAACGATCCTTGAGCGAGGTCCTGAAAAGCGTTGTTCATTCGTCTTCGATTCAGATATTGCAGCGGGCTAACCCCAACCACTTCTTTGAACGCTAATTCCAGTTTCCTGCGACTACATCCAAGATTCCCAGCGAGTACGGGAATGATACAGGGAGCGTTGCGGATCTTACGATCCAATTCCACGGCTCGTGTCACCAAGTCCAACGCTCGGCTACGTGACAGCGACCGCTGCGTCTCTCCAACCATCATCTCATCTAAGATAGATAACAGTGCACCCACTCCGAGATCATTGAATCGCTCGGCACTCAGCGACATTTGGTGGGCAGACATAGATGAAACCAATGACCCAATAAATTGCCCCCAGTTTCTGAGATTTTTGGCCGTACTATGTAGCGCCATCCCACTTTGTACCCCTTGAGCCAGCAGAGCTTCAAATCGCCTCAGCACATCGTCATCAAGTGTCACCGTATCCAGAAGATTTTGAATCTCTTTTGTGTTCCATAACAAGACACTTTGTTTGAGACCCGCTTCTTGGCCGACTTCAATATCGGCTCCGGACGGACAAAGGGGGACCTCCGTGTTTTGGACTTCCGATCCCCACCACGTCGAATTCCGAGTATCCGCGAGACATACTGCGAGTAGGCCCTCTCGGATCGTTCCAAAACTGTGTAATTTCGCACCGACTTGCTCGTTGTAAACAACGAAGGCCCCGGTCGCTGCAAAATCTAAATTACGACAATAGTCGCCCGCTCCGAGTTGCACAGTCTCATAATCGTAGACCACGCTCAACAGCTCAGAGTTTTCGGAAGGATAACGACTGGAAATTGATCCAGTTAGAATTGCGTTTGGCGGGAACATATTTTGTCCAGCTACTGATTGCTATACGAATTGAGGCTCAACGCTCGTTGAGAAATCGGAATCTCAGATTCAGAGAAGAAAAACCCCGGTGAGGTAGTTGATTCCCTGGGTTAGCTCGAGTGTGGGATAAGATAACATTGCGCAATTTGCATATTCCTATCCTCGTCAACTGCAAGAACAGCGGAAAGAAAGATATTGCATATTTGCGCAAATTGCATGGTGAAACCTGCGGAATAAAATATATCTCGCCAAACCAGACGAAAATCGACTCTATTTTCTAACACCATGACACGCACAACATCCCAATTCTTTTGAGGCATGAGAGAATCAAAAGTCGTGGTTTTCCTGCGGGAACTTTCAATATTCTGATTTAATTTCGGGTTGTGCGCAAACTGCATAGCACGTCTTTGCTAGCGAGCTATCGTGTAAGCGTTACATATGCTCCACGCATTATGCAGAGCGATATTCAGCATCGATCTTTCGTCTGCCTCGAATGACATCCATCCCGGGAAAATCTAGCACCTCGCTCGCGGAAGCTGCGCCGATTCATCGGCTCGGTACGCCGCAGGAAAGTGCTGGAATTCCGGCGAATTTAGTCCTTGAAATCATACTCGTCACACTCAGACGCCATTTTAAATGGACTATCCCATCGGCAATTGCGATGGCGATGCTTGGCGTTGGATATCTGTGGTGGTCTAGCGAACCCCATTATCGAGCGAGTCACTGGGTTGAGGTGTCACAGCACCGCGTACTCAGTCCAGGTGCGACAGCACGCCCGACGAACTTGGTCTCGAGTGAAACCCCAATCATTCTGTCTGAAATCATTGTCGATCCCGTCTTAGCGCGACCGGAAATCCAATCGCTTCCCAGTTTCAAAGACGCTGCGGGTCGAGCGAGATACCTGCGTGAAAAATTAGAACTGAAAGGGGGAGGGACCCCTGGGCGTCTTTCCATCGCCTTTAACGATACCGATCCAGCATCCGCTTCAATCGTTTGTAACGCAGTTGCAGATGAATACATGGAATATCGACGGGAGTATGAGCAAAAGCAAGCGGATATGATCCTACGCAGTTTGCGGCCTGAGCTAAAAAAATGGGAAGATCTCGTCAAAGAGAGAAAGGAAAATGTCGAAAACCTGACCCTTGCTGCAATTTCTGCGGGCGAAATCGCGGAGAGTCAAACGGAGGGTCGTTTTTCGTTCATTGCAGATCTTCGAAAGCGCATCAATGACCTGATGCTAGAGCAGGTTGGATTAGAGGCAAAAATTAAGAGAGTCAATGCCGATTGGCCGGCCAACCGCAGCGAGATTGAGAGTGCGGTACAACAAGATCCCGAGGTCCAAGATCTCAAGGCACTGATCGATGCTTATCGAGGTGTCATACGCGGGATCAAAGTCAATGGTATGGAATCCGTCAAGCGAGAGGAACTCGCGACGCTTCAGCAGCAGATTCTTCATGCAACCGATGATTTGGGAACCGCAGAGGAGGCTGCCGGAAAAAATCTACTGGATCAGTGGGCAAGCAATGTAACGCAGGGTCTTGAAAGAGAACTCTACATCTCCAAATTCGAGCTCGAGATGCTGCAAAGCGTGTTTGAAGAGGAGAAAGAGCGTTTTCTCAAGGCCGGTGATCAAGCGTTAAAATTGCGATTCGCAGAGGACGACCTAGCCTCCGCTCAGGGTTTACTTGATGGTCTGCGACAGCGGTCCACCACCATTGAGATGGAAAGTCGATACGCCGCACCTGTGATCTCTTTGCGCCGTGCAACCCAGCCCGAGCATCCCGTGGACCCAGTCTATGCGACGAAAAAGAATGCGATGTTATTACTGGGACTCGCCTGTTTACCGCTGGGTCTTGCCGTCGGATTGGAATTTAAGCTGAATCGTTTTACCAACGTCAAAGCGATTGCGGATCGCGTCCAGCTAAATGTGCTCGGAGAAATCGCAGCGATCAGTGATTTAGTTGAAGAAGAGGCAACAAAAGAAACCGCCGATGCGAAACGTTATCGCAGTTACACGTACGCTGGCGATATCCATCGCCAATCCGTCGATAATCTTCGGATTCGTCTTACTTTGGGAGACGAACTAAAACTGGGCAAAGTCACCTCGATCCTTAGCTCATTCGAGGGCGAAGCAAAGACAACCCTATCCAAGGATATCGCTCACTGCCTTTCCGAGTCACATGCTCACAAAACACTCCTTATCGACATGGACTTGCGCTGCCCCGATCAACACCGGCTGTGGGGATTAAAAAACACCAACGGTGTTTGTGAAATGCTGCGAGGTGATATTCCCTTTGGAAAGGCCGTTCGTGAGGTGGGGGAATCATTCCACGTGATGCCTGCTGGTAAAAACCAGCAGATGCATCTTTCCGCCGTTATCTCAAAACGAGTCGAAGAGTTATTCGAGTGGGCAAGAACTCAATATGACTACATCATCGTGGATACCGCACCACTGAACTACGCGTCCGAAAGTCTCGTGATTGCCAAACATTGCGATACCGCAGTGCTCAGCTTGCTTCGTGATGTTAGCCGTTTAGAGCCAACGCAAAATACAGTGAAAAATCTGCAATCAGTCGGTGTTCCACTACTTGGATGCGTTCTCTCGGGAATCACTCCTCTCCAGTATCAATATCGCTACGGCAATTACTACTACTATCGCGGCACCTATTATTCCAAGCACTCACAAGAGAACGGTGAGTAATCGTCTAGCCATTCCAATCTTCGCGGTTCGATTTGATCAACCCAGATCAATAAAATCCAATCCCTCAACCTCACGTCATGATCTCACGTCTACTCGCACGACTGATTTCCGGCAATTTGAGTGCCTACCCCAAGGCGGTTGACGCACGCAAAGGTTGCTCGACCCTAACAGGTGCGATCCACCGCCTCTGGGTCAAGCTGTTCTTTAAAGACGCCCAAGCACCTAGGTTTCACTTTCACCGCGTCTCGTTAGTTTTGTCTTTTCTTGTCACGATTTCGGTGGTTTGTCTTGCGGGTTTTTCGTACTGGTATCACACAGGCAAACTGCCGCGCGTACTATTAAATCGAGCCGAAACCGCAGAGAGAGAAGGAGATTTTCGAAATGAAATCGAATGGAGGCGCCGGTACCTTCTGGTTGCCTCCGACGACATCCAGACGCAAGGCAAGCTAGCGCTGGCTCTCGATTCCCTGGTTCGATCTGAAAAGATCGATGATGGTAGTCGCGGAACCTTCGAGGCGATGCGTCAGTTAGAGATCGCGGAGAACCTTGGCGTGGAACTTGACGATGAACTTAATCGCGAATTAAACAGCCGTCTTGCGAAACGCTACCTTGAGGCGAGTGAGATTCTTGCGGTCGCTTCACGCCGGCAAGACGATGAGCCAATGGAGGATTCACTTTTGGGTGAAGCAATTGGGTACTTAAACAAAGCAATGCTAAAATTGGACAAGGGCGATCAACAGGATGATTCAATCGATACCGATTTGGCGATTCAAAAACTTGCGCTGCGACGGGCGATACTTGAAGAGTCAATCCATTCGTTGGCCACGTATCAAATGCGGTCCGACAAAGGTAACACCCAAAAGAATCGCACGATCTCTGAGGGTCGATCCAGTGCCTACTCTAAGAGACAATCCCTTTGGTTCGATGACGCACTACGCAATGTGATTACCGCAAGTCAGCAGGACGAAAGTTTTCTGAATTTCTTATTGTCGTATCGGGATAATGAAAACTTCCCCTGGAACGAAGCCAACCAAGACGGTTGGCAGTCACAGGTTTGGAAAGATCTCCCACAGCTGATTTCTAATCGTGTCCGCCAATTGGGTACATACCAAGGAAAACTCCTCTCACTGCAATTGGAAACGTTATTAGGCGAGAACTCAGAAGACCGGCTGAACGAACTTTGGGCGAACGCCGCCGATGAAGTTTGTTCGGGTGATAGCCAATACGAAGACAAGCGAATCGTTCGAGACATCCAACCAGCGCTATTGGAAGGGAATCTTGATTCGCGTGATGAGTTTCGAACCAAAGAGGACCAAGCAGCACTCGAAATTATCTACAACGCGTGGCAACGATACCCCATTGAACAATTAGACGAGAAATCGGCATGGTGGACAAAGATGTGCATGATCGCCGAAGAAGATCAGTCAGAAGTCCTTGCGAATCTTTTTGTGGTTCGAGCGCGCCGTCACATCGCTAACGACGAATTGGATAAGGGAGTGGGATACCTTCAACAAGCGATTGATCTACAAGATGTCACACCACTAAACGCATACGAACTGCTTGCCGAAATCAATTTGAATCGTGCAATGCTTTCTGAGGATCAGCCAGAATCAAAGAATCAACAATTTGAGTCCTCACTCGATCAGTACCTGGCCGCCATTGTTAAACAGACGCAAGAGCTTGAGCAGCGTGACCTACCCGAAACCGATCGCTTTCTGAGATTGCGACGACGAATTTTGCTTGCGCATCGATCGAATCACGAGGTGATGAATCTCTCCTATCGTTGGATTCGCACACGGAAAACGCCTTCATTGGACCGTTTTAATGAACTGATGACAGAAGGTGCAAGGCTTGGAGTTTCGGAAGCATTTGATCGCTTACAAGTGGATCGCGTTGCCGAGATTTTTCAAATGGCTTCGGATAACTATGCGACCGCGTCGCTATTTGAGGATGCTCATGCACGACACCCCAAAGATCCTACGCTTAGAAACCGCTGCTTTGATATTTGGTTCAAAATCGGAAACTTTGAACGAGCAGCGATGTACTTGTCGACCGCATCCTCACTGACCGACATACATGGGCAGACACGATTATTATTCATGCGTCTAATGCAAATTTTGCGTGATCCGGAGAATGCTGAATCGATCGCGACTCTAAGAGAACACGCAGAGATCCTACAACTCAATCTCCTCGAACAAGACAATCTGGGGGTGAATCAGAGACAGAATGAAGTTACACAGCGTGTCTTGAAATACGTCCAAGTCGTGATACCAGACGATGATATTCCCTTACGCGAATACGTCGGATCGCCTTTGATGCGCGAACGAATATTTGAGTTCGCGATTACCGAACCGTCAAGTTCGTGGGTCAGTGGCCTTGTGTTCGGCCTCTTACAGTACGAGAAACCAGAAAACCGCAAACGATGGCTGGAGAGGCTTTCCCATATCACTGAAAGTGACGGTTTTGCGACGCTCATGAATCAGGCACGCGCCTATGAGGCAATGGGTCAGTACTGGGCAGCG
>Ga0181559_10006703_pt1 | contig 10821 bp, 6 predicted proteins | sample 011ome_21_FD_133752 | JGI IMG/M metagenome (GOLD analysis project Ga0181559, IMG submission 133752) | Coastal salt marsh microbial communities from the Groves Creek Marsh, Skidaway Island, Georgia - 011508AT metaG (megahit assembly) | ecosystem: Environmental > Aquatic > Marine > Intertidal zone... | reverse complement strand
GGGTGCCGCACGGTCTGCCCTCCGCGCAGCGTGCGCTTCACGTACAGCGGCGGGGACTGCAGCGTCCCCGGCTTGGGCGCGCCCGCGTCGCCGAACTGTTCCGAGAAGCGGGTGGTCCGACACACCACGCGGACGGGCCCGCGGTCCGGGAACCCGGACCGTCCGCCGGGCCGCACGGAACGACGCGCGGCCACGCGCTCGAGCCCGCGCGCGGAGCACGCCGTCGGCGTCGCGGCCGCGGACGCCATCGCGGGCGCCGGCGCGCGGTGCCGAGTGCTCGCTCGACTTCTGATGTGATATTTTCGTTGCCTCGGCCGGTCGAACGGCGTGTCTCAGAGCGCGTGAAGTGCGCCGGTCCGCGATTTGTCTCCACCGCCGGTCACGACTACGTACCGTAACGCATAGATAAAAAATGCCGCTTCGTCACGCGATCAACCTTAGCTACGTGACGCGCGCGAAATCGCAGAGCACAGGTCCTCCGCTTCGTCACGCCTGGAGTTGCGTCTCCACGAGCGCCCTGTACGCGCCGTTCGTCTTCTTCATGAGCTGCTCGTGCGTCCCGCACTCCACCAGCCGCCCGTCTTTGAGCACGCCGATGCGGTCTGCGCGGCGCGCGGTGGCGAGGCGGTGCGCGACGAGGATGGTGGTGCGGCCCTCCGCGGCGCGAGACAAGGCTTCGGACACCAAAGCCTCGCTCTGGGCGTCCAGCGCGCTCGTGGCTTCGTCCAGAAGCAGGATGGCGGGGTTCGACAGCACGACGCGCGCGATGGCGAGCCTCTGCTTCTGCCCGCCGGAAAGCAAAGCGCCGTTCTCGCCGACGCGCGTGTCGTACCCGTCCGGAAACGCCTCGATGAACCCCCGCGCGTTGGCGACGTCGGCGGCGGCCACGACGTCCGCCCGCCCGCGCGATTCGCGATCGGAGGCGTCCGACGCGTACGTGATGGTTTCGGCGATCGTGCCGTCGAACAGCGTCACGTCCTGGCTCACCGTGCCGATGTTCGCCCTGAGCCACGAGACGTCCAGCGTCTTGATATCGCGGCCGTCCAGGAAAACCGCGCCGGCCACCGGGTCGTAGAAGCGCGAGAGCAACGCGCCCACCGTGCTCTTGCCACCGCCGCTCGGACCCACCAGCGCGAACGTCTCGCCCGGCTTCAGGTCCAGGTCGAACCCGCGCAGAACCTCGCGCTCGGGCCGCCCGGGGTACGCGAAGCGCACGTCGCGGAACGAAATCGCGCCCCGCGGACGATTCGCGGCGACGACCGCGTCGTCGGAGCTCTCGTTCGATTCGCGACGCGAAACGGCTGAACTCGCCGGACTCGCCGGAGCGCTATCGTGCCTCACGTCGAGCCTCGCCTCCATCCGACGCCGTACTCGCGTCTCCACTTTCTGCTCCGCGTTTAGTACGCGCGCGGCGTTGTCCGCGGCGTGCGCGCCCCTCTGCACCTCCGCGCTCAGTTCGCTCAGCCCCGCGAGCGCGCCCGCGACTTCCAGCGCGAGCGGCACCACGGTGGTGAGCTCGCCCACGGTGAGCCGCCCCTGCTGGACGAGTTGCCCGCCGTACCAGAGCCACGCCGCGACGGCAGTGCTCGGAACGGCGGCGAACAAAGCCAGGTGCGCGGCGTGCGCGTGGATCGCGCGCGACTTCGCCGCCGCCGCGACCCGGAGCGCCTCGGCGTAGCGCGCCTCCTCCGCCTCCTCGCGCGCGAAGGCGCGCACGGTGCGCGCGCCAGCGAGGCGCTCAGCGGCGACGCTCGCGGCGGCCTCCTTCGCGGCGGCGGCGTCCCTGTGCGCCTTCGCGGAGAAGGCCCCGACGGCGCCGAACAGAAGCACGCCGGGCGGGACCATGCCCAGCGCCACCGCGCTGATCTCCCAGGAGAGCCGCGTGAGCGACGCGACGCCGTGCACCGCCGTCGCGCAGCTCTTCACTCCGCCCGTCAACGCGCGCGCGACGACGTCGGCGACGCGCGAGGCTTCCCCGCCCAGCCGCTCGCGGCACTCGCCCGCCGTGCGCCGCTCCAGCGCGGCCATGTCCTCCGTGAGCAGCGCCACGAACAGGCGCCGGCGCAGCGCCGTCTCCATCGCCACGCGCGCGGCGCCGCTGACGCGGACCAGCGCGTACTTCGCCGCCGCCTCGGCGGCGCGCAGCGCGGCGAGCTCCAGCAGCGGGCGCAGCGGGACGCCGCCGGTCGCGGCGCCGATCAGGTCGTACAGCCGGGACATGTGCCGCAGCGAGGTGAGCTTCAGGACGGACGCCACCACCGTCACGACGACGGCGAGCAACAGCGCCGGCCAGTGCGTCGCGGCGAGCTGAAGAAGCAGACGCCGGCCGTCGAGCGGCGGGTCCGCGGCGGAAGTCTCCGCCGCGGCGTCGCTCGAGGACGCGGCGTCGTCGTCGCCGTCTTCGTATCTTCGGTCGGTCGTCTCCTTCGCGGTCAGCGCGTTCGCGTCGTCGCCCGCGTCGGCTCCCGCGCCGCCCCCCGGGCCGACCCGCGGGGCTCCGAAGAAGGAGCGCAGCGCGTCGGCGGGCGCGCCGGAGGCGTCGCACAGCGCGAGGCCACCGCCGACGACGCCGGCGACGGTCGCGCCTCCCACGAGCGCGCGCGCGAACCGGCGCGCCGCGGGGGAGCGGGTAAGCTCCTGAATCGCCGCGAAGGTCGCAGCACGAGTTTCTGCACGACCACCGCCGCTCGCGCGTCTCGCCGCCGACGCGGCCGCGGCCGCGGCCGAGGACGAGCCATCTCGGACTTGAGCGCCGGGACCGAGACCCGGTTTCGCGGGATGACACCGATGAGAGGTGTTTCCGGGGCGGAACCTCGAGGTGCCCGGGGAGGCGGGCGGCGAGCGCCGCGCGCCGCGCAGGATCGACTCGGCGGTTCTGCGACCGACCCGCGCCAGCGTCATCGTGGCCGCGCGCCGGGGGGTGGCGGTGGAGGTCGAGAGGGAAGCCGACGAGCAGGCGGAGGTTTTCGAGTGTCGAGACGAAGTTTGCAAAAGTACGTATTTGATCGATCGATGTGATTGCAAAACAAAATTGCCCTCGCGCCGCCGCGACCGAAACCCCTCGTTCAAAAGGAAAGGGTTCCGGCATCACCGCCGCGACGCATCATGTACACAGGGACGAGCGACGTCGGTACGTCGCATCGCGATCGAGTTCCGACGTCTCCCTCGCCCCGCACCCACCCACAACACCCTCTGTTCCGCGAAGCCGCTTAAAGCGCGGCGGCTCGCGTAAAATCCCTCTAAAAAAAGCCTCCGTCTCCGCGCGCGTTGGCGCGTTTAGACCATGACAATTTCCTTGGGGATGTTCTCCTCGGGGATGGTGACGTACTGGCCAAGGAGCTCGCGGAAGCGCTCGCCCGTCATGGTTTCGGTCTCGAGGAGCTCCTCGACGATGAGATCGATCGCCTCGCGGTTATCGCGGATCTGTTCGAGCGCCACGACGTACGCCTCGTCGGCGATGCGCTTGGTGGCGACGTCGATGTCGTTGGCGAGCTGCTCGGACATGGCGTTGCGCGCCATCATGCGCATGATCATGTCACCGCCCTGCGAGCTCGGGTCGTTGAGGGCCCAGGGGCCCACGTCGGACATGCCGAAGGTCGTGACCATCTGCTTCGCCATGGACGCCACCTGCTGCAGGTCACCGGACGCGCCGGTGGTCACCTCGGCGCTGCCGAAAATCACCTCCTCGGCGGCGCGCCCGCCGAGCGCGCCCACGACGCGCGCGAAGATCTGCTGCTTGGAGATGAGCGAGGGGTCCTCGCCGGGGAGGAACCACGTCAGGCCCTTGGCCTGGCCGCGGGGCACCAGCGTGACCTTCTGCACGGCGTCGTGGCCGGGCGTGAGCGTGCCGCAGATGGCGTGGCCAACCTCGTGGTACGCGACGAGCGACTTCGCCTTGCCGTCCGTCATGCGCGTGCCCTCCATGCCGGCGACGATGCGGTCGACCGAGTCGTCAATCTCGAGGAGCGTGATGGCGTCCTTGCCGCGGCGGCCGGTCAGGATGGCAGCCTCGTTGAGAAGGTTCGCGAGGTCCGCGCCGGAGAAACCGGGCGTGCGCTTGGCGATGGTCACCAGGTCAACCTCCTCGGTGAGGCGCTTGTTCTTAGCGTGCACGCCGAGAATCTCGATGCGGCCCTTGACGTCGGGCACGTCCACCTGCACCTGGCGGTCGAAGCGGCCGGGGCGCAGGAGCGCGGGGTCGAGGATGTCGGCGCGGTTCGTGGCGGCGACGACGATCACGCCGGTGTTGCCCTCGAAGCCGTCCATCTCGGTGAGCAGCTGGTTCAGGGTCTGCTCGCGCTCGTCGTTGCCGCCGCCGATGCCGGTGCCGCGGGAGCGGCCGACGGCGTCAATCTCGTCGACGAAGATGATGCAGGGCGCGTTCTCCTTCGCCTTCTTGAACAGGTCGCGGACGCGGGAAGCGCCGACGCCCACGAACATCTCCACGAACTCCGAGCCGGAGATGGAGAAGAACGGCACGCCCGCCTCGCCGGCGATCGCCTTGGCGAGCAGCGTCTTGCCGGTACCGGGGGGGCCGACGAGGAGCACACCCTTGGGGATCTTGGCGCCGACGCTGGTGAAGCGCTCGGGGCGCTTGAGGAACTCCACGACCTCCATGAAGTCGTTCTTGGCTTCGTCCACGCCCGCGACGTCGTCGAAGGTGATGCCAGTGTTGGGCTCCATCTGGAACTTCGCCTTGGACTTGCCGAACGCCATGGGGTTCTGGCCGCCGCCCATGCCGCCGGGCATGTTGCCGCCGCCGGGGCCGCCCTGGCCGCCCTGGTTGCGGCGCGTGAGCAGGAACAGGCCGCCCACGAGCAGAAGGGGGAACGCGAGGTTGCCGAGCAGGTTCAGGAACACCGCGGAGCCGTCCTCGGAGTTGGTGTGCGCGGCGAAGTCGATGTTCTTCTCGCGGAACTTGGAGAGGAGCTCGGCGGAGGTGCCCGGCAGCTGCACGCGCACGCGCTGCACGCGGTTGCCCAGCTCGGGGGACACAGCCTCGACGATGGCGATCGTGCCGTTCTCGTACAGGTCAACCTTCTTGACGCGGCCCATGTCCAGGTACTCCTGTTGGGGTGAAGCAAAAGAGGGGAAAGAGCGGTCAGAGGCGCGTTCGGGTTTGCGGCGTCTCGCTTCTTCTCGAACGAGAGAGAAAAAACGCGCGAAAATAAACCTCGATTCTTTGGGACAAAACCGAGCGCGCGTCTTCGATCGCGCCGCGCCTGTTCAGGAAACTGCCAGCGTGTCGTCACTGACGGTCGTCGACGGGCGGGGACGCACCAGGAAGCGGGAGTAGGACATGCGGGAGGAGGCGACGCCCTGGTCGTCCGCGGCGTTGGCGGCGGCGGCGGGCATCACGGCGGCGGCCTGTTGGACGATTGGGGAGACGGGCGGACGGGGGGGACATCGGCGGTCAGACTCGGTAGCGCGGGAGAACGGAAACACGCGCGCCACACGTGTGGATAGGCAGATGCCTCCACGTGTTGGCTGCTTTTTGCGAGATGACGTGGGGTCGCGGCGGGTGATCGCGCGCGGGTCGGCGCGCGCACGTACCCCGAGGAGCGCCTTCTTGAGGAACGCGCGGCGCTCAGGGGCGGGGGCGTCCTCGCTGAGGGCCGCCCTGACCTCCATCTGGTGCTTGGCGCCGAACTTGCCCGCGGCGGCGACCATCGCGTCGCCGAGCTTGCGCTCGGCGTCGGGGCCCGCCGTGCGGAACATGGTGGCGACGCGGGACGACGCGCTGGAGCGCGCGACGACGCGCGGCGCCGCGCCGGTGGCGCGGAGGTTCGCAGAGGCCATAGTGGCGGACATCTTGATCTGACGAAGGTGGAACGACGAGAGGCTCGTGCGTCCGGTTGTGGAGAACGCGGGCGCGGCGCGTGGCGACTTTGCCAAAAGCCGGTGTTTTGGAGCGTCGTGAGCGGAGGAACACCGAAAAAATGGCTCCGTCGACGTGGTCGACTGCGGTGGCGGCGTTTATGCGGATGGCCAATCACGCGCCCGTAAATTTAGTCTCGGGATAAAAGCCCACGACGCTCGATCAAAAACGAAAAAAATACGGTCAACAACCGAAACCGAGATACCGATGAAAAAAGCCTTTCAAAACACGAAGGCATCGCGCGATCGCCGGTTCGCGCGGCTCAAAATAGCGACAATCCGAAGATGCCCGAAGGCAGTAGTCATGACGCGTTTCGAGACGCTTCGACTTCTTCTGATCGTCACTCCCGCGCGCGCACGCCCGCTCCCCCCCGCTCGCCATGTCCGTCACCTTCCACGCCCTCCCCGTCTCCGCCAACTCCGCCTGCACGCGCTGCGTGCTCAAGTGCGCCGGCATCGACCACGTCGAGGAGAACGCGTACGGCAAGACGCGCTCGCCCGAGTACGTCGCGAAGTTCGTCACGAACCTCGCGCCCGCGATCGAGCACGACGGCGCGTGCGTTTCGGAGACCAACGCCATCGCGCGGTACCTGTGCGCGGCGTTCCCCGAGCAGGCGGGCAAGTTCTACCCCGGCGACGCCAAAGCGCGCGCCAAGGTGGACATGATCGCCGACTACGCGGGCGCCTCCGTGTACAACCTCATCGCCACCGCCATGTACCCCGACGTCGGGTTCGGATTCGGCGGACCGGGCGCCGTGGGCGCCGTGGAGGGCACCGAGGCGTTCGTGCCCGCCGCCAAGGCGGCCGCCGCGGCGCAGCTCCTGGAGCTGCTCGAGACCAAGTTCGCGAACGGCTGGCTCAAGGACTCGCCGTTCCTGGCCGGCGACGCGCCCACCATCGCGGACTTCAGGTTCGGACCCGTCCTGCTCTTCGCGCGCGTCGCCGTGAAACTCCCCGAGCGCGTCGAGGCGTACGTAGCGCGGCTCGAGCGAGACGTTCCCGGGTACGCCGAGGCCACCGAGCCCGCGCGCGCGTTCGTCGCGGACAAGATCAAGAAGTGAAGCGCGAAAAGAAAGCGAGGTACGCGTAGCGCCGCAGCCTTCTGTCGTGTTCTCGAGACGCAGGGTCATTCACGCGCCGCCTACGACGTTATATTCTTCTACGTAGTCTACGTTGTTATTATGTACCGCGCGTAGTATGTCCGCCCGTCTTCGACAAACGTCGTCGGGTGATCACCCGAAGACGATCCCGGCGTCGACCATCCCCCGGAACGACTCGAGCGCGTCGTTGACGTTGTAGTGGTCGCTGACGTGGAACCCCTCCACGAACGGCCCGAACCCCAGGGTGTGGTACCAGTGCTTCGCCGGCCTCCCGTCGAACCAGCACCGTCTCCGCCTCAACAAGTCGTAGTACCACATCTCGAAATCCTCCGTGTCGGCGGCGTCGTTCAGCGCGCGCGGGAGGTCCAGGCCGCGCCCGTTGGAGATTTGCCACCTCCGCACGTACGCGCTCGCGTCCGCGGGGACGAAGCCCATAGGCTTACCGAGGTTGGCGTGCAGGAACATCGGCGTCCCGTCCATGTCGTGCTGCATCATGGTGTTCCCCAGCGTCTCGGCGCGATCGTGATCGCGCACGCCCACGTGGTCCGGGCCGTGCGGCGCTACGCCGTACGGCGTACGCAGATGCAGAAACGCCGTGCTCACGATCTCTTTGTCCCCCAGACCCATGTAGTTCACGGTCAGGGGGTAAAACACGTCGGCGTGCGCGTTGAAGAAGAGCGCCAGGCGCAACGCCTCCCACGTGCGCTTTTTGTCCATCACCATCTGCCCGCTCTCGTGCGTGTGGTTCGCCGCCGCGCCGGCGCCCAAAACGGAGGCGAGGTCGGGCGCGGCGCTGCCGCGCCAGAAGTCCATCCACAGGATGGACCCGCGAGATTCGTACAGCTCGGACGCGAACAACGACGAGGGGTCACTGAGCACGATGTTGTCGCTGTCCAACAGCAGCACCTCCTGGAACGAAGAGAACACGAGCGCGACGATCTTGTACATGAAGCGGTTCGTCATCGCCGCCGCGCCGTGCGCGCCGCCGGCGGCGTCCGCGTCGACCAGGTCGGCGAACGAGTGGATCGTGACGCCCATCCGCCGCAACTCGTCCGCGCGCTCGCAGTCAGGGCCCTCGCGCTCCGGGAACCACAGCTGGATGGGCAGAGCGCACCCGGAGCGACGCAGCGCGTGGATCGCGACCCAGTACGAGGTTTGGAATTTCGGTTGGTTCCCGCCGACGATGACGATCCCGCGACCCGCGAAGGCGCGCTCGGGGTACGCCGGCGCCATCTTCTTGAAGAGCTCCGTCCGGCGGCGCGTCTCGCGCACCGCCTCCTGGGACATGCGCCGGCCGTACATGACGAAGTCCGTGTACAGGTCGCGCCGCGAGCCGGGGGGCATCTTCACGCCCAGCGGCTCGCCCATAGCGCGCGCGAGCTCGTCCAGCAGAGCGACCGTCTCCGGCGACGGCTCCGCGACGGCGCCGCGCCGCGCGCACTGCGCGCGGGGCTTGGCATCCTCCGCCGAGCACGCCGGAAGCTTCCTGCCCACGATGGGCTTCAGCTTGCACGCCTTCTCGCACATCACCGGCTCGGTGCCGCACCCCTTGGGCGCCGCGATGACGGTCGCGCGCTCGTCGTCGTCGCACAGGCAGAAGCCCGCGGAGGTGAGCGTGAAGCGCCCGCACCTCTTGGGGTGCGCGTCCACGCGTTTCATCTGATGCGGCAACGAGAAGGGATGGCACGAGTTGGCGCGCAGGAACCCGTACTTGGACGCGCCGCACTGCTGCGTCGGGGGGCCAACGCGCGCGCCGGAGAGACGCTCCACCACCCTGTGCGCCTGCCTCGCCCCGAACGAGCACAGCGCGAGCGCGACGACCGCGATCGCCAGCGCGCGCGTCGCGAACTTGGTGTCCGTCACGAGGCGGACGTACAGGGACCTCGCCATCCCGCGCGCGCGCCATGCCCCGCCGCGGGAAGGGCGCTTGTCGTGGTCGGACCCCATCGCGGACACCCAGCAGACGTCGACAGACCCCGAAACGACGAGGACGGCCACCCACGGCTCGCGTCCCGCGCGCCGCCGGCGCCTCGAAGATAGACGTCCGTCCGCGCCAACGAGGTGAGGTTTTTGAAGAAGCTGGCACACCTGTCGCGGTCGAGATTCCTCGGTTGCGGGCGTGTGTGATCGAAGATTCGACTGTCGAACAGGCTGACACGGCGCCCTCGAGAAAAAGCGCGTCGCACGCTCGTTGTTACGGAGTCCCTAAGTTCCGAGGCGCGCGCGTCGTGCGCCGACACGATGGCTGCGACGACGCGACTTCCCGCGCTGGCGGCGCGCGCGGCGATATACGGGGAGACCGCGTCGTCGCGACCGCCGCGCGCGCGCCCCAGCGGGCCAGCGTCGATGTCGTGGTCCTCCACCTCCTCGCGTCGGCGGGACCGGCGCCCGATTCTCACGAAGAGGTGGGCGCTGGTGCGCGACGGACACACGCACTCGCACTCGCACGGCGTGAACGAGGGCGAGAAACCACCGGCGAACCAAGCGCACACGCACTCCCACGGCGGACACGCGCACACGCACTCGCACGGCGGACACTCGCACTCGCACGGCGAGCACGCGCACTCGCACGGCGAGCACACGCACTCGCACGGCGAGCACTCGCACTCGCACGGCGAGCACACGCACTCGCACGGCGGACACGCGCACTCGCACGGCGAGCACTCGAAGGATGTTTCCTTCCCGGGGGACGACGCCGCGAGTTGGCCGCCCCGCGGAACGCGTTTACGCACCGAGCTCGTTCGCGCGCCGTACGCGTTCCGCCGCAACCCCCCGCTGGCGCGCGGCGCGGGCCGCGGCCTGTGTCTGTTCGTGGACGCGTTCACGGCGGGCGTCGCGGGCGACATGTTCGTGGCGGCGGCGCTGGACCTGGGCGTGCCGCTCGACGCCGTGCGCGAGCAGCTCGCGGCGCTTTCCGAGACGCCGCGGGATCCCGCGGGATCCCCGTCCTTCGGGGGCTACGCCATCGACGTCGTGCACGACGAGAAGTCGTGCATCGTCGCGCCTCGGTTCGTGGTCGCCGAGGACGACGGCGTCCCGCAGCCGATGCGCGACTACGCCGAGATCAAAAACATGCTCGCGACGTGCGTCGGGATGCGCGAGGGCGTGCGCGCGCGCGCGCTGCGGTGCTTCGCCGTGCTCGCCGAGGGCGAGGCGGAGGTGCACGGGATGGACGTGGAGGAAGTACACTTCCACGAGGTCGGGGCGGTGGACAGCGTGGTGGATATCGTCGCGGCGTGCGCGGCGATGGAGTACCTGGACTGCTCCAGCGTGCAGATCTCGCCGCTGCCGATGGGCCGGGGCGTCGTGCGCGGCGCGGCGCACGGGCCGCTGCCGTCGCCGCCGCCGGCGGTGCTGAGCTGCCTGTGCGGGTCCGGGCTGGAGACGTTCGACGCGGGCGCGGACGGCGAGTTCGTGACGCCCACGGGCGCGTGCATCGTCGCCGCGCTCGGGACCGCGGGGAAGTCCGCGCGGTGGCCGGCGGCGTTCGCGCCCCTCAGAACCGCGTACGGCGCCGGGACGAAATCGTGGCGCGACCGGCCCAACCTGCTGCGGCTCGTGCTCGGCGAGGTTTCGCGCTCGACGTCCCCGGGGGGCGGCGCGCGCGACGAAAGCGAAGAAAGAGGGCACACGTGGGCGTGAGAGTAGTTTAGGGTCACCACATCGTCGACGCGTACGATCGTAATTCAGTGTTCAGCGTTCAGCGTGAATGTTATACACCCGCGTCGGTACGTAGTCTACAAAAGTCGCGTTCGCGTCGTCGTCCCCGTCGTCCTCACGCGAGGTACGTCTCCCCGAGCGCGACGCCGCGCGCGGACGGGTCCTCGAAGGTTTTCTTTTTCTT
>Ga0181559_10006696_pt1 | contig 10826 bp, 8 predicted proteins | sample 011ome_21_FD_133752 | JGI IMG/M metagenome (GOLD analysis project Ga0181559, IMG submission 133752) | Coastal salt marsh microbial communities from the Groves Creek Marsh, Skidaway Island, Georgia - 011508AT metaG (megahit assembly) | ecosystem: Environmental > Aquatic > Marine > Intertidal zone... | reverse complement strand
TGATCCGCGGTGCTGACGCCGTGCTTTTGGACCGAGGCTGATGGTCTGTGCCGACGCCGTGCTAGCACGGCGCGGGCGTGTGCACCTGCACCTATGAGTGCGCCAGGGCTGATCCGTGCAGAGCCCTAAAGCTGCAGGCGGTGCGATTGGACAGTAAATAAACTTTATACCGCCACAAAGCCTCGATTTCTGCACGCGCACACTACACGCCAGCCCGGGCACCGGCCCTGCGTCTGCAGCCAGCTCACGTCGTGGCCTCGGCGGGTTCCGGGTCGTGCTCTTTCCTGGCTTAAACGCTGTTCTGGTCTTGCGCTGCGGCCTTGCGTTTGCAGCCAGCGCACGTCGTGGCCTGCACGCCGTTCTCGTCTTGTGCTTCGGTCTTGCTGCGTGTCTCAGATGCGTCTTGGCAAGAGTCACCGCCCACCGCACCCGCATCGTAATGCTGCTTGGCAGCGCTCTTGAACGCCTGCATGGCTTCGAGCCCAGCGTTGCTGAATGCTTCTATCGCCGCGTCCAGATTCTCAAAGTCCGCGGCTGCCATAGCGTGCTTGATCTTGGCCGCGATAGCGTGCACCGCCTCCTCCGCCGCCGCCCTCGCACCCTCCTTGGCGTCGGCGTTAAATGCTACCGCGTAGGCTTCGCCCAACTCCCTGATGCGTGTATGAGCATCGCCCTCGTCTTGGGCGAGTTCGTCCTCCACAGCCTCGGCGGCGATGTCGCGCACGTCCCGGTAGTGCCCGATGGTCTTACAGCGCGTGTTGAACATGTGAAGCCCGGGGGCCATCCCGTGGCAAGTCTCGCGAGGCTGCCAGTTTTTGGAGACCGCGTCTTGAACCTCTCTCCACGAGCCGCTGGCGCGCAAGTTTGCCATCTCCATCAGATCTAGCTGGAAGTTTTCGCCCCGCGACCGCCATGCTTCCGTGCCCATGGCAGCACCCGCCATGGCAGATCACATGTCAAGGGCAGTCTGTGGGCGTTTTTATGGAGGCGCCGAAATTCGCCGGAAATAGACACCCACGAATTCTGCCCCGCGACTTTTGACACAGCACCATGAAGAGTCGCACTCTCGGACTCAAAGCCCACAGCCGCCGCGATGTTTTTGCCGAGGCGCCGAAATTCGCCGGAAATAGACACCCGCGTATTTGACATAAGACGATTCCGAGTCCGACTCCAGAAATCCGAAATTGCAATGTCCGCTGCCACGCAAGCCGCAGCCGCCACAACCGCCGCGACCTGCGGGCATGCTGCCTGCGGCAAGAAGCTGCAGCCGCCGGTGCTGTGCTGCAGCAGGTGCAAGAAGGCCACGTACTGCTGCAAGGCGTGCCAGGTTGAACGTGTGCACGGCTTGTGCTTGAGCTCAGCCGATGCTTGAAAGCCCTGCCTGACCGTGTCGTGTACGCTGTGGCACCAGACAGCGGCGTGGAAGGGCGGGCACAAGAAGGAGTGCGGCAAGCAGGGAGCGGCGGGGGGCATGCTCGCACTGCCCCGGGCGGCGGCCGAGGAGGCGGAGCTGCCGACAAGACTGTACCAGCTCGAGATCAAGGGCGACTCGCTGGGCATGCTGCGCCTGGAGGCGGAGGCGCTTGCTCTGGCGAAAAAGCTGCGCGACAGTGATCTGGAAACTGCGGGTTTCATCCTGAATCTTATCGCGCTGAGCCACTACCGCACTGGGGGCTACGCGCGGGCTTGCGAGCTGCACGAGCAGCACAGGGCCATCTGCGAGGCGCTGGGGGACCATGTAGGCATGGCGGCTGCGTGCGGCAACCTCGGATGCTGCTACCACAGGATGGGGGACTATGGGCGGGCGCGCGAGCTGCACGAGCAGCACAGGGCCATCTGCGAGGCGCACGGGGACCACGCGCAGGTGGCGGCGGCGTGCGGCAACCTTGGGTGCTTCTACGAGAGCACGGGGGACTATGTCCGAGCGCGCAAGATGCACGAGAAGGACAGGGCGATCTGTGCGGCGCTGGGGGACCGGGCAGGGGTGGCGAGGGCGTGCAGCAACCTCGGGAACTGCCACTACAGCACGGAGCACTATGCCCGCGCGCGCGAGCTGCACGAGCAGGCCAGGGCGATGGCCGGGGCGCTGGGGGACCGCGCGGGGGTGGCGACTGCGTGCGCCAACCTCGGGAACTGCCACTGCGCCACAGGAGACTATGTCCGAGCGCGCGAGCTGCACGAGCAGCACAGGGCGATCAGCGAGGCGCTGGGAGACCGCGCGGGGGTGGCGACGGCGTGCGGCAACCTCGGGAACTGCCACTACTGCATGGGGGACTTTGCGCGCGCGCGCGAGCTGCACGAGCAGGCCAGGGCGCTCTGCGAGGCACTGGGGGACCGCGCGGGGGTCGCGACGGCGTGCGGCAACCTCGGCTCCTGCTATGAGAGCACGGGAGACTATGCGCGTGCGCTTGAGCTGCACGAGGAGCGCAGGGCGATTGCGGAGGCATTGGGGGACCGCGCGGGGCTGGCGAGGGCGTGCGGCAACCTTGCAAGGTGCTGGCTGAACACCGGGGACTATGTGCGGGCAATCTCGCACTATTCGGCGCAGTATGAGATGGCCAAGGAACAACAGGCCGTGGTCTGTCAGGCAGATGCGGCGCTGGGCTTGGGTGTGGCGCTTAGGCTGTTGATCCGGGCCAGAGTCCGCGGGAGGGCTGCAGGCGCTTCCGCTTTGCCAGGCTTCCTTAGGGCGACATCGGCATGTGGGGATGATAGCGTGCGGGAGGCGGGGCGGTGGCTCCAGATGGCCGTGGACTTGGGCCAAGCAGTGGCGCTCTTGCACCTCGCTTGTCTGGCCTTTGATGCTGGCGACGAGCACACGGCGCTGGCGCACCTCCAGGACTATCTCTCGAGCAGCGTGCGTCTCGCCCGCAACCACTGCGAGGGGTGCAACCAGACGCGGGGCGCGGACGAACACATGCTCACGTGCGGGGGCTGCCGCGTGGCGCGGTTTTGCAGCGCGGAGCATCAGAAGATGGCCTCGAGGGACATCTCGAGGGGCGGCAGCTTGGTCTTTGCCAGGCACAAGGACGTCTGCGCGCTGCTCGGCCAGTGGCGGCAGCGCGTCGTCAAGGGCGGAGAGCCCCCGGAGGCGCTGCGCGGGGAGCTGCTGGCCTTTTTGCGCAAGTGATACACCTTTATTATCAATAAATCGCACTTGAAGCGCGTGCAAGTGGCGGCGGAGCAGCTTGTGTCCTTGCGTGAGTACCTTGCATCTGTAATCCAAAAATCGTGCGTGAGTGTGTATGCAAGTGTGTGTGTGTGTGGGTTGCTGGCGTTCATCATGCGCGCGCTTGAGGGGCGCGGAGTTGGGGTGTGGGACGTGTATCGAAAGGACGGGGCTGGGTGGTTTGTGTAAAGTGGATTTAATTTGCCGGAAATAGAAAATGGGTTTTGAACTGGCAAAGTTTTCGACATTAAAATAAAGCAATTTCAGAGTTGTTCCACGCAGACCTGCGGTTGGACACTGACACGCTCTGACTTGTCGTGGCGCAGCTCGCGTGCCGTGCTGATGCGCCGTGTTAAGAGGAGAGCAACTTTCGTCGGTGATGATAATGCCAGTGCAGAGAGTGTCGATGCGTACCAGAAGAAGGCACGTATGAGCTCTGATGGTGCAGCGCAAGAAATTCACGAGGAGCTGACGGAGCAGCACAATGGAGTGTCTGATGTTGGTCTCGTTCGTACTATTCATGCATCTCTCGCTCGTGTGGCACGCTTTCACCCTCTCTGTCTGCAACTGACAAAGAGACGTATGTTGGCGTACAGGGGAGGAGGACAGCGCGGACGAGAGCATGGATGGCCAAGGACGGAGAACAAACAAAGGCGCGGAGGATGGCAAATGGCGAAACGGACCGCTAGGTGTGGTGATGCAGGGGGGACTGGAAAGCGGCGAAAGATACGCGACAAGCGCAAAGGTGCACGGACTGGACATCAAGGTCATAGAAGAATTTAAGAAATTTGGCCTTGAGCAACGTTGCAGGAACATCTGCGACGACCTTGGCATCGAGAGGTACGACGATTTGAAATGGGTTAGCACGGAGATGGTCCAGGAGTACCAAACGAAGCCAGTCGAGCGTGAGAAGCTCAAAGCGCTCGTAAGTAGCTATCACAGTTGTCAAGACAGAGGTGTGCCGTCGGGCGCTGGCAGGGAATACGGGCGGCCGGTTGAAAAGCCCGAAAGCGTACGGATGCAGACGGTAGCTCCAACGGTGCAAGATAACCGCATGGAGCGGGCGGCCGGTGGAGACTCTGGCTTGTCGTGTTTTGGGGAAATGAACGGGGGTTTTTGGAAAGTCTCTGCACGCGAGGTTCTGGTGGGTGCAGAAGGTCGCTTTTCAGGTTCCAAGGCAGCGAAACAGGGTGATGGTGGAGTCCCCGGATTTGAGCTGGAGGCAGGTGGAGGAGCAGACTCGTGCAGTGTGAGGACGGGCAACGAGGGTCGAATGCAGCTGCAGGTAAGTGGAGGAGGTGGCTTGTTGAGGCTAGTGGCGGGGAAGCAGGGTGCTAGCGGAGACGCTGGATTGGAGCTGGCGGTGGAGAGGAATGGTTTAAGGAGCGTTAAGAAGTGCCCTGTATGCCACAATAATGCGCACCGTGTGAAACTTGCCGACGCTGTTGAGTTTTTGGAGCCGCAAGTTGCAAGGTGCTGGCGAGAATTTTACAGAAAATCGTTTCTAAATTTGTCTCTGTCCCCCCTGTCCCTGCACCAAATTGACGAAAAGCCATATCAGGAAATCAGAAATGAAGTTCGGAAGGAGATAGAGGCTTTCATTTTGAAAATTTGCAAGAAAGATGTAATAGTTCTAAGGGAACAGGGGTATGACGTTTCGTGCCTTCTTGAATGCCGAAAATGCAAAGAGAGAGGTAGCCCTAAATACATGTACGACAGGGCGCAAAGAGGAAAATATGGCGAAATTCTGTCACAGAGAGAGACTGGATTCTCCGAACCAAACAGAGTGCGTGAGAATTTTTGGCGCTTGGTGAGCCGGTGCAACGAAAAAGTGGAGAAAAAACAAAATGCTTGCTAGTTCAGATTTAGCAGCTGTTCTCTTTGTGCGGCGGTGGAGTCCAAAATGGAAAGAACACAAGATGGTAGGTAGTTGAGATGGGCACATGTTGCCCTCGAGATTCGGTGAGCACAGTAAGTGTGAGGGGGGGTAATTGCTTTATATGAAATAAAAGTTGCGTGATAACAAGGTCAGTGATAGGCGGTGACAAACTGCTTGAACGTCGCAAACTGGTTTGTGTAGTCAATGCTGGCACAGCCGCTTTCGGAGCACGAGCAGAGGAGGTCGAAGGGGATGCGGATGATGCCGATCTTGGTGCTTGTGGTCTGGCGGTACGCACAGACACCACAGCTGCACGTATAGGCGAGCGCGGGAGCTTCACAACAAGCACCATGCCATTCGCAAGGAGCTCGGAGACTTCGCGGGATAACGCGTGCGTCTGGGAACATCGGTAGTGGGCAGGGTGGGGGGTCAAGGTGCATGTGGGCTCGGAGTTGCGCGCGTGCTTGAGCGTAGACGGGCTGCGGTGTGTGGCATGCGTGATTTCTGTCGGATTTCGAGGCGTCTGGGTATACCTTGCTTTATCCACGTTTTCACCCAAATTAGAACGCTTTCCCGGTGCAAAATGCTAAATGCGGCGCGTGGTCGAAATGTCTATAAAATACGACTTACCTCACACAAAAATCATTTCGATTTCCACGGAGGCCATGAACACGCCCCCCAAGTGGCAGCTCAAGGGCATGGTGCCAGACGAAGCCAGGTATAAGCTGTTCACTGGGCCTTCTGGAGCACGAGGACTTCTTCTCACGATCGACACTGATTACGCGCAAAAAGTGAGCGTTGTTGTGTACATCGGCAACCTCAAGAGCATGAGCATCGGCTTGGACGCCTCTGAGCTAACGCTGGAACACCTCAACCTTGGCAACTTTGAGGAGTACCCCGACAATGGCCGGAATTGCCCTCGCTTCGGAGCAAGCCTGCCACACAAGGGCGAGTACGCATATGTAATCGTGCCTGCTAAACACAACAGCAAGATGGACTACAGCAAGATGTACTACAGCAACCAGTTCAAGACTGACGACGGACGAGAAGGACAAGCGCTGCTATACCCCTGCAACGGCGATGAGCACTTTAAGGTGACCGAGGCACTTGGCCACGAAGAAGAAAGGATGGGCATAAGTGCGAAGCATTACAAGTGCGTCACTGTGAAGAGCAAGGAAGGGCGACTCATGAATCTTCAGGAAGAAGGTGACAAGGACCTTGTCACGCTTATCTCATCCATTGAGGTCGAGCTTGAGGATGAGGAAGTCTGTCGCGGAGGAAAGCACGAAGTTGCACTCTTGCAGAGTGACTTCGATGCCGTTCAGGATAGCGGTGAAATAATCAACACCGAGCCTGCGTCCAAGGAGCACTACCTAACCTTCCGGGTGTACTGTAACACGGTTGAGTAGAGAGATGTGTGCGAGAATTTAAGGCATGAGCGGCAGAGGATAAGCACAGGGCGGTGTGGAATCAGCCCAAGCTTGAGATTACCTCTAGGCTTTGGACGAACGTGAACATGCTCACGTGCGGGTGCTGCCGCGTGGCGCGGTTTTGCAGCGCGGAGCACCACAAGATGGCGTCGAGGGACGCCTCAGGGGGCGGGTGCTTGCTTGTCGGCAGGCACCGCCGGGCGTGCTGCGTGGGGAGCTGCTGGCGTGTTTGCGGTGGTGATTTTGCATGCCACAACAGTGCGCGGCGCTGTGCCCTTTTGGTTCTTCGTCGCGGGACTCGTGTCTGGCACTGCATGCGGCATCGCGTTCCGTTTTATTTGTGTTCAATAAACAACTTGAACCGTCGCTGGGGTAAACGCACGCCGAAACACCTGCCTGCTCGCTCCAGATACCATAAATAACACCCAGCATGTCTCGCATGCTCGGGTTGCCCGAGCGTTCTGGGTGCTCCAGGAGGAGCACAGGCAGGAGAGCGGCTTTAAAGTTGTCTAAGGCGGGTTTGGCATTTTGCCCTTGCGCTGAAGCTGTGCGAAGATCTCCAAGTGGCGCTGGCGATGTGGCCACAGGCGCTCGCGCATGGGCGCAGGCACGGCGAAATAGGTGCGGCTGCGAGCGTGTTGTTGCATGCACACAAAGCTTCTAGCCTCTAAACACACAATTCGAGCCGTGGGTGCATGTGCCAGCGCATGCCCAGACAGCCGTGAGCGAATGCGGCGTGCTTACCCACACCACGACCACCGGGCCTGCTCGTCTACCGAGAGCTCGCTCCAGATACCATAGGCGATTTTGCGCGCGTCGGGGACGTCAGGGTGCGTCTCGGCAAGCACGGGGACGAGTGCGCGCAGAAAGTTGTCACGGGCTGATAAATAAGGCTGCCCCCGCCGTGCGTTGTCGCGGGCTGACGCACAAAGCTGCCCCCGCTGTGCGTTGTCCCAGGGCGGCGGTGCTGGCATTTTGCCCTCCCCCTGCAGCTCTGCGTGGATGCGGATGTGCTGCTCGCGCCACGGCCACAGGCGATCGCGCATCGCGTAAGGCACGAGAAAGTAAGCCGCGGCCTTCCATCCAGACACGGGTAGTCCCTCGATCGAGCAACGCGAGTTTGCCACCGACAACTGTGAGATCCATGCCGACAGTTGCTTCTTCTTCAATTCCTTGTGCGTTGTCCATTTGACGTGTGGCTGCTGTCCTTGGTTCAGAACGTGCTCGCAAAAAAGGCATATCTCGCGCGCGTCCTCCATCGTAATCTTCTTGACCTCCTCGGTCGCAGCCGCCCACGCGACCACGGTCGGATCGGCGCGCAGGCGCGCGCTCGCAAACTGCAAGTTGTACCCGGAGTGCTTGACCGCTTTTTTCACCTTTTCGTCGTTGTCACAGTCCTTGCTGGGCCCGAGCTGCAGCACCAGCGGCGGGATGCGTGCAGGGGTGGCTTCCGGGGCGTTGTATGGCGACGCAAGCATGGCGTCGAAGATCTCGTCTGAGCGCATGCTTTCGGGCACACACTCCCAGTTTTGAAGGTTCATCCAGCACGCGTATTTGTAGAAAGCAGCGTCCGCTATGGGCATGCAGTCTGGTATGAGGTGCAGCACCTTGGCTCCACGCGTCAGCGACATGTGTGCCCACGCGCACTCGAGAACCGTGGGGGCTTGCTTTGGCGAGGGTGTGAGAGGAGCTTGTGAAACAGGGGTTTTTTATTCACTCCAATTTCGCTCATCAAATTTCGCCCGATTTAGCAGCATAGAGTTTGTGACGCCCGCAAAATGCTAAATGCGGCGCACGGTCCAAGTGTTTATAAAATACGACTCACCTCACACAAAAATCATTTCGATTTCCACGGAGGCCATGGACACGCCCCCCAAATGGCAGCTCAAGGGCATGGTGCCAGACGAAGCCAGGTATCAGGTCATCACCGGGCCTTCTGGAGCACGAGGACTTCATGTGACGAGCGACACCGATTACTTTGAAAAAGTGAGCGTTGTTGTGTACATCGGCAACCTCAAGAGCACGAGCATAGGCTTGGACGCCTCTGAGCTAACGTTAGAACACGTCAACCTTGGCAACTTTGAGGAGTACCCCGACAATGGCCGGAATTGCCCTCGTTTTGGAGCAAGCCTGCCACACAAGGGCGAGTACGCATATTTAATCGTACCTGATAAACTTGAATACGAGGACAATATCTACTACAGCAACCAGTTCAAGACTGACGACGGACGAGACGGACAGGCGCTGCTCTACCGTTGCAACGGCGATGAGTACTTTAAGGTGACCGAGGCACTTAGCCACGAAGAAGAAAGGATAGGCATCAGTGCGAAGCATTACAAGTGCGTCACTGTGAAGAGCAAGGAAGGGCGTCTCATGAATCTTCAGGAAGAAGGCGACAAGGACCTTGTCACGCTTATCTCATCCATTGAGGTGGAGCTTGAGGACGAGGAAGTCTGTCGCGGAGGCAAGCACGAAGTGGCACTCTTGCAGAGTGACATCGATGCCGTGCAGGATAGCGGTGAAATCCTCAACACTGAGCTTGCGTCCAAGGAGCACTACCTAACCTTCCGGGTGTACTGTGACACGGTTGAGTAGAAAGATGTTTGTGAGAATTTAAGCCACAAGCGGCTGAAGGTGAAGCACAAGGCGGTTGTGGATGCAGCCTAAGATTAAGATTACCTCTTTGCTTTGGACGATCGTCCGCATTCTCACGTGCGGGTGCCGCGTTGCGCGTTTTTGCAGCGCGGAGCACCAGAAGATGGCGTTGAGGGACGCCTCAAGGGGCGGGTGCTTGCGTTGCGATTGTACAGTAAATGAACTTTATTCCACAACAAAGTCTCAATTTCTACACTTGCACACTACACGCCAGCCTGAGCACCGGCCTTCCTTTGGAGCCAGCGCACGTCGCATCCTCAGCGTCGTCCGCCTTGTCGCTGGTCGTGGCGTCGGCCTTGACACCACTCTTAGCGCCGGCCTTGGCCCCGGCGCCCATGTCGGCGGCCGAAATCGCACCCGTTACCTTCGTCGCAGCACTGCCCACCATATCTTATTTGCTTCGTTGCATTAGTGCCTCCAATGCAAAGGTTTTGGAAGTTTGCGAAGTGCAGCAATGGCATTCGCGTACTCTTCAGCAAAGTAAGAAAAAGCACTTTTCGCACAGTCTTCACTGCTGGCCCAGGCGGAAGAATCCTTATAACCCTCTCGTCCTTGAACAATTTGCGCAATCGCAGCCCGCACGATCCGTGTTCTAAAAAGGTTCATTTGTCGAATTCACCCCCACCCGGTCTGGCACATCAGTTGCAGGTGTTGGCTTTTGTTAAGCCGTGTTCTAAAAGGGTTCATTTGTTGAATTCACCCCACCTTGTGTGGGACATCGGTTGCAGGTGTTGGCTTTTGTCAAGCCGTGTTCTAAAAGGGTTCACTTGTCGAATTCACCCCACCGTGACTAGTGCCTAGTATCGTGCTACAAACACAGCGAGAGCTTGGGGCATGCGTCAGCAGCCGCGAGCAGCCGCTCGCGCCCAGTTGCCTGCACTTTGCAGTTACTGAGGTTCAAATGAACAAGCGCCGTGCATCTAGACAGCACACTGGCGATCGTGGGCTCACTGGACCTTATGTTGTTTCCGGAAAGATTGAGGCTGGCAAGCGCGGCATAGTTCGGCAATGCCAGCGCGAGCGAAAACGCCCCCCCAGGCCCAATCTTGTTTTTCTGGAGATTCAGCCTGGTGAGCGCGGTGCACTGCTTCAGACCCTCCGCAAGCGCATTGCACCCACCGGGCTGCACGTTGCACGATTGGAGATTGAGATCGCGAAGCGCCGTGCAGCATTCGATCCCGGCCGCAAGCTCGCGCACCCCGTTGTCATCCAGCTCGTCGTTGTGGCTCAGATTCAAATGCTCGAGCTTGCCACAGCGCTGGAGCGCCATCGTGAGAAGACAGGCGCCCGAGTACCGCATGCACGCCCGCTCAAGGTCAAGGCGCACAAGCGTTGGAGCGTTGTAGAGCACGACTTCCTGCAACATTACAACCGCGCAAGGGCTCTCCGCAAGGTCCACGTACATCAGATGGGGGCGCAGCCCGTTCGCGCTCACCACATGCATCTCCGAGTCGGGGTGCTGGCCGTTGCCCCTGAGGCCCAAGTGCAGCAGCGTGCTGCAGTGCTGCAACAGGCCGCCCAGCGCATACAAGCCGCCCCATCCAGCGTCGATGTTGCTGAGGTGCAGGCGTTTCAGCAGCTCGCAACCGGGGAGGGCCCCCGCCAAGCTCTTGGCGCCCTCGGATCCCAGCTTGTTGTAGCTGAGGTCGAGCGTGCTTAAGCGCTTGCAGTGTGCGAGTACCCTCGCGAGGCT
>Ga0181559_10006695_pt1 | contig 10827 bp, 7 predicted proteins | sample 011ome_21_FD_133752 | JGI IMG/M metagenome (GOLD analysis project Ga0181559, IMG submission 133752) | Coastal salt marsh microbial communities from the Groves Creek Marsh, Skidaway Island, Georgia - 011508AT metaG (megahit assembly) | ecosystem: Environmental > Aquatic > Marine > Intertidal zone... | reverse complement strand
TGGAGGACGCGGCGGAGGGGGAGTGGGTGGAGGGGGAGGCGGCGGGGGGGGGCGCGGCGGGGGCGGAGTCGGAGGAGGCGGAGTCGGAGGAGGCGGACTCGGAGGAGGCGACGGTGGCGGACGCGGAGGCGGACTCGGAGGCGGACTCGGAGGCGGACTCGGAGGTGGAGGAGATGGTGGAGGCGAGGGGGGAGGTGAAGGCGGCGGTAATGGAGGAGGTGGAGACGGTGGAGACGGTGGTGGAGACGGTGGAGACGGTGGTGGAGACGGTGGTGGACTCGGAGACGGAGGCGGAGACGGAGGCGGAGACGGTGGTGGAGACGGTGGTGGAGACGGTGGTGGAGACGGTGGTGGACTCGGAGGCGGAGACGGAGGAGGAGATGGCACCTGCGCGTTCGCGAACAAGAAGAATCCGTTGTTGTTGATGTTCAAAGCAGAAGAGCCGCCCATTCTTCCACTCACAGAGGAAGAAGAAGTAGAAGACGACGATGTGAGCATCGATCCGCGATGATATTCCCCACCGTTACCGCCAAAAAGTGCCAAAACGATCGCCAACATCGCGAACATCGCGCTTTTCTTTCGCTCGACGACATAAAAACGCGAACGAATCGTCCTTCTCTTTGAAGATTTTGAGGCGCCACGACGACGTTTCATCTCGTCGTGATCGGCTGGACGCGAGGAGGAGGATGACCGCATCCGTGTTTTCTCTCTCTTTCTCTTTATGCGCACACCACTACGCGCAAAAGAAGCGCTAAGATCGAGCGAGACTGGACTCGCAACGCGACGATCCAAATCCCACTCGAAAGAGAGAACCTATTTAAAAGTATTCGAGAAAGATTATATAGAGTTTTTGATCTCTCTACTTCTTCGCGGGGGATTTTGAACCGGCGCCGTGTGGGTCTTCCCCTCTCTTTTTTAATTAAAAAAAAAAGGAAAGGGGGAGAAACCTTTCTTTCGCGTGTGTGTCGCGTGCGTGTGTGTATCAAACTCTGACACCCGCGCGTGTCTCGACGATCCTCTCGACCCCAAAAGCCGATCGATGATATATCGAGGAGTTTAAACCAAACGACAAGAAAGAACACCCGTGCGCGATTTTTTTTTCCTTTTTTTTTTCTGGAGAAAAGAGAGTAATCTTCCCGTTGGGAAAAAGAAGAGAGCAGAGAGAGAGAGCTTTGAGAGAGATTTTCCTGGCCTCTTGCTGCTGGCCGATTTTTTTTTTCTGCATTTTTTTCATCCATCATCTTTTTGCTCGCGTTTTTGCTTTTTTCGCTTTTGCCTCTCGCTGGACCCAAAACAGAGAGAGAGAAGAGAGAGAAGAGAAAGAGAAGAGAAGAGAGAGTTCGTTATTTTACCCAAATCACTACAATAATAACATATAAGAATAAGAATAATGAGTTGGCGGTCGCACGGAACGACGACGAACGACTCTTTAATCGACGCTTTAGAGGCGAACAAACTGATAAAAAGCCCGGCGTCGGTCGGGAAAGCGATGAGAAAAGTCGATAGGAAGTGTTACGTGTTGGAGAGGGACAAATCGGAAAGCGCGTACCGGGACCATCCTCTCGGCATCGGCGCGAACGCGACGATTTCGGCGCCTCACATGCACGCGATGTGTTTGGAACTATCGAGAGAGTATTTGAAAGATTCGGAGGACGGTCGCGGGAACGGGAGGGTTTTGGACGTTGGGTCTGGGTCTGGGTATTTGGTCGCGTGTTTTGCCGAGATGTTGTTGGCGTCGTCGTCGTCGAAGGAAGGAGCTGGAAACGTCGTCGTCGGCATCGAACACATAGACTCGCTCGTGGAACGATCGATAAAGAATTTAACGGAAGATGGCAAGGGGGAGATGATAAAGAATGGTTCGATTACGATCGTCAAAGGCGATGGAAGACTAGGATACGAAGCGTCGGCACCATACGCGCTTATACACGTGGGCGCAGCCGCGCCCGAAGTGCCTTCGGCGCTGCTTTCGCAGTTAGCTTCGCCGGGGAGGTTGATAATCCCAGTTGGGGGCGAAAACGAGAGTCAATCGTTGATGGTGATTGATAAGAACGAAGATGGTGAGATAGAATATAGAGACGAAATGGGGGTTGTATACGTGCCGTTAACGGATGAGGAGCACCAGTTGGAAAGGTGAAGGGAGAAAAAAAAATGTATAACGAGCATAGAATTTTTAGTTTTGCTCTCGGACGCGTGCGCGCGAGAGAGAGGTTGTAACATATGAATGAGATAAACACAAAAGCAAACGCGCTTGTAACTTTTTCTTTAAGATATGATATGGTATGCTCCTCAAGTAGTGATGTTATTATTATTAATGTGATTCTTTTTATTCTTTGTTTTTGTATGATTTAATAAGGAACTTTAGAAGCCAAACAAAGTGCTCAAGTTGACCCATCGATAGGCACTATTGTCCAACACTTCCTCGACTTCCTTCTCCGCTAAATTCAAAGCCGTTCTCATTTCCTTCGTGATGTTCTTTTCGCAGCTGCTACGAATTGTTTCGTCTTTAATTCTTTTCTTCGCATCTTTGATGCTCAATAGACGTTTAAAATGGACGAGTTGCGTGTACAACTCTCTCTCTTCGAACGATTTTTTCATGACGCCAGAGCAAATGGTATTCAACGGTTTCGTGCCGACTTCGACGTCACCCACCGCCTTCAACGTGATATCTCGGGTTTCGCACGGATACAATTCATCGTCGGAGCGCAATTTTTGCGCGTAGTACTTTTGAATCATTTTTCGAACTTGCATGGTGACTTGATTCGTAAAAGCAGCGGCGGAAAGCGGTTGTACTGTCGTTGTTGCCGAGGCGTCCGTTTTGCTCTTTTGCGTCGTCGCGGCATCCGGAGTCGTTGCATCCGTTCCAGATCCCGGTGTTTTCGGCTGCGGCGTTTTCACAGAAGCGTCCGTGACATTTTCTTTATCTTCCGTGACACCGACAACACCTCTGGCACTTGGCGGCTTCGATGCGTCTGCACAAGAAATTTTACCGAGAAGGATGTCTCGGACGCCGGGAAACGTAAACTCCGTCTTACCGTCGCTCGCAAACAACTTCAACGGTTCGCACTTCTCATACATCGCGTCGTCATCCAATGAGCACGCCGCGTATCGATTCGTGTTCATGTCATCGTCGTCGGCACCAGTGCTTCTCGCGGCAAATTTGGAAGCGTCTAAGCCTAAGCAATCCGCCAATCGCGCGGCATCTGTGCCTTCGATTGGCGCGCACAAACGCGAAATGACCGGGTGCAACTGTTGAGTCAGGTAGTAGTGCAAATCTACTCTCAAGTTTGGATTCTCTTGCAGTTCTTCGGGATGAAACGCGCGCTCAGCTAATCCTTTACCTCCAGACTTTGATGACGCGTGTCCGTTAGCTATGGCATCGTTCGTCATGTCCTTCTCATCTTCTGGTTTCACCTCGCAACAGATGATGTACGGCACAGTCTCGCCCGCGTTGACGCCATCTTGTTTGCCTTGCTCGATGCGTCGCAATGCAACCTTGACGTGCGGCTGTGAGTTCGCATCCGGGTAGTCTCTCGGTGACTTTGTCAACTGTTTTGTCACAATGTACGATTCTAAGTTGACTTGGTTGTTCACCATATCCGTTCTCGCTTTTCTCAACGCGTCGTGGATTTTCTCGACAGTGTCTTCAACCGCGCGCTTCTTGAATATTTCATTCAAGCAGATATCCCCGACATCTTTCGCAAGCTTACACCAATCTCTACGAACAGTATCTAAACCTTTCTTCTCGATGCGCTCTTCAAACTTACCCGGGTGCGTACGACTCGGTTCAACAACAACTGCGGCGTATTTTTTCTTTTTCAACAACAACATCGAGCGATAACATCCATCCATTTCAATCTCGAGAAGTTTGTAACGTTTGTTGACTTCTCGTTTGACCTCTTGCCCGACTTTGTGCACTTCCTTTAATTCATCTTTGTTCGTATTGATCATGATGGAATCGGTATCGCCATAGATGACATCGTACGATAAGTTTTGCGCTAAATCTACAGTGGATTGTAAAATTTCACGACCCTGTCCAGTGATCAACTCAGCCAGCGGTTTCGCGTAAAAGCGGGACGCGCTGAAACCCAAACAACCGTACATACTGTTCGCGGTAAGTTTCAAAGCCAACTGTCGAATATCTAATTGCGCGCGAACGACATCATTTGTCTCTTTCTTCAGAAGTTCCTTCACCGCTCTTCTGTGTTGAACCAACTTGCAAATGACTTGCGGAAGAACAGCAGCGTTTTCTCCGCCTGGTCTACCGACAACCGGCGGAGGAAGCTCTGGTGTTATACCAGCCATGTCTTTGCCTCTTTTGACGGTCGTAAAACAGATATCGTACTCTTGGATAATAGATGGATACAGCGAGTTGAAGTCCAACATCAGAACGTACTTATCGTACAAACCTTTCTTCGGTTCAAGAACTAAACCACCAGAGTATTGCGGGCCTTTTTTATCGTCCACGTCTTTGTCGCCGTTACCGTTCTTCGCCTCGGCAGCTTGAACGCGTCTTTTTTCCTTAGCCGACAAACGATCCGGAACCATATATTTGCGCTTGTGAAACTCGTGCAAAAACAAAAACTCGACGCGTTGGGCGCGCGTGTGTCCTAGCGTCTTCGACCACGTGTTCCCCGCGATGTTCGATAACTGTCTCGTCAACGGCAACGCTTGCAAATGCAACATCAACCATAACGAATAATACGCATCCGTTTGCGAGTTCTTCGTCAACTGCCACAGAGTCTGCGTCGAGTTAAACTGCAGAGGTACATCTTGCTGCGGAATTTCGGCCCTGTTTTCGTCGAATTGCGTCTTCATTAAGTTCGTCAAAGTGTACGAAACTTCCTTCAACAAATCTCGCGCCGAGAGGTACGTGTCTGCTAACAAGCGTCCTGCCATGCACGAGAGTGCACCGATGCTCGCGCCACCCCCATAAGAGCCTTGGTTGCCACCAGATAAGTTTGGAAATCTTGTGCGCTTCAACCGACCGATTCTAGACCAGTGCGCGACTTTGTTCTCTCTCAATCTGTTCAACAAGACATCTACGTCGAAACCGGCGACATTGTGACCGCATATAACATCGGCATCGATTTGCGATAATCGAGCCAACAAAATGGACAGTAACCCTCTCTCGTCTGCTTGCGAAGAGAGGACTATCGACTTTGTCCTTTTAGCGACCGGGTTCGTTTTGTTCTCGTTTGCAACGTGTTGCTCCCAGCCCGACGGCCAATTACCGCCAGAGAGTTTGCGCACTAATGAAAAGTGTCTCGCTTTCCTTTCCCATTCTTTCGGACTATCTCTCACACTCGCTCGGCAATCAGTACCGACATCAACTCGCACGTCTTGTAAATATACGACAGATGCCGAGCAAATTTCGTTCGCATTCGTTTTGTGATTGACGACCGTTTGCAATTTCAATGCGGCGACGACCACCGTCGGAGGCTCGCGCTGTTGGCCGTTGAGGCCGAGCGCCTCAATGGCCTCCAACGTTGGATTTCTGACAGACTTATGCCCGTTCTGCAAATTAACTTCCAATTTACACCATGATTTCATGGCTTCTTTATCTTTCAAAGTTGCTTGCGGAACAATTTCAGCGTTATGTAACGCTAGCCAAGAGGGACCCATGATTTTTGATTTCACAATTAAGTGTTCCAACGCGTTCGTTTGCGTCCCCAAGGCGCCGCAGAACGTCTCGCCTTTGATATCCGACGGCAACGCAGAGTTCAAGTACGAATACTTCAATTTGATGACGTACTGGCCGCCGCTCGGAATATCGTCTCTTTCGAAGCAATACTTACGATAGACTGGTTTCATGGTGTACTGGTCGACACCTCTTTCGCTCAAGATTCTCTTCAACTCGTCCTTGACCGGTTTCGTTTTCACTTGCAACCATTTCAACAAAGCGACTTTATCGGCTTTCGAAGCATCTTTTGCGTTTGCTTTGTTCTCCAACATCTCGAGTTCGTTATCTTCGTCCAAAGCTTGCGGTGCAAACTCAACTCTCGGAACGACAAAGACGCATCTTTGCATGTTATTCACGACAGCACAAGACGAGACGGTGCCCAAGGAGGGATCCAAGATGTTCGTTTTCGGGTTTCTGATCATGGGAACTTTACCGAACAAGAAGACGGTGCCTGGGGAACCAATATCCTCTTGCGCGTCCAAGAAGTAAAACGGCAACGTCTTATCGAAATCGTCCACGGGGAGCCCAGAATCGGGTTTCCATTCAGCGGCGAGCTTTTCGCGCGTCGCTTGCTCGGCATCTTCTTCATCGTCTTCAGAATCGTAGTCGCCATACGCAATCGCTGCACCGGCGCCTTTGTTCTCCGTTGGAAGTACCTGTTTGGCGTTCGTCATCTTCTTCAACTCAACTTCTTCGACGTTTTTGACGTCATCATCGCCGTCCATGTCCACATCTGGTGGTGCGACGGTGCCGTCGACATCTAAGTCGTCGTCATCTGCAACCGCGGCAGGCGCGCCCATATCGTCGTCGTCGTTGTCATCGCCATCCATCGGTTTCACCGCATCTTCATCATCGTCATTCAAAGGTGGCTCGTCTGGAAACGCAACGCCTTTCTTCTTTGCAAACGCTGCCTTCTTCTTCGCTTTCACGTCCATCTCTTCGACGGCAATCTTGGCTTTCTTCGATTTCTTCTTTTTGGATTTCTTCAACGCCGACTTGACTCCGGTGTCGCCCATCATGTCATCATCGATTTGATCAACGCCAGCTAAAATGTCCTCCAAAAGCGCATCTGCATCTGCCGCTTCCGCTTCTTTCTGCTCCAACTCTGCTTTTCTCTTTTTCATGTCCATTTTTAACCCGGCTAAACCGACTCCTTTGCTCGCTTTCAACTTTTCCTTCTCCAGTTGCTTGCGCTTCTTCTCCTTCGCCAGCTCCTTCTTTGACTTCGCATTCCCATTCGCTGCACCCGCACCTTCTTCGTCACCCGTACCATTTGCAGCATTTCCACCGTCCTCGACGTCGTCCTCGTCGTCTCTGTACGCCGGATTCTCCCGCGTCCAATCTTCCTCCTCGCCCATATCGACGTACTCGTCGTTCTCTTCCGCGCCGACTACAAAGTTTGCGTTTTCTTTTCGTCGCTTCGCGACGAGTTTCGCGTACTCCTCTTCAGTGACCTGCAATTGCGTTGACAATAGTTAGCGATTGTGTGTGTGTGTGTGTAAATGTGTAAATGTGTATACACATATATTTGTGTTGGTGATGAGCCAACAGAGACGAGGAGAAGAAGAGAAGAGGAGAGAAGAGGAAAAGGAAAAATTCGTTCAAATCGAAAAGTGAACACTTTTTTTGAATTATTTTTCAAAAAACGAAAACAGAGAGAGAGAGAAAGACACCCATCATCCAAAAAACCGCACCTCATCGTAAACGTTCGCGATGTCTTCGTCGCCGTCGATGTCATCCAATCTCTTCTTCCCGGTTTCTTTTAGTTGTTTCAGTTGCTCCAACTTTTGTTTCGCCTGATCGGTCTTGGACGCGTTTCGTCTGGACGGACGCGAGGACATCTTTTTTCAAACTTTTTCTCCCCGGGCAGTGAGAGAGTTTTGAAGCGAAAACAGAGATCTTTCTTTTTTTGGAAGACTCGCGCCCCCGTCGCAGTGAACGTGTGTGTGCGAGTGTACGCGCGCGCGTGCAAAGAGAAAACGCGGACGACTTTCTCCGCGTTCGAGGAGCGTGCTTTCGATTTTTGAATCGCGCGCGCGCTGTCGTGCGTGTTGCGTGAGTCTCTGACGAGTTTGCCCTCGCGAAAAAAAATTTTGAAGAGAGAGAGAAGAGATTCAAAAATTTGAAATCTCGCACGCGCGAATGTTCAAAAACTGCAAAAGGAAAACAACAACAACAAAAGAAAGAACTATTAAATGGTATTATCGCCATCCACGCGCTAAATCACTACATCAAATTAATTACTCTAGATAAACTACGCATCATCGACTACTTTTTTCTATCACTACCGATTAATTATCTCTCGTTACTATCATCAATTCTCATTCGGAGAGGAAGGCGTTGTCCAACTTTTGGGCGACGAGTTCGAACCAAGATTGGTCCACCTTCGTGAAACCTCTCTGCCGATCGGCGGATAAGACGAGGAGTCTTTCGTCGCCGATGGCGACGCAGCAAATAGCTTGACTGTTTTGAGGCAAACCAAAACCTTTGTTGTTGTTGCTAATGTTCATCTTTGTGCCCGCATCATCATCATCATCATCATCATCATTCTCATTCGTCGTCGTCGTCGTCTCGGTATTATCGCGCGTACCGTTTTTCAAAAAGAGCATTTCTTGGTCGTCTTGGATGAACTCGAACCTGCCGGGAAACAAGTTCGCGTTGGCCATGTAGTTTTGCTTGCCCGAAGTCAAGACTTCTTTGCACACGGATCCAATTTGACGCGAGCGGTTCTCAAACAACGCGCGTGGATCCTTCGCGCAACACGTGCCGTCGTAAAACACCACTTTACCCGTCCTCTTTTCCCCGTCGATTTCGACCACCGTTACGCTCGCGCACTTACTCGCCTCTCGCAACGTCTTCCCGCACCATCGCAACTCTTCTTTACATCGTTCGCTCAAGCCCGAATCTTCGTAATTTACCGCATATCCATCCATAACCACCGTCTCTGGTATTCGTGGCGCGATAGATACCAACGTTAAACCGGTTAAAATCAACGTCGCGCTCATGACGACGTCGATAACGTCCGCTCTCGACTGTGAACTCGCCGCGTTCAACGTTGGCGCCACGTTCGAGAACACTCTGTTCACGAGCAGCAAAACTAAAGACGCGGAGCCGAAATATAAAGGTAATCTTCGCGCTAAAGCGTCGTTCGTGGTGAAGAAATCCACATCTGATTCTTCTTTCTGCGCCGTCGCGTTCGCGCCACCAACGCTTCGTCGTCGTTGTCGTCGTCGTCGTTGTCGTCGCTGAGGTGATTTCGCGGACAACACGTGCGAACGGGGAACAGCCACCGACGACGACGACGACGGGGAAGCGACAGAGAGTCTCTCACTCGTGGATGTCACGCGCGTCGTCGTCGCGGTTACTGGTGTCGTGGCAAACATGGTGGGTGTATGTTGTGCAGTTTATGCGCAATAACTATCGATGATTAAAAGATCGTTCGCGCGCGCGTCGTCGTCGTCGTCGTGAAAAGGAGTGTGACGCATTTCTATTATATCTATATTTCTTTATCAACTCTCGAATCACTCGCCGTAGACGCACAACTTTCCTTTACTCATTAAATATCGCATGGTCCAGTGCTCGAAAGGCATGTTATGCGCCGGACGAACCTCTAATTTCCGCGCGAAGTACTTACCACCTCGGTTGTTCCCGCTAAATCCATACACGTCTATTCGCTCGCACAAGCGGCTGGCTAATAAGTTCAACGGTCTCGCCCATCCGCCGGTGGGGTGCATTTTACTCGGCGTGCCGGAAAGTTGGTAGAGTTCTCTTCGTAAACGCGCGATCGGATGCGCGCCGCCCATTCGTAAAAACACTTTCCTGCCTTCTACTTTCAACGATTTCGGGACTAAATCGATATTTTTGAGAAGCATGTACGCGATTTCTGGTTTACTGTCGCCTTTGCCTTGCGCTTTACCGGCGCCGCCGCCGCCTCCCGCGTAGTTTGACTTCACAATCGTAAACGTCGTCTTCGTTCCGACGGCTTTTGCGAACCCTTTCATCGGCGTGTTGTGTCTGAAAACCGTGTCGTGCATGTCAATTTCTGCGCCTCTGTTGCCTTTCAACAAGTTATCGCTATTCGCGACGATCGCGCACGATCCCAGCGCGCCTTCCGTAATCGACGGTAAATTTTCCGCCAACTTTAAAAACTTCTTCGTGTCCTCTTCGCTGTTGACGTTGAATTTCAATCGTCGCATGATGCCTCGTCCACCCGCCGTGGTTGGATTTGCGCACTTCTCCGTCACGTACACGCAGCTAATGTTGACGTACTTCGACTCGTCCCCGCCCGGCCCGACAGCCGGCGGCATGCGGTCGCCGTCGCCGGCCAATCTGTCCAACTTGCGTTCGATTAAACCTTTGTTCTTCCTCGGCGCGCCGACTCTCACCCCTTTCTTCGTCGGTTGTCCTGGGCAGATATTCTGCGGCACGTTCGTGAACTGCGTCTGTTGTTCTCTCACCGCGACTCGAGAGTCTCGATTAAACTTCTTCTCGTCCAAGGACGCGTCAAACTCGACAAATTCGTCGTCCGATTTCTCCTCCTTTTCGCTTCCTCTGGCTTCGGCATCATCATCACCATCAACACTCTCACCACCTTCTCCTCCTCCTTCCTCGTACATCGGTTCCGGCACCGGCCCGTCCCAACTGTCTCCGTCCTCTCCAAAATTCTCATCGTCGTTTCTGCCACCACCGAACAACGCTCCGACGCTCCAAAAAGAAGAAGGAGACGAAGAAGAAGACGTCTCCCTCGCCGCGCGAAGAAGAGAACTCGAGGAGAAGGACGACGACGACGACGAAACGATGAAAAAGAGCAGAGAGAGAAACGCGCACGCGAACGATGCGACGAGCGCGCGAGCGACGTTTCGACGCGAGGAGGAGGAGGAGGAAGAAGAAGAAGACACCGCGCTGCTGCCGTCCATGACGATATGATGCGTTGTTGTCTGCGTTACTTTGCGGTTTTACGAAGCGCGTCCGGGGTAATGAGGAAAAGATTAGAGAGCAGCTTTTCCCCATTTTTGTAACACAGTGTTGCATTTTAAGAAGGAAAAGAAGAAGCACGAAATATGCGACGACGACGAGAGCACGCGACGCGATACACACACACAGATAAATAAATAGAAGAGGGCGAAGACGACACAACGACGATACTC
>Ga0181559_10006691_pt1 | contig 10832 bp, 7 predicted proteins | sample 011ome_21_FD_133752 | JGI IMG/M metagenome (GOLD analysis project Ga0181559, IMG submission 133752) | Coastal salt marsh microbial communities from the Groves Creek Marsh, Skidaway Island, Georgia - 011508AT metaG (megahit assembly) | ecosystem: Environmental > Aquatic > Marine > Intertidal zone... | reverse complement strand
GGAGGCGACGGCGACGCTCGCGCGCGTCGAGGCGTCGCGGCGGGAAAAGTTCTCCGCCGCGCACCCCGCGCGCGCGTCTTCGTCTTCGTCGCGCGGGCAAACGGTCAGCGCCGAAGCCGCGGACCGCGCGCGCCGATTGGGTGACGTGCTCGCGGAGTACCGCTCGGTCCGAGGTTCGAGCACGATCGAGACCGCAACGTTCCGGAGTGACGCGCATCGTCCGACGGTGTCCAACGGCGTTTTCGACGAAAACGCGAAAGAAAACGCAAAACGCGGAACGTCGCTTTCGTCCCGCGCGCGCTTCTTCGCGGGGACTTCGAACTTCCGTACGACGTCGATCGCGACGTCGTACGGAAGCATCGAGCGACACGGACACGAAGAACTTCGAGGACAACACGAAAAACACAAAGAAGACACGACACTTAACGCGTGTATTCGTATGCCGTTCGCGTCGCCGACAGTCCGTGCCACGCCGCTCACCTCCGGCGCGCCGAAACGCACGGTGGCGCCGATGAGCGAAAAAATGCGCCGCGCGCGCGGCGCGCTTCGCGCGCTGCAGATTCCCGGCGCCGAGCCCGCGGCGCCGCGGCGCGCGCGCGTCGCCGCGCAGGCCGAGCGCGTCTCTTCCGCGGCGACGTTCGTGGCGACGCAGAGAGTCTCCGCGCCAAGCGCGGCGGCGTGCGCGGCGAGGCCGGCGTCGCACCTCGTGGGACACCGCGACCGCTACGGATAAATCGATAAATCTCTTCGCGGCGGCGGGAGCGTTAGAGCGTTAGAGCGTTAGAGCGTTAGAGTTTGCGCGAGCGCTACGCGCTACGTTCAGTCCGCGTTCGTCCGCGTTCGTCCGCGTTCGTCTATCTATGTCAGAGCGGGGCCGGACGTCAGACGTCGGTAATCTTTATCATGTCATCGATACTACGCCACCTCGCGTGTCGTCTCTCGCGTGGTGTGTTTGTCTCTCGCGTCACGCCGCGAGCGATTTCCGCTTGGCCTCCTCGCCGAACGCCTTCGCCGCCTTCCAGGCGCGCGCGGGCTGCCACGTCAGCACGGCGGCGAGCGCGAGCGCCACCAGCAGGTCCGCGCGCGTGGCGACCAGGCGCGCCGTCTGCGCCAACGAGGCAGCGGCGGCGGTGCCCGCGCCGCCGGCGGCGCTGCCCGCGGCGGCGCCGACGAGCGCGTAGAAGAAACACCACGGCGCGATGCCCAGAAGCGTGCTGCCCATGAACAGCCCGAACGAGAGCTTCTTCTCGTCGCTCAGGCCGAGCACGTAGTTGGCGACGGTGAACGGCGCGTGCGGCGCGAGGCGGTACAGGGTGAGGTTCATGAACTTCTCCAGCGGCGTCTTGGGAGTCTCGGGAGTCTCGGGAGTCTCGGGAGTCTCGTGACTTGACCCGAGGAACGCGCGCTCGGCGTCCGCGAGCGTCTCGCGCACCAGCCGCCGCGCGGGCGCGCCGAGCGTCGGCATCAGATTCCACTTCGGCATCGCCAGCGCGTCCGCGACCCGGCGGCGCCCGAGCTGCCTTGCGAACAGGAAGGCGACGGCGGCGGCTTCGAGCGAGCCGAGCGCCGCGACGAGCGCACCCTCGGGCGCACCGAACAGCGCGCCGCACAGCGCGTACAGCGGCTGCGTGGGGACGAACGGCACCACCGAGGCGAGCGCCACGGCCGTGGCCATCGCCGCGGGCGCCAACGCGCCCGCCGCGCCCGCGACGGTGCGCGCGCCAGCCAGGACCGAGTCGAAGCCGCCGACGTTTGTCGCCGCGAGATCCGCGATTGACCCGCTCGGGCTTACGCCGAGAAGCGTTCTCGCGCCCAGTAACGTCCCCACGGCGACGGCGTACGCCGCGAACTGCAGGAACCACTGCGCGTCGATGACGGTCTTGAAGAACTTCGCGAGCCGTTTTCGGGTCTGGACGAGCTCCAGGATCACGCGAATTTTGCGGTTGCGCGCGAACCGGCGGAGCGCGGCGGCGTATTGCCGGTCGCGCAGTTTCCGGTTGGACGCCATCCAGGACCACTCCTCGACAGCGTCGCGGCACGCCACCCTCTGGCGCGTCCACTCCGCCTCGTCCGTCAGCAGCTCGGCGGTCGCGCGCGCCGCCTCCTCGTAGTCCTGCGACGGGTACAGCCGGCCCACCTCGGGCGTGTTGGTCAGGATGTCCTGCAGCCCCCCGGCGCGCACCGCCACCACGGGCACGCCGCTCGCCATCGCCTCCATCACCACGAACCCGAGCGTCTCGGACTCGGAGGGCATCACGAAGACGTCCAGCGAGGCGTACGCGGCGGCGAGGTCGTCCCCGAGCATCATCCCCATGAACGTCGTGTTGGTGTTTTCGAAGTGCTTCTCCAGCGCCGCGCGCTCGGGGCCGTCGCCGATGAGCGCCAGGTTGGTGCCCTCCGGCAGATTTTCGAGGATCGTTCTCAGCGCCTTGAGGTTCTTCTCGGCGCCGAGGCGCCCGACGCACCCGATCACCTTGCCCGGCCGGCCGCCGCACAGACGCGCGTGCATCTCCTCGCTGCGGAACGACGGGTTGAACGTCACCGTGTCCACGCCCTTCTGCCACACCGCCAGCCGCGGGCATTGTTCGCCCCGCAGCTCGTTTTCCAAAATGGAGCTCGTGACCATGGTCAGGTCGGCGCGCCGCGTCCAGAGACGTATGCAGTCCCACATCGGCTTCACCAGCCCGGCCCAGGTGTACTGCGGGATGTAGTGCGGGATGTGCGTGTGGTACGACTGCACCAGCGGCACGGCGTACTTCTCCGACAGGTGGCACGCCGTCCAGATGAGCGCGCCCGGGGACGAGCAGTGGATCAAGTCGGGGCGGCGGGACGCGTCGGCGAACATCGAGCGCACTTTTTTGTCGAAGGCGTAGGAAAGAAGCAGGGTGTCTCCCGGGTAGAACGGGAGCTTGAAGCCGTGCACGCCGATGACGGTCGCGCCCGCGTAGGTGGGGGGCGGGTTCCGGTCGGGGGTCACGACCACCACCTCGTCCCCCAACTCCACGAGGTTCTCGATGAGCCGCAGGAACCGATTCTTCATGCCGGAGACGTGCGAAAACGGCGAGGGCTCGACGAACACGCACACCTTCCTCGGGACGCGCTGCGGAGGATTCGCGAGGTCACCGGCCGAGGAGGACTCCGCGACCGAGGAGAGAGACGACGCCAGCTCGTCCGACGAGAACGTCCTCGCCGACTCGCGCGCCTCGCCGCCCGCGGCGAGCGAAGTGCCTCGGCGCGATCGGCGACCCGACGCGCGCGTGTGGATAAAGGTCGATCCGAGTCGCGCGCGGACCGCGCCGGGGACGACCACGCGCGCGCTCGCGGCGCCCGCGCGCTCGCGCACGGGACGAGCACCCACGCGCAGGGGCGGGCGGGCCGTCATCGCGGGCGCGAGATGAGCTGCCATCGTGCGCTGCCACTCGGGGCGCGCGAAGAGAGATGAGAGAAGTGAAGGAATAAAGCGCGAGAAAAGGTATCGCGTCCACTCAACGGGCGATGACAACTGTCTCCGCGATCGCGCTCTCGACCGGTCGGCACTTTCGTAGCTTCAGTTCGCGAGCGCGCGGGCGGACCACAAAGCGCGATGGGGGTGTTTTCCCGGCCGAAAGCGGCGACTTCGACGGCGGACGATGCGGCGACTCCCTCGTCCTCCCCCACGCCCCCCCCCGGCGGGTCTCTGTTCGGGCGCCCGCCCCCGCGCCCGCCTCTTCGCAATCCGGGGTGGCGCGAACGCGTCGCCGAGCACACGGCGTGGTCGTTCGCCGCGGGCCTCGCCTCCGGCGCGGGGTACGCGCTGTACACGGAGATCATCGACTTCGCGCCCGCGATCGCCGCGGTCGCGGGCAACGTCACCCTGGTCGGTTGCTCGTTCGCGTGCGCCAGGGAGGCGACGCGCCTGGTGCGCCAGAAGGACGACTGGGTGAATTCCCTCACGGGGGGCGCCGTCGTGGGGAGCGCGTGCGCCACGGCGTGGCGCGGCCGGCCGTACTCGCCGGCGGGCGCGGCGGCGTTCGGCGCGGCCGCGGGCGGCGCGCACTTCCTGCTCGACCCCGCGAACACCGAGTGGCTGTGCGAACGAGTGGGGTTCAAGAGCGTGCCAAAAGCGGACGGCGGCGTGGACTGGGTCACGCCGGCGTGGTTCCCGGTGAAGCGCGTTTCAGATACTGAACTCGACGCCAACGAGATCGAGTTCCAGATGCGCGTCGCCGCCGTGCTGGACGGGCGCGTGGACGCGAAGGAGGCGGAGCGCGTGCGCGCGGAGTACACCAGGCGGCGCGAGCGCGACAGGGCACGGCGCGCGGGGGAAACAGGGGTGCCGTGAAAGGAACGCGATACCTTACGTATGTAGCTACGTAACGTACGTGTACGGCGTTTTTTATTCTTCCGTCGGTTCGCTCGCGCGACGAAACGACAACGTATAGGATGGTCGCCACGCACACGGACCGTCTTCGTCTTCTCGTGTCTCTCGTGTGTTTTGTTTTCTAGCCGAGCATGGACGGCGGCGAGGCGTCGACGAGCATCTTCTTGAGCGTCCCCAGCGCGCCGTTTCTCGATTCTTCTTTGTCCTCCGCGAAGCTTCCGCCGATGGCAAACGGGAAACACACCGCGCTCGCCGTGGTGACTGGCGGGATGTGGTCCTTGCGCTCGCCCGCCAAACCGAGCACGTGCTGAATGGCGCCGCGCAGCGTGTCCCGCAGCTCAAGCGCGAGCTGCTCCTTTAGGACATCGTGTGCCTCGTCGACCACCACCACCTCCAGAGGCACGCGCCACTGTTCCCAGCACGCGGTCGGTCTCTTTTCAATCCGCGGGAGGGACCCTCCCACGTGCTGGAGCTCGTGGAACGAAAGCGTGACCCGCGCGTGCGTCTCGCCGCCGGCGCGCGTCTCGCGCCGGAGCCACGCCTGGAGCGCGTCAAGGCGCGCCTCCACCGCGGCGTCCACGGCGGGGTCGCCGCAGGTGGCGTACGACAGGTCGAACATCTCGCAGTCGACGTCCCGCGGGCGCACCAACCCGAGCGCGCGCGTGAAGAGCACGGTGTGCAACACCGCGCGCATCACCTCCTTGGCCTGGAACGCCTCGCACCGCAAGGGCGCGAGCTGGTGGATCTCGCAGTTCATCCGAGATACGTGAGGCGCGTAGACGTCCCGACGCCGCCGACGCTTCGGTGCCCCCGCCTCTGGGCGCGCGCGTGCCCTTCGCAGCGTCCAACGTTTCATTCAAAGAAGGTTTCGGTGCCGAGTGCCGACGTAGCGACGTGACACGCGGAAGGCGCATTGTGAGAGTGAGGTGAGAGCGTTTTTTTATCTTACTGGTATGGTACGTATTCGGTCACGTTCTCCTTCGTTCAAAAGAGAAGTAAGTAGCTAAAGAAGAACGCGCGCGACACGCGCGCGCTTCATCACGCCGCCGCGGCTCTGCTCTTGAGCAGGCCGTTCAGCTCGGCGACCATGGCGTCTATCTCCCCCCAGACCGCGCCGTCGTTCAGCTCCGCGTCCTTTTTCCGCGCGCGCATCTTCGCGGCATGGTTCGCGCCCTCGGCGATTTCGATCTTGCGCTGCAAAGCGGCCAGGGCCTTCGCGGCGGGCGTCTCGCCCTCGCCGGACGTCTCCCGCCGCAGCTTCTCCCGCTCCTCCGTGCGCACCAGCAAATGCAGCGCGTCCTCCCTCGCCGAGTACGCCGCCTTGTCCCGCTCCAGGCCCTTCTTCACCTTCTCCTGGTCCTTGCGGATCTCCTCGGCGTCCCCGAAGGAAGCGAGCGCGCTCCGCATCTTCGCCGAGCGCTCGGCGAGCGCGCGCAGCTCGTCGGCAATCTTCCCCTCCATCTGCTCCGCCTCCGCCGCCTCCGAAGCCGACACCGAGGAGGATTCCGCGGTGGGACTCGCGGAAGTGGGACTCGACTCCCCTTTCAGAGCCTCGCAGGTCTTCTCCAGCAACTCGCGGATCTCGCGCCGCGATTTCGCCTGCGCCTCCGCCGCGCGCGCCGCGTTCGACTCGAACGCGTCCACGAACGCCGCCAGCTCCTCGTCCCGCTCCACATCAGAGCCGGCGCCGCGACCGGTGACGAACGCGTCCGCTCCCGAAGGCGCGAGTCCGTCGGCGCCGCCGCTTCGCGGATGCGCGTCGTTCGCGTTCGAAGCCGCCGCGCGCTTCATATTTTTTTTCGCGTCTCGCGCCTCCGCCAGCCTCGCCTCCGCCGCGCGGGCGGCGTCGCGGAGCGCCGCCGTCTCCGCCTCCGCCTCCTTGGTCGCCGCGGTGTCGGCTTTGATCTGCTCCTTCAGGCGCGCGCGCTGCTCCTCGGGGCTCAGGCTGACGCGCGCGCGCGCCTCCGCGAGCGCCGCCTTCTTGGCCTCGAGCGACTCGAGGCTCTCGCGCAGCGCCAGCGCCCTTCGCTTGCGCGGATCCGCCGCGACGCCGCGTTCGAGCTCGGCAACCGCCTCCGCGGCCGCCTCCAGGTCACCCTCCAGTGCGCCCCGCGTCTCTTCCAGGCGCGCGCGCTCCGCCTCGAGCGCCTCGAACTCCGCGCGCGCGGCGGGGGGCAGCCGCGCGATGCGCGCCGCGACGGCATCCGCGTGCTCGCCGCACTGGCTCTCGAGCCGCGCCGCCTCCGCCAGCGCCTGCGACCGAGCCGTCTCCGCGGCGGCAGCGGCCGCCTTGGCGTCCGCGTTCCGCGACCGCGCCTCGCGCGCCTTCGCGTCCAAGTCGGCGCGCGCGCGCGCGACGTCCCCGGAGCTCACGGCGTCCAGCGCGACGTTGCCGTCGGCGAGGCGCGCGCGCAGCGCATCCACCTCCGCCGCGAGCCCGTCGCGCCGCCGGCGCACCTTCTCGGACGTCTCCGCCTCCGCCTCCGCGCGAACGACGGCGTCGTTCAGACGCTCGGTCTCCTCCTCCACCTCCCGCACCTTCGCGCGGACGCGCTCGAGGAAATAACCAGAGTCCGCAACCTGCCGAGCGCCGCCGGAAACGCCCGCGCCGCCGAACCCGCCGCCCAGCGAAGACGTGGGGGGCCGAGCCAGGCCCGTGCCCGGCCGGGGGGCGCGCACGCCCGCGACGCCGCGGGGGACGGAGAGCCCGCCTGCGTGTGGAAACGAGTGGGAAGCGCGTGTTTGCGTGCGATTTCGTCACGCGTGCGTGTCAGCGCTGCCGGTGACGGAGGAAGACGCGTGAGGCGCGCGTGCGCCGGATCCGGAGGACACGCCGGATCCGAAGGCAGTCAACGTTCGGAAATGTGCCGAGCCGCGAACCGTCGCGCGGAGGGAACACGGGAGAGCGGAGGGAACACGGGTCCGCGTCCGGGAGCCGTCTTACCCGCGGAGAGCGCCGAGCCGGGACGTTGCATCGTGGGCCGGGGAGCGCGCTCGTCGCACTGCGGCGCGTCCGCGACGGTTCGGAGAGAAGCCATGACTTCTTCGGTACCACCAAAAACGCCCCTATGCACTGCTGACTCACCTCTGTTGTTGCTTTCCTCGTGGAATCGCCCCATTCCGAGAGCGCGCGACGGTCTCGCCCGCACGCGCCCCGCGCTCACGTATCGCCTCACACGAAAACCATGGTGACGGATAACCTGCGTCGCGTGCGCGCGCTCGCGAACCACGTCGACCCCGCGCGCGGCGTCCCCGCGCACCACCGCCCCGGGTTCACCGTCGCGGTGCTCGGCGCGGCGGGCGGCATCGGCCAGCCCCTGAGCCTGCTGCTGAAGCGGACTCCTTTGGTGGAGCACCTGCACCTGTACGACATCGCCAACGTCGCGGGCGTCGCCGCGGACGTGAGCCACGTCAACTCGGACGCCACCGTTCGCGGGTTCACGGGCCCGGCGCAGCTGGGTGCCGCGCTCGCGGGCGCTCACCTGGTGGTGATCCCGGCGGGGATCCCCCGCAAACCCGGGATGAGCCGCGACGACTTGTTCAACGTGAACGCCGGCATCGTGCGCGACTTGGTCGCCGCGTGCGCCAAGCACTGCCCCAAGGCGGTTCTAAACATCATCAGCAACCCGGTGAACTCGACCGTGCCGATCGCGGCGGAGGTTCTGAAGAAAGAGGGCGTCTACGACCCGAAGCGGCTCTTGGGGGTCACGCACCTGGACGTCATGCGCGCGCGCGTCTTCGTCGCCCAGGCGCTCGGCGCCGATCCGAACGACATCGACGTCCCCGTCGTCGGCGGGCACGCGGGGATCACCATCTTGCCTTTGCTGTCGCAGGTGACGTGCGGTCAAAAAGCCATTGAAGTCAGCGCGGCGCAGGTGGAGCACCTCACCGAGCGCGTCCAGAACGGAGGCACGGAGGTTGTCAACGCCAAAGCCGGCGCCGGGTCGGCGACGCTTTCGATGGCGGCGGCGGCGGCGGAGTTCGCCGCGGCGTGTTTGCGCGCGCTCGCGGGCCACAGGAACGTCACCGCCTACGCCTACGTCGCGAGCGACGCGGTGCGATCTTTGCCGTTCTTCGCCACGAAGGTTCGGCTCGGGCGCGACGGCGTCGAGCACAACTACGGCGTCCCGAGCCGCGGAACGTCGCCGTTCGAGAAGGCGGCGCTCGAAAAGCTGGTTCCCGAGCTCAGAGCGTCCATCGACAAGGGCGTGGCGTTCGTCGCGAACGGGGACGAGGCGCACCGCCGGCGCGCGGCGCAGCAGAGACGCGCGGCGGCGGGACAGGCGGGAAACTCGGACGTGCGAGCCAGCGGCGTCTCGCAAATACCCGCGTGAGGGAGGGTGAGGGTACCGTAGCGTACGGAGGCGCGAATGTTCTCGCGTACTTATTAAAAAAAAAACAACCTCTTCCTCCTCCGCGGCGCTCCGTCGCTCACATCTCGTCGATGATCCCGCAGATCTCCGCGAACACCTCCGTCTTGGCGCGGTCACCGTCGATCGCCTTCATCTTGTCCGCGTACTTGCCGACCACCGCCTCGACGTTGCTGTGGTGCACCTTCAGGCGGTTAAGCGCCTTCTCCTCGGTGTCGTCCGACCGCTGCGTGAGGCGGTCCACGATGTCGGCGGGGGGGGGCGAGAACGTCATGTGGTAGATCTTGCCCGTCTCGGGGTCCAGGCGGCGCCCGACGACGCGCTCGACGAGCTTCTCGTCGGGCACGTCGAGGAGCAGGAAGGAGTCGGGCTCGATGCCCTGCTCGGCGATGGCGTCCGCCTGCGACGCCGAGCGAGGATAGCCGTCCAGGAGCCACCCCTTCTCCTTCGCGTCGGGGGTGTCGAGCGCATCCACCACCATAGTGACCACGCACGAGTCAGGCACGAGGTCGCCGCGGTCCATGTACTCCTTCGCCTCCAGGCCGGCGGGCGTGCCTTCCTTGACCGCCGCGCGGAGCAAGTCCCCGGCGGAGATGTGCACGAGGCCGTACTTCTCGACGATGAGCTCGCACTGCGTGCCCTTGCCGGAGGCGGGCGCGCCCGCGATCATCACGCGCTTGGGGCCGGCGCTGACGGTCACGGCCCGGCGGCCCTGCGCGCGGGGCGCGGGGGCGCGGCGGGAGTCGAGCTTGGCGCCCGCGAACTGAGCCGCGGAGGCGGCGAGGGTGAACGAAGCCATCGTGGGTGTGGGTGGGCGCGCGGGGCGAGTGTGGCGACGTCGCGATCGGATAAAGCGTGTTCGCCGCGGTGGCACTTTCGATGGCTCGGATCATTTTCGTTCGGCGCTCCGGACGGTTTGATCGCCGAAACTGGGAAGAACGAACGCCGACCCCCTTTGGTCACTTGGCATGTCGGCGGTTGCCGTCGCGCCCGTCCCCGGGACGGCCGCGGGGACGCGGACGGGTCGCGTCGCGTTTCGTTCCGCGTCTCGTCCCGTCGCGTCTCGCGAAAGCGCACAGCCTCCACCGACCTTCCGTCCCCGCGCGACCGACGACGACGACGCGGTGGAGCTCGTCTTCGCGCGACCGAGCGATGCCGACCCCGAGGACGTGGTGGAGGTGCGGTGCGCCGCGCGCGTCGGCGAGAACCTGCTCGCGGCGGCGATGCGGTGCGGCGCCGTGGACGCCGCCGGCCACTTCTGCCTCGAAGGCCGGTGCGACGCGTGCGTGTTCGAGAACTGCGAGACGGAGGAGCCCGTGCGCGGGTGCCAGACCGAGGTGGAGATGCCGATGCGGCTGTGGATGGCGCTGGATGACGCGTTTTCGGGGGACGCGGGCGACGACGACGACTGGTGACGAGGACAACCGACGCTCCATAGCTATGGACTATATAGACTATGTAGACTACCGCATATGACGGATGGTACAACACATAACGACACGAGCTAGACCGTAGGAACTCTCGCCTCGTTCGCCTCGTCGCCTCACTTGGCGCCGTTTTTCCCGACGCCGTACAGCAAGTCCTCGACGTCGAAGGTCTCCGGGTCGAAGTCGTCGGGGTCGGGGTCGCCCTCCTTCGACGCGAGCCCCTTGGGCGTGTTCTTCTCGCCCTCGTCGAACAAAGTCGCCTTCACGCCCGCGGCTCGCGCGCGGTTCACCGCGCGCGCGCGCGCCGCGAACGTGCTCATCCCCGGGTCGGGCTTTCCCCGAAACCGCACCTCCACGTTCTGGTACGCGCGCAGCGCCCGCACCTGCTGGTCGTCCTCGACGTCCTCCTCAATCTCGAGCCCGTCCACCACGCTCGTCGTCGCGACGGAGACGACGTGCTCGATTTTGTGGCAGAATTTGTGCGCCAGCCGCTCCTTCAGCGTCGCCAAGTCGCGCGTCTCGACCACCACTTCGCGTCTATGCGCGTCCCCCGGACGCCGCGCGAAAAGCGCGAGCGCGGCGCCGGTTTCGAGCGCGCGCGCGCGTCGTTTTCGTCGCGCCGCCGTCGCGTGCGCGGCGTTACCGAAGATACCCTCGATGCCACTCGAGCGAGTG
>Ga0181559_10006689_pt1 | contig 10835 bp, 10 predicted proteins | sample 011ome_21_FD_133752 | JGI IMG/M metagenome (GOLD analysis project Ga0181559, IMG submission 133752) | Coastal salt marsh microbial communities from the Groves Creek Marsh, Skidaway Island, Georgia - 011508AT metaG (megahit assembly) | ecosystem: Environmental > Aquatic > Marine > Intertidal... | reverse complement strand
TTGAAGCACAATCGAACCATTGGAGGGAACCTTTTGGGGAAAGCGTCCCCGCTGCATTAACTTGATTCGAGAGTGATGAAAGCCCAAGGGCAATCAGGATTGAGTGTATGACATGTTTTTCATGGCGGCTCAAATCTGCCGCCATTGATAACATTGACAAAATCACTCTTTTTTGTCGGAATATTGTTTTAATCGATGCATAGAGACGGGTCCATTCCGTTACTTGCCGGCCAAAGAAAATTGACCCCATCGTGATTTCTTTCCTGTTTCTTGCGGTAAGATTCGGTAAGTTGCGGCATGGAAAAAAACTCGTCTTTCTCTCGCCGATCTTTCGTCGCTGGCTCCACTGCGACGATTACCGCTGTAGCTGCATCCTTGAATCATCGTTTTTCCCTCGCCGATGATGCTGCCAAAAAAGCCGGGGTCGAGGGCAAGATTCGTCATTCAGCCTGCAAGTGGTGCTACAAGAAAATTTCTCTCGAAGATCTCATTACCGCGGGCAAGGAATTTGGATTGGAGTCGATCGAGCTGCTCAATCCCGAGGATTTTGCGACCATGAAGAAGCACGATATGCATTGTGCGATGGTCAGCTATCCGTCGAAGGAAGTTGAAATCGGTGGAAAGAAGAAAAAGATCGGGTCGATTCCTCACGGTTTCAATCGCGTCGAACATCATGACACCCTTGTCGAAATCTATGAGCCGCTCGTCAAGGAGAGCGTCGAAGCTGGTTTCAAGAACATCATTTGTTTCTCCGGCAATCGCGATGGTATGGACGACGAGGAGGGCTTGAAAAATTGCGCGACCGGACTGAAGCGCCTGATGCCGCTCTGTGAAAAGCACGGGGCGACGATTTCGATGGAGTTGCTCAATTCGAAAGTGAATCACAAAGACTACATGTGCGACCTTTCGAGCTGGGGGGCTGCTCTCTGCGAAGAAGTTGGTTCCGAACACTTCAAGTTGCTCTACGACATCTATCACATGCAGATCATGGAAGGTGACGTCATCGCGACGATTCGCGAGCGGGAGAAATATTTCAGTCACTACCACACTGGCGGAGTTCCTGGTCGCGCTGAAATCGATGAGACGCAGGAGCTTTACTATCCTGCTATTGTAAAAGCGATCGCAGATACCGGATACGATGGCTGGATCGGCCAGGAGTTCATTCCCAAGCGGGAAGACAAAATCGCCTCGCTCAAGCAGGGCGTCGAGATCTGCACATTGTAGGAGCTTGGCATCTACAGCACCTCTCGGCCTCCTGTCTTGCCTTTTCACCCCATTCCGGGTTACGATCCCGAATGTGACGGATCGATGGGGCACAGTTGCGGTTTCTCTTTTCGCGCTGGGCTGGATCCTTTTTCCTCCGTCAGCGCGAGCCCACGACTTTGACAAAGTCGACTATCGAATTGCTTTCTCGGAGTTCGAGGAACTCCAGTTTCTGAAAACCGGGGATCCACTTGTGGATTGGAATTCCACACGCATCTGGACGTCAACCGACGGCAAGCACCTTGAGGGTGAAATCACGGAAATTCGCCAGTTTTCTGTAGCGATCAAACAGACGGACGGAACCAGCGTAAACGTTCCGCTTTTTCGATTCCAAGAAGATGACAAGCGCTTCATTGAGGAGTGGCGGGCGGTCTCCGAATTTTTCGATCTCAATTACGTGGCCGGGAAAAAGCCGGAGCCGGTCAACGAAGCGGACATACGAGGGGAATTCATCGATGGCCCGAAGTCGTTTCATGAAACGAAGCACTTTCGACTCGAATCCGACGTGCCGATACCGAAGAGTACGATGCGTCATCTTTGCAAAGTTTTCGAAGCCACCTACAAGGCGATGGAAGCTGACCCGCTCGGTCTCGCTGTTGCGAAACCAATCGATCAGCGATTTTGGGTCCGTCTTTTCTACCGCATGGAGGATTACAACGCAGCAGGCGGTCGCAAGGAGTCCGGAGGCACCTACCTGTCGAAGGACAGAGTCATCCTTGTGCCGTTGGAAATGACGGGCCTTACCAGCGAAAAATATACTTTCAGCCCTCACGTCCTCATTCACGAAACGACACACGCCCTGACTCACCAGTGGTTGAATCGTGCGCCGATCTGGTTTCTCGAAGGCTTTGCCGAATACATGGCAATGGTTCCTTTCGATGCAGAAAAGGGTGTCCTGGAGATATCGCGACGGAAAGCAGGAATACAAAAAGAAATCCGATCTGCGATGCGGGATTTCCCGGAGGGTATTGCCATGATTCCTCCCGAAGAATTGGTTTTACTCACCTTTCAAAGCTTCATGGGCGAACCGGAACTGGAGGAAATCCCGATCGAGATTCCGCCGCTTAAGCCACCCGTCTTTCGCTCCATTTCCGAAGTGCCCCCCTCGCCGGAAAGTGGCGGAATCGTTCCGAAACCTTCGGAGAGCCTGCCTGCACCGGTCGGGAGTTCGGATCTCGTCGAAATGATGCGGCACCAAATGTCTCATTACCTCTCTTCTCTGCTGCTCGTGAATCACCTCATCGAAACGGGGCAGGAAGAAAACTTCCGAAAATTTCTCTTCGAAGTTGCCACCTACCATTGGGATGCGAGCCGCTACCTGAAATCTCATCGTGCCGCCTACAACGAATACAGCACAGCCGTAAATGAGCAGATCTCAGCATACAACGAGCAACTCCGCCAATATCACCAGGACCTTGCCGTATACAAAAACGAGGAGGTCGCTACGGCACCGGTAAAAGAACTGATTGATCCTGACAAACCAAAAAAACCAACCATTCCGATTCCGCTCCGCGTTCCGCGCATTCTCAGCCAACCCCGCACGGCGGAGGAGTTGTCGCCCTTCCGATTTCCCGGCGTCGCCGCAAAGAGGCATCTCGATTTGCCAGAGGAATTGCAGTTGGAGGATTGGCGGTGAGGGTGGCTTAGCCCTGTTAGGTGAACGATTCAACAGGGTGAGGTCACGGACTTAACCCTGTTGGAAAGCATAGCTTGTAGCGGAATTTGGAAAAATTTCGATGCAGTCGACCTGCTCTTCTTCCACCGATTTCGGGTCTACATTTTTCCAAATGCAGCTACTCACTTTCGCAATTTGCGATACGCCTCCGCATAGCGCTTCCCGAATGCAATGTAGGAAGCCCGATCGAAATGCACTTTGTCTCGATGCTGCAGGCCGTCGGCACCGACGAATGCGGCGTTAGTGATTTTGTCGGGGAGAGCCTGGTGCCCTGCGTCGACCATTTTCTTCCATTTGTCCCACGGGCGCTCGGGCCAGTTTCCCATTTGTCCGGCGATGAAGGGGACCTCCGGCGACTTCAACTCTTTGCGAAAGCGGGCCACGAGAGCATGCAATCGCTCTTCATATTTCGGAGCGAGATCTTCCTTGGAATCGGACTCGCCCTGGTGCCAGAGAATCCCTTTCAGCGTGCCCACCTCCATCGCCGCCTTTGCCCGGGGCAGCATGTCATCCCATGGGTGCGTTTTTGTCGATAGATGGTATCCGCCCGGCTCCCATGCGAGGATGGGAGACCCGCCCACCGCGCAGGGTATCAGGCCGATCGTGACGTCAGGATTGTCCTTTGCCATTTCCATTCCAAAGGTGCGCCCGAGGCCGACCCCGGCAATGGGTTTATCAAAGTGAAGAGGATCTACCGCAGGCGCCCACTCCTTGCCCTTCGTGAGCATGAGAACGCGTTGGTGAGGTTTTTTGTCTGTCTCCGTAACCTTGCCGCGCCCGGCCATGTTGGACTGACCTACTAGCAGGTAGAGATGAAAATTTTCTTTGGCAGGGAGCTTTGTTTCCTCCTGCGAAAACAGGGAAGCAGTCAGTCCGAGAGTGACGAAAAGTAGAATAGTGGCTCGTCGTTTCATCCCTTGGCTCTATCACGAAACGAGACTGCGAGGGAATGGAATTTCTTCGCGCAATGAAGGCGCCCCGGGGAAACATCGCCGCCCTTCTGGAGTTTAACCAGGCATGAGAGTGCTCGTCCTTTTCTTCCTACTCGCGTCAGTGAGCCTTTCCTACGGTGAAACGACTGATCCGCGGTTGCAGAAAATTCTGGCGCGTTTTCCCGAGGGTGATCTCAACAAGGACGGAACCCTCACGCGCGAAGAGGCTGATACGTTTCGGGCTCAAATGCAGAAGAAGGGGAAAAGCAAAGCTGCGGCTCGGCAAGGCCCCAAACCTTCCAGCAAGCGATATACCGAAGCGGAGCTCATGGAAATATTCGAGGCTCGGGAATTCGATGGTCTTTTGTTTCGCCTCTTTACCCCGGAAGTAAAAGAGGGCGAACGCTACCCCCTCGTCCTCAGTCTTCATGGAGCGGGAGGGAAGGGAAGCGACAACCGGAAGAACCTCAAGTTCTGGAATGGAATCCTGACAGAGCCAGAATTCCAATCGGAGAATCCCTGCTTCGTAGTCGCTCCGCAATCCGTTGGAGCTTGGCGGGTCAAAGGCTCAGAACCCGAGGTCACCGACGAGTTGGTCGCGAGTTTTCCCAAAGTCTGGCAGAAGGTGGTCGAGCGCCGCCTTGGGTTTGTGGAGGCGAACCGCGGGGGAAATCTGGGCACGGTCTTTGCCCTGCTCGATGACCTTGCGGAAAAGCAGCCCATCGACACCGATCGCGTTTATGTCCTCGGCCATTCCATGGGTGGCTTTGGAAGTTTTGAGTGTCTCGCGATGCAACCGGATCGTTTTGCTGCTGCGATACCCAGTGCCGGTGGATTATCTCCGTGGCACGATCCCGCGAAATTCAAACACGTCCCGGTCTGGGCCTTTCACGGTGATCAGGATACCACTGTGATCCCTGAACTCACCGAGGCCGTCTTCGATCGAATCAAAGAAGTGGGAGGCAATATGAAATTCACGACTCTTGGCGGAGTTGGGCATGGAGCGAATGCATTCGCATTTGTTTACGAGGGCGACGGGATGGATCTGAACTTCTCCACGGCCGTCTCCTCGGATGTCTGCGATTCTGAGGAAGACGTCTGGAAGTGGCTCTTTTCGAAAAAGAGAGAGAAATCCGATCAGTAACTCTTCGCAAAAATCACGCGGCCTTCGGCAGGTTTCCCGGTGTAAATGCAAGTTCCTGCGCTACCGCGCAGTTTCTCATCTTTTGGGATACAGCGAACTGTTACCTTCAGCTCCTGTTGCAAAGCTTCCTCGTCCTCCACGCCACCAGCCCAGTGCACGAGGGCGAAGCCACCGTGGATTTCGGGTTGGTCCTTGTTCTCCGGTGTGAAGAAAGCGCGGAATTCATCCATCGTTGCAATCTCGACGGTATGCTCGTTTCGGAAGTCGCGAGCGCGCTTGAGAAGGTTGTCTTGGATGGATTGCAGGGTCTCGACAATTCCCGAGACAGCTTCCGCCGTGGGGATGAAATCTTTGTCCTTCGGCCCCCTGTCACGACGAGTCTGAGCAACTGAACCTTTCTCGAGATCACGAGGACCGATTTCAATCCTGACAGGCACTCCTTTTTTGATCCATTCCCAGGTCTTGACGCCACCACCAAGATCGCGCTTGTCGATTTCGACGTTGACGGGCTGGCCGTGGAAGGACTGAGCGCGAAGTTCCGCGGCGAGCTTTTCGCATGCTTCGAAGACAGACTCCTCGTGCTCCGGCTTCGGCGTGATGGGAATGATCATGACCTGAGTCGGCGCGACACGTGGCGGCAGAATCAATCCGTCATCGTCGGAATGCGCCATTAGCAGTGTTCCAATCAGACGAGTGCTGACGCCCCAGCTTGTCGTCCAGGCGTGCTGGAGGCCTTCGCCGCGGCTTTCAAATTCGATTCCGGCAGCTTTGGAAAAATTCTGCCCGAGAAAGTGCGACGTGCCTGCCTGAATCGCTTTCCGATCCTGCACGATGGCTTCGACGGTGAAAGTGTTATCAGCACCGGGGAAACGTTCTGCTTCCGTTTTTTCTCCAGCGATGACAGGAACAGCAAGATGCTCGGTGAGAAAAGTCTCGTAGACCTCGTGCATCTTTTTCGTTTCCTCCATCGCTTCCTCGGCGGTCTCGTGAGCTGTGTGTCCTTCCTGCCAGAGAAACTCGGCGGTGCGGAGAAAGAGGCGGGGGCGCATCTCCCAACGCATTACGTTGGCCCATTGATTGATGAGCAGAGGAAGATCACGATAGCTTTGCACCCAGCGGGCGAAGGCGGCGCCAATGATGGTTTCCGATGTCGGACGAATCACGTAGGGCTCGGGCAGCTCGCCGGAGGGAACCATTTTCCCGTCCTTCATTTCGAGACGGTGATGGGTAACGACGGCACACTCCGGTGCGAATCCCTCGACGTGCTCCGCCTCTTCGGCGAGATAGCTTACCGGGATGAGGAGAGGGAAATAGGCATTCTTGTGCCCGGTGTCTTTGAACATCCGATCGAGCTGCTGCTGGATGTTTTCCCAGAGACCGTAGCCCCACGGCTTTATGACCATGCACCCCCGGACATCCTGGGCGTTTTCGGCTAGGTCGGCTGCCTTCACCACTTGTTGATACCATTCCGGGAAATTTTCTTCCCGGGTGGGCGAGATTGCGTTCTTGGGTCCTTTGGCCATGAATCGAATTGAGATTGAGTCTGCGGGACCGTATCCGCCTCCGCGCGAATTGCCAGCGGGGAAATTGCGACGTAACCTATCTTGTGAAAGTTTTACATCTCTATATTTCCCCCGGACACAACTACTACGGGCACTTCGGAAAACCTCCCGGTGAGAACCCAATCATCGATGTGAATGAGATCGAATGTGTCGCTGGAAAGGGCATCTCGGGCGATCGCTTCTTTGATTACAAGGAAGACTACAAGGGCCAGATCACGTTTTTCGAAAACGAAACCCATCAAATGCTGTGCGAAAAATTCGGCGTCGATGACAAGGGCCCGGATACCTATCGAAGAAACGTCATCGTCGAAGGGCAGAATCTGAATGAATTGATCGGAAAGGAATTCGAAATCCAGGGGGTGCGTTTTCTCGGAACGGAGGAGGCGTCGCCCTGCTTCTGGATGGATCAGGCTTTCGGCGAAGGTGCTGAAGATGCACTGCGCGGAAAAGGCGGACTACGTGCCAAGATTCTCGATGATGGTGTTTTGCGAACGGAGGAGAGTCTCGTGACGGCATGAATCTCGAAATTGCCACGCCAGCGCTGCTGTTTCCTGCAGTGAGCCTGCTCTTTCTTGCCTACACGAATCGCTTTCTCCATCTCGCGGCCCTGGTGCGGACCCTGCATCGCGACTGGATCGAATTGCGGGACGAGGCCTTGCGCGCCCAGATCGACAACCTGCGAAAGCGTCTCGTGTTGATCCGTTGGATGCAGCTGATGGGAGCCGCGAGTTTGCTACTTTGTGTACTGACGATGGTCACCGTGGCATTTGAATGCACCGGAGTCGGGAATGTGCTTTTTGTAATAGCTCTTGTCTTGATGGGCGTCTCCTTGGTGTGTCTGCTTTTTGAAATCTGGTGCTCGGGCGGAGCGCTGCAGATTTTACTGAAGCGGGTTGAGGAGGAGTGAGGGTCACGGAGTTTTTCTCGGTTTGGGCGGAATATGCCGTATTTGCCACTTGTGTTTATTCGACAAGTCTGGCTACAACTTTCACATGTCAGTAACGGAAAAAGCCAAGGAACTCGGAATTGATCTTTCTCCTCAGGAGAAGGGATACCTGAATCTCTGCATTCGCAGCGGAAATCAACTCATCACCTCCGGTCACGTCAGCGATAAGAAGGGGATTCTTGGAAAGGGTGTCTCGGTTGACGAGGGATACGATGCCGCCCGCGACTGCTGCGAAAAGATTCTCCGATCGATTCACGACACTCACGGAACTCTCGACGGTCTGCGCGTGATCAAGTTGCTCGGCTGTGTTTATTCGGACCAGACCTTTACCGATCAGCATCTCGTCATCAACGGGGCTTCCGATCTGCTGCACGAACTCTATGGCAAGGACGGTGATGGATACCACGCACGCAGTGCGATTGGTTTTGCGGCGCTTCCCACGGGAGTAGCCGTCGAGATTGAGGCGATCTTTGAAATCAAATAGCCTCAAAGAACAGGCCCAGTCTCGCAGCATTAGGCCGATCGTCCTTCAATAGCGGGAGCGGTTAGAATCCTATCGAGATAAATGGGATTCTCCGTCCACCTTGGCATTTTTCTCAGTGCTTCCGTGAATAGGTCTGGGGTTGTCCATCGCGCTCTGGTGCTCAGAAGTGTGTTGCGCAGAAAATTGCGGCGAGGAATCAGATTCGGAAATTCCACTGGGAGAATGATGCAATTCATTGACCCAACTCCCCGGAGTTCCAAAAGATGCCGAAAGCCAGATATCGATGGCTTCGTAGATGCGTTCGGCACCCGCTTCGTGAAAAATCCAGTGACCGTTTTCCGGAAAAGACTGGAACTCGGCGTGGGGATATCGCTCTATCTCCTGATGACTGTCAGGAATCGGGATGGAGGGAGAACAGGGTGATGTTCATCTCGATGGGGGCGCCTTCGTCGATCTCTTCCCAGTGGAGGTGGTAGTCACCGTTCGCGTCATACTTTTTGAACATGTCTCCGAACGAAATATGCTCGGTGATGAAGAGAACGCTTTCCTGTTCGCTGACTGTTCCGTCGGAGTTTTTGTCCAGCTTGTTGAAGTGTTCATCCTGCTCATCGGCACCGGGACGAGCCGCTGCCCATTCAGCTGCGGAAATGTGGTTGTCGTTGTCGAGATCAAACTCGGCAAGAGCTTCGCGATGTTTGTGGAGAGCTAGTTCATGTTCCGTGAGTCGACCATTTCCGTCGGTATCAGCACTGGCGAATGCGGCCTGATCAAAGGTATTTTGAGCTTCCTCGTTTTCTATTGTTCGGCAGCCTGGCAAAACTACCACCAGAAAAAGGGCTATCGAGCAGGCAATGCGATACGTCATACTCGGCTACTGTAAGTAGAAAATGCCATTCTTTCAAATGCCGTTCCAGTTTTGCCATAATCCCTGACAAAACCGGTTCGTGACATTCTCCCATTATCGAGTCAGGTGGGGGAGTGGCCAACGTCCCAGATTGGTGCACGGATCGATCGGTGCGCCAATGAGTTCTCATTCATGAACCGCAATATCCATCTCTTCATCGCGTTCCGGCTGCTGTTCAATGCACGGTTTTACTATCCGATCTTTGCGGTGATTCAGCTGGACTACGGACTGACGATGCCGCAGTTCGCAATCCTGAATGCGATCTGGGCAGTGTCGATTGTTTTGCTGGAAGTGCCGTCGGGAGCGCTTGCTGACCGCATTGGGAGAAAGCGTATGGTCGTGCTCGCCTCGGTTCTGATGGTTCTGGAGATGGCGCTGATTGCTTTCGTGCCGCTCGGAAATGTCACCCTTGTATTCTGGGTGTGGGTGATCAATCGCGTTCTCTCTGGCGCGGCCGAAGCGGCCGCGAGCGGTGCTGATGAAGCTCTCGCTTACGACTCGATTCCGGAGGAGGATCAGAAAATTCTCTGGCCGGGCGTCCTTTCCCGGCTCATGACCCTGTCCTCACTTGCCTTTGTGGTGGCAATGTTAGTCGGCGCCGCGGTCTACGATCCGGCTTTTCTCAATCGAGTCATCGGATGCCTTGGCGGAGAAGGGAATTTCGACAAAGAAACCGTTTTGCGTTTCCCGGTGTATCTAACCCTCGCCACTGCTATCTGCGCGGTGATCGTCAGTCTCGCCATGAGAGAACCGGAGCGCGATTCTGGACACGACGAGAGCTGCTCGATGTGGGGAGAGATCTTCGAAGTGGGAAAATGGATTCTCCAGAAGCCCTTTGTCTACGCGATCATTCTCGCTGCACTTGTTCATGACAGCGTCGTGCGACTCTTTCTTACCTCCTCATCCGAATACTATCGGCTCATCGATATACCCGTAGCCTGGTTTGGGCCAATTGGAGCCGCCCTCGCGGGGGTGGGTATTTTTGTTCCGAAAATCGCCGAGTGGCTCGTGAGGCATCGATCGATCCGCAACAATTACTCAATCGTTTCTATTGTGACTATTATCGGGCTGATCGGTCTGGCGTTTGCGTTTCCAATCTGGGGAGTCCTGATCGCGATATTTTTCCGATTCGGAATGGGCCTCCTGAATTTCTTTACCTCGAACTATCTCAATGCCGAGGTTGATTCCCGTCGCCGCGCCACCGTGCTCAGTTTCCGGGGTCTCGCTCTCAATGTCGGCTTTGGCGTCGTCAGCGGAATGTATGCCCTTCTTCTCGCCGGCTTGCGAGAGGAAGGGGAAGAGAGCATCTCTGCCTTTCGCGAGAGCCTATACTGGTTGCCAGGATTCTTCCTCATCATGCTCGCTGCCTATTTGATCTGGTTTTTCCGCAGGGCGAATCGGGAGGTGCCGAACGAGCATGTGCATCCACGGGAACACTGAGAGCTTGGGATCCCCGGATCCGCCGTTCCAGAGACGAACAGGTATTCGAGCATGGTAGAGAGCACGAAAGTCCCTGACGAGAATAACAGCATCATCGCAAAAATCGGACCGAGCATTTTCCCGATCAGCTCTTTGCGCTAGAGAATCGGGCTGCCGAGCCACAAACGAAACGACGTTCGAATCCACGCGGCTGCGAATATATATGGTGTATAGAAAGCAAAAGTGCCCGGCTCGGGATGAATCATCGTATCTAACATCATCGTGATACCGGCAATTCCATACCAGCACTCCACACCGACTACTCAACCAGCATGCCAACCAAAATACGTGGGGTTTTCCTTCCAGAATTTGGAAAAGAGAGGGAAGAGGCTGATTCCGAAGAAGAAAAGTTTATAGATTGGCGGCCGCCAGAAAACCCAATCCATAAAAAGACCTGCACACTCTGCTAACGATTCCTTCATTTCACGAAAACCGGGATCCATGTT
>Ga0181559_10006684_pt1 | contig 10840 bp, 6 predicted proteins | sample 011ome_21_FD_133752 | JGI IMG/M metagenome (GOLD analysis project Ga0181559, IMG submission 133752) | Coastal salt marsh microbial communities from the Groves Creek Marsh, Skidaway Island, Georgia - 011508AT metaG (megahit assembly) | ecosystem: Environmental > Aquatic > Marine > Intertidal zone... | reverse complement strand
AGAGATTCGTAAAGTGGTTTGGCCAACACGCCAGGAAACCACCCAAACCACGCTCATCGTTTTTGTGTTCGTCATTATTACCGGCCTTATTTTATGGGGCCTCGACAGCGTGCTGGGCTGGCTCGCGTCACTGATTCTGGGTTAAGGGCGGGAACATGGCTTTGAAGTGGTACGTGGTACATGCCTACTCTCAATACGAGAAGAAGGTGGCGGCGGCAATTCAGGAGCGCGTCGAGCGTTTGGCGATGCAGGATCGTTTTGGTGAGATTATTGTGCCCACCGAAGAAGTCATCGAGATGAAGGGCGGTCAGAAGCGCAAAAGCGAGCGCAAATTTTTCCCGGGGTATGTCTTGGTGCAAATGGATCTCGATGACGAGACATGGCATCTGGTCAAGGAAACGCCGCGTGTTCTGGGATTCATCGGTGGCAAGGCCGATAAGCCATCGCCAATTACCGATGCCGAAGCTAACGTCATTTTACAGCGGGTTGAAGCAGGTGTTGACCAGCCCAAACCCAAGACCGTTTTTGAGCCCGGTGAGATGGTCCGCGTGATAGATGGGCCCTTTAACGACTTTAACGGGGTCGTTGAGGATGTGAATTACGAGAAGAGCCGCCTCAATGTGGCGGTGCTGATCTTCGGGCGCTCGACGCCCGTAGAACTGGAATTTGGTCAGGTCGAAAAAGCCTGATCGGGTGGGGAGGCGTTAAGCCACCCCTTAAATCACGCCGCATTGCGGCGATAGTGGGGAGCTCGCGTGCCTTGCCAGTGGCAAGGGACACAACAGCGCTTGAACCCAGGAGAGAGCAACATGGCTAAGAAGATCGACGGCTATATTAAGCTGCAGATTCCGGCTGGGCAGGCGAATCCGTCCCCACCGGTGGGTCCCGCACTGGGCCAAAAGGGCGTAAACATCATGGAATTCTGCAAGGCCTTCAATGCCGATACTCAAGGCATGGAACCGGGTCTGCCAATTCCCGTGGTGATTACGGTATACACCGACAAGTCTTTCACCTACATCAAGAAGACGCCGCCGGCATCCGTGCTTTTGAGAAAGATCGCAGGCATAAAAAGTGGTTCCGGAAGGCCCAACACCGAAAAGGTGGGGAAAGTGACGCGCGCTCAACTCGAGGAAGTGGCAACACAGAAATGGCCTGATCTGACGGCGTCAGATATGGATGCCGCCGTGCGAACCATTGCCGGTAGTGCACGTTCAGCCGGTATCGAGACTGAGGGGGTGAACTGATGGCCAAGTTATCCAAACGTGTTCGCGCTTTTCGAGAGAAGGTCGACGCCAACCGCAGTTATTCGCTGGATGAGGCGGTTGCATTGCTGAAAGAGTTCGGCACGGTAAAGTTCAATGAGACGGTAGAGGTGGCGGTCAATCTCGGCATTGATGCGCGGAAGTCTGACCAAGGTGTTCGCGGTGCGACGACGTTACCTCATGGCACGGGGGCCGAAGTCCGCGTGGCCGTGTTCACACAGGGCGAAAATGCCGAGAAGGCCAAAGCGCTGGGTGCCGACTTCGTGGGTATGGAAGAGCTCGCCGAGCAAATCAAGGGCGGCATGATGGACTTCGACGTCGTGATTGCTTCTCCAGACGCCATGCGGGTGGTGGGTACACTAGGACAGGTGTTGGGCCCTCGCGGCCTGATGCCGAATCCCAAGACCGGCACCGTGACGCCCGACGTGGAAACAGCGGTTCAAAATGCTAAGGCGGGCCAGATGCGCTTCCGCACAGACAAGAACGGCATCATCCATGGTGGCATTGGCAAGGTGAACTTTGAGCCTGATGCGATTAAAGGCAATCTGATTGCCGTCCTGGCTGACTTGAAGAAAGCAAAGCCCGCCTCGTCCAAGGGCATATACGTGCGCAAGGTGACGCTGTCGACCACCATGGGTCCCGGCGTCACTGTAGACCACAACGCGATCGATTTTTAATCACAGCTTATGACCGCGGGCTTTTGCTCGTGGTCAGAGACCCCTTTGTCCTTAGGGAGGGGGTCGGACGAAGTGCACCATAGGCTTTGTCCACTTTGGAAGTCTTTGCAGGAAGGTGTGGCTAGTCCCCGCTGAACGCCAAAGGCTGTCAAAGACCGTAGGTGGCGCTTGCGAGAGGGCCTTAATGACGGACTCCGGTCCACAAGCCTACGCAGATGGTGAGGCAGTTCATCACCGAGGGGGGTCATTGCGATGCGGTGACCTTAACGACCACAAAAGGAGTAAGCCAAGTGGCTATTGGACTCGAAGAAAAGAAGGCGATCGTCGCCGAAGTCAACGAGACAGCCGCCAGTGCACTTTCGCTTGTAATTGCCGACGCGCGCGGTGTTGCATCGAATGATATGACTGCTCTGCGTGCCTCGGCTCGCGAAAGCCGTGTCACCCTGCGGGTGGTGCGGAACACGCTGGCCAAGCGGGCGCTGGAAGGAACCGAATACGAGTGTGTCACCGACACCTTAACCGGGCCCTCCCTATTCGGATTCTCTATGGAAGATCCGGGCGCGGCAGCGCGGTTGTTCAAGGATTTTGCCTCTGATAACGAGCGGTTTGAGGTAAAGGCACTGTCGGTAAGCGGCAAGTTGCTCGGGGCAGAACAGCTCGACGTATTGGCCAAGTTGCCCACACGGGATCAGGCCATCGCGACCCTGATGAGCGTCATGAAGGCGCCTATAGAGAAGCTGGTGCGTACGTCGAACGAAGTTCCGGGCAAGCTGGTCCGTGTGATGGCGGCGGTTTGTGATCAAAAACAAGAGGCTGCCTGAAAAGGCCCCGCCTCAACCTGCATTTAGTAACGGAGATTTAGATATGGCACTTTCAAAAGACGAGATTCTCGACGCAATCGCCGAGATGAGCGTAATGGACATCGTCGCGTTGGTAGAAGCGATGGAAGAGAAGTTTGGTGTATCCGCGGCGGCGGCAGTCGCTGTGGCGGCGCCGGCAGCCGGCGGTGACGCGGGTGGTGCTGCGGCTGAGGAAAAGACCGAGTTTGACGTCATCCTCACTTCAGGTGGCGAGAAGAAGGTCAACGTGATCAAAGTGGTTCGCGCAGTGACCGGTCTCGGTCTCAAGGAAGCCAAGGCAGTGGTCGATGGTGCGCCCGGTCCTGTAAAGGAAGGTGCGTCGAAAGACGAAGCAGAAGATATCAAAAAGCAGATCGAGGAAGCAGGCGGCGCCGTAGAGCTCAAGTAATTGAGCGCTGCGTTTTAAGAGGCACCGTAACAGGGCTGGGGCGCAGTGCGCTCCGGCCTTTTCCCGGTTGTAAAGCCGGCTTTTGAATATTCAAGGTTTGCGTTGTTGAGAAGCGATGCAGGCAGTAGGGGAGTACTGATGACTTACTCGTACACGGAAAAAAAGCGCATTCGCAAAGATTTTGGCTCCTTGCCCAAGGTGATGGATATTCCTTATCTTCTGGCCATTCAGCTGGATTCTTACGGCAAGTTCACCCAGGACGGTGTATCTCTGGAGGATCGCGCCGAGAGCGGTCTCCATGCGGCCTTTAAATCTGTTTTCCCGATCGTCAGTTACAGCGGTAATGCTGCGCTGGAATATGTGGACTACAAGCTGGGTGAGCCGGTTTTTGATGTGGACGAGTGTGTATTGCGTGGCACAACCTATGCGTGCGCTCTCCGTGTAAAGGTTCGTCTAATCATTTACGACAAGGAGTCGTCTTCCAAGTCCATTAAGGACATCAAGGAACAGGACGTGTACATGGGGGAAATTCCCCTGATGACCCAGAACGGCACCTTTGTCATTAATGGTACCGAGCGCGTTATCGTCTCCCAATTGCATCGTTCTCCAGGCGTCTTTTTTGATCACGATCGTGGCAAAACCCACTCTTCGGGCAAGCTGCTGTATAGCGCCCGGGTGATTCCCTATCGCGGCTCTTGGCTCGATTTCGAGTTTGACCCCAAGGATTTGGTTTACGTCCGGATTGATCGTCGCCGCAAGTTGCCGGCGACCGTTTTGCTACGTGCGCTGGGTTTCGATTCCGAGGAGATCCTGGACATCTTTTACGAGACCACGACCTTCCAGCTCGGTGAGGAAGGGTCGGCGACGATGACCCTGGTGCCGAAGCGCCTGCAGGGTGACATGGCGGCGTTCGATATTTTGGCAGGCAAAAAGGTCATCGTAGAGCGTGGTCGACGCATTACAGCGCGTCACATCCGCGAGCTGGATAATGCGGGCATCGAGTTGCTGTCGGTACCCGAGGAGTATCTCGAGGGCCGGCGATTGGCGAAGAATATCGTCGATACGGCCACCGGTGAGATATTGGCGGAGTGCAACTCCGAAATCACCGTCGCGCTGTTGGCGGAGCTCCGGGAAAAGGGTATCGAGACTATCGAAACCCTGTACACCAACGAATACGATTGCGGACCGTTTATCTCCGATACTCTCGCGGCAGATTCCACCCGCAGTGTGCTCGAGGCGCTGGTTGAGGTTTATCGGATGATGCGCCCGGGAGAGCCGCCCACCAAGGAATCGGCTGAGAACCTCTTCCAGAACCTGTTCTTTTCTCCGGAGCGTTATGACCTGTCCGCAGTAGGCCGCATGAAGTTCAACCGGCGATTGGGGCGAGACGAGAAGGTGGGTTCGGCCACTTTAGACAAAGAAGACATCGTTGACGTTATGCGTGCCTTGGTTGGCATTCGTAACGGTAAGGGCGTGGTCGACGATATTGATCACCTTGGAAACCGGCGTGTGCGTTCTGTCGGTGAAATGGCAGAGAACCAGTTTCGAGTGGGTCTGGTGCGAGTGGAGCGTGCGGTCAAGGAACGACTCTCCATGGCGGAAAGTGAAGGCTTGATGCCTCAGGACCTGATTAACGCCAAGCCTGTATCGGCAGCGGTCAAAGAGTTCTTTGGCTCCAGTCAGCTGTCCCAGTTTATGGATCAGAACAATCCGCTATCGGAAGTGACGCACAAGCGTCGTGTTTCGGCGTTGGGCCCGGGTGGTCTTACCCGCGAACGAGCAGGGTTTGAGGTGCGTGATGTGCATCCCACGCACTATGGGCGAGTCTGCCCCATCGAAACGCCCGAAGGGCCAAATATTGGTCTTATCAACTCCCTCGCGACCTATGCGAGGACCAATGAATACGGGTTCCTCGAATCGCCTTACCGCAAGGTGGTCAACGGCGTGGTGAGCGACGAAATCGAATATCTGTCGGCGATTAACGAGGCGGAGTATGTGATCGCGCAGGCCTCGGCGACCGTCGACACCAAAAATCGGTTTGTCGACGATCTGATTAACGTACGTCACATGAACGAATTCACCGTGAAGCCAGCGGTCGACGTGCAGTATATGGACGTGTCGCCCAAGCAGGTGGTCTCCATTGCCGCCGCGCTGATTCCTTTCCTTGAGCATGACGACGCGAACCGGGCGCTGATGGGCTCAAACATGCAGCGTCAGGCAGTGCCGACGCTCAAGACAGAGAAGCCGCTGGTCGGTACGGGAATGGAGCGCTACGTAGCGAGTGATTCCGGCGTGTGTGAAGTGGCAGCGCGCGGCGGGGTTATTGATTCCGTTGACGCCAGTCGCATCGTTGTCCGGGTCAATGCCAAAGAGGTGGGTATTGATGACTCACCGGTCGATATCTACAACTTGACCAAATACAAGCGTTCCAATCAGAACACCTGTATCAATCAGCGCCCCATCGTCCAGCCAGGGGACGTAGTTGAGCGCGGTGACATTCTCGCTGACGGCCCGTCGGTCGACCTCGGCGAACTGGCGCTGGGTCAAAACATGCGCATCGCATTCATGCCGTGGAACGGTTACAACTTCGAGGACTCCATTCTTGTCTCCGAGCGTGTTGTTCAGGAGGATCGCTTTACCACGATCCATATTCAGGAGCTCACCTGTATCGCACGAGACACGAAGCTGGGTTCAGAGGAAATCACTGCGGACATCCCCAATGTGGGTGAGGGTGCCTTGGGCAAGCTCGATGAGTCGGGCATCGTCTACATTGGCGCCGAAGTCGACGCGGGCGACATCTTGGTGGGCAAGGTAACGCCTAAGGGCGAAACCCAACTGACGCCGGAAGAGAAGTTATTACGCGCCATCTTCGGCGAGAAAGCCTCCGACGTGAAAGACACTTCACTGCGCGTGCCCTCAAGCTACAAGGGTACGGTGATTGATGTCCAGGTGTTCACACGTGATGGCCTAGAGAAGGATCCGCGAGCCAAGCAAATTGAGGCGGCGCAACTCGCCGACTATCGAAAAGACCTCAAGGAAGAGTACCGGATTTACGAGGAGGCAACGTTCGCGCGCCTCGCGGGGCTCCTGGAAGGCAAGGCGACCGTGTCTGGCGGCGGACTGAGCAAGGGTACCAAGCTGACCAAGCAGGTGCTGGCTGATCTGGATCGAGAGCAATGGTTCAAGCTCAAGCTTCCCGATGCTGACCTCAACAGTCAATTGTCATCGGCGCAGCGGCTGCTGGAAGAGCAGAACAAACAGCTCGAAGAGCGCTACGAGATCAAGAGAGAAAAGCTGCAGAGCGGCGATGATCTGGCGCCCGGCGTGCTCAAGATCGTCAAGGTTTATCTTGCGGTCAAGCGACGCATTCAGCCGGGGGACAAGATGGCTGGCCGGCACGGCAACAAAGGCGTGATCTCCGTGATTATGCCGGTAGAAGATATGCCTTACGATGAGCATGGCGAGCCGATCGATATCGTACTGAATCCTTTGGGCGTTCCATCGAGGATGAACGTAGGACAAATCCTTGAGACCCACCTTGGCATGGCGTCTCGCGGCCTTGGACGCAAAATTGACGACATGCTGGAGCAGCAGGCGAAGCTGACGCAGCTCCGCAGCTTCCTCAAGCAGGTCTACAGCCACACGACTGACAGTCGCCGCAGTGCAGATATCGCATCGCTGAGCGATGACGAATTACTGGCGCTGGCGGAGAATCTGCGAGCGGGTGTGCCCATGGCGACACCGGTCTTTGATGGCGCTGGAGAGGAGTCGATCAAAGAACTGCTGCGTATGGCGGAGCTTCCCGATAGCGGGCAACTGACGTTATTCGATGGGCGAACTGGCGATCAATTCGATCGCCCCGTTACGGTGGGTTATATGTACATGCTGAAACTCAACCACCTTGTGGATGACAAGATGCATGCCCGCTCGACGGGCTCTTACAGCCTCGTTACTCAGCAACCCCTCGGCGGAAAGGCGCAGTTCGGTGGCCAGCGCTTCGGTGAGATGGAGGTCTGGGCTCTGGAGGCCTACGGTGCGGCGTACACGTTGCAGGAAATGCTGACAGTCAAGTCAGACGATGTCGCAGGCAGAACCAAGATGTACAAGAACATCGTCGATGGGGATCATCAGATGGAGCCGGGTATGCCCGAGTCCTTCAATGTGTTGATCAAAGAAATCCGCTCGCTCGGGATCGACATTGATCTTGAGTCCGAGTCATCCGGCTTCTGAGGGGAGAAAGAACGTGAGAGATTTGCTGAACCTGCTGAGCAGGGAGAAAAACGAAGACTTTGACGCGATTCGCATCGGTCTTGCCTCTCCGGAGATGATCCGGTCCTGGTCCTTTGGCGAGGTAAAAAAGCCAGAGACCATTAATTACCGCACCTTCAAACCCGAACGCGACGGCCTGTTCTGCGCCAAGATTTTTGGCCCGGTAAAGGATTACGAGTGCCTGTGTGGCAAGTACAAGCGCCTCAAGCATCGCGGTGTCATCTGTGAGAAGTGTGGCGTTGAAGTGGCGTTGGCCAAGGTGCGTCGGGAGCGAATGGGTCACATTGAGCTGGCCAGCCCAGTGGCACATATCTGGTTTTTGAAATCACTGCCCTCACGCATTGGCTTGCTGTTGGATATGACGCTGCGTGACATTGAGCGCATCCTCTATTTTGAGGCCTATGTGGTGACCGACCCCGGCCTATCCGCGTTGGAGCACGGTCAGCTACTCAATGATGAGCAGTACTACGAGGCCATGGAAGAGTATGGCGATGAATTCACCGCCAAGATGGGCGCAGAAGCTATTCAGGATTTGATGAAGGAAATCAGTCTCAAGGCCGAGATTGAGCAACTTCGCGAAGAGATCCCCCAGACCAACTCCGAAACCAAGATCAAGAAGCTCTCGAAGCGCCTCAAACTCATGGAGGCCTTTGATAAGTCGGGTAACAAGCCCGAGTGGATGATCCTGAATGCGCTACCCGTATTGCCGCCGGATCTCCGTCCCTTGGTGCCGCTGGACGGCGGGCGTTTTGCAACGTCCGATCTCAATGACCTGTATCGCCGGGTCATTAACCGCAACAATCGTTTGAAGCGACTCCTCGATCTGAATGCGCCCGACATTATTGTCCGTAACGAGAAGCGGATGCTTCAGGAATCGGTAGACGCGCTCTTGGATAACGGCCGCCGTGGTCGTGCAATTACGGGCTCCAATAAGCGCCCGCTGAAGTCGCTGGCCGATATGATCAAGGGCAAGCAGGGGCGATTCCGTCAGAACCTGCTGGGCAAGCGCGTGGACTACTCTGGCCGCTCTGTCATCGTGACGGGTCCTACGCTCAAACTGCATCAGTGTGGCCTGCCCAAGAAAATGGCGCTCGAGCTGTTCAAGCCCTTTATCTTCGGCAAGCTCGAACTGCGTGGTTTGGCGAGCACCATCAAGGCCGCCAAGAAAATGGTCGAGCGGGAGCCGCCAGAGGTGTGGGATATTCTCGCCGAGGTGATCCGCGAGCATCCGGTATTGCTGAACCGTGCCCCCACCCTGCACCGGCTGGGCATTCAGGCGTTTGAGCCGGTTTTGATCGAGGGCAAGGCTATCCAGCTTCATCCGTTGGTTTGTGCGGCATATAACGCTGATTTCGATGGGGACCAGATGGCGGTGCACGTGCCGCTGACCCTCGAAGCCCAGCTCGAGGCGCGCGCGCTGATGATGTCGACCAACAACATTCTGTCACCTGCATCGGGCGACCCCATTATTGTTCCTTCGCAGGATGTGGTTCTGGGTCTCTATTACATGACCCGGGAGCGCATCAATGCCAAGGGCGAGGGCATGTCTTTTGCCGATACGCAAGAAGTGCACCGCGCGTTTGGCAGCGGGCAGGTGGACTTGCAGGCGCGTGTGAAAGTGCGTATCCACGAAACGCTGATGAATTTGGGTGAGGAGACGACCGAGCAGACCCGGATCGTTGAGACAACCGTTGGGCGTGCGTTGCTGTGGGATATTGTGCCCGAGGGCTTGTCCTATGATCTGATTAACCAGCCTATGGTGAAAAAGGCAATTTCCAGAGTCATCAACCAGTGCTACCGCGCAGTGGGTTTGAAGTCGACCGTGATTTTTGCCGACCAGTTGATGTACACGGGCTACGAGTACTCCACTCGTTCCGGCGCCTCGATTGGCGTCAACGATTTCGCCATTCCCGACGCTAAGGCCGAGTTGATCGCCCGCGCTGAAGGCGAGGTGGCTGAGATCGAGCAGCAGTATCGCGCCGGTCTGGTCACCCAGGGCGAGAAGTACAACAAGGTGATTGATATCTGGTCGCGCACCAATGATCAGGTTTCCAAGTCCATGATGGAGGGCCTGTCCAAAGAGACAGTGACAAACCGGGATGGCAAAAGCGAAGAGCAGGATTCCTTCAATTCGGTATATATGTACGCCGACTCGGGTGCGCGAGGTTCACCTGCCCAGATCAGGCAGTTGGCGGGGATGCGCGGCCTGATGGCCAAGCCGGATGGCTCGATTATCGAGACGCCGATTACTGCTAACTTCCGGGAAGGATTGAACGTACTGCAGTACTTCATCTCAACCCACGGTGCGCGTAAAGGTCTAGCCGACACGGCTTTGAAGACAGCAAACTCGGGTTATTTGACCCGCCGCCTGGTCGACGTTGCCCAGGATGTGGTGGTTACCGAGCAAGACTGTGGTACGGATCAGGGCTTGGTCACGACATCGGTGATTGATGGCGGTGACATTATTGAGTCTTTGTCCGAGCGAGTGCTGGGCCGTATCGTGGCGCAAGATGTGATCGACCCAACGACGAGCGAAGTGTTGTTGAGTGCTGGAACCATGCTCGACGAGGTGCTGACGGCTCAGGTGGATCAGATGGGTATTGAAGAGATCGTGGTTCGCTCTCCTATTACCTGTCAGACCCGTTACGGAATCTGCTCAACCTGCTATGGACGTGATCTTGGTCGTGGCCATCAGGTCAATATGGGCGAGGCCATCGGCGTGGTGGCGGCTCAGTCGATCGGCGAGCCGGGTACCCAGCTCACCATGCGCACATTCCATATTGGGGGCGCGGCATCAGGTCAGGCGTCGCAGGATAATATTCAGGTCAACAATGATGGCGTTATTCGCCTCCACAATATTAAGGTAGTGGACCGACCTGATGGGTCACTGGTGGCGGTTTCACGATCAGGCGAGCTGTCCCTGCTGGATGCCGTTGGCCGCGAGCGAGAACGGTACAAAGTACCTTATGGTGCCACCATTCGCGTGCAGGATGACTCCACGGTCTCGGCGGGGGACATTGTTGCCAATTGGGACCCACATACGCACCCGATCATCACCGAGGTTGCCGGCACCGTTAAGTTCAGTGGTATGGACGAGGGCGTGACCATCAGGCGCCAGACCGATGAGTTCACCGGATTGTCGAGCATTTCGGTCATGGATTCGGCAGAGCGTCCTACGGCGGGCAAGGACATTCGTCCTGCAGTGACGTTGGTCGATGCCAAAGGCAAAGAGCTGCTGTTGGCTGGCACGAATGTCCCGGCCCACTATTTCCTACCCCATGGGGCCATGGTCAATCTCGAAGATGGCGTCAAGGTGGATGTGGGTGACGTGATTGCGCGAATCCCGCAGGAAGGTTCTAAAACACGTGACATCACGGGTGGTCT
>Ga0181559_10006680_pt1 | contig 10840 bp, 1 predicted proteins | sample 011ome_21_FD_133752 | JGI IMG/M metagenome (GOLD analysis project Ga0181559, IMG submission 133752) | Coastal salt marsh microbial communities from the Groves Creek Marsh, Skidaway Island, Georgia - 011508AT metaG (megahit assembly) | ecosystem: Environmental > Aquatic > Marine > Intertidal zone... | reverse complement strand
CACGTAGTACGGGACCCACGAAGGGTTCTCGCTCTGAGGATTAGGATCCCAATCGGTGATCTCTTCATCCTCCTCAGCCGGAGGAGTCCAGTCCAACACTTCGTCGGGGTCGTTGGAGTTGCCCGGTGTCACCGTGGTTCTCTTCTCATCGTGGTTGTAGTTGTTGTCTTCGATGTTGTAGAACAGGACGTTGGCGCCGTGCTTCTTGAAGAGAGGCGTCTGTCCTGACTTGACTCGGGAGCATTCAGGGTCACCTTTCCAGTGCCCGAACTGACCACAGTCGAGACACTTGCCGGTCTTCTCCTTCTTGACCTGCGTGACGTTCGATGAAGTTCTTGAAGAGCTTGAAGGGGGGTGTCGATGTCCACCACGTCCGCGACCAGCAGGTTTCTTCCAACCTTTTGAAGCGCTCTTCAACTTCTTCCCGGCCTTCAGTCCTTGGTAGAAGATCTCCCAGAGCTGTTCATCCTCTTCGTCGATGTCGGAACCATCTTCTTCATCATCTTCAGGTGGTTCATCTTCGACTGGCTGATCGTCATCATCCTCATCATCATCTTCGACTTCATGTTCATCTTCTTCATGTTCGTGTTCTTCTTGATGAGGGTCTTCTTCCGACAACGCGTCGAGGTGATTCACGCCGTGCTTCTTGAACCTCCGGAAGGGCGGCTTCCTGTGCGTGTTCGTAGATGGTGATGCCTTGGCCGTCTGGGAGAAGCGCCGCTTGCTGTCGTCGCGGTTGGCGTCTCCGTACGTCAACCGTAGGGCTGTACGGATCTTCTCGAGATCGTATTGATGACCACAGCTCGCGAGAACATGTCGTTGTTCGTCTTGGTTCAGTCCTGAGCGTCGAAGTAGTCGTCGTGCAAGTGTGACCTCTGACAGTCGCGTGCCTTCGTCCTCCTTGATCATCTTCGTGTACGTTCGGTCCATGTCGCGGAGGTACGCGGTCATCGGCTGGCCGGGAGTGCGTCGACATCTCTCGAAGTCCTGGTAGGCCAACTCGCTCTTCTCGAAGTCCAACTTCTCGAACTCTTTGTTGAGACGGTGCATGATCATCTCCAGCGAGTTCAGGTTCTCGGCGTCCAGGTCCCACAAGACGTCGCGGGCGTCGTCCTTGGTCGCGAGGAAGAGCAGCGGGGCATACCGGTGGTCTTGGATATCATAAGCCAGTTGGATGGCTTTGATCTCCCGTTTCCACTCCTTGTATGCACCTGGCTCGCCGCGTCGTTTTCCGTCCCAGACGGGGAGTCGTACGTTCGGAACCGCCCGCTTGTTGTTGTTGTTGTTGTTGTCGCGACGCGGGTCGGGGCCGAAGGCGAAGGTAGTTGCCGGCTCCGGTTCTTCGAGATCATCGCTCGGATGCGAAGGAGCTCGAGGTAGATCGGTGTCAGGCAGGCGTTCATCAGCGGTAGATGCAGTCGCCATAGTTCACGTAGTAGTAGTTAGACGTCTTGTTCACCTTGTTCGGGTTGTAGTAGTGTGAACTCGTTGTTGCCGTAGGCGGAGTAGTAGTGGGTAGGCCGCGGAAGGATTCCGCTTCGCTACCAGTGTCGGAAACTGAAGCACAGAATTCCGAAGTCTGAGTTTTAACGTTCCAGACAAACGTGCTAGTCAGCCGGCTAGCAGGGAAGTTGTCCACGCAGTTGTGGGGCAAGTTGTGCTGTTCAGAGAGGCAGAGCAGCAGAGCTGGGGGGGTCCGGGGTCAGTACCGGGCCTTTTCCTGCCGACCTGACTCAAGGGCCCTGCAGCGTCAGGGGTCCGGAGCGTTTGGGCCGCGGGCGCGGGCGAATCAAGTTGTTTAACTTGACTTGAAAATTATACGCGGTAATGCGTAATATAAATGTAAAATCTAAACACGCATCCTTGCCGTTTGAGCTAAACATGCAAGGCAGGAGCGTTTTCCGGAGTATCTAAACACGCAGTAGTGCGTAGCATCGCAGTAGTGCGAAGTTAGATATACAAGTACGCAGTAGTGCATACAAGTAACACAGATGAGTCCTTTAGTGCCTAGGCGAACAATATACACCAAAGCAGCAACAACATGGCGAAAGGACTCTTCTCGATCGTTGCAGGAAAAAGTCGTCTATACCGCCCTGAAGCGACGAGAACGCGGTCTGATTCGAGGCGCAACTCGACTAGGTAAAAATCAGGGGATATATCTATCAACAGAAGACGGGGTCTTACTTGCCAGCGGAGAAAGCTAACACCACAGCAGAAACAAGGCGTAAGATCCCGACTCAAGTTGATTTAGAAATGATTTAGAAAGAATTCGCGTCAGATGTTCCTTTGGAAAAGTCTTCAGAAAAGAGAAGACAACTTCACGCAGAATTCTCTATCTCAAGATCTCCAGCGCTGAAAGCTACACAGCTATTCGCGAGGAGAAATAGCCAATATCCTCCGAGGATACGAAACGGCCGGATCCGAGGAAGTTGAAACATAAGTCACAAAAGCTAAGACAACTCAGCTCAGAAATCACGTTGGAAGGTATTACCCGCGGAAATGTAAACAGCAATTCGCGAGGAATCCAACCGTGAGAGTTTCGAGAAACGGAACGGAGGTTCCGCGGAAAATTCTCGAAAGAAGAGTTACGGACGGAGACGCGTCCAAATTCGACCGTCCGGAATTGATGCGCAATTGAACGGCGCAACCGGCCGGAGTAGTCCCATAATTCGGGCGGTTTCGCCCAAATGGTCCGCAATCGCGCGCAAGTTTGCGAAAAGGGACGCCAGGACCAGAAAAATTGACTCCGGGGTCTGAAGAACCTAGTTCTGCACGCAACGGCGTCATCAGGCGATGCGTTGGCGCGCTGTTGTGTCTTTAAACGCGTTCTCCTGTTAAACGCGCGTTTAATTCCGGGTATACGGATACCCATGAACCTTTGGTTTAAAGGTTAATGAGACTGTGGACGATCTAGGCCTCCGGGGGGTCTGCCTGCGGGCGACCGGCGGCGTTCCAGTGGCGGAACTCCACTCCGGGCGCAAATCATCCGTTAAAAGCCAATGCAGGTGGAAAATTGAGCATACTCTCACACCGGTATCTTTTTATGTTGGCTTTTAACCGGGAAAACGGGCGAGATCAGTCAACTGAGATCAGAGTTTATCAAACAACCGAACAAACAAAACCACAAAGCCTGTAACGCAACGCAGTTTCAGATCTAGTGACACCACTCAAGCCCTTGCAAACACACAGAACATTCGAGGAAGTTGTAGGTGAAGTAGTTCGCCTCTGCTCACTCGAAGGTGAAGACCTGCTTGGTGAAGTAGTTCGCCAAGTAGTAGTAAGATGCCGTACACATAGTTCACGAAGAAGTGGTGACCGTGTCCTTCTTCTTCTTGATCTTGCGGTCTGCCCTCATCTTCTCGCGTTTGACTTCCAGCACCGGGTCTTCGCGTAGGGAGTACTGGTTCGTGCTGAAGAAGTCTTTGAGGACGGTAAGATCTGCGAGGTGCTTCGTCAGCGCATCGACGAGCATTGCCGTTGTCGGGATCCAGCGCGCCAGGACGTTGTCATCTCGATCAAGGTGTTCACGCACGTCCAAGAGGTCGAGAGTGATCCTCTTCTCGGTAGGCGTACTGGTCGGTCGGTTGCACAAGTCGAACAGCGATTTGCAATCGGTCGCCAAGCCGAGGGCGATGTCGTTCCCCGGGAGGTGCCCAGCATGATCAGCAAGCTGGATGGCGAGGGGGATGTCCTTTGACATCTTCTGCCATGCTGTCGATCGGCCACCGTTGATCTCGGCGTAGACGGCGCGCGCGAAGATTGATCTGTCGAACCCGAAGCTCATGGCGGCTGCCTCCGCAGCAAGGGTTGACTTCACCACTCGGTGAATCTTCTTGGATCCCCAATCGAGGAGGTTCGCGCGTGCGGAGCCGTCGAGGATTGATCTTTCCGCCATCAAGGTCGCGTAGCCGAGCTGAGAGCCGCCGTTCGGCTGGCCTGCGAAGGACGCGTCGGTCACGCTCACGAAGACGATGTTCTTCAGGTCGAGGGGGACGAACTTCAACGTGACCTGGTCCTGCACTAGCTTCTTGGCTGTCCGTAGGACGGAATTAGCTCGCACGAGCTCCGCGATCGTGGCCATGTTGAACCTCTGTTGAAGGTCGCTGACATCATATGCGATGTGCGGGAGGGACTCGCGGGCTGCCCACGCGAGCTGTCCAACCAAGCTCATGAGGGCGCTCTTCTCCTCGGCAGTGAGTGTTGAGCTTGCCTCCGCGCGTCGCGTCTTCGGGATGAAGACCGGCTTGATGTCGTTGACGTAGGTCTCCTGGCTGACGACGAAGGACATGTCGTCGAGCTGCGTGATCGTGCGACCGAGGAAGGTGAAGCAACCGCTCTTCCTCTTCTCCGGGGGGATCTCGAAGTCCTCGAAGAGCTGCTCCATGCTGGTCTCGTATTCAGGCCCTTCACCGAAGTGGAAGCCATCGTCAACGTGTAGGAGTAGAAGACCTCGTAGGATGCCGTTGACCATGAACACGAAGACGCCTGGGAGCGCACCCAGTTCTTTCCAGCCGCGGTACGTGATCGTCTTCTTGGCCTTCTTGAACCAATTGCGAGGTGCTACTCGTAGGCCGAAGATGCCCTTCTTGGCCTTGATGAGCGAACCCGGAGGCACGCCGGGGAGACCTTCTCGTGGGGGTCGGAAGTAGACCTCCTCGGTCATCTCATCACCTCTCAAGAACGCGGCCGAGACATCGAAGACGCTGCCGGGCCACTTCTTGCTGGCTGCGATGCTCAGTCCAAGATGAAGACCTAGCTGTGGGACTGTCGGGGCATCGGTCCGATCTCCACCGTCTTCTTGGGAAGGAGTATCCTGTAGATGTCCAGGGATCACCAATCGGGAAGCGGCGATGAGCTTCTTGTCCTTGACATCCTTGCTCTTGTTGGTGCGCACGAACCGAGAGGCAATGGGCAGAATCTTCTCCTTGGGGATGTTGGCCGTCTTTTCGGGAGGAATGACCTCGACAGCACCAAGATCCAGATGTTGCTGCCACTGTTTGGCATCCGCCTCGAGGAATGCTTCGTGCTCCTCCGCGTCGAAGAACTTCGGGTTGAGCTCCCTACCCTTGCGGGACTTGAAGCTTGGCTTCAACACCAGAAGATTGACCTCCTCGACGTTGGGGAGGATGACTGGCTCTTCAGCAATCCATTCGCCGAAGGAAGTTGGAGGTCCGGCCATCGGGATGTCGTCATCTCGTCCATCATCACCGAAGATGTCGATCTCCTCCTGGGTGAGGGAAGGCTCAGGCTCTCGATCGGGATCTAGCATGGACGATGAAGCATGTGAACGATGACCTCGGGGAGCGGAATCGTCATGATCATCTCCAGCTGGTACTTCGATCTCGTCAGGATCATCCTGTCCGATGAGGTTCTCGTAGACGAGTTGATCGCGGGTGGAGAGCTCATCGACGATCTTGTTGAGCCTCCTGATCGCGTCATGCTCAGAGATCTGTTCCTCACGGGCTGCCGGACGGAGATGTTGCGGAGCAATGAGGCGTAGATGTCCAGCGTGCGAGACCCAGTAGCCCTCACGTTCCTGACCATCACGCATCTCTCGTCCGATGACCGTGCCTGGTCCACGCCACCGATCGAACTGACGGCGACGTCTCCCACGGAATCGTCCAGCCGCACCCTGAGCCTGCCAGTAGAAGACCTGGGCGCCCGGGAGGAAGACGTGGGGTCCTTCAAGGCTTGGACGCATGGCGATTGCCCGGTGGTACCTCTGAGAGTGGTCGAGATCCACGATCGCCTTCATCGCGTCCTGCCTGATCTGAAGGGCTCGCTGATAACGAGCATCAGTCGCTGCTTGGGAGTGCATCGGGAGCTGCTCGCCGTCCAGCAGCGAGTCGATCACACTTCCGTCCAACCGGTCGTCCATCCCGAAGACTGCTGATCTCGGAGAGTGTCCATGTAGACCAGGACGACGGTTCTTCGCGGCGGTAGCGGCAATTGAAGTGAGAATCATCTCCTTCTTCCCGACCACGTTGGAGGAGTGGACAATCATCGCGATGATCTCTCCAATCACGCCTCCGTGACGCTCAACCATTCCGATCTGCCAGGGCGACTCGATCGGGGCCGTTCGGCTGCTCGCTCCGTATCGTTCGACCATCATCTGGAAGGCAGTACGGAAGGACGTGCCGAGGTCGCACACGATGGTCTTGGGTGGTCCTGCCCACAGCACCCACCACAGCCACAGCTTCTCGGCGCACTCTGTCGAACTCGGACCGTCCAGGACCGCGAGGATCTGGAACCCAGTGGCCAAGTCGACAATGTTCAGCGCCTCGAACTTCGTCCCGTCGGCGTCGTAGATGGCCTTGACGTCGCAGCCGATCATGGAGTTGAACGTGTTGGGACGGTATGGAGCCGTCGTCGGGTTGAGAGCGCGTGGAGCTTGTCGTTGCGCACATAGTGGACATTTCCACCACCTCGCGTAGCGCTGAGCCGCGTCCGAAGCGCCTGATCGTCTCATGATCCTCAGGAGGGTCGCGGTGGATGGATGTCCTAGGTTGTAGTGCGCGTTACGGACCTCGCGCCTGATCACCGGGTCGGTGACTCTCATGATTGCGAGAGGGATCTCGCCCTCACCGCCCGCCAAGTCCGCACCGTGGAACGCCACTTCGTCGAGCATGGTCGGAACTTCTTCTTGCTCGTGATCGTGTGGCCTTGGCGTAATCTGCTCTCCGACTTCTTCGACCGGCACCTGTTCATCGACGTCTTCATGGACTTCTTCGGGAACATCCTCAGCGTTGTTGTCGACGTCCATGTCCATGTAGGGGGTGTCGTCCTGGTCCTCGGGGTAGTGCTCATGTTGTGATGCCGTAGCCTCCGTAGCCGTGACTGGAGTCTCATCTTCACGAGGATCATGACGTCTCTCCTGAGGATATGGTGTCTCCTCGGGAGGTGATTGGTACTCGGGACGTCGTAGTGCCGCAGGTCGTGTCTGCGGGGTCTCCTGGTAGTCATTGTTGTCGGAGTCGATGTTATCGTTCTGATCGATGTCAATTGGGTCGATGTACGGAACATCTTCGAAGAGGTCTTCCATGTACCGATCGGTCAAGTCCCGCTCTTCGAACTCTCGGACTGGAGTCTCTTCTGCTTTCCGCTTCGTCCCTGAGCTTGAAGCGGAACCGCTGGCCATCGACCTTGTACTCATGGATCTCGGAGGTCGTGGTCCAGCTGATGAGGCTGCGCGGAGCTCGTCGGCGAACTGCCTGCGCTTCTTCTTCTTCTTGTTGTCCTCATCGGTCGTGTGGTCCGTCTTGCCCTTCTTCTGCGGGTTCCTCATGAGAAGTCGTTCGGCAGCTTCTTCTTCTACAGTGTCCAGAAGCTTGCGCTTGTCGACGACCATCGCGAGGTAGTTCAGGGGCTTCAGGTCGTGCATGAAGCCGTCCAGCATCGTCATGACGAAGTCACGGGTGTAGCCTCCACAGAACTCCGACAGCGCGATGTTCTTGCCCTCGTGCTTGACGGACCCTTCGATAATTCGATGTGATTCGCACCCTGGGCACTTCTGATTCAGCAGCCTGGCGGTCTCCTTGGAGTTGGTCACGATCCTGGTGGATTTCTTGATCGGCTCACCAGTGTCGGGTGCACATAGACCGAATGCACACATGTCGGGTTTTGCTTCCCAGCATCTCTCCGACATCTTCATGACCGGGACCTGCTGCCACGCCGCGGAGCGCAAGGGGTTCTCGCCTAAGAACAGCTTGCCGTTGGCGCTTTGTCGCCGCTCGCACCATTCCGCGAAGTCCAGGAGGCGTAGATGCGTCTGTCGCTGTAGAGCGATCTTGGTCTGATGACCAGGGACCTTGGCGTTGAGGTTCTGCATCTGAGACCATGGAGAACATGGCCAGGCGAAGACAATGACGTCGGGGTTGGCCTTGTCCACGTCGCTCTTCGCCATGTTGATGCCCCTTGTAGTCGTCAGATCGTAGCCGCTCTCGATGGTGATGGGCTGCCATCCCGTCCATCCAGCAGCAATGGCCAGCGTCGTGATGAGCATTGACCAAGTGCAGATCTCCATGATGGAGTATTGCCGTCGTTTGACCTTCATCTTGTCGACGTGCCAGGTCGGCTGCGGGATGTTCGAGCGCTCCTGGATTCCCTCTTCGTACGCCGCAATGGTGTCCTTGGCATTCTTGATGAGCATCTTGCGGGCACCCTTCTTGACTGTAATCTCTTCGACCTGAGAGACCTCGAGGGTGGAAGGTTCCTTCTTCGGGGCAGTCTTGGCGTACGGCTTCTTGATGAACTTCGCATCGAGCTTCTCCTTGTCCTTCTCCTTGATCTTGGGGAGAACGAGGATCGGATGTCCACCTGAGGACTCCTTGAGGGGAAGGTTCGTGGAGTTGCACGCGCGGATTGTCAAGAACTGCTTCTCGTAGTCCATGATCACGCCGAGGGTCTTCATGGCTGACGAACTGAGCAAAGGCGGGCAGTTCCCGGTCACTTCCGCAATGTCGACCTCGATCAGGTGATCGTTGATGATGACCGGGTAGATGAAGGCTCTCGTTGCAGTCAGCACCTCGCCACCTCCGAACTCGAAGCTCTCGTTCACGAGACGGATCACCGGCTTCAGACCTTGGTTCTTCAACCAGTGGTGCATGTTGAAGTGCCAGTTGGTACCGGCCACGCTGCGACGACATCCTGAGTCCAGGATGATGAACTTCTCCTCGTCGTTCGTCACGTTGACCGGCTGGTGGTGGGGGATCGTGATAACCACTCCCACTGACCATGAAGGACGGTCGCTGTTCCACGGCTGTTTGCAGATCTGGCGATCACAGTCCGTACAGCTCCACCAGACCGCGAACTGATTCGCGCGCCTCACGACATCGGGATGTTGGCAGGGCAGGGGTCGTGGCGTACTTCCTGCTCGTAGAGAGATCTCGTCTCCCATGCGCCATGGCACCCATCCTCGGTGATGTCGTCGTCCGTTGATGACCCAGAGTTCCAGTTTGAGGCAACGGACCTTCTCGATCTCGGTCGTGAGGTTTTCGACGAGGGTCTCTAGCTCGGCTCTCTTCTCTTGGTAGTGAGTGCGCTCGTTGCCGGATGATGTAGAGATCCTCTCGTCCGTGGATTCCAGGCGCTCTGTCGCATCTCGGAGAAGGTCTTGGAGATGGAGCAGTTCCTGGTACTCGCGTCGATACTCCTCATCCTGCTCGTCCATGGTTTGCTCGTGACCGAACTGCCAACGGCGACGCGGACGCTCAGCAGGTGGAGGGGGAGGAACGCGCTGATCATGATCACCCGGTGGAGGACCTGGTGGCGGAGGAGGGACGACATTTGCACCAGCATCTCCTGCCCCTGCATCCGCGTCGGGCTCGTGTTCTGGAGATGTGGTCTCCTGTGAGGCGCTCACCTCTGGCTGGACAATGGTCTCGGCCTCGGACTGGGTCGTCTCATTGTTGTTGACGTGGTCGTCGTGGTCGTCGTCGTGGTCGTGAAGCTCGTCTACGGGAGGAAGAGTCGGTACCACCGCCGCAGCTGTGAACGACGACATTGCTCGGTCCCACGATGTTGAACTCGATGAGCCTCGGTCCCACGATGTTGAACTCGATGAGCTGGATGAACTTGTTGACGCGTGTGTCTGAGGCTGGACCTGCACGGGAGGTGCTGTCTTCCTCATGAAGATCTCCTCGTAGAACTTCGCGAAACGGTAGTACTGGAAGAGGAATGACGCCTCGCGGAAGCGGTTGACGTATCCGCACTTCTCCAGCAAGTCTCGCAGCTCGTACTGGCCCAACTGGTTCCTCCGGTCCTGCATCGTGTACTTGTCGTAGAGGGTCTTGACCTTGTACCACATCTCGCGCGCCGGCACGATCGGTGGAGGTGGGATCATGCATCTTGGAGGAGGCGCTTCAGGTCGCTCAGGGGGAACTCCATGGTACGGTGGATCATCCTTTGACTCGTCACTTGAGGGGGACAATGGCGGGCCAAGATCGCTCGTGATCCTGAGCTTGATCTTCTTGACGGTAGTCTCTGGCTCCGGCTGGTTGTCCGTCTCCTTTCGGGTGGTCACGTAGGTTTGATGAGGTTGTGTGTCGCACTCCGTGTACCACTCGTCCCACGTCTGCGCCTTCTTGTTCACGTCGTACCTCATCAGGTGACGTTCATTGATCTCCTCCTCGATGTTGTTCCAGGGATCTTCATCATCATCTTCTTCAGGAGGGGTCTCTGGGAAGATCTCTTCGTCGATGGTGTTCTTCATCATCTCGACCTGTGACGATGTCAGGGGATGCTCATCGATCTCGTGGAGGTCATTCTCGTCTCGATCCTCTCTCCGGCGTGAGTGGTCCTTCAGCAAGAACTGGATGTGGATGTCCTCGCCGTCCTCCTGGTTGTCGATAAGATCTGACTTCCCGTTCTTGAACTCGTCGAGGTCCACGATCCTTCGGTACACGTGCTCGCCTGGAGGGGGAGGCTTCCATTCGACGTATGGATGGACCCATGGAGTGCTCTCGGTCTGAGGATTTGGATCCCAGTCGGTGACCTCCTCATCCTTCTCGGTTGGAGTCCAGTCCAGCACTTCGTCGGGGTCGATGGAGTTGAGCGGCTTGACCGTGGTTCTCTCTTCGTCGTGGTTGTAGTCCTTGTCTCCGATGTTGTAGTACAGGACGTTGGTGCCGTGCTTCTTGAAGAGGGGGGTCTGTCCTGACTTCACTCGGGCACACTCAGGGTCACCTTTCCAGTGCCCGAATTGACCACAGTCTAGACATTTTCCCGTCTTCTCCTTCTTCACGGTCGTGACGTTTGATGAACTCGATGAGGTTGTCGACGGTCGTCCGTGTCCGCCTTTTCCTCGACCCTTCGGCTTCTTCCAGCCTTTCGACGCGCTCTT
>Ga0181559_10006673_pt1 | contig 10847 bp, 11 predicted proteins | sample 011ome_21_FD_133752 | JGI IMG/M metagenome (GOLD analysis project Ga0181559, IMG submission 133752) | Coastal salt marsh microbial communities from the Groves Creek Marsh, Skidaway Island, Georgia - 011508AT metaG (megahit assembly) | ecosystem: Environmental > Aquatic > Marine > Intertidal... | reverse complement strand
TCTGTTTGGCTGGCCGTGGAAGCATGGATGGGGCAATTTCCAGGAGGATCTCTCCGCTTGGGACACGAGTTCCGTCACGAACAGAGCCAGCCTGTTCCGGAGTAGCGCATACAACCCCGGACCGAAGGTCGACGCCTGGGATATGTCCAAAGTCACGAACATGGATTACGCCTTCTTCAAGAGCAGGTTCAATCAGCCGCTCAGCAGCTGGGACGTGCGTAACGTTCAAAGGGCTCACGAGTTGTTCACGTACAACTCAGAGTTTGCACAGGATATCACCATGTGGGATATGCCGAACATTGGCAACCACGGACTGCACCGGACGTTCGAATTGAGAGGCGCGTTCACGAAGGCATTCGTGAACTGCGGGAACCCGTCGGACGCCGAGAGCATTCCCGAGTGCGCCGGAAAGGAGTTCCCTTTCTCGAGGGGCGGCACCGACGGTCCCCCCGGTGCGTGGACGAAGAGGAACTAAAGGGGCGGATGACGCGCGGCGCCGAACGCGCGTGCCTCAGCTCCCGACTCACGCGACGGCGGCTCCGGCGATAAAAAAGAACGCCGCCGAGGGCGCCGACGCGAAGGGAGAATAATCGCGCGAGGAGAACACATTTTGTGGTGTCTTCGTGCGAATGTGTACATAGTGTTACATGATGCGTCGTTTTATTTGTTTTTATCTGATGTATATACTGCTTAACCACTCACGCCACCGCGACACACCCCGATCGACCAGAAACGCCGCCGCGCGATGCCGCCGGCGAGTCTCACTCACTCGACGCGAGACGTGTACTCATTCGAAGGTTGGTATGTTTCCTCCGAGAGCTGTCCGAACCCGTCGTCAAGGTGCGGCGCCGTTCTCACCGGTACGGCTCATGTCTAAACAGTGCGGTTACTGGTGGACCGGGGAACGCACATGGTTTTTACGGGAACCATTACGGAAAGCTGACGGATGGAATTACGCATACATCTCGCTCTTGTGCTCACACCACCGGTAGCGGTCTTGCGTACTTGAAAATTGATCTTGGTGCCGTAAAGGAGATCGCTAAGCTCGTGGTGTGGAATAGAGTTGACTGCTGCCATGATCGTGTGATCGACGCCAAGGTTTCACTTTTGGATGAAGATGGCGTTTCTGTGGACGTCACACCGGTGATTGAAGTCGGGTCTATGAAAATGACATTCGACCTCAGTGCTGAAAAACCGTCGTGGGAATACAGTGACGACTAAACACGGTTGCTTTTAGCGGCTTTGGGGTGTAAAAAGCGCACCGTCCGAGACGATCTCTGTGCAGATCGCGCAGTGCGCGCCGTTTGTGTCGAGCACGTCATGCACAACGATCGACGCACACGCAGCGGACTCGTCGTTCGCGACGGCAGCTCCGGCGATAAAAAGAACGCCGCCGAGGGCGCCGACGATAAGGGAGAAAGAATAATCGCGCGAGGAGAACACATCTTGTGGTGTCTTCGTGCGATTGTGTAAATAGTAGTACATAATGCGTCGCTTATTTGTTTTTTATCTGATATGTCTATCTGAATCTGATTTACTGCTCAACCACTCACGCCACCGCGACACACCCCAATCGACCGGAAATGCCGCCGCGCGACGCCGCCGGCGAGTCTCACTCACTCGACGCGAGACGTGTACTCAGGCGAAGGTTTGCACGGTATTTCTCTTCTGAGAGCTGTCCGACCCCGACGTCAAGATGCGGCGCCATTCTCACCGGTACGACTCAACTCAAAACCGCCGTGTACAAATGCCTGCCCCTCGACGCGACGCCCGTGGCGCGTCGTACGACCGCAGACTTACGACTCGCAAGAACGGGCGAATGGTAGACTGGGACGCGTGCTGGTGGTGAGCCTCAAAAGCGCGTCGGCAACATCAACGCAAACGTCGCAAACTGGAACGTCTCGTTCGCGACACACACGCTCACGACCGCTCGAGCGCCTGACCAACATTCAGGTTAAACATCGGCGTAGGTGCCATCAAGGCAAAAATCAGGTTGTCGTGCGTCGTGTGGCTTTTCTAAAAGCACGCGTGCTTCTCTCACTGCCAAGCTAGGTCAAGGGCGCAGGGTACGTAATAAACCCTCCACCTCATGCATGAACCCTAGAGATAGAAATCAAGTACTACAAACTTGACAAAGGTTGGCCCTGGGGCGCGATAGTCGCCCTGACACGCGCTCGCGAAGTAGCGCCGCGCGCCGCGGGCGTCTCCATCGCGCAACGATATGCTCTCGCGTCGCCGCCTTCGCCGCCGTCTTTCAGACCCCATCACGATGGTCCAACGGTGCGAGAGATTTCGCGCGCCTGCGCATTCGCTGTGGCAGCATCCCCAGCTCTTCCACGCGTCATGCGACAGTGATGGAGTGTGATGCGTCAGCTCATATGTGACACGCGTCGATACGAGCCCTTAGCTTCGCGCGCCGCGCGTTCGATGCGCGTCGCGCGCTCGCTCGACACGCGCCGCGCGCTCGCGACGCGCTGCCGCGTAACGGTGTCAGTAAAAAGCGGTGTCAGAAAGCCGCGAGCGCGGATCTGGCGGATCGCGCGACGACGGTGAATGCAGCAGCAGAACACAGAGGAAAATTTAGGAGCCACACAGTAGTGCTGCACTGCTTGATGCGACCGTGGCATGATTGACAGCACGCTCGGGCAATAGCTAGGTCACGGGCGCAGGGTACACGTGAAACCCGTGACCCTCATCTTTCAACCCTACATACTGCTGTGCCACTCTCGGCAGTCGCGCTGACACCACGTCAGGTCGACGTCGTGGATGCTGAACCCGGCCTCCTTGCTGTCGAACCTCTTCAGGGCGTCGTCCATGGCTTTGACACGCTCGTGCTCGTCGTGGTCGTCGGGAAGCGCGAACATGGCCCACGACTCGAACGACTTCACCATGTAGTCGTACCCGTCCGCGGTGATCTCCTGGTTGCCACCACCGCTGGCGACGTCTCGCGCGGCGGCCTCGTGAGCTTCCCGCACGACACGGCTGCCGCCGAACGCGTCGCCCCGAGCTGCATCGCGCGACGCCATGGAGGCGCCGGCCTTCAAGAGCGCGCGCTGGCGGGAGATGGCAACTTCCTTCTGGTGTTGGCCATCCTCATCGCGGGCGTCGCGCTTCTCGCGGCGATCCAAACACGACCATGGCAGCTTCTTCTCGATGCCCTTCGCCTTCTTCGCGGCCATCTCGCGACCACGAGGGGTCGCGGATCGCTTCAAGGCCTTCTTCGAGGAAGACGGCTGGGCGACGATGGCGGACGACTGCTGGGACATGATGGTTGCGCGGCGGTGAGCGGCGGGGTGCGTTGGTGTGATTGATGCGCACGCGCGACGCGCCCGGCAGAAAACGGCGGGCGAAACGGCAAAAATCGAAATGCCTTAGGCAACCGCAGTCACCAGATTCGACAATACGCGGTCGAGAACGATCGACCGGGGTGCCGTGGGTGAGAAAATTCGCGACCCTTCGGCATGAAAGGTCGGCGCGTTTTGAAACCCCGCGTTGAAAGGTCGGTTCGAATCGGTTCGCATTTTTCAAAATCGGTTCAGAAGAAAACATCACGTCGCAAACCCGACGGCGATCGGTTCGAATCGGTTCATCTCAGCATCCCTGATGAGCACTTCTCGTCGCCTGAACATGGACGAAGGCTCGGGAAAAGTCGGCGATGAAGGTACGTTTACCACACCCGGCGGCGACGCGGCGACTTAGGATTTCGTTGAGCGAGGCACGCGAAACAATAAGGCGAAAACGAGCGCGTTCGACCCGGCTGCTTTGCAGCAAGCCGCCCGCGAGGCGTCCAAAAAACGCGAGGTCGCACAATGAACGCGGACACGTCGAGTCCATCGCGGCGGGTCAGCGGCAACACGCCGAGACCATCGAGGAGGCTCGCGCGGCACGCGAGCAGGATGCTGGGTTCCGGCGGGAGGCGATCGACCTGGAGAAGAGGAAGGTGGAGGCGGGCGAGCGCCAGGCCGCAGAGATCAATGAGGTGAAGCAAGACCTCGCCAGTGTGAAGGACACAGTCGGCGCACTTGCCCAAACTGTTGAGAGGCAGGGCGAGAAGCAGGCGCAAGACTCGGAGAAGATAAGATCATGGCAATGCTCGTGCATATGGCGAAGGCGCAGACGCGCAGAGAGTGACCACGCGCGCGTAGATTGACCATGGCTGTAAATATGAAGTTCAAATTATACGAGCAGGCACCTCCACCTCCTCCATCGCAAAGTACTCCTCCAGCGTCGGGGGGCGGAGACCGAACCACCGGTTCACCTGGTTGCCGTACAAGCACGTGTAGCAGTTGCCGAGCAGCTGCGCGTTGAGGTAGTGCTTGCCCACGGGCTGCAACAGTAACTTCTGGTTCTTGTAGTAGTCCACCCACGCAGATTTGCTGATGACATGGCCAAATGCTCGATGGAGACGCGCGCCGAGTTGATGAGCTTGTTGTAACGGAGCTGCTCTCGGGGCTGGCTGTTGCAGTCGTGCGCGCAACCCTCATTCGAAGGTTGGTATTTTTCCTCCCCGAGAGCTGTCCGAACCCGTCGTCAAGGTGCGGCGCCGTTCTCACCGGTACGGCTCAACCCTAAAACCGCCGTGTACAACTGCCCACCCGTCGAAGCGCGTCGTGCGACCGTAGACACACCCGACCCGCAGGGACGGGCGCATGGTAGACTGGGACGCGTGCTGGGACTGAGCCTGAAAAGCGTCGGCGACGTCAACGCTACCGTCGCAAACTGGAACGTCTCGTTCGCGAAACACGCGCGGACGCCACGTTCACGTCCGCTCGAGCGCCTGACCAACATTTGCGTTGAGACGTCGGCGTAGGAGCCGCCCAGACAACGACCAGGTTGATTTATGAAGCGTGCTGCGGCTGTTCCGAGAGCACGATGCTCACGGCAAATCTAGGGCAAGGGTGGGGTACGCGTAAAACCCGTGACCACCTGATGCGTGAACCCTACAGATAAATCAAGTACATCCTGGAAAAAAAAGGCTTCTGATGCGCGACAAGTCGCCCTGACACGCATAAGCGAAGTAGCGCCGCGCAACGCGGGTATCTCCATCGCGCGACGTTCGGCGTTCGCGTCGCCGCCTTCGCCGCCGTCTTTCGGACGTCGTCACGCGGATGCGAATGTAGAAGGTGGTCTGTGCTAGAGATTTCGCGCGCCTGCGCTTTCGCTGTTGCAGCATCGCCCAGCTCTTCCAGCCGTTATGCGACTGTGGCAGCGAGTGATACGTCGGCTCGTATGCGTCATGCGTCGATACCGGTCCTTAGCTGCGCGCGCTTCGCGCTCGACATGCGCGGCACGCTCGACACGTGCGGTGCGCTCGCGGCGCCGCCGCGCCGCCGCTCAGAAAACCTCGCTCAGATGGAAGCCGCGAGCGCGGATCTGGCGGATCGCGCGACGGCGCTGATCCACCAGCAGAACTCAGAAGAGAGAGTCCAGGAGCGTCACACATGAGACACATGAGACCACTTAATGCGACCGCGGCGTGATCGACAGCACGCGTCGGGCTTATGTGTCACGATAACTAGGTCACGGATGCAGGGCACACACGAAAAACCTGACCCTCATCTTTTAACCCTACACATCATTGTGCTGATCATCGGCAGTCGCGCTGTCACCACGCTCGCGACTCCCTTTCGGCGCGTTGCTGAAGCTCATCATGCCCGACGTTCGTGCGAAGCATCGCTCGAGACACCGCCGCTGTTTCATTTACGAATCCATCGACGTCGCGGCAAAATCCATCGACGTGCGTCGGGACGTCGCGCCGACCGTCTGCGTGGACGAGCGCTAGTGGCACGCGCTCCTCGAGGCGAAGGACCCGAAGTACGTTTCCGATGTAAAGGTAAGACATCGTGTTCACGTCGCCGCGCAGCGAGATGTTCTCGTTCGCCAACAAAAACGTCACGGCGACGCAGGAGCGAGACGCTCTTCAGGGTGTCCATGGTGCCGCGCGCATCGTGCGCGTCCGCCGGGCGCGCGCGCGTCCGTGGGGATGGACGGGAGGTGGAACGTGGATGCGAACGCAAATCGTGACCTTCACGACCCCTCGTTCGACGACGTCTCCATGAGGTCTCCATGGTGAAGAAAAAGTCGCCCCGGGTGTAGAAAAGATGGCAGAATTCCGCGGCCATCGCTATGGATGAAAAACCAAAACGCGTTTTCCCACCGCTTTCTTTCTCGCGACGCGCTTTTTCAAAACGGACACGCGTCACGACGAGGTTCCGAAGGGCGGTCGCGACGCGGCGCGCGCAGCGACGCGACGACACGCGCGAACGCGAGGCGCGACGGGCGTTTCTCGCTCGCGTCACGACGCGACGGCCGCGTAGTCGTGGCTTCCGTCGTTCGCGACGCCCCGACGCGGGCGAGCCTCGTAAAGCGCCCGCGAGAGGGGTTGTCCCCGCTTCTCGACAGACACGAGGGACGTTGGGGGAGGAGGTAGGAGGAAGAGGTAAGCGCGCGCGTCGGACGCGCGCGATATTATTATTATTATTATTATTAATATTATTAATAATTATTAATAATAAATAAAATCCCTTTTAATATTATTTGACCGATCAGTCAAACTAAAGCTGCCTCTTTGCGGAAAAAACCTAGCGGTAGCTGAGTTTCGTTTTTTTTCCCTTTCGCTAGGCACATCCGAAGCCCGAACCGGTCGAACAATCGAACCTTGCGGCTCGCGCCGGCAGTTCGGAAGCGCGCGAAAGCGTTTCCACGCGCAATCTGCGCGCCATTTGGGAAGAAGCAAAGGCCCCGAGTTTGACCGATCGGTCAAACTAAAGGATAAGGTTGTATGCCACCCTCAGAAAGGCGTTGGACCGCTGCAGTGGCGGCGGCCCGCGCCAATGTGACGTATGTGCGGGTGTCGCCGCGTAAGAGCCCGCGCAACCACCAGAATAACCATCCAGCGACGTGGGTGCCTGTTCATAATCGGCAATCCGATGGAAGCTCAAGTTCCGACACCTCTGAGGACGATAGTGACGAGATCTCCCTGAAACAAGAGACTGACGATAGTGACAGCGACGAGCGCGACGAGCAGCCCCTCGCGGAAACGTTCGGGATGGGCTCTGGTGAGGCAGCTACGACAACAGGTGAGTTTTTTTTCTTTTCCCGCCTTTCCAGAAGCGCCTTTTCCCGCGCGGCTCTCTCCGACGGAAAAACAGAGTTTCCGAGACTGTCGGAGCTTTTTTTAACCTAACCGTTGCTCATCCCGCCTCCACAACGCAGCACCCGCGGCGCAACCTAAGCGCCGCGGTAGGCCGAAAGGGTCGAAGAACAAGAAGACAGTTGCACGTGAGGCTGCCGAAGCCTCCGGAGCTGCCGCAGGTGGTGCTGGTGGCTCACAGCTGTGCGCCCTCGGCCAAGGTGAACCAGATCCTGTTTCGTTAAATCCGGTGAGTGGCCCCGCCTTGTCTTTCCCACACCGCATGCCCGTTAACGATCTATATATTTTTGCGTGAAGCATCGGATGACTTCATCACACGTCTATGAAAGGTCTCTACCGATTATGGCGGAGTACGGGCACCGTCCCGCACGTCACGTTCAGCTGGTGTACGACGCATTTCATGTACAACTTGGAGTACCCGAGGCATGTGTTTTCTTTTTCTGTCCATTGACGGAAGCCTTGTTCCCGAACCATCATAAACCGCGCAGGTCGAGAGAGCACGTGAGAGACCGCAACGCGATGCGGACGGAGGTCCAGATGCCGCGGGAACTTCACGGGATGGAGGCCGGGGGGCTTCGCGCTCCAGTGATCGTCTTCAAGGACAGCGTGATTCGCAACGGGTACAACAGGTGCGTCATCTTCCCGGAATCCGAGCGCGCTTACCTTTGCAAAGGGTTAAGCATACCATACAACCCCGCAGGAGAAGCGAACGTGGCGTGCGAGACACGTTGGGCATCCTTGATGTCGCCGCCTCCGCCCCTCTGCCCGCCCTAGTCATATTTGTCCTCGACGCGCGGCCCGCACGAACGCGGTCTCGGTATTCTTTTCGGAGACGGCTTCTAACCTTCTCATCTCGTGCTCAAACCGTGCAGGATCACGCCACTGCTGCCATTGAACTCGTCGTTGATGATGCCTATGACATTTTCAGCGACCTCGCAGACGCGACTATTGATGATTCACCTGCGGAGAATGAATACGACGATATGGTGATAGTCGAGACGGCGTCGCACCACCCCTTGCGCCCGCGCTACGGCGGCGGCGGCGACAGCGACAGCGACCACGACGGCGGGGATGGTGGCGACGATGGCAATGGACCGAACGACCAGGAAGACGATGACTTAGATGGTTATGTCGATTGGAGTCTCTTAGATAACGCTGCGGGAGGTGACCGCGTTGCAGGAGGTACGCTGGCCATCCCCGCTCGTGCGGAAACCTTCCGGCCGCACGAAACTGCCACGCGAGTCGCTCACACTGACCCAGCAGTGAATGACGCCACATGGTCATGGATGCGACCGGAGACCGATGCTGCACCAGATGAACGCGATCCGAATGCCCGGGATACCGGGTCGCCACCGAGGGACATGTCGCCACCGAGGGATATGGACAATGACCCACCGAGCGCGGACGGCGAGGACGTCGGCCCCGCAGGCGCGGCGCGGCGTCGGCAACGTTCCTCGGGTGCGTCTAGACTGTTGAACTTTGATGGGGCGGGGGCGGGGGGCAGTGATGGATCCCCCGAGGTCGACGAGATGCCCGGAGACGCTATGAAACCGGTATCTCCCTTGCAGCTGTTCGAGAAGTTTATCACCCCGGAGATGCAGGCTCGCATCTGCGCATCGACAAACTCGCGGGCCCAGAGATATCAAGTTATCATCGCACTCGCAAATACACCATGCTTTGCTAACCTGGCTCCGGTGCAGGCCGCGCTCAAGAAACCGCCCTGGGTGAAAAGTAATCAAAGCTGGCCACCTAAGTTCATGAAGAATTGGAAAGCGCTTACAGTGCCAGAGTTGAAGGTGTGGTTGGGGATCACGCTGTACATGGGCATCGTGCGATTACCGCAGCTCTCCGACTACTGGGGCAACAGACAGCTTTGGAGTGCGTGCGGCGGAAAGTTCGGCATAGGCGCGGGCATGACGAAGGAAAGATACAACGCGATAAAGGGCATCCTCGCGTTGGAGACGGAGGAGGAAGAGAGGGCCGCGCAAGCAAACGGACTCGAACGCAAAGTTGGACTGTGGATGCAGTTGTTTAACAAGCAGCTGAAAGAATCGCGCCCGGCGTCCGAGATGGACCAAAATCTTTCTATCGATGAGCAAACCGTCTCTTGCAAGTCGAGGTGGACATCGCAGACGTTCCAGAACAAACACAAACCCGCGGGTCAAGGATTCCGGATCTTCTCCATCAATGAGGTACACGACGGCTATACCTACGATTTCATCCTGGACAAGCCGGCGCTTCCCGGGTCCGGCAAGATTCGAAGGATCACTCTGGATCTTGTGAGAAGTCTTCCGACGACGAGGGAGTTCCACATCTACATGGACAACCTGTTCACCGGTGTATCTACCTTCCGACAGATCCGTCAAATGGGTCACCGTTCGTGCGGAACTTGGAAGCCTCGTGCGGGAGCCCAGATCCCTGGCGAGTTGCTTCCGGCGGGATTCGAGGCAGCGCGCACAGCAGACGGAGGCGGCTCCGTGCAGATGGGGGACGTCCACGGACCGATGTATGCCGACAGTGGTTTAGTCGCGTGGGCATGGATGGACTCGGCCCATATAAACTTTCTTACCACCATCCACCAAACCGATGAGGTGGGCACCCTTGAAAGACGTTCATCTTCGAGCCTGGCTCGGGGAGAGCGAGGCCATGGAAAAGCGGATCGCGCATGCCCGTTGTGTGCCATCTGTTACAACAGGAACATGCTCGGCACCGACAAGTGTGACCAGATGCGCGGGACATATTCACCGCAGCGCCGGTCGAACAAGCCTTGGAAAGCTTTGTTCATCTGGACCTTGGATGTCTCATGCGTGAACGCCTGGGCGTTATGGAAGAAATCGACCGGTCCGAAGGTGATCGAGACGGCCAACCGCTTGGAGTTTCAGCAGCGTCTGGTGGAAGAATTGTTATGCGTCCAACCCGGGGGGGCGAATGCGGATAACATGTGGAAAGCACAGGCTCGGATGTCGAACGGGAGCTCGATTGGGTCGAGATCTCGGCGTCGGAGGCCGGCGACCCCTGAACCCGATGATGGTGCTACCATGGAGAATGATCACGACTTGCCTGCTGATGGTGCTGATTCTGCACACGAGGACGCGCCGGAGGATCCCGCGCCGCCGCTGTCGGCGGATCAGACCCTCGTGAAGAAATGGGGAGCTCATTTTGACATCTGGGAAGTTGATGCGAGGCGCCCGTGTGGATATTGCTCTGAGCCGTATAAACCGAAGTATTCGAGGAAGATGTGCGCACACGAGGACTGCAAAGGTGTCCATTTACATCTGGAATGCTGGGGGCCTTGGCACAAAGAAAAGTTGGGGATGATTCGAGCGAGTTGACGGAAGCGTTCGAACATCTTCCTAGCTCTCATAAATAGCAAATCATAGCTGTATCATAGCGTAATCATGCCATGTCCCACGTGCCACTTCCTTTTTGCGCCAGAAAAATGCTAGTCGCCTTGTGCGGCCCGTGCACCACGCCTTGATGCATCTCGTCTCAAAACGTGCTTTTTTCACGAACATCAGGGTAAAAACCCATACGTCGAATATATTTTTTTAGTTTGACCGATCAGTCAAACACATTTCCGGGATTAAAAGGGATATATGCGCTAGCTACTAATAATAATAATAATAGATTATTATTATCTAACTAAATATCGACGTCGTGCGACACAAGCAATCGAGCGCCGCGACAGCACGCC
>Ga0181559_10006666_pt1 | contig 10854 bp, 10 predicted proteins | sample 011ome_21_FD_133752 | JGI IMG/M metagenome (GOLD analysis project Ga0181559, IMG submission 133752) | Coastal salt marsh microbial communities from the Groves Creek Marsh, Skidaway Island, Georgia - 011508AT metaG (megahit assembly) | ecosystem: Environmental > Aquatic > Marine > Intertidal... | reverse complement strand
TTCAAGGAGTATATCTTCTTACTGGCAATTGGCTGGTGTCTGGGTCTGGCAGCACTGGCGGCGGAGATTGGCCTGTCTGCCGAGATCGGGGCCTTTGTCGCCGGTGTGTCGCTCGCTACCAGCCCCATCGCACTTTTTATAGCCTATAGCTTGAAACCATTGCGGGATTTCTTCCTGATTCTGTTTTTCTTTTCGCTGGGCGCACAGTTGAACATCGGGCTGCTCTCGGAAGTAATAGCGCCTGCGCTGTTGCTGGCCGCCCTCGCCCTGTCACTAAAGCCAATTGTGTTCCGCTACCTGCTGCGTCGTTTTAGCGAGCGCAACCGGCTGGCCTGGGATGCGGGCTTGCGTCTGGGGCAGATTAGTGAGTTTTCTTTGCTAATCGCTTTCGTTGCCACGCAGTCAGGCGTCATTGGCGAACTTGCTTCCCTGACTATTCAAGCAGCAGCAATCGTCAGCTTCCTGATTTCTTCTTATATCGTGGTATTTTTCTGCCCAACACCGATCGCGATCAACAGTAAGTTACGCCGGGACTGAACCTCCGTAACCGCATCCCTGTTACGATCAAGCCCGCAAATTGAGGAGGAATCGACCGGTTGCACCGCCAGCCAGGACGGTCTTCAGGCTGGCGTCCAGCTGATCAAGGGTAATCTCCGTGCAAAGCTGCTCAAGTCCATTGAACTGCCAGTCATTGGCAAGCTTGTTCCAGATTTCCTGCTTACGCGCCAGCGGCAGTTCTACCGAGTCGACCCCCAATAGATTCACGCCGCGCAATATAAACGGCAGAACCGAGGCTTGGAACATGGGCGACTGCACCAACCCACAGGCGGCTGCGCTGCCCCCATACTTAAGCGCCTTAATCACATTGAACAGTGTATCCCCGCCCACTACATCCACGGCACCAGCCCAGCGCTCCCGCAACATCGGCTTGGGTGAGGCTTCGCTTATTTCATTGCGATTGAGGATTGAGCTCGCGCCTAAGACTTGCAATACCTCCTGCGCCTCAGGTTTACCAGTGCTCGCAACAACCTCAAACCCTAATTTAGCCAAAATTGCCAAGGCAATGATGCCTACTCCACCGGTTGCCCCTGTCACCAGCACTTCTCCACTGTCAGTCTCGAGCCCGCTGCGCAACAGCGCATCGACACACAAACCGGCGGTCAGGCCTGCCGTACCCAAGCGCATACTCATTGCCATATCTAATCCAGCAGGCAACGCAATTACCCAATTGGTCGGCACCCGAATCATCTGACCAAAACCGCCAGCGGTATTCATTCCCAGGTCATAACCGGTAACCAACACCTCCTGCCCGACCTGAAACTTGTCGGAGTCAGAACTAAGCACAGTGCCTGCCGCATCGATGCCAGGAGTGTGCGGATACTCTCTAGTCACGCCGCGATTGCCACTAGCCGATAGGGCATCTTTATAATTTAAGGAAGAATAATGCACCGAAATTAAAACTTCACCCTTGGGCAACTGCTCTACACTTCGCTCTATCACGGAGCCCTGAAACTGTTTTTCCGAAACTTCTGCCACTTCGAAGGCTTTAAAATGTGACACTGAGCATCTCCTTGACGCGGTGATTACCTAAACTGTTGTTATATTGTAAATCGCTTATATGTTTGATTTGCGTATCCTGGCTATCAGGCATTATTGATAGATATCGTTGCGCGACTGGGTAAAGAACCTGCTCAGCACTTTTTCGAAGCTGTTCTCCAACACATTACCTAGCTTATCCTGTATCGATTTGCGCACTTCATACTCCACCTCAAACACCTCAGCCGATTCGCAGGCCTGCAGAACACACTCGTCACTGGTGCGAATATCATCCACCATATACTTTTCTTTCGCCTGGCTCCCGAGCCATGTTTCTCCTGTTGCAACCTTATCTATATCTACACTGGGTCGGTGCTCTTTCACCCAAGTCTTGAAGATATCATGAATGGTCTGAACATCTTCCTGCACTTTTTCCCGACTCTTGTCGGTAATTTCGCCAAAAGTTGTCAAGGTGCGCTTGAATTCACCGGCACTGATCATTTCGTAATCAACGTCGTGCTTTTTCAAGACACGATGGAAGTTAGGCAGCTGCACAATTACACCAATAGAACCAATAATCGCGAATGGCGCGGCAATCAGCTTGTCCGCCAGGCAGGCCATCATATAACCGCCACTGGCAGCGACTTTATCTACGCAGATGGTGAGTGGTACTTTCGCATTCTTGAGTCGCAACAGCTGCGATGAGGCTAATCCATAGGCGTGGACCATCCCGCCAGGACTTTCCAGTCTGACAACAACTTCGTCGGCAGGAGTGGCGAGGGATAAAATGGCACTGATTTCTTCCCGCAAACAAACCACAGCATCAGCAGCGATATTGCCCTTGAAATTGAGCACGTAGATGCGCTTTTTTTCATGTCCTGGGTCTGCATGCGCTTCTTCACTGGACTTGTCTTTCTTACGGGCCGCTTTTAATTCCTTCTGCTCTGATTTCGCCTGCTTCTTCTCATCCTTGTGCACAGTCTTCAGGCTGTCTTTATCGAGCACCGCTTCCCGTAATGCTTCGCGAAGCTCTTCAAAGTGTTCGTTGAGCCTTGTGACCTTGATAGCCCCTCGCTTACCCGCCTTCTTGCCACGCTGACCACTGGATGCGGCCACACCGATTACCACGATGATCGCAAACACGATGGTCACGGCCTTGGCGAGAAACATGCCGTATTCACTTAAAAACTCCATTCAGAGCTCCTTTTTAGTCTTCTTTATAGCGAGTATGGGATTGCAGTTTATAGCTTATCAGGACTGGGATTGCATCTGCCTGACGTAGTGTTCTATGAGTTGTCCCGCAACACTGATATTAGCCGCCGGTATGTTTGGCAGGTCATCAATGTCATACCAGTCGGCTTCTTCAATTTCTCCCGGTTCCGGAACGATATCTCCGGACACATAGTCGGCGAAAAAACCCAGCATCAGCTGTGAAGGAAAGGGCCAAGACTGACTCTTAAAGTAGCAAATGTTGTCGACCTCTACGCCCACTTCCTCCATCACCTCACGTTTGACAGTGTCTTCTGCCGACTCTCCAACCTCAATAAATCCGGCAAGACAGCTATAAAACCCGGCACGGTAGCGCGCATTGCGAGCGAGTAGAATTCGACGACCATCAACTACCAACATAATTGCACAGGGGTTGATGCGAGGGAAAAAGGAATGTTTGCAAGTGTCGCAAAACAAGGCTTGCCCTGAGCGGTCGGGGATCGTCGAGCCGCCGCAATAGCCACAAAAGCGATGCGAGGCATGCCAATCCAGAAGCTGATTGGCCTTGCCGGCTACGAACATCGTGCGCTCATCGCCTTCGAACAGCAGGCTTCTTAAGGAGCGTGATTCAGCGCCTAACAACTGCTCGGCACCTTCCAGTGCCTGCGTCGCCAGGAAGCTCTCACGCCCATGACTGACTTTAATCAATGTGTCTTTTGCAAATAATTCCTCAGAGATTTGATCTACCTGCCACAGGAACTCGCCGTCCTTTACCAGCAGTCGCTGCCCGACAAACAGCAGCACGCGATCATTGCTGCCTAAAGCTTCAATTCTGTGAAAGTAACCACTCATGAGCTGAACTATGTATACCCTCTAACGAAACAGGCAACCCGAGGGTTGCCTGTTTAATTGCGGACGGTTAGCAAACTAACCTGTCGTGATAATTAGGAACTCGCAACGCGCGAACTAGATTTAGTGTCCGCCGCCCATGACTTCCCCTACAACCGCTGAAGTGGTTTCAATCGGCGCTGAGTAGAAGTCCCAGAACGTCCACATGATGATGGTACAGGTCACCAGAGTCACCAACATTACCGGCAGACCCTTACGCATCCACATGCCAGGCGTGATTGCGAGGCTGGGATCGCCAGCATCCTTGGCCATTTTCTCGGAGATGGTAACGATGAATACGTTCGCGGTGGAACCAATATGGGTACCGTTACCGCCCATACCAACACCAGCAGCAAGCCCCCAGAACAGTGGTGTGACGTTAATCCCCTGCGTTTCCATGCCGGCAATTATCGGAATCATCGCTGCGGTGAAAGGAATGTTATCGATAGCAGCGGACAAGAATGCAGCCACCCACATTAGCAGCAGTGTAGCCACCAGCAAGTCTTCCTGAACAAATGGAATGATAAACGTGCCCAGGTATTCGAGAAACTGGCTATGCTCCACGCCACCAACAATGATGAATAGAGAAATAAAGAACATGAGGAGGGCAAGTTCGGTATGGGCAAACGCTTCTTCCATATCAATGTCTTTGCCTATAAATGCCAATGCGGTTAGTCCGAGCGCAGTAACGAACCACGGCTCCCAGTGCAGGGCATTGTGCATGATGAAGCCAATTACCATGATCCCCAGCACACCCATAGCGCCGTACCAGGTCTTGGGGTCTGACAATGGCTCACGGTCTGTCAAGTCCAGCTCATGGGGCGTAACTGCAAGCTCTTCCTTGAACAGGGTGCGCAGCATCACAAGTACCACAAGCCAAGCCACCAGCACCATGCCACCCATGTGAATCAGGAAAGTATTAAAGCCGATTCCAAAGGCAGAACCAATCATCAGGTTGGGTGGATCACCAACCAGCGTCGCCACACCGCCCGTGTCGGACAACAGCGCAGCAGCCAGTAGATAGGGAATTGGCGAAACTCGAAGCGACTGACAAATCAGAATAATCAGCGGACCGAAAATCACCACAGTAGTCACGTTATCCAACAGCAATGACAATCCGGTTACCAGTGAACCAATCAACGCCAGCAGCAGAAACAAACGCCCCTTACTGAAGTCAGCGGCCCAGTAGGCCATCTGTTGAAAGCCCCCGGTGGGGATCATGATCGCCACGATAGTCATCATGCCGCCCAGAAGGAAAACCACGTTCCAGTCTATTGCCTCAACCGCTTGATCTGGATTGTAGAAACCCATGGTCTGACCCAACACGATCATTACCGCGGCGCCAGCCATGCCACATTTCACCCGATGAATTTTGTGTATTTCTTCCGTAAAAATAGCGATAAATGTCACAGCTAGCACGAGTGCCGAGACCAGCATATCGTTATTCCATTCAAGGGTTTCCATAAGTGTTTGTCCTCATTGAGAGCTGAATATGAGACTGCCGACTTGATTATTCCAATGGCTAATCAGTGTTTGCAGGTTTTAATTAAGTCTAGACGACTTAAATTTTTGTTATTGTATTTTCGAGACTTTTTCGGTTCGACGGCCCCAAAACCAGCAAATACTATAGCTTTCGAGTGGCCTGTTCAAGCAGTTTCGCGGCGTCTGGTCGCTAATGATTGCGGATTTAAAGCACCCGCTGACTCACAAAAAATATGGCTTTAAATCTGTCACTTAGGCCTTATCAAGTCGCCGCCATAAACTGCCGCCGTCGCTCGCCTCATCGATCTCATTCAGGCAGGCCTCATGACTTTCAAGTTCGTCAGCTGAAGCAAAAACAATTCGCAGCGGTGGCCTATTGGGATCGAATTTTCGATCCCTTCGCGCCGCCACTGTTCGCTCCTCCTGCTCCTCGCGCAGTGACAGGCTGGACTGTCCGCTGGTCATAAGCAGATAGACATCTGCCAGGATCTCAGCATCGAGTAACGCACCGTGCAGATCGCGCTGGGTATTGTCTACGCCGTAGCGCTTACATAGCGCATCCAAATTATTGCGTTGCCCCGGATGTTTCTCGCGCGCCAGAACTAGCGAGTCTAGAATAGCGCAGATATTCGCCATCTTGCCCTGCCCTGAGCCACTCAACTTCAGTTCGTGATCAAGAAAGCCAATATCAAAGGGCGCATTGTGTATTACCAATTCAGCGCCAGAGACAAATTCCAGAAAATCGGCCTCAACCTGCTCAAAACGAGGCTTATCAGCCAGGAAATGAGTAGTAATTCCATGCACCTCGATGGCAGCCTCATCGATTTCACGGTCGGGATTCAGGTACTGATGGAAATGCCGGCCTGTTAGGCGGCGATTTTGGATTTCGACACAGCCGATCTCAATAACGCGATGCCCCTGCTGTGGGTCCAATCCAGTCGTTTCTGTATCAAGTACAACCTGCCTCATCTCTAATCCGTTCTCAGTTGAAATTCTACCCGCGTGACACCAAGCTTAGGTTCAGCTAGTGCAGCTCATCAATTCCCTGATTCGCCAACTGATCCGCCAGCTCGTTCTCAGGGTGGCCGCTGTGACCTTTAACCCATTCCCAGCTGACGTCATGTTGTTGCACCTGGGCATCCAGCTGTTGCCATAAATCTACATTGAGCACCGGTTTCTTACTGGCGGTTTTCCAATTACGTTTTTTCCAGTTCGGCATCCATTCTGTCATTCCCGACAGCACATATTTTGAGTCTGTTGTCACCAGGACCGAGCACGGCTTGTTCAGCGCTTCCAAGCCCTTAATTACAGCCGTGAGCTCCATACGATTGTTTGTGGTTAGCGCTTCACCGCCATACAGTGTCTTTTCAGCTGCTCCGAAGCGCAGCAAAACACCCCAGCCGCCCTTGCCTGGATTGCCTCGGCAAGCGCCGTCGGTATACATCTCTACGTGTTCAGACACTTGGATTTAGCCCCGGGGTCGAATGGGATTCATGGCTTGCCAGCTTCAATGGATTTTGACTCGCGCTTTTTCCGCTGCTGGCATTGCCACCGTTCGGGTTCTGAGCGGCCGCCAGCGCGGAACGATTGGCGTAATCGGAGCAACCTGCTTCACGCAGAGCATGACATAGACCCCGCCCAGGGGCGAGCCCAGCTTACTGGCAAAGCGCTCAAATCGGGAAGCATGCTTGAGGATACTGCGCAGCTTAAACGGCAGAAAATGCAGGCCCAGCTGAGTCGAATCCAGATGCAGATCCAACAGTTGCAGCCAATCAGTCAGGCGACGGCGTGAAATAAATCTGGCACTCCAGGGTAAATTAGTCTTCCGCTTAAACAACTTCCAAAAACCCCAGAAACTGATCGGGTTGAATCCAACTATTAACAATTGACCGCCCGGGCGCAGCACTCGGGTCGCTTCGCGCAAAAGCCGATGACTGTCCTCGGTAAAATCCAGGGCATGATGCAACACCACGACATCAATACTGTCAGTGGCCAGGGGTAATTCCTCATTATCTGCGACTGGATTGGCGCTGCCGGGACGCCAGCTTGGAGCAAAAATCACCTTGTGGCCCACTGGGCTTTCCGTGACAAGGGAAAACTCCTCGTTACAGCCAATCTGCAGGATGTGGTAGCCAAACAAACGACTGAGCAGAGGTTCTGTAAGGGCCTTTTCAGCCTGCCACACCGCTTGACCCTGCGGCGTGTGAAACCATTGCCCAACCAGATTAGCCAACATGTCTGAGTCGGGAAATCCTTTCAGCAGCCTGCGGCGGGTCTCATGTTTGGAATACACGTTCATGGCATTAATCGAGCGAGATTCAGTCTGACGGAAGTAAAATTCTATCCCGCCAGTGGCGCCAGCACCAGCCTAACTGACTAAGTGCTAAGCATATGATTCTGTAGCATTTCTCGCTATCATGACAGTTGTTTAAGTAATCAAAGAAGGCTATAAGCTATTCATGTTCAAGCGCATACATCCAATTCCGGCGTTCCAGGACAACTACATTTGGGCAATCGTCAGCGCTGACGAGAATGAATTCGCAGTGGTGGACCCTGGCGATCCGGCCCCGGTGCTCGAATTCGCTGAAAGCCACAAGCTGAATCTGACCCATATTCTGGTCACTCATCATCATCCTGACCATACTGGCGGCCTGGCCAGACTCGCGGAGAAATATAAGCCAACCATTTTCGGTCCGCGCCCAAGTAACATCAAAGGAATAACAAATTTCGTCGCTGAAGGTGACGACATCCAACTATTTGGCGCGCGCTTTTCTGTACTAGAGGTACCAGGTCACACTCTTGATCATATCGCTTATTTTAGCGACGACACGGCTCCACCCACGCTGTTTTGCGGCGACACATTATTCGCGGCGGGCTGTGGGCGACTGTTCGAAGGATCTCCGGCTATGATGTTCGAGTCACTTGCCAAGCTGACCGCGTTGGCGAGCAATACAGCAGTGTACTGTACCCATGAATATACCATGGCAAACCTTAAGTTTGCTGCAGCGGCGGACGCACACAACCCAGCATTGAAGTCACGTGCAGTTGCAGAGCAAGCCAAGCGCAATCAAGCCCAACCCACTCTACCCTCCTCAATCGGCCTGGAACTGGCGACCAATCCATTCTTGCGCTGTGATAACGACCAAATCATTAAGCAACTCAAGAGTCAAAGCAGCACCGCATTGGATTCTTCGGTTGACGTGTTTGCCGCCCTGCGAGCCTGGAAAGACAATTTCTAATCAGGCGATGGCGCTCTGCATGAACACATTCAACATGAAGATCAACGCGGGCCCACGAACTAGAGCAGCACAGCTGTTACTGCTGTGTGCCATCCTTATTGGCTGTCAAACCAGCACCGAACTAAAACCCGACCCGGCACAATCAAACCGCACGCAACAAGCTGAACTCACAGAAGGAGTAAGGCTTGAGAGGCCACATGCAAACACCTCCGCTCTCGTTCCCAGCGAAACCTCAGAAACGCCAGCTGGCTATTCATCGCTATGGGAGCGGATGCGCGCCTCACTTCAACTGTCGCCCTACTATTCCCATTCAGCGGTATTGGAACAGCTGCCGCGCTACTCTGAAAATCAGCGCTACTTTGATCTTGTTACGGAGCGTGCCTCACCTTTTCTGTTCTGGATAGTTGCCGAGATTGAGCGCCGCGGCCTGCCAATGGAACTGGCACTGCTACCAATGGTCGAAAGCACGTTTAATCCGGCAGCTCACTCTCGACAAAACGCGGTAGGCCTCTGGCAATTCGTCGCGCCCACCGCAAGATCATTTGGGCTACAGCAGGACTGGTGGTTTGATGGCAGGCGCGACCCCAGAGCATCTACCGTCGCAGCTCTGGATTATCTCGAAGTACTTAACGACCAGTTTGACGGGGACTGGCTGATCACGCTGGCCGCATATAACACCGGCGGCGGCAACGTGCGGCAAGCGTTCCGGCGGCGTGGCGCCGAGATTGGCGAACTCGATTTTTGGGAATTGCCGCTGGCACCAGAGACTCGCTCCCATGTGCCACGCGTGCTGGCGCTAGCTCAGATCGTATTGAATCCCCAAGATCATGGGATCGAATTGGCCAAAATTGCCAATGAAGAGCCGCTGGCTCTGGTGGACGTAGGCAGCCAGATCGACCTGGCACAGGTAGCCGCTATGCTTGATGTTGATCTGGAAACTATCAGGAGTCTGAACCCTGGATATCTGCAGTGGGCGACCCACCCCGAACAGCCGCAAATTGTCGCGGTACCAAAGCAGATGAAGAATCAGTTTCAGAATAGTCTCGCGTCACTCGATCGCTCTCGGTATGTTTCCTGGGAGCATTATCGGATCCGGCCCGGAGATACGCTAGGAGGCATCGCCTCGCGCCTCGGCACCACTGTAGAGACACTGCGAGTCATCAATCAGATCCGGGGCTCAAGGATAATCGCTGGGCGCCCATTGCTTATTCCACGCGGGAGCGGCTTATCAGAGGCAGATCTGGCCAGTTTGCAGCCGCCGCTGCCAGAAACCAGGCTTGCGGTTGCGGTCCCGCCTCGCTATGTGGTGCGCCGGGGTGACAATCTATGGAGCATTGCCCGGCGTTTTGACCTGCGCTCCAGTGACATCGCTGCCTACAACCAGCTGGATCGCGATGCTTTGCTGCAACCTGGCCAGGAGCTGGATTTCGGCTTTATGGAAACCTCCACTCTCGCTGCGGATTTCCCTGCCAATCGCAGTGGCAGCAAGATCTATCGCGTTCGGCGCGGTGATACCATGGCCGGCATCGCTGAACGCTATAGTGCCAACCTCGCAGATCTGCTGCGTTGGAACGACCTGGGCAGAAATGATCTAATCTTTCCCGGACAGCAAATCCAAGTTGTCGCACCCTGAATGGGACTCAAACCAACATGACAGAACGAGCCGCTCAGCAATCCGCAGCAACAAATCGAAACGAGGAGTTTTTTGGCCATCCAGCCGGACTCTCCACCTTATTCTTTACCGAGATGTGGGAGCGCATGAGCTACTACGGCATGCGCGCCCTGTTAGTGCTCTATATGACCCTGAGTATCCAGGAGGGTGGGTTAGGCATCACCGTGGCATCGGCCACGGCTATCTATGGTTTATATACTGGCGCAGTGTATTTCATGGGACTACCCGGCGGCTGGATCGCGGACCGTATGATCGGCAGCCAACAGGCTGTGTGGTACGGCGGGATCATAATCATGTGCGGCCACATCCTGCTGGCAATTCCCAATGACAGCACGTTTTTCGTAGGCCTGGTATTTGTAGTGGCCGGAACTGGCCTGTTAAAACCCAATATCGGGGCGCTGGTTGGTCAACTTTATTCCCGCGATGATGAGCGCCGGGATGCGGGCTACACCCTGTACTATATGGGAATTAACCTTGGCTCGGTTATTGGCTATTTAGTGTGCGGATGGCTCCAGGTTAACGTCGGTTACCACTGGGCGTTCGGCGCTGCCGCGATAGGTATGGGTCTGGGACTTGTACAGTTCCGCCGAACCCTGAACAAACTCCAGGGCGAAGGGGTATCTCCAACTCAGGTTTTATCTGCTGTGGGGCAACGCAACAGCCAGTTAGCCATACTTGCCAGTGTTGCCATGATTGGATTGCTGACCACGTTTGTTATAAGCGGCGCGCTCCGCATTGACCCCGTGACCCTAGCTCGTTATGTCGCCTTAACTATTACTGCAGTATTTCTGGCTTACTATGCCGGTATCTATGCTTTCGCTGAGCTTA
>Ga0181559_10006665_pt1 | contig 10855 bp, 11 predicted proteins | sample 011ome_21_FD_133752 | JGI IMG/M metagenome (GOLD analysis project Ga0181559, IMG submission 133752) | Coastal salt marsh microbial communities from the Groves Creek Marsh, Skidaway Island, Georgia - 011508AT metaG (megahit assembly) | ecosystem: Environmental > Aquatic > Marine > Intertidal... | reverse complement strand
TCCCGCAAGGCCGCTTTGTGCTCAGCCCGATCATTAGCCTGATGCTGCCGACCGGCTTCATCTCGCTCAACGGCACAATGCTCTCCATTGCCCGCGATGGCGCGGTGGAAAAGCGCGAGATCGCAAGCGCCGCCGAATGGCGCGATGTGTTGGCCGGCCTGTTGCTGCTGGACATGCCGCTGGAGGATGTCGAAGCGCTAAACCTGTTCCCGCGCTAGACATTGCGCCTGAATAAGGCACACTGGCCGCTTCCAACCGGGGGGTAAGGATTGATGGCCAGCATTCCCGCGCAAGGTTCCGCGCTTGTCCTGACGCAGAGCAGGAGCTTGCGCCTTGTCACGCTGGTGCTGTTCTACTTCACGCAAGGCTTCCCCACCGGGCTCTTCTTTTACGCCTCCCGCCGTGGATGGCGGCCAACGGGGCGAGCACGGGGGAGATTGCCGGCGTCGTATCGATTGCGGCGCTGCCGTGGTCGCTCAAGTTCGTGAACGGCTTTTTCATCGATCGCTACACCTTCCTGCCGATGGCGCGGCGGCGCGCGTGGATCATCGGTGCACAAACGGTGATGGTGATGCTGCTGATCGGCGCACTGCTTGCCCCTGCCTATAATGACGTGTTCCTGCTCTCGCTGATCGGCTTCTGCGCCAACGCGGCGGTCACTTTCCAGGACGTGCGGATAGACAGCCTTGCGGTGGACATCATGCCGGAGGACCAGCGCGCCAAGGCAGGCGGGATCATGGGCGGGGCGCAGCTTGTCGGCATTGCGCTGACCACGGAGGCGGGCGGATACCTGCTCGACATCTTCGGCATCACCTTCGCCCTGATGGTCGCCTCTGTCGTGCCCGCGCTGGTGATGCTTTACGGCATCTAGATCCGCGAGCGTGAAGGCGAACGCCGCCTGCCGTGGACCGCCGGAGAAGCCCATCCGCGCAACCTTGACCTGCAGGTTGCCGCCTGGTGGCCGCTGCTGCGCAAGACCTTTATCGAGGTGATGAAGCCGCTCAGTCTGCTATTTGTGATCCCGCTGCTGCTCTATGCCCTGCCTTCCGGCGGGTTCGAGACTTTCCATCCCGTGCTGTTCCAGCAGACGGCAGACTGGGAGCAGACCGAATACACCAACTTCACCTCAACCGTGGGCCTCGTTTCGGGCATTTTCGCTATGCTCCTGGGCGGGGCGATCGTTGATCGCATCGGCTGCCGGCGCGCGCTGACGTGTGCCCTGATCGTCGGTGTGGTCCTTTGCGCGGCCATGGGTTTTGCCAAGCCGTTCTGGAGCAATTCCATGGTGCTGGCTGGCTTTGTCATCGGCATGCAGTTCGTCGCCATGTTCTACTTCGTGTCCCAGATCACGATGGCGATGCACATGTGCGCGCCAGCCATCGCCGCCACGCAGTTCACCATCTACATGGCGCTGGGCAATCTCGGCCGGCCCATCGGTGCCTCGCTTGCCGGGGTGACGGCAGGTACGGGCAGCCCGGAAATGTTCTACTGGTCGCTGGCACTGATCTGGATTGTTGGCGCCTTCATCGTGCTGAAGGTGCAGTTTCCAAGGAAGAGCCCCGAGGCCGAGCACGCCGTGGCCGAGAAGCTGCCGCAAGGCGATGGCCCGCACCCGATCGAGGACTAGTGTTTCGGCCGCGCTGGAAAAGCGCGAGGAAGCTGCCATCTTGTAAGAATGGCTGCGCTCCCTCCCGAAATTGCTGACTGGTTTGCCGCGCGCGGATGGCGTGTGCGGCGGCACCAGCTGGACATGCTCGCCGCATCGCAGGCCGGGCAGCACGGTATGCTGGTGGCGGATACCGGCGCGGGCAAGACGCTGGCGGGTTTCCTGCCCACGCTGGCGGCATTCTGTCCTTCGGTGCTGGCAGGCGAGGCGCCGCCCGATGGCCTGCACACGCTCTATGTCTCGCCGCTGAAGGCGCTGGCGCATGACGTGCAGAGGAACCTCGTCACCCCGGTGAAGGAGATGGGCCTCGACATCAGGATCGAGACGCGCAGCGGCGATACGCCGTCAGACCGCAAGAAGCGCCAGCGCACCCGCCCGCCGCATGTGCTGCTGACCACGCCCGAAAGCCTCTCGCTGCTGCTGAGTTTCCCGGACAGCCTCGAGCTGTTCAAGGGCTTGAAGCGCGTGGTGGTGGACGAGATCCATGCCTTCGCCACCCAGAAGCGCGGGGATCTGCTCGCCCTGTCGCTTTCGCGCCTGCAAGCCATCGCGCCCGATATGCAGCGCGTGGGCCTGTCTGCCACCGTCGCCTCGCCGGAAGAGTTTCGCGAATGGCTAGCGCCGTGGGGCGATCTTGACAGCGTCGCCCTTGTTGATGGCGAGAAGGGGGCCGAGCCAGAGGTCGAAATCCTCCTGCCGCAAGACGAATATGTGCCCTGGGGCGGGCACGCGGCAACATGGGCGATCCCGCAGCTTTACGAGGAAATCCGCAGGAACCGCACCACACTGGTGTTCACCAACACGCGCTTCCTTGCCGAATATATCTTCCAGAACCTGTGGAACGCCAACGAGGAGAACCTGCCCATCGGCATCCACCACGGCTCGCTGTCCAAGGAATCGCGGCGTAAGGTTGAAGGGGCGATGGCGCGCGGGGAACTGCGCGCGCTGGTGTGCACCGCCAGCCTCGATCTCGGCGTGGACTGGGGCGATATCGACCTTGTCGTGCAGATGGGCGCGCCCAAGGGTTCCTCGCGCCTGTTGCAAAGGATCGGGCGCGCGGGCCACCGGCTCGACACGCCCAGCCGCGCGCTGCTGGTGCCGGGCAACCGTTTCGAATTCCTCGAAGCCATGGCGGCGAAGGAAGCGGTGGACGAAGGCATGCGCGATGGCGAGGATTTCCGCCCCGGCACGTTGGACGTGTTGGCCCAGCACGTGATGGCCTGTGCTTGCGCCGCGCCCTTTGGCGAGAAGGAGCTGCTGGCCGAAGTGCGCTCCAGCCTCGCCTATAGCTGGGTGGACGAGGAGCTGTGGAGCCGGGTGCTCAACTTCGTGGCGACGGGTGGTTATGCCTTGAAGGCCTATGACAAGTTCCGCCGCATCACTCGCGATGCTGACGGCACATGGCGGCTCACCCATCCCGATCAGGCGCACAAGCACCGCATGAATGCGGGCATCATCGTGGATAGCGAGATGCTCAACGTGCGCTTCCGCAATGGCCGGTCGCTGGGCCGGGTGGAGGAGCGCTTTGCCGCAGCGCTGTCTCCCGGCGATACCTTCCAGTTTTCTGGCATGACGCTGGAGGTGGAGCAGCTGAAGGACACGGACCTTGTCGTGCGTGCCAGCACCAAGGCGGCGATGATCCCCTCCTACGGCGGCTTGCGCCTGCCGCTCACCACCCATCTGGCAGACCGGGTTCGCGGCCTGCTGGTGGACCGTGCGGGCTGGGGCCGTTTCCCCGATGACGTGCGCGAATGGCTGGAAGTGCAGGACTGGCGCAGCCAGCTGCCGGGGCCGGATAATCTGCTGGTGGAAAGCTTTCCGCATGGGGGCCGGGAATACACCGTCTACTACACCTTCGCGGGGTGGAACGCGAACCAGTCATTGGGCATGCTGATCACCAAGCGGATGGAAGACATGGGCCTGATGCCCGGTGGTTTCGTGGCGAACGATTATTCGCTGGGCGTTTGGGGCTTGAAACCGGTGCGCGATCCGCTGCCGCTGCTTTCTCCCGATATTCTGACCGATGAATTTGTCGACTGGGTGCAGCAAAGCCACCTTCTGCGCCGCGCCTTTCGCGAGGTGGCGGTAATCAGCGGGCTGGTGGAGCGCCAGCATCCCGGCAAACGCAAGACCGGGCGGCAGGTCACTTTCTCGACTGACCTGATTTACGACGTGCTGCGTAAATACGAGCCGGACCACGTGCTGATGCAGGCAGCCTGGGCCGATGCGCGCAGCAAGCTGACCGATATTGCCCGGCTGGCGGAGGTTCTGGAGACAGCGGCGCAGCGCGTCGTGCATGTCGAACTGGACAAGGTCAGCCCGCTGGCGGTGCCGATCATGGTGATGATCGGGCGCGAAGCCGTGCCGCAAGGCGCGGCGGATGAGGAGCTGCTGCTGGAGGCGGAGAGCCTCGCGGGCGCGGCGATGGCGGTGGAGCCGCTTTAGTCGATTGGCCAGAGCTCCATTCTTGGATCGTAATCCAGTAGCCGGGTGGGCGGAGAATCGCCTGGTTGCGCAATTCGTGGATCGTCAGGCCGGACCAGTATCGGGCGCAACGGAAGGGAATCCTTCGGGAAGTTGCCGAATTGCGAGATATTACCGAAGCAGAATCGTTCGTCTGCCAGGCCGGTTGAGGCGATAATATTCAGAACCCGCAGGGAAAAATCGTAGCTGGCATCGGCATCGGCATCGGGTTCCAGGCTTATGCCCGGCTGCACAGGCTCTTCCAGCGTGGCTTGCAGCAGACTTACAAGTTGGGCGCTGTGGACGGGCTCGCCATCCCAAAGCAGTTCGCCAACCGGTGTTATGCGAATGGTGTGGAGGGAATGTCATTGAGCGGGACTTCCGGTGTCGGGAGCGGGGGCTGGTCGATCACTAGTGCGTGCGTCTTGGGTTGGAACGTCATGCCGGATCCCATGAATGCACCGATGAACAGCGTGAACACCGCCGCAGCTAGAAAGCCGTAGCGCGGGCGCGACAGCATCTCGCCATGATCGAAGGCTTCGGCGCGATAGAAGCGGCGCGGATAGGGCATCGCTTGTCATTCTCCCCCGTTTGTCAGGAGGTTGGCGCGCGGCGGGGCAGAAGGCAAGTGCTCCCGCCGCGTGCCGGGTTCCGGGTCTGCTTGATCATTACTTGCCGAAGGTGCGGTAGTGCTCGTTCCCGTCGAAGGCGAACTTGTCGAGCCCTGCATCGCCGATCAGGGCGATCACCTGCACGGCATCGTTGTAACTCGCCTGCGGATCGGGGCGGAAGCGAATGACTGGCGCCGGGTTCATGGCTGCCGCCGCGGTGAGGCGGGATTCGAGCTCGCTGTGCGTTACCGTCACACCATCCCACAGCACGGTGCCTTGCGGCTGGATCACGACCGAGATTTGCGGCGCTGGCGGGATGACCGTGTCGGTCGGCGTGGGCTGGGGCGGGTCCGAGTCGAGGTTATGTTGCGCCAGCGGCACCGACATGATTACCATGATCAGCAGCACCAGCAGCACCAGCAGCACGTCGTTCAGCGGGGTGGTGTTCATCTCGCTCATCGGATTGTCGGCGGCCACCTGATAGGCGTTCACCCGATAGGTGGGGTAGGGGCGGCGGAAAGGAGCAACCATGATGACCTCTCCTTTTCCATGTCCTCTCGCGATACTTTGCCGCAAGGTAGAATAGAATAACATCACATAAACGGAGATTGGTCAAATCGGCATTGGTGGTTGGTGCGCGGATGGCTGGGGCGGCAATCTGCTGCAGGCAAAGAAAAAGGGGCGGGAAATCCCGCCCCTTGATCTGTGTTCGCCGTTCTGGCGGGGAGCTTATTCAGCGCCGCCCTTGCCGAATGCGCGATACTTTTCGTTGCCGACGAAGCCGAACTTCGTGACGCCCGATGCCTTGATGACGTTCAGCACGCGAGCCGAAAGATCATAGGAGGCGTTGGCGTCCGGTTCGAACTGCAGTTCGGGCTCCACGTCGAAGGTGAGCGTTTCCTGCAGGTTGCGAACCAGTTCGTTCGAATTGATCGGGGTCGCGTTCCACAGGATCTCGCCTGCGGGCGTGAGCACGATCTTGTTCACGATCGGATCAATCTGGTCCGGCGGCGGAGGTTCGTTGCTCGGAGCCGGAAGGTCGATGTTGATCGCGTGCGTCGCAACCGGGATGGTGATGATGAACATGATGAGGAGCACGAGCATGACGTCGATAAGCGGCGTCGTGTTCATTTCCATCATCGGTTCGCCATCATCTGAACCGCCTGACATTGCCATGAGTTGTTACTCCTGTTTTCTCTAACCTCATCGCTGAACGGGGTTAGCCGTTCGGATCGACCGGGTTGGAAATGAAGCCCACTGTGGGATAGCCGGCTGCTTGTACGTTGAAGATCGTACCGGCAACACAGCGCCACGGAGCCTCGACGTCGCCGCGGATGTGCACCTGCGGGATCAGTTCCGGATTCTGGATGATGACATCGGCACCGCCTTCGCGCTGAACGATGGCATCGAGGCGTTCGAAAGCCTGCTCATAGAGCTCGCCCGAATCCACCAGAGTGGTGTTATTGATGAACACGCGGCAGTCGCCGCCGCGGGTTGCACCATCATATGCGGTGTTGATCGTGCTGGGCGTCCGACCTGCCGTATCGGTCGTAGTGACCGTAATCAGCAGGTTTTCAACCTTGTCGTCCGATTCGCGCGAAACGAGGATGGGAACTTGAAGCTCCTCAACCGTCTGGATCGCAACAGGGACGGCAATCAGGAAGATGATCAGCAGAACCAGCATCACGTCCACCAGCGGTGTGGTGTTGATGTCTGACATCGGCTTTTCGCCGCCGTCTCCACCTGTCGCTATGGCCATTTTTCTCGTCCTATCTCAAGTGTGTCTGCAATGGGCGGGCGCCGTTATGGGCAGCCCGCCCGTTATGTTGCAGTCAGCCTCAGGCCTTCGGAGCCGGCTTTGCAGCGGCCGGAGCGGCCTTTGCAGGAGCAGCCTTGGCAGCCTGGATCGTCGGCTTCACAGCACCGTTGGAGGCGATGTTGGCCAGCAGTTCCGTGGAGAAGCCCGACAGCATGCTGGCGATCTTCTTGTTGCGGCTCTGCAGGTAGTTGTAGGCGAACACGGCCGGCACAGCGACCAGCAGGCCGATGGCGGTCATGATCAGTGCTTCACCCACCGGGCCTGCGACCTTGTCGATCGAAGCCGAGCCGGCGATGCCGATGTTGATCAGTGCGCGGTAAATACCGATCACGGTGCCGAGCAGACCCACGAACGGTGCGGTTGCACCGGTGGTTGCCAGGAACGGCAGGCCGCCGGCCAGCTTGGCGTTGATGGAGGCTTCCGAACGAGCGAGCGAGCCGTGCAGCCAGTCATGGGCCTCCAGGCTGTCGTTCATGTTCTTGTGCTCGGCATCAGCAGCAAGGGCATCGTCCACCAGCTGGCGCCATGCGCTGTTCTTTTCGAACTTGCTGGAACCTTCGGTGATCGAGGAAGCGCGCCAGAAAGGAGCACGGCCTGTGCTGTACTGCTTCATCACCTTGTTCTGTTCGATGAACTTGGTGATCAGGATATAGAAGGAGCCAGCCGACTGGATGACCAGCACGGCAAGAATGGTCCATGCAACGGGGCCGCCCTGTTCCATGGCTTCGATGAAGCCGAACTGGTTCTGGGGAGCTTCTGTCCCTGCTGCGGCAAGAATGTCAATAAGCATGCGGAAAGTCCTCTCTTTAGAGATCTGTCAAAATCAGGAAATTAGTTCAGTCGGTACACGATCGTAAGCGAATCGCGGCCCGTTGTGGGGTTGCCGGCATCGTCCAGCGCGGGATCATAGCGCGCGTAACGTTCCATTGCCGAACATGCACCGTCGTCCAGCACGCTTTCGCCGCTCGAAGCAGTGACCCTGCAGGAAGAAACACGGCCGTTGGTGCCAATCACAACGCTGACGCCAACCGAGCCCTGGATTTCACGGCGGATGGCGCGCTGCGGATAGCCCTCGTTCACGATACGGCTGGCCCAGCGATTGTAGTTGTCGCGCTGTGCCGGGCGTGCCTGCGAGGGCGGCGGCGCGGGCGGTGCGGGCGGCGGAACAATCAGCGCAGGCGGAGCCGGCGGCGGAATGTTCGGCTGCACACGAATCGGCGGCGGTGCCGGTGCAATGCTGATCGGGGGAGGCGGTGCCACTGGAGGCGGCGGAGCCACTTCCTGCTCGGGCGGCGGCGGGGGCTCCTCCGTCGGTTCGGGTTCAGGCTCCTCAATATCCACTGTAGTTACACGCTGAATGACCTCTTTGGCCGCCGAGATGGCGAGGCCACTGATCAGCGCGTAGCCGACAAACACGTGGATGAGGGCAACGATGACAAGCGATACTACTCGACTGCCGTTCATTTCTTGGTCAGCGTAAGCCATCCAGTCCCATCACTCCATTTCCATTCACCGGAACAAGTCCGGCCCATGCAGCATTTCGCAGACTGGGAAGTCTGCCTGCCACAGCGAAGTTTTATCCACCCTAATTTTTAGAGCGGAAAAAGAGGTGCAACCCAAGCTAGTGCCACCCCTCGTCCCAGACCGCTAGTTGTTATTAGGTTTTCACATGTCTGTTCCCGGGGGGTCTTAACGGCACACTCGGGCAGGGGCAATCCGCTTTATGGGTTCAGCGCAGATTCACCCGTTGAACGGAGGTTAAATGGTCGCCAGAAGCAGGAAATATGTTGGTTTTGTGCCTAATTCACAGGAGTTGGTGATGAAAAATCTCGTGCGAATCTCCGCATTCGCGATTCTTTGGCGGGCAGGCGCAGCAGCGTTGGGCTTGTTTTTGGCCGTTCCCGCCGCTGCCCAGCAGGAACTGCCTGTCGCCAATCCGCTGACCTATGTCGACCTGGTCGAACTGGGCATGGTGTCGGACGTGGTGCTGCGGGCAGAGATCGATGACCAGGCCACGGTTTCCGCTGAACGCGCACCGGGACTGCCGCCGCAGAAAGCACGTCTTTATCTGGAATCGGTGACGCAGGCCTTGTTGGCAGGGGCCGGCCCGATCGGTGAGTCGCTCGCCTTCCTGGTGGATGTTGACCGCGATGCGCGGGGGAAGGCGCCCAAGCTGAAGAAGCAAATCTTCCTGCTGTTCGCTCGCCGCGTGGCCAACAGGCCCGGTGAAATCCAGCTTGTTTCCCCCAAGGCGATGCAGCCAGCAGACCCGATGCTCGAACAGCGCGTGCGCCAGGTGATGACCCAGCTGGCCGAGCCAGACCGTCCGCCGCTGATCACCGGCGCGCGCGAGGTGATGTCGGTTGCCGGCAACCTTGTCGGTGAATCCGAAACGCAGATCTTCCTCGAGACGGGCGATGGCGCCCCGGTTTCGCTGTCGATCCTGCGCCGCCCGGGCATGGCACCGCAATGGGGGGCATCATGGACCGATATCGTCGACCAGTCCGCCAGCCCGCCCGCGCCGGATACGCTGCGCTGGTATGCGCTCGCCTGCCACCTGCCGGCCGAGTTGCCCGAGAATGCTTTTCTTCAACGCGCGCGCGAAGCGCGCGCGCGCGCGCGCGAGGATTATGCCATTGTTCGCAACGAGATCGGGGCCTGCCGCCGCAGCAACTGAACGCAGTGAATGCGAACAGCCTCTAGCCAAGCGCTCCAACGCGCTTTAACGCCCCGCGCGAATTGCATTGCCCAAACTTGATCCCGGGGGAATTGATGACCGCACCGCTTCGTATCGCACTGGCCGGCCTTGGCACCGTGGGGGCAGGCGTGATCCGCCTGCTCGACGCGAACGGCGCGCTGATCGCCGCCCGCGCCGGTCGCCCCATCGAGGTAGTGGCCGTCTGCGCGAGGGATCGCGGCAAGGATCGCGGCATCGACCTGTCGCCCTATGCCTGGGAAGACGACATGACCGCGCTCGCCGCGCGTGATGACGTGGATGCGGTGGTGGAGCTGGTCGGCGGGTCTGACGGCCCGGCGCTGGCACTGGCGCGTAATGCGCTGAATGGCGGCAAGCAGTTCGTCACCGCCAACAAGGCGATGATCGCCCATCACGGCATGGAACTGGCGACGCTGGCCGAAGAAAAGGGCGTGTCGCTGAAATACGAAGCTGCCGTGGCTGGCGGCATCCCGGTGATCAAGGGGCTGGCCGAAGGCGCGGCGGCCAACCGGATCGAACGGATCTACGGCATCCTCAACGGCACCTGCAATTACATCCTGAGCCAGATGGAATCGACCGGCGCGGACTTTGGCGATGTGCTGAAGGACGCGCAGGAACTGGGCTATGCCGAGGCTGACCCCACCTTCGATATCGAAGGCGTGGACGCCGCGCACAAGCTGGCGATCCTGTCTGCCATCGCCTTTGGCACTTCGGTGGATTTTGCCGCGATCGACGTGTCCGGCATCACCCGCATCAGCGCGGCAGACATCGCCCAGGCCGATGCGCTGGGCCATGTCATCCGCCTTGTCGGCATTGCCGATGTGCAGGACGAGGGCGGCGAAGCGCGCCTGTTCCAGCGCGTGCAGCCGGTGCTGGTGGCAAAGGACCATCCGCTTGCTGCTGTCGATGGCCCGACCAATGCCGTGGTGGCGGAAGGCAATTTCGTGGGCCGTCTGCTGTTCGAAGGCGCAGGTGCGGGCGATGGCCCCACCGCCAGCGCCGTTGTGGCAGACCTTGTCGATATCGCGCGCGGCAATGTGACGCCGCCGTTCTCGCTGCCGGTCTCGGCGCTTACGAAGACGGCTGCGGCTGATCCGGGCCTCAGGGTGAACCGTGCATACATCCGCTTCTCCGTGGCAGACCGCCCCGGCGTCCTGGCGGAAATCACCGCCGCCATGCGCGATGCGGGTGTCTCTATCGAGAGCATGATCCAGCATGGCCATCCCTCCGACAGCGGTGACGAGCCGGTGCTGGTGGTAATGGTGACGCATGATTGCCCGGAAAGCGCGATCGCTTCGGCCGTAGCCATGCTCGAAGGCTCTCCGGTGCTGACCGAGGCGCCGCTGGTAATGCGGTTGATTGGTTAAGCTGCGGGCTCACGGCCCGTAGACGTCATCCTCGATCCCGCGCTGGGTCTCGATGCCGATATCGGGCCGCTCGCGCTCGCGTTCTGCCGTAGCGACGCTTTCGGCCCCCACGCGGTTCTCGCGCTCGGCGATGGCATCGGCATCAGTCGGTCCGCCCCAACGCGCGGCGGCTGATCCTGCGGGTGTTTCCGGGAAGGCTTCGAAATCCACCTC
>Ga0181559_10006660_pt1 | contig 10857 bp, 14 predicted proteins | sample 011ome_21_FD_133752 | JGI IMG/M metagenome (GOLD analysis project Ga0181559, IMG submission 133752) | Coastal salt marsh microbial communities from the Groves Creek Marsh, Skidaway Island, Georgia - 011508AT metaG (megahit assembly) | ecosystem: Environmental > Aquatic > Marine > Intertidal... | reverse complement strand
TTCCTCCAGCTCTGCCGCAGTCTGTGCGACGGCGCGGGCCCCTGCTTCCAGCAGTTCCTGTGCCTCGTGATAGCCCCATGCCACGCCCACGGCATCTGTGCCCGCCGCACGGGCGGCTTCCATGTCATAGGCGGTATCGCCGATCATCACGGTGGCAGAAGGCTGCGCGAACACATCCTCCATCGCCGTTATCAGCATGGAGGGGTGCGGCTTGGACGGATGCCGGTCCGCCGTCTGCAAGGTGGCAAAGCAATCGAGCAGGCCGTTGGCGGCGAGCGTGGATTTGAGGCCGCGGTCGCTCTTGCCCGTGGCCACGCCTAGGAACCAGCCCTTGCCGTGCAGCGATCGTACTAGCGCTTCTATTCCGGGGTAGAGCGGTTCGCGCAAAGATCCGTCCTGCCGCATTTCGCGAAAGGCGGTCTTGTAAGCCTCGACGATCAGCACTTGCTGGTCTTCAGCCACATCCGGCACCAGCCGCCGCACCGCTTGTGGCAGGCTGAGGCCGACGATGCGGCGCACCTGCCCCGGATCGGGGGCAGGCAGGCTGGCGGCGGCAAAGGCGCGTTCCATGGAGAGGCACACGGCAGCCTGCCCGTCAGACAGCGTGCCGTCGCAATCGAAGATGGCCAGCCTGATCGTCACTTGCGGGCGAGGCGGCCAGTCCTGGGGCCGGCCTTTGGCTTTGCCGCGCGGCGCTTGGCGGCAGTGGCGCTGCCCTTGCCCTTGGTCGGGCCGCTCTTCTTCGGCTTGCCGTCTTCTCGCGACTTGCCCCCACTCCGCGACTGACCGAGCGTACGGGTCTTGCGCTCGCCACGGCGGGCCTTGCGATATTGCTTGGCGTGCTGGCGGGCGACCTTCTTCTTCTCGAGCGGCGTCATCTCCGGCGGGCCGGTATCCGGTTCTGCTGCGCTGGCGTTCTCGTCAAAGCCGAGCTGCTCCATGCTCGCCGCGAAATGTTCGGGCAAGGTCGCGCTCACGTCCAGCTTGCCGCCGCCGGGCTCGTCAATGATCAGGCGGCGGGCGTGGAGGTGCATCTTGCGGCTGATCGTGCCGGTCAGGAATGCTGCCGGGCCGCCATATTTGCCGTCGCCCACGATGGGGTGGCCGATGGCCGCCATGTGCACGCGCAGCTGGTGGGTGCGGCCTGTCAGCGGCTGCAGTTCCACCCATGCGGCGCGGTCACCGGCGCGGTCCACCACACGGTAAAGCGTGCGCGCGGGCTGGCCGTCCTCCATGTCGACATGCATCTTCTCGCCGCCCGATCCCGGCTGCTTGGCGATGGCTGCATCGATGGAGCCTTGCTTCACGTCCGGCACGCCGACAACCAGCGCCCAGTAGATCTTCTTCGCCGCGCGGCTGGAGAAACGCTTGGAATAGCTTGCCGCACTGCCGGGCGTGCGTGCCACCAGCAGCACGCCGCTGGTATCCTTGTCGAGCCGGTGGACCAGGCGCGGGCGCGGCTCGTCCTCATCGGCATAGGCATCGAGCAGGCCATCGACGTGGCGCGTGGTGTTGGTGCCGCCCTGCGTGGCAAGGCCCGGCGGCTTGTTGAGCACCAGCGCAGACTTGGTGCGGGTGATCAGCATGGCTTCCGCCTGCGCTTCTTCCTCTGCCGTCAGTTCGCGGCGCTCGCGCGGCTTCTTGCCGCTTTCCTCGCCGCCGGGAGGGACGCGAATCTGCTGCCCCTGTTCAAGCCGGTCCTCCACCTTCACCCGCTTGCCGTCCACGCGCAGCTGGCCGGTGCGCGCCCAGCGCGACACGGTGCCGAAGCCGACTTGTGGCAAATGCCGCTTGAACCAGCGGTCCACGCGGATGCCGTCATCATCTGCAGCGACAACAAACTGCCGCACGTCATTGGAGGGTTTGCCGGTCACGCGCCGATCCGCGAAACGGTGAGGCCGAAGATCAGCCCGGTCACGCCAAGGCCCAGCGAAAGCAGCGCATAGAGGCCTGCCATGCCCACCTGGCCGCGCTGGATCAGCATGGCCACTTCAAGGCTGAAGGCGCTGAAGGTGGTGAAACCGCCCAGCAGGCCCACGCCCATCAGCAGCCGCCAGCCATCGGTATCGCCGCCCAGCCGCAACAGGAAACCGGCGAGCAGGCCCATGGCCAGGCTGCCGATGGTGTTTACCGCCAGCGTGGCCCACGGAAAGATCATCATCGGCTGCGGGCCGAGCCATGCGGTCATCAACCGGCCCATCTGGTAGCGCACGGCAGATCCTGCCGCGCCGCCGACGGCGACATAGATCGTGGCGAGAAAAGGAGAGATATTAACCATGGGAGGGTCCATGAGGCCCTGTTAGCTGCAACGGCAATGTGGCAATGCGGACATGGCCGTGCGCTTGGGTGCTTGCCTTTTGTGCCCGTTTCGCTTAGTGGCCGCGCCAGATTGCCGGTCCGGAACGGATTCGGCGCTTGATTCATTGTTTTCATATGGTGCATCCCCGCGCCGATCGCTCGCGGGCTCTCACCGTTGTTGAGATTAGAAAAGGTGGCTTAGGTTTATGCAGATCGTCGTCCGCGATAACAATGTCGAACAGGCTCTCCGCGCGCTCAAGAAGAAGTTGCAGCGTGAGGGGGTGTATCGCGAGATGAAGCTGCGTCGCCACTACGAAAAGCCCAGCGAAAAGCGCGCCCGTGAAAAGGCTGCTGCCGTGCGTCGCGCCCGCAAGCTGGAGCGCAAGCGCATGGAACGCGACGGCATCCGTTAATTCCGGTTGCCAGATGGCGAAGGCGTGCAGCCACGGGTTGCACCTTTCGCCAAGCTAAGCCAAACGGGGCGCGGAGAGGAAACACTCCGCGCCTTTTTCTTTGCCCGATAGGAATACCATCTTCATGGCCGAAGTTACCCGCGTACCGTTGCAGCCCATCGCCAAGGGCTCCCTGTGGAAGTTCTGGCTGGGCATGGCGCTTGGCGCCCTGCTGGGCTTTGGCCTGGCGTGGTTCACCACCCGACCCGCCACCGTTTCGGTGGACGAGATCGTGGCCGGTGAAGGCCCGAACCCAACCGAGAATGATGCCGTGTTCGTCGAATATGTCGGCAAGCTGGATGACGGTACCGAGTTCGACCGGTCGCCGCCGCGCCCAGCCGATATCCCGCCGCAGATCGCGCATCTGATTCCTGAAGGCAGCTTCATGGAACTGGGTGGCGTGGTCCCCGGTTTCCGCGAAGCAATCATGCAGATGCAGAAGGGTGGCACCTATGAAGTGTTCATCCCGGCGAAGGATGCCTATGGCGCAACACCGCCTCCCGGATCGCCGATCCCGCCGAATGCCGATCTCGCTTTCGAAGTGACGCTGCACGAGTTCATGAATCAGGAACAGCTGATGCAGCGCGGCATGGAGATCAACACCATCATGGAACAGGTGATGGCCGAGCAGGGAGAAACGCCCGAGGCTGCACCCGCCGAATAAGCCCCGCCGAAAAGGCATAGTCGCGGGGCGGGGTGAAAATTGCCCCGCCACAGCGCATCTCCCGGCTTGAAGCGCCGCCCCGGTGCGGCTAACGCTCCGGCCATGTCCGTTACCCGTGAACAAGTGGCGAAAATCGCCTCGCTCGCGCGCATCAATGTGGATGAGGCTGACCTCGACCACATGGTGCCTGAGTTCAACAATATCCTCGCCTGGGTCGAGCAGCTGGGAGAGGTCGACACCTCATCGATCGAGCCCATGACGGCGGTGATCCCGCAAAAGTTGCGGCTGCGCGATGACGTGGTCGATGCCGACCCGCTGACGGGCGGCGGCAAGCGCGACGATGTGCTGGCCAATGCCCCCGTTGCCGAACACGGCTTCTTTGGCGTGCCGAAGGTGATCGAATAGTGACTGAATTTACCGAACTCGGGATCAAGGCGATCCGCAACGGCGTGGCCAATGGCGACTTTTCTGCCGTTGAAGTGGCCGAAGCCTTCAACGCTGCCGTGGCGGACGCCGCTGAGCTGAACGCCTTCATCGTCACCACGCCTGACCATGCACTGGACGCTGCGAAAAAGGTCGATGCAGACCGGGCTGTCGGCAAGGACCTTGGCACAATGGCCGGTGTGCCCATCGGCATGAAGGACCTGTTCGCCACCCGCGGCGTGCAGACCACGGCTGCCAGCCACATGCTCGAAGGCTTCAAGCCCGAGTATGAGAGCACCGTCAGCCAGAAGCTGTGGGATGCGGGCGCAGGTATGTTGGGCAAGCTGAACCTTGACCAGTTCGCCATGGGTTCCTCCAACGAGACATCCTATTTCGGCAATGTGATCAGCCCCTGGCGCAAGGAAGGCAGCAATGCCGCGCTGGCGCCGGGTGGCTCGTCCGGCGGTTCCTCCGCTGCCATTGCCGCGCGGCTTTGCCCTGCTGCCACCGGTACGGACACCGGCGGATCGATCCGCCAGCCTGCGGCTTTCACCGGCATTTCCGGCATCAAGCCGACCTATGGCCGCTGCAGCCGCTGGGGCATCGTCGCCTTCGCCAGCTCACTCGACCAGGCAGGCCCGATGGCCCGCAGCGTGGAAGATTGCGCGATCATGCTGGAAGCCATGGCGGGTTTCGATCCCAAGGATTCGACCAGCCTGCAGATGGATGTGCCCGCGTGGACTGCTGGCCTCGACGCAAACCTCAAGGGCAAGAAAGTCGGTATCCCGAAGGAATACCGCATGGACGGGACGGATGAGGAAATCCTGAAGAGCTGGGATGATGGCATCGCCTGGCTGAAGGATGCCGGCGCAGAGGTGGTCGAAGTATCCCTTCCGCATACCAAATATGCGCTGCCCGCCTATTACATCGTCGCCCCGGCAGAAGCCTCCTCCAACCTGGCCCGCTATGACGGCGTGCGCTATGGCCTGCGCGATCTGCCCGATGGGGCCGGTTTGCAGGACATGTATGCCGCCACCCGCGCCGCCGGTTTCGGTGACGAGGTGAAACGCCGCATCCTGATCGGCACCTATGTGCTCAGCGCCGGTTTCTACGACGCTTACTACACGCAGGCGATGAAGGTCCGCACGCTGATCCAGAAGGACTTCGAAGCCGCTTTCGAAAAGTGCGACGTGATCCTCGCGCCGACCACACCCACTGCGGCCTTCGCGCTGGGTGACAAGGTGGACGATCCGCTGTCGATGTATCTCAATGACGTGTTCTCGGTGCCTGCATCGCTCGCTGGCTTGCCTGCGATGAGCGTGCCCGCCGGCCTCAACAAGGATGGCTTGCCATTGGGCCTGCAGCTGATCGGCCCGGCGTTTGACGAACAGGCCGTGCTGAATGCGGGCCTCGCCATCGAACAGCGTGCTGGCTTCGCTGCGAAGCCGGAGAAGTGGTGGTGACTTCCGAGTTGTTCACCCTGATCGCCGCTGTGGCGGTGTTCGTGGTGGCGTTCGGGCTTCCTGCCCTTATTTCGCGGCGCATCAAACACGGTGAGGCGCGTTTCGATAAAGACGGAAAGCTGATCGAAGATGAGTAATTACAGAGTTCAGGGCGCAACGGGCGAATGGGAGGTCGTGATCGGCCTTGAGGTCCATGCGCAGGTCACTTCCAAGGCCAAGCTGTTTTCCGGTGCCTCCACCGAATTCGGCGCGGAGCCGAACGCGCAGGTCAGCCTTGTCGATGCGGCTATGCCCGGCATGCTGCCCGTGCCCAATGTCGAGTGCATCCGCCAAGCGGTGCGCACTGGCATGGCGATCGAGGCGCAGATCAACAAGTGGTCGCGTTTTGACCGCAAGAACTACTTCTATGCCGATCTGCCGCAGGGTTACCAGATTTCGCAGCTCTACCACCCGCTGGTGGGCGAGGGCGCGCTGACCATCGAGGCGGACGAGAAGGCCGGCATCCCTGAAGACAAGGTGATCCGCATCGAGCGTATCCATGTGGAGCAGGACGCGGGCAAGCTGATGCATGACCAGCATCCCACCATGTCCTATGTTGACCTCAACCGCACCGGCGTGGCGCTGATGGAAATCGTCAGCCGCCCCGACATGACCTCGCCTGCAGAGGCCGGAGCCTATATCCGCAAGCTGCGCTCTATCCTGCGCTATGTCGGATCGTGCGACGGCAACATGGAAGAAGGCTCCATGCGCGCGGACGTAAACGTCTCCGTGCGCAAGGTGGGCGATACCGAGCTTGGTACCCGCACCGAAACGAAGAACGTCAATTCCGTGCGTTTCGTGATGCAGGCCATCGAGCATGAGGTGCAGCGCCAGATCGACGTGCTGGAGGATGGCGGCCAGATCGTGCAGGAAACCCGCCTTTTCGATCCCAACACCGGCACCACGCGGTCCATGCGCAGCAAGGAAGACGCGCATGATTACCGCTACTTCCCCGATCCGGACCTGCTGCCGCTGGAACTCGACGATGCCTTCCTCGAGGCTTGCCGGGCAAGCCTGCCCGAACTGCCCGATGCCAAGCGCGCGCGCTATACCGGCGAGCTCGGGCTGAGCGAATACAACGCCCGCGAACTGACGGCGGAAGTGGAGACTTTCGCGCGCTTCGAAACGCTGCTGGCTGCCACCGCCAAGGGAATCGGCAAGCCGGAAAAGGACGTCGCCACGCAGGTCGCCAACTGGTCGCTCTCCGTCGCGCCGGGCGTGATCAAGGCGCTGGGTGACGAGGGCGACATCGCCCACGTCACGGCAGAACGCCAGGCCGCGATCCTCGACATGCAGGCCAAGGGCGAGATTTCCGGCGGTCAGGCCAAGGAAATCTTCGAAATCGTGCTCAAGACCGGCCGCGAACCGGGCGAAATCGCCGAAGCTGAAGGCCTCAAGCAGGTCAGCGACACCGGTGCAATCGAGGAAGCGATTGACGCGATCATGGCGGCGAATGCCGACAAGGTGGAAGAATACCGCGGCGGCAAGGACAAGCTATTCGGCTTCTTCGTCGGCCAGACGATGAAGGCCATGCAGGGCAAGGCCAACCCGGCGGTGGTGAACCAGATCCTGAAGGACAAGCTGGGGTAAGCGGCAGCAGTTGAATGAGGCTGGCGGATCGCGAAATCCGTCAGCCTCTTCTTCAAATCCAGTGGCCTATTCCGCCGCCACCTGCGTGGCGACGAAGGCTTCGAGGCGCTGGTCGCCGTCCTTGGCCCCAGAACACCGGACCGGTCTCGTCGCGGAACAGCACGGGGCCGTGATAGCCGCCTGAGGTCACGCTTTCACGCTTCCGGTCACTGGCCTCAGCCCAGCCTGCCTCGTCCAGCGCGAGGACGTGGCCAAGCACTTCACCAGCGCGTTCAAAGGCGCTGGTGAGCGATGCGCGAGCGAGGGCGGCATCATTCGCTGCCCAGCGCGCGACGTTCTCTTCCTCGACAAAGCTGGGCCGGTTGAGCCGAACAAGGCTGATCACCTGCTGGCGATAGCTCGGCTCGGTCTCGCCCCGGCGCATGATCTCGATGTCGGCAATGACCTGTACCTGCGTGAAATCAGGTGAAGTCTGGTAGCGCCACAGCACCTGTGCCCATTCCTCAGCATCGGGATTGGCCTCGGCAAAGGCCTGCTGCATCGCCGCCACGTCGCCTTGCCAGTTCAGCATGCTGGCGGTGAGGTTGGGGGCAGGGCCGAACAGGCCGTCACCGTATCCGTTGGAGACGATCACCGGCTGCTGCTCGCCTCCCTCCGCATCAGCGCCAGGTACCGCAGACAATACTGGCGGCGGACTTGCTCCCAGCCAGCTCTGGTCGTTCAGCGCAGCTTGCGTGGCTTTGCCAGCCAGTTCATGCGCCGCGAAGCCACCAAGGGCGTTGACGAGCGGGGCAATCCATTCATCGCCGCGCTCGGCAGCGCTTTGTGCCAACCGTCCGGGTATATTGTTCCGCTCGGAAACGATGATTGCACCCAAGGCACCGCCGCCGCGGCCGGGGAAGGCAATGCGGCCAAGTTCGATGCTGCTGGCAATGCGCATCTGCGGCAAGAGCGCGGCAACCGGCCGGGGTGTTTCCGCCTGTCGTTCGTCGATCGGCACATAGGGCATTGGATCGGCGAGTGCAGGCGCTGTCGGAAAAGCCAGCAGCGTGGCGGCAAGCAAAAGGCGCCAGCCGCCACGCTTCATGCGTTTAACGGAAGCGCTGCGCATATTCTTCGAAATTGGCGAGGAATGCCTGTCGCAAGTCCGCATCAGCGGCTTCACGCTCTTCCACGGTCTCTGGCGGGAAGTGGCTGAGGCCGTTGCCGCCGCGACCCTTTACCAGCTCGGCCTCTTCTTCACCGTTGCGGAAATCCTTGAAGATAAAACGGTTGTTGAGCGAGCGTCCGTAGATCGCCTTCTTCTGGTAAAGGTTCTGCGTAACGATCAATTCGGCGTAACAACCCGCAGTGGATTCTGTAAGGCGCGTTTTCACCTTGGTGGTGATGTCACGGTCAGTAATCGGCGTTTCCTAGATAACTTCTGTGCCTTCGGGCAGGTTCAGAGAGGCAGCGACGTCGATCGACCGGAAAGCTTCTACCTGGAAACGCGGACCCAGTGCATCGCGCAGATACTCCGCATCCGAAACGTTGTTGTCTTCATTCGCCGCAGCATCCGCAACCGCGCCGATCACCCCCAGACCGGAGAGCCAGCCAGTGGTTTGTGCCTGGCCTTCGACAGTGGGGAAAACACGCAGTTCGCATGCGTCAACGCCGGTGCTGTCAGCCGCGTCCTGTGCAGTGGCAACAGCGGAGATGCAGGCCGTCATGGCCAGCCCGGCCAAAAGGCCGATGGACTTCAATTTCATGGATTTGGACCCCTTCAAACATCTGGCAAAGCTGCCCGTTGCAACCCTCCCAAGCCAGATAATCAGTTGATTAGTGTGACGAATTATTCGCCGTGGAAAGATGAAAAATCCTGCTGGCCACAGGTGCTGCGCAGTTTGGCGCAAGACCTTGTGGCGCATACCTACAGCCCCGCGATCATTTAGCTTTCCTCAATGCAATTTGCCGAGGCTGTGCTTTACGTTAGTCTTTTCCATTGGCGAAGACGCTGGAGGGTCCGAAGTGAAGCCGATTGATGCAATTGGAACAGTATGAGAGCAGGACCTCCCTCATGACATCAATAGTCCTCGTCCAGCCGGAAATCCCGCACAACACCGGTGCCGTGGGGCGCAGCTGCGTGGCGCTGGATATGGAGCTGGTGCTGATCCGGCCCTATGGCTTCACCCTGTCAGACAAGCAGCTGAAGCGGGCTGGGCTGGATTACTGGCAGCACGTCAGGCTGGCGGAATATGCCAGCTGGGAGGAGTTTCTTGTCGCGCGTGTCCCACGCGCAGACCAGCTTTTCCTGTTCGAGGAATTCGGCGAGAAGAGCTTTTACGCGCCGGAATATCCGGGCGATGCCTATCTCGTGTTCGGCTCGGAAACCAAGGGATTGCCCGCTGCGATCATCGAAGCGCATCGCGAGCGGCTGTTTCACCTGCCGATGCGCAGCGCGCATATCCGCTCGCTCAACCTGTCGAACACGGTGACGGCGGTAGCCTATCAGGCCTTGCGGGACAGGTTGGCCTGACAGGCAGGCCGGGATTGCCAGCCTGGCAGGCCTATTCCATGTCTTCCGGTTCGGGGACCTGCATGTTGGCGGCATCTTCCGGGCTTCCGGGCGCTGCGCCTGCAGGCAGGCCGTCTGCGCCGGCCTCGCCACCGTCGATGGCATCGGTCAAGGCGCCTGCGCCGACGGACGAGCTCATGTCGCCTTCACCTTCGAAGGTGGGATCGACCTCGTCGGTATCCACTTGCGGCTCTGCGCCGCATGCCGTGAGGGCCAGTGTGGCGGTTGCCAGGCTTGCTGCGAGCAGTTTCTTCATCGGTTCGCCTTCTTTTTCCAAACGGGGCTTGTGGTGAGACGACGCGCGCCACCCATGCTCTGTTCCGAAAAAGTGGGCCGCGGGCGGGCTAGAGCACTACGTCGCGCCATTCGCCCGGAGGCAGCCCGTCCAGTGACCAGTCGCCAATGCTCCAGCGCACCAGCCGCAGCGTGGGATAGCCGACCGCCGCTGTCGTGCGGCGCACCTGCCGGTTGCGGCCTTCGCTGATGGTCAAGCGCAGCCAGCTGTCGGGCACACTCTTGCGAAAGCGGACTGGCGGATCGCGTTCCCACAGTTCCGGCGGGTCGATGGCCTCGGCCTGGGCCGGGCGGGTCATTCCGTCCTTCAGCATCACGCCCTTGCGCAAGGCACCCAAAGCAGCCTCGTCCGGCACGCCTTCCACCTGCACCAGATAGGTCTTGGGAAGCTTGAACTTCGGATCGGCGATGCGCGCCTGCAGCCTTCCGTCATCGGTCAGCAGCAGCAGGCCCTCGCTGTCGCGGTCCAGCCGCCCGGCGGGATAGACATCCGGCACGTCGATATAGGCGGACAGCGTGGGTCGCTCTGTCGGAGAGCGTGCGTCGGTAAACTGCGACAGCACGCCCATGGGCTTGTTGAAGGCGAGAAGGCGAGGCATGTGCGCGCCCTTAGCGCATCTGCGGTGCAGATGGCAGACCCCCCGCCCCACCTCCCCGCCCGGCCACCATATCCTGATGGCATCATTGGTGGCCGGGCGGGGAGGTGGGGCGGGAGGCGCATGCGTTCACGTCAGTGAACGACCCGGCATCAGAGATCTCCGGCTTCCCAATATTCGACATCCATGCCCAGCGTGGCGATCTGCTCGTCGATCACGTCGCGATCACCGACGACGATGATCGCCATGTCTTCCGGACGCAGATATTGCGCGGCGGCGGCATTTATCGCGGCGGCATCGATAGCGCCATAGATCGCGGGCAAGCGCTCCTGATAATCGTCGGGTCGCTCGAACAGCTCGTTGCCCAGCAGCGCGGCGAGCAGCTGGCCATTGGTTTCGAAGCGGTTGGGCAGACCGCGGATATTGCCTTCGGTCACGCGCTGCAATTCCACATCGGTGACGGGGCGTTCGGCGGGGAAGGCTG
>Ga0181559_10006656_pt1 | contig 10862 bp, 12 predicted proteins | sample 011ome_21_FD_133752 | JGI IMG/M metagenome (GOLD analysis project Ga0181559, IMG submission 133752) | Coastal salt marsh microbial communities from the Groves Creek Marsh, Skidaway Island, Georgia - 011508AT metaG (megahit assembly) | ecosystem: Environmental > Aquatic > Marine > Intertidal... | reverse complement strand
CGACCCGTTCAATCTACAAGAACCCATCGCAATTTTACGAGAACCCAACGCCACACCGGATCAGCGACAGCCAGAAACCCGCTCACCCACCCATTCAATGCAGAGCCCGAGCCTGGATGATCTAAATGCAGAGCTGAAATCTCTGCGATCCCTCATGCAGGAGCAAATATCGCAAACCGCTTTCGATAAACTGCAGCACCAGCGCCCCGCTATCGCGCCCATCATCAGGCGTCTGGAGCAGGCCAGGATAGAACCGAAAATCATCGAATCGTTGGTCGAGATCATTCCTGCAAAAGCAGACGAGCGATACGCCTGGCGGACGGTGTTAGCCCTGTTAAGCAAACGTTTGTCTACCACCGAACAAAACATCTGTGACAACGGGGGCAACTTTGCATTGGTTGGACCCACCGGTGTCGGCAAGACCACTACGGTCGCCAAGCTGGCAGCAGCCTACACGTTGAATCATGGCAACGAGCAGGTCGCACTCATCTCTACAGACAGTGCGGGAATCGGTGCGCAAGAACAATTACTACGCATCGGTAAGATTTTGGGAATTCCTGTACGCATTGCAACCGATCAGGGCGCACTTCAGCAGGCGCTACAGGCATTTTCAAACAAATCTTTGGTCCTGATCGACACCGCAGGCTATGGCCAGCGCGACCCTAAAGTCGTGCAACAATTGGCCATGCTTAATCAGTCTCGAGTGCCTGTTAAAACCCTACTGACCCTGTCGGCCAATACCCAAACCGAGTGCATCAACGAGAGTATCGAACGATTCAGCTGTGTCGATTTATACGGTGCCGTCATCACCAAAGTTGATGAAGCTGTCAGCTTCGGTGGGTTATTGTCTGCCATGATCAGCACACAGTTGAAAATATGCTACCTCACCGACGGGCAGGAAATTCTCGAAAATCTACACTTTGGGTCAGGCATGGCCGCCGGTCTGATCAGCCGTGCAATCAAATCCAAAGGATCCAGCCAGGCAGCCTTTAAACCCAATACAACTTACCAACACGACACACGAGGTCCTGAACCGGACCCCGTGCTTGAGGAGCAAAGAGTGCCTAAGATGTTCAGCCAGGCGGCCATGAATGGGTAAAGTGTTATCCATGAATCCGCGCATGCTTCACAGCAATGACAAAACCTCGCCGAATCCCGTTAAGGTCATTGCCACCACCGCAGGCAAAGGTGGCGTTGGCAAAACCGCCGTGTCCATCAATTTGGCAATGGCGATGGCCCGCTTGGGCAATCGAACGCTGTTGTTAGATGCAGACCTGGGCTTAGCGAATATCGACACGTTGTTAGGACTACAGGCCAAGTACAACTTATCTCACGTTATGAGTGGCGATTGCGCGTTGCAAGACATCATTGTGCCAGTCTGCCCACGCCTTGATCTGGTGCCAGCCGCCTCAGGCGTCTTGCATATGGCGCAAACCGGCGTACACGAGCAAACGGCTATCATCCGGGCCTTTAGCGAACTCACTCAAGACCTTGACGTTTTGGTGATTGATAATGCGCCAGGGTTATCGTCGAGCATGATGCAATTTGTGCAGGCTGCTCATGAAGTCATTGTGGTCGTTTGCGATGAACCCGCCTCCATTACCGATGCATACGCCGTTATCAAGGTGCTGAGCAAACAATACAATGTGAGAAGGTTTCATATCGCGGTCAACATGGTGCGCGAACCAACCCAAGCCAGCGACGTTTATGCCAAAATCGCCCGCGTCGCTGAGCGTTTTCTAGACGTCACCTTGATACCCATGGGTGGTATCCCTTACGACGAATATATGTTGCGGGCAATTCAGGGACAGGTTGCAGTGACCGCCCGATACCCAAGTGCCAGGTCATCCCTCGCATTTAAGAAAATGGCGCGCACAGCCAGCACCTGGCCAATTCCAAACGGTCCTCGAGGACAAATTGAATTTTTCATGGAACGAATGCTCGCTGATGGCGCGATGGAAGGCGTGCCTGTATGAGCGCAGCGAACGAATATCTTGAACACTCCGGTCAGGATCAGCGGGAACTGGTACTCAAGCACGCCGAACTGGTAAAACGCATCGCTTATCATCTGGTGGGCAGAATGCCAGCCAGCGTAGATGTCGATGATCTGATTCAAGCCGGGACGATTGGATTACTGTTAGCCGGCCGCAACTTCAGACCTGATCAAGGCGCTAACTTCGAAACTTACGCAGGCATTCGTATTCGCGGCGCGATGATTGATGAAGTGCGTCGCTCAGATTGGACCCCGCGTTCGGTCTATCGAAAAATCCGCGAGGCCTCGCAAGCGGTCAAACGGATTGAAAACCAAACCGGCACCAAAGCGCGAGATCAGGACATCGCAGATGAGATGAATATCTCTCTTGACGAATACCATCAGCTACAACGCGATGCGACCGCCTGCAGATTATTTAGCCTGGACGAACCCGAGGGTGACGACGACATGATGAGCCACGACCCTGCGACAGATGAACCCGAGCCTTCGGATAGGCTGGAACAAGAAGACTCGCGGGCGTTATTAGTCGCCGCAATCGAGGAACTCCCGGAGCGGGAGCGTTTGGTCATGTCACTGTATTACGATGAAGAATTGAACCTACGAGAAATTGGCGAAGTTCTGGGCGTTTCTGAATCTCGTGTCTGTCAAATTCATGGGCAAGCACTGATACGCGTGCGTGCTCAATTGGACGAGTAGTAAACCCTGTATAAACCGGAGTTACCCATGTCAGAAATTGATCACCTAGGACCACGACCTAAAACGCTGCCAACACACAAGACCGACGAGAGAAAGTATCGGCAAGCAAATACCAAGGCCGACAAAAAACTACGCAAGAAAAATTCGAAGCCGCGACCCGACTCGGATCATCAGGTGGATGAATACGTATGAACTCACTCCTCATGGAACACACCGTCTCCCTCACTGTCGTCGCACTGATCACGCTGGCAGTGCTGGTGATCGTTCTCACGTGCATTTGCGCAATTCTGTTTCGATCACTTAAGGTCTCTAGCAATCAACTCAACGTCCTGCTGCAATTGAGCGACTTCAATGCCCAGTCAAACGCAAGGACGGAGCGATTGCTGAATGAGTTTGAAGAAAAACTCACGGTCTTGAATGCGCACAGCCAGAGCATGCACACCGCCTCCTTCCAGCAACCATCGGTAGAAGAAGCAGCACGTATGGCCAGTCGAGGAGCGCCTGCACGTGCTCTGGTTGATGCCTGCGGTTTATCTGACGGGGAAGCAGAACTGATGGTACGGTTACGACGCGAAACCTTGCAGGCCTGACTCGCTAAAAACTGAGCTGAGGCCACCTACACTAGGACGAGGCGAATTCAATCACCTCAATTACGCTGTCTCCTGAAGGCGCGCCACGCCCCTGACCTGGCATTTCCACGGGTGCCGTGAGCGGTGCACCCTCCTGTTGTTCACCGCGCAAGATAGAAATATCGACGCGGCGGTTTTTAGCACGGCTGTCAGCTTCATCGTTTGCAGCAATCGGTTTAGTGTCAGCATACCCTGCGACGAGAAAGCGGGACGGATCAACTTCTTGGTAGTCCAGCATTTCATGCAGCACAGTGACTGCCCGTGCGGCAGATAACTCCCAGTTGGATCGGAAACGTTGGGTCGCAATCGGTAAGCTGTCCGTGTGCCCACCAATGCGAACGACGCCTTCTGTGGTGACAATCAGATCGTGAATTTTTTCCAATACCGGCAAGAATTCGGGTTTCATATCCGCAGACCCAAGGTCAAACGAACCTTTCTCGAGGATATGTATGACCGTGCGGGTTCCTTGCGCACGCACCTCTACTTTGCCTTGCTCGATCTCCTCGGCCAGAGCTTCAGAAATTCTCTGAGCATCTTGTCGGGCAAGCTCCTCGAGCGTTTGCTCCTTGCCCTCTACCTTTTCACCATCTTCACGATCAGACAACCGCAACGAACTACGATTAGAGTCAGTCGTTATCTGACGCACTTGTTTAATGGTTGTAGGCTCCGGCTTACCCGGCTGGAACTCCCGTGCCACGATACTGGTGCCTTTCGGAATTTGGTTTGCTTCAACTTCTGCTTGTACACCAAAAGCTTGACGCATCTGTCCTGCGAGCCGTTTGAACTTAGCGACATCAATTTCCGCGTAAGACAACAACAACACAAAAAAACATAACAACAAAGTCGACAGGTCAGCAAACGTCACCATCCATTTCGGTGCGCCCGCCGGCGGCTTGGCTACTTCTTCTTCCATGCTCGACCCGGCCGTTACGCGGCCGCCTGCTCGTCGCGATTTTCACGCTTGGACGGAGGCAAGTAGTTGCTCAACAAACTCTCGAGGACCCGAGGGTTTTGGCTGTCCTGAATACCCACAATCGCATCAGTGATCAGCAATTTGGAGCTTTTTTCTTCTTTGCTACGTAATTCAAGCTTATTCGCAATAGGTTGCGCCACCATATTTGAAAGTATCGCACCGTACAGGGTTGTAATCAGAGCGACCGCCATCGCGGGCGCGATCTTTGCGGGATCATCCATGGTCGCCAACATCGCCACAAGGCCGATGAGCGTACCAATCATGCCCATCGCAGGGGCGACGTCCCCAATGGCCATCCAGATATTTCGACCTTCCATATGGCGCTGAACGGTCAACGTGATGTCTTTGTGCAGAATATCTCGGACCACTACAGGATCATGCCCATCAATCACCAGATTGAGACCTTTCTGCATGAATTCATTGGGGATTTCAGCCTGCTCGAGCGCTAGAATGCCGCCTTTGCGCGCTATACCAGCAAGTTCCACTGACTTTTGGATCAGCTCTTCGGGGGATTCGCGTCGCAGCGCAAACGCCTGCGCAGCAATCTTCGTGGCACTCAGAAACTGCCTTAGGCTGAATTGCGCCAGCGTTACCATCAAGGTACCGATTACCACGATCACAATCGCACTCGGGTTGATAAACATCACGGGGCTACCGCTCAGTGCCACCGTTACACCGACTACTACCATGGCCCCGATCAAGCCAAGGAGAGTTGCTATATCCACAACCGAACTCCTTTCTCAGTTGAAGAAGAACTACATCGGGATGCTCTATCCCGATCGCTTCCGACAGTTACGTCGATTCATCAACTATCGGGGATCGATCGGGGAGATTCAAACTGGAACGTTAAAAGTGTGACGCAGATCTCAAGCGAATGTGAAGTAGCTACCAGTGGCTAGCGCGGTTGTAAAATATGGCTTGCTGTTTCGTCCTGAAGACGCTGCTCACGGCGCTCCAGTTCCTGTGTCTCTTCTTTTTGAAAACGTTGCACCGCTTTGCCCAGAGCAGTCCCTCTGAGATGCTTGGCCAACCATTGTGCACGCACAGCCTCGTAGCGGGTGCGTGCATCAAGAACCACTGTTTGCTGCGCTGCAACCGCTTGTCGTAGCCGCTGCAGGAACGCATGTTTCTCAACCAACTGTAATGCGCTAACGCGCGCTTGTCCCTGACCCACAGGTGCGATCTCACAACCGTCAAGATAGGTTTCCAGATCACTCAGCTGAGCCTCGCTGTCGCGCAGCTGCGCGGCGTGATGACCCATTTGCGTAGCGAGAATTTTGACTTCATTGTCCGTCAGGCTTTCCAGCATCTGCATGCGTGCCGAGCGGGATTTAGCCCTAGCCATTGAGCGGCTGCTCAGAGCTGACCGGTGCGCCAGAGGTTAGCAACTGCTGAAGATCTGCCAAGGCTGAATTGAAGTCCGCCGACTCGCCCAGGTCCTGGCACATGAACTCCATCATCTTCGGCCACAGACTTATCGCCATATCTATATTGGCATCAGTACCGGCTGTATATGCTCCAACGCTGATCAGATCCCTATTCTCTTCATACAGAGCATTTAAACGGCGATACAGCTGAGCCATTTGTTGGTGCTCTGGCGACACAACCTGCTGCATGACCCGACTGATCGAGGCTTGCACATCAACCGCCGGAAATATCCCAGCCCCCGCCATTTGCCGCGACAGCATAATATGGCCATCTAAAATAGAACGCGCAGCGTCCGCGATCGGATCATTATCATCGTCGCCCTCTGTCAACACCGTGTACACTGCCGTTATCGATCCTTGGCCCGTGCAGCTGTTACCTGCGCGCTCGACCAGCTCTGGTAAACTGGCAAACACCGACGGTGGATAGCCTTTCGTCACCGGCGCTTCGCCTATGGCCAAAGCAACTTCCCGACGCGCCTGAGCGTATCGCGTTAGAGAATCCATCAAGAGCAGTACCTTCAGGCCACAATCGCGGTAATACTCGGCGATGCGCGTCGCCAGCAGCGCACCATGAATCCGCATGAGCGGAGGATGATCAGAAGGTGTTGCAACTACTACGGCTCGCGCCATGCCTGCTGCACCCAATGACTGGTCGATAAATTCCTGAACTTCTCGACCTCGCTCGCCAATCAATCCCACAACGACGACATCAGCTTCAGTATTGCGTGTCATCATGCCTAGCAACACGCTTTTTCCCACCCCGCTGCCGGCAAACAGGCCTACACGCTGCCCGCGGCCTAAACTCATGAACGCATTGATGGAACGTACGCCGACATCCAGCGGCTCAGTGATGGGCTGACGCAGGAGTGGATTGATCGGCTCAGCATGTAGCTGCACTTGAGCATCACAACGCACCGCGCCTTTACCATCGATCGGTTGACCCGCACCGTCTAAAACACGGCCTAATAAATGCTCACCCACACCTATTGTCGTCGCGCGCAGCGTGGGGGTGACGCGCGCATTGCTCGTCATCCCTCGAATATCACCGGTGGGCATAAGGAAAATTCGATCATCTTCAAAACCGACCACTTCGGCAGCGATCCGTTTACCGTCAGCTCGGGTCACTTCACAATAGGAACCGATCGCTGCATCACAGCCAGCCGCCTCCAGCGTAAGCCCAACAACTCTTCTAAGCGAACCTTCAACGATGAACTGAGCAGCCTTCTCTACATCAGCTTCGTAGTGTTTCAGCCGCCGCGCCCATTGTTGGTGGCGGGGCACGCTCAATAACGCTTCAGACATCGGTGGGCAAGTGCTCGCTCAACAGCGTATCGAAAATCATCTGCAGACGCTGTTCAACGCTCGCATCGATTCTGGAGGCTGCACTGATCACCCGCAACCCACCGCGTGTTAACGACGCGTCATCAACCAGCGTCCACGGCAGAGGCTGTTCTGTCTCCACGTACATTTGCGTCAGCAGAGCCGAGTCTTCAGGGTTTAGATGGACCTCAACTGAGCGCGAGGCTGCGGGCAACGCGGCAATCGCCTGCTGAATCACTCCTATGATTAATTGCGGTTCCACGGACACTTCACGACAGACCAGTTGACCTGCTATGCGCACCGCCAGATCCATGAGCGCCACCTCAACCTCTTCATCAAGCTCTTCAAATGGCTGGGCCAAGCCGTTCATCAAGGCATTAAATCGGCTCAGTTGTTGTTCCAATTCAGCCCGAGCTGCCTGACGACCTTCGGCGAATCCGTTGGCGTAGGCTTCATCGTAGGCTGCCCGCTGCAGGGCCTCCAACTTGTCTGCAGTCATGAGTCCCTTGCCACCAGACGGGCTAAACTCCGGAGCGATCCAGGGCGATGCCAGACCTGATTCAGACATATTCTTCCCCACTGCTACCCAGCTGCAAAGTACCTTCTTCAGCCATCTTAAGGGCGACGTCTAGGATTTCTTTTTGCGCCTGTTCTACGTCGCTGAGTCTGACTGGTCCCCGCGCTTCCATGTCTTCCTTTAAAATCTCTGACGCGCGTTTAGACATGTTCTTGTAAATATGCTCTTGCACATTCTCATCCGCTCCTTTGAGCGCGACGCCCAACACATCACTACTGACTTCTCGCAACAGGCCTTGCATCCCTCGATCGTCAATCTCAAGAAGGGATTCAAAGATAAACATCAACTCCTGGATTTCGAGGCCTAACTCGTCGTTGATTTCACGGACTTTGACGAGCACTTCCTGTTCCATCCCACCGCCAAGCTTGTTCAAAATATCTGCCGCGGTGCGCTTACCGCCCAGCTCTGCCGGTTGATCAACACTGTTTTGCGAAATTCTCTGCTCCATGATTTCGTCGAGTTCGGTCAGCGCGGAGCGGCGAACGCCCTCCAAACTCGCCACCCGAATTAAAATGTCTCCATGCATTTCTTCAGGAAGCAACTTGAGTACCGCCGCAGCGCGATCGTTGCGCAGATGCGCCATCACAACCGCAATGACCTGCGGCTGTTCGTCGCGCACCAACTCTGCGACCGCCTCCGGCTCCATATATTTGAGAGATTCCAGGCCTTTAGCGTTGCGGCCTTGCAGAATACGCTCCAAACTATCTTCTGCCGCTTTAGGGCCAAGGGCTTTACCCAGAATATTGCGCAAATAGTGTTCGCTACCTACGCCCAAAGCGGTCTGGTCCTGGATGTCCTGCGCAAAGGTTTCCGCCACCGCCGTGACTTGATCCTGGGAAACGTTACCTATCTCGGTCATTGCTCGACCGACTTGTTGGACTTCCTTGGAATCAATATATTTAAGCACTTCAGCGGCCGCCGTCTCGCCGAGCGACATCAATAATATAGCGGCCCGACTCTTCCCATCCAACGGTGCAGCGTTGTCGTCACTCATCAGCAGCTACCCAATTTTTAACCACCTGAGCAATTCTTTTCGGATCGGAGTTTGCCATGGACTGCGCTAATCGCAGTGACTCATCTCTGGTGATCAACTGCCCGTTGGCATAAGCATTATTCTCCGGTAATGCGGGCGGGATTGCTGCCAATGCAGCAGCCCTGTGCGCCTGTACTAACCCGAGCACAAGGGGACGCAGAACAAAGAAAACCAGAGCAAGCCCGACCAAAACCGCAATCAACATCTTACCGGCGTCCATCACCCAAGGTTGCTCCCACCAGGGTAACGGCTCCTCTTTAGGCAAAGCTGGCGCAGCCTGAAAGGGTTGATTCATTAAATTCAAGGTATCACCACGGGCTTCATCGAAACCAATCGCTTCTTTAATTAAACCTCGAATTTCCTCTAACTTCTCTGCGGTTAGAGGCTCTGGCGGCGCATCTCTCTCACCAGACGCGGCAGGCAGATAGTCCAACACTACCGCCACGCTGAGCCTTTCCACGCGCCCCTTGGGTGACCGTTTACGACTGATCGTGCGGTCCACTTCATAATTCAAGGTTCGATCAACCATCGAATTTTGAGGCGGTTCAGCGTCTTCCCCCTGGCCTGGCGGCTCTGTCACCGGTGGTTGGTTGGTCAACGCTCCGGGGATCCCCAACGCATTGAGCGCCCCTCCTGTGGTTAATTGCTCCGTAGATTGCTCACTTCTCACCACCTGACTTGCCGGGTCGAAGCGCTCGGTGGTTTCTTCCAGTTCGGTGAAGTCTAAACGTGCAGCCACCTTCACCCGCGACCTTCCCATACCCATAATGGGTGTCAGCAGCGTATCTATACTTTCCGCCAGCGCGTTCTCCAGGCGCTGCTTATATTCAAACTGACTGGTCGCCACCCCCAGTTCATCGAGATCTGACGTATCCGATAGCAGATTGCTGTTCTGATCTAGCAGCGTTACCTGTGAGGTTTGCAGGTCGGGCACACTCGATGCAACTAAATGAAGGATCGCTTTCACCTGGCCAGGTTCCAACTCGCGTCCCGCGTATAAGTGTACAACCACTGATGCACTGGGTTCTTTACGTTCGCGAATAAACACGGACTGTTTCGGCAGCCCGAGAGAGACTTCGGCGGCTTTTACCGCATTCAAATCGCCAATGATACGAGCCAGTTTGTTTTCCAGGGCATGCGTATAGAATTTGCTTTCCATGAATTGGCTTGTGGAATATCCGCTGCCTTCATACAGGTTCTCTAAACTTACACCCTTACTGCGAGGAAGACCTTGCCCAGCCAACAACATTTGCGCATCGTTAATTTTTTCCGAGGCCACCAGCAAAGATCCAGATGCATGATCGATCTCATATTCAATCCCCGCAGTTTCCAATACGCCGGCCACCGCACCCATTTCCGCCGTATCCAGACTAGGATACAGAACACGATAAGTGGGACTCTGGGACCATAGCGCCACCGCCGTACCTACGGCTACTGCCGCAGCCAAACCAAAGAGCAACAATATCTGGCGAAATCCGGGTATTGACGGCAGCGTTTGCGCAAACGTCGTTGCGGGTTGTTGGGGTTGTGCTTCAGTTTCGGCCATCTATCACACCGGCATGTTCATGATTTCTTGATACGCATTAACCAGCTTGTTTCTGACCTCGGTCATCGCCTGAAAAGACACGTTCGCTTTTTGCAGTGAGATCATGACCTCTGCAAGGTCCACATTTTCATCCCCTTTCTCGAAGGCCTCTGCCAACGCACTGGCCTGTTTCTGAGTTTGATTCACCGAGTCGATCGACTGACCTAACACTTCCGAGAAATTCACCTGCGGGGTTGCTTTCGCAGGTTCACTTAAGGTTTGTGCCTCACTCGCCAACGCTCGCATTTGCGCTAACAAGCCATTGACATCAATATTATTCATCTAACACTCCTGCTCTATTGCAACCATTCCAACATTGAGCCTATGCGGTCTGCACCGCCTCGCCAGGGATCTGTTCACCTTCTTCACGCAATCTCGCCAGCTTATGGCGCAGTGTTCGAGGACTAATTCCCAGTCGTGCTGCGGCCATTTCACGATTACCTCCATCCGATTGCAGCGCGCGAAAAATCACCTGACGCTCTCGAATACGGAGATCTTCTTCCAGGCTGGTCACCCCGGTGTCTTCGCTTGCCGCGTCACACGGCACGCTTTCAAACATTAAATGTTCAACATCAATCATCCCATCACCGGCGAGTACTGCGGCTCTTTGCACGACATTCTCAAGTTCG
>Ga0181559_10006654_pt1 | contig 10862 bp, 11 predicted proteins | sample 011ome_21_FD_133752 | JGI IMG/M metagenome (GOLD analysis project Ga0181559, IMG submission 133752) | Coastal salt marsh microbial communities from the Groves Creek Marsh, Skidaway Island, Georgia - 011508AT metaG (megahit assembly) | ecosystem: Environmental > Aquatic > Marine > Intertidal... | reverse complement strand
GTCGAGAAGTTTGAGAATGCCGTTCACGTCGAAGCGGCTACTCCGCTCCAGATTTCCCAGGCGACGTCCGCTTGATGTTCCAACATTGAAAGCCCGTTCAATGTTCTGGCTCCCAGTGAAGAAGCCTGCGAAAGGAGCCGGGTCTCTCTCGGATTATAGATGAGGTCAATCACCAAGTGCCCCTCTCCCAATCCGCCGAATGCATGTCCTATGGGCGGCATTTCATCCACCTTCGGGTGCATTCCGAGGGGGGTGCAATTCACGATGACAGGTGTTGCTTGAATTCCCTCCGCTCCGATATCAGCGTACCCGACAGTATCGGTTTCCCCCGGCGTGCGGCTCACCCTCATGACGTTCAGTCCGAGGTCGCGAAGCACGTGGCAAACGGCTGCTGCCGAACCTCCCGTTCCCAAAACCAGCGCGCGGTGATGGTGGCCTTTGAGGAAGGGGGCAATGGACCGTCGAAATCCCGTGGCATCGGTATTGTGGCCGATCCGCCCCTGCGCCGTGAAAGCAATGGTGTTGACTGCTCCTATGGCCCGTGCATCCTCTGATAGCCCGTCGAGCCACGGAAGGATACTTTGCTTATGCGGCACGGTTACATTCATCCCACACCATTGACCTTTTGCCCATAGGGCTTCAACTTCATCGATCGAGGTCAAATCGTGCAGTTCGTAGGTGCAATCCACAATGCCTTCACGTGTCCATTTCTCCTCGAAGTACCGTTTTGACCAACTGTGGCCAACCGGGTGTCCAATCAATCCAAAGCGCCGCATGGGTTATGATTGACCCGGACTGTTGGAGTTGCGATGGGACGGAGCCATGGCTCCGAGAATCGCTACCAGAATGGCGCCAGCGAGCATGCACCCCAAAGCCAGCGAGACTTGCGGGTGTGTATGGACTCCGGGCGAAACATTGTACTGTAGGAATTCTACGCGGCCATCGGAGTGGGTGAACAGAGCCCGGAGGTTCTCTTTCCAAGGCCAAAGCTTTCGAAGTGAGCCAATAAGGAAGCCACTCAGCAAAGCCACGGCCCATTGGCGGTGGCTTCGGAAGACCCAACCTAGGCCTTTGCTGAATCCGAGAAGTCCCACCAACGCACCGCCCGCTACAGCGAGTATGCGTATGACATCAAAAGATTTGAGCGCACCAATGACGGCGGAATAAGCCCCGAGAAGGACCAGAATAAATGCACCGCTAATTCCAGGTAGAATCATGGCGCAGATGGCAATGGCGCCCGCAGCGAAAAGGAAGGCGGGATGGTCTCCTTGCATCAGAGGGGGCAGACCTGTCAGCCACCAAGCAAGCGCTGCGCCCGCGATGAGGAAGCCCGCCGTGACTGGGTCCCAACTTTTTCGAGGTATATCGCGCAACATAAAAGGCACGCTGGCCGCCACCAATCCAAAGAAAAAGGCCCACAGCAATACAGGTTGCTCAACGAGAAGATGGTGAAGGGCGCCGGAGAGCAGAACAATCGAGATACCAATGCCCACAGCGAGGGCAGCGAGAAATCCCAGATTGAATCGCTTCCAGGTTTCGATTGGACCCTCGCTCATCAGGCTCTTGACCGCGGACCATCCCAAGTTTCCAAGCGTGTCCAGCAATTCCTCGTAGATGCCGGCTATGAAGGCCACCGTGCCGCCACTGACACCAGGAACCAGATCGGCAGCCCCCATAGCCATGCCCCTCAGCCCCAATCCCAACCAACCCTTGGTGTCACGGGCTGGCATATCAGGCAACTTCTATGGTCGGATCCACTTCAGCCGCCCAAGCCTTGGCGCCGCCTTTCAGGTTGTACAGATTGTCCATGCCGTAACGCCCTTCAAGCGCCGTCAGCACAGCGGCTGAGCGACCGCCAGAACGGCATTGGAGGACAACGGGAATGTCCCTTCTGAGCTCGGCTTGACGTTCGAAGATGTGGCCCATGGGAATGTGAAGTCCTCCCAGGTTTCCGGTTTCGAATTCATAATCTTCCCGGATGTCGACGAGTTGGTGCTCCTTGCCCTCTCGGCGCCACATCTCCATTTCCTTCACCTCGATTTCCTTCATGCCTTGGCAACTTCTGGTTGCACGTCGGTTTTCAGGGCTTCAGGGAGAAAGTCGAAGAAGGTGTCTCCACGTAGCCCAACGCGCAGGCATTCCAGAGGAATGACGTCGGCGGGCCCAATGTTCCCCAAGTTGACATTCGCTCCAAACTGCTTGATGAACCAAACCTGTTGTGCCTTCTTCGGGGCCTCCCACAGAATGTCCTCCAGTTCCACATTGGCCAGGATTTTGCGGATGAGTTGGGTGTGGGCGGATCCATTGGGACGGTATATGCCGACAGTTCCACTTTCCCGGGCCTCTGCGATCACTTTGAACGATCCGGCGTCTAGCTCATTGCGCATCATACGAATCCACTTTGCGGGAGAAATGAGGATACCCTCTTCCTTGGATCCCACTTCGGACAAAACCTTGAAGTCCTTCGAGAGGCGCTGGATTAACTCACACTTGTGGTCGGGGTCAATGACCATGGAACCGTCGCTGATTTCCAGACACCCAATCCCCACTTTATCAATGAATTTGAGATAGTCATCGAGACAGTTGCGCACGAGAAAAGCCTCGAAGAGGGTTCCGCCGCAATACACATCCATTCCGGCATCGCGGTACAATTTGACTTTCTCCGCCAAGTGCGGAGTGAACATGCTCGTTCCAAATCCGAGTTTAAGGAAATCGACCTTGTCGGCAGCCGTGGCAATCAGGTCTTCAGCCTGACGAATGCTGAGGCCCTTGTCCATGACCATGGTAAGACCGTGCGCCCGAGGACGGGTGGTCCGCTCAGGTAAATGAGGAAGAGGAAAGTTCATGGCTTTTTTGGGGCGTTCAACACACGGAGGCTGAATTCGGCATCCTGTTCAATACCGGGAAATACTCCGTTCAATGTGTAGCAAAGGTCAGGAATGCGCTCGATGGCTTCATCGAGTAGGGCATAGGCCTTTTTTGTTTTTCCCAAGGAGTACAATGAGATGAATGTGCGGCACACTACGAGGGGGTCAGACGCTGATTCCGGGGGGATGGAATCCAACAAGGACAGAGCCTCTTCATAACGGGCGTCACGTTGCAAGTTGTCTGCAGCTTCTAAGTAAACTTCGAGGTTGTCGGGTTCGAGCCTCAGAGCGTTTCCATAGATGAGTCCGGCCTCGTCATACATTCCAATTTTCTTGAGAATGTCTCCGAGCAAGATGTGGAATTCCACATTCATGGGCTCCAGCTCCATGGCCTTTTCAAAATGTTTGAGGCTTCCCGTCCAGTCCTTGCGCATTTCGGCTATGACGCCCAAACCAACGTGTGCATCGGCAAAATCGCCATCGAGTTCAAGTGCGCAACGGTAATAGTCCTCAGCATCGGACAGTTCTTCCATGCGCTCCTTGCACTCCCCCATCAGGGTGTAGATGTTGGCTTGTGGAGCATCCAATAGGATGGACTCTCGGTAGCACTCTAAAGCCTGATGGTAGTCTTCCATCATGGTTAGCGCCGCTGCCTTTTGCAGCAGGGCGGGGCTGAAACTCTCATCGATGACCAATGAAAATTCGTAGGCCTCGATGGCTTGATCAAATTTACCCGTGCGCTGAAAGGCATTGCCGAGGTTGTACCAGCCTGGACAGCTGTAGGGATGCCGATCCACGAAGTCCTTAAATACGCCCGAGGCCTCTTGCGAGCGGCCCATAGATTCAAAACAGAACCCCAGTTCGTGCAGGGCTGTCTCGTTTTCGGGGTTCTCCATCAGGGCCTCCTTCAATACTTCCACAGCATGCTCCCAGTGGCCGATGTTCTCATATTCCAGCGCAATGTCAATGTAGAGGTCTCCCCGGTAGGTGGAATCCCCCAAATCCAATGCTTGCCGATAGTGGTGGATGGCTTCCTGATGCTGGTCCAACTGTGAATAGAGGGTGGCCAACGTCAAATGGATTTCATCGTTCGTGGGTTCAAATGCAAGCAGGTTCCTCAAGCGCGGGATGGCGTGTTTCACGTTGCCGGTTCCCGCCATAAGTTGTGCTTCTCTGAGCTGCAGGGTGAGACTTTCCGGGTAGAGCTCGCTGGCAAACTTCAAAACGTGCTGCGCCTTTCGGTGTTTCCCCTGTTGAAGGAAATGCTCAATCAGGGACTCGAGCTCCATCAGGTCGAAAAAAGCAGGCGCGTCCGCTGAGACCATGGCCTCATAGCGGTCCACGATACGCGCCATTTCGCGTGCGTCCTGATCGTTAAGTTCCTCGTCGTGCATCAAACTCCCCTAAAACTAGGCCCCTATATCGGCGTGGCCATCGGAACCCGGTCGGGGGTTTTGAACATCCGACCTGAATTCCTCCACGTTCGCTCCAAAGATGCACTATGCCCCGTGTCTTACCGCCTTATCCACAGGATATTTCGTATTCGTTGGCGGAGCGCTGAATTACTTTTACGCCATGACATTCATACGCAGCATTTCCGGTTTTCGGGGTACCATTGGAGGCGCCGAACTCGACAACTTGACCCCTCCTGATATTGTGCGCGCCGCACAGGGTTATGGAAGTTGGGTCCTCGAGGGCAGGAAGAAACCTGCTGGTGAACGTCCCGTGGTCATCGTTGGCCGCGACGCCCGGCCTTCCGGCGATATGGTACTGCGCCTCGTGACGGGGACCTTGATGGGAATGGGGATTGACGTGATTGACCTCGGTCTTTCGACGACCCCAACTGTGGAGATGGCCGTTGTTGGAGAGGGGGCTGATGGGGGCATTATCCTCACGGCTTCACACAATCCCGTAGAGTGGAATGCCCTGAAGTTGTTGGATGCTGACGGGGCTTTCATCAGCGCCGAAGCGGGTGCCGAAGTCATCCGGCGTTCCAATCTGGCGCATGAATTTGCACCGGTTCAGGCATTGGGTCAGGTCACTTCGCACGAGGGGTGGATTGATGCTCACATCCAAGCGGTTCTGGACCTCCCGTTGGTGGATCGGGCCGCAGTGGCGGCAGCGGGTTTCAAAGTGGCTGTGGATGCAGTACACAGTACGGGGGGCATCGCCGTTCCTCGTTTACTGAAGGCCCTTGGGGTGGATGAAGTCATTGAGCTTTACTGCGAACCCCATGGTCGATTCCCGCACAATCCGGAGCCCCGCCCCGAGCACCTGACTGCACTGTCAGAGTCGGTGGTAGAACATGGCTGCCAATTGGGCATCACCGTAGATCCCGATGTTGACCGTCTGGCATTTGTTTGTGAGGATGGGAGCATGTTCGGTGAGGAATACACACTGGTGGCCGTGGCCGATTACATTCTCAAGCACACCCCGGGACCTGTGGTGAGCAATCTCAGCTCGACCCGTGCCTTGCGCGATGTAGCCCAAGCCCATGGTCAGGTGTACACGGCGAGTGCCGTCGGAGAGGTAAATGTGGTCAAAGCCATGACGGAAACACAAGCCATCATTGGCGGTGAGGGCAACGGAGGGGTTATCTATCCCACCCTTCATGCCGGTCGCGACGCGTTGGTTGGCATCGCGCTTTTTCTATCGCACCTCGCCCATGTCGGGGGCACAGTATCTGCGCTGAGGTCGGGTTATCCGCATTACGAGATGGTGAAGGCAAAAATTGATCTCGACCCCTCCTGGAACGTAGATCAACTGTTGGCCGATTTCGCACATGAGATGCGGGAGCACGGTCCTTCCACCATCGATGGCGTCAAGTTGGATTTGCCTGAAGGATGGGTCCATCTCAGAAAGTCAAACACCGAACCCATCGTCCGTGTTTATGCTGAGGCTTCTACCCCTGAGGCCGCGGCCCAGCTGGTAGAAACCTACCGCGAGCGATTGTTGGCTTGTGCTTGAATGTGTGCGTGTTGACCTGTTCTTGAGTTCCAAGACCTATTTTTCGGGGCAAACGAGCGCCCCCACGCAATGAACGTGTACCTCGACAACGCCGCCACCACCCCCATGACACCGGAAGTGGTGGAAGCCATGATTCCCTTTATGCGGGATCATTTTGGGAATCCCTCCTCCACTCACCAATTTGGTCGTCGGACCAAGACGGCCATTGAGCAAGCACGTCGTCGCATTGCGGCCCACTTGAATGTTCATCCCCGTACCATCTGTTTCACCAGTGGTGGGACCGAAGCGGACAATATGGCCCTTCATGCCGGTGTGGAGCAATTGGGTTGCCAACGTATTCTGACCTGTGCTACTGAGCATAGTGCGGTGGTCAAGACCGCTGAACACCTCGGCCGCAGGGAAGGCCTCACATTCGGGCTGCTTCGCTTGAACGAAGCGGGCAAAGTCGACTTGAGTGCATTGTCGCAAACCTTGGCTGATGGCGTTCCTACCCTGGTTTCGGTCATGCACGGTAACAATGAGGTTGGCATTTTGCAGGACATTGAAGCCATTGGCCATTGCTGCCGCGAACACGGTGCCCTGTTTCATACCGATACGGTGCAGACCATGGGCCATTACCGAATGGACCTAGAGGCACTCCCCGTGGATTTTGCTGCCTGCAGCGCCCACAAATTGCACGGCCCCAAAGGCGCCGGATTTCTATATGTTCGCGATGGTTTGCGGATCGGTGCCCACATCATGGGCGGGAGTCAGGAGCGCGCCATGCGGGGCGGTACAGAAAACCTGATTGGCATCATAGGCTTGGCCGCTGCCTTTGACCATGCCATGGTCAACCTCGAAGCCCATGCCGCTCACATCCGGGGTTTGAAGGCTGAGATGGTGGAAGGGCTTCGTGCTTCGGTTCCGGGTGTTCAATTCAATGCGGGTTCAGACGGTGAGGAAAGCCTCTACACGGTCCTGAGCGTGAACTTCCCCAATCATGAGAAGAATGGAATGATGCTGTTCTTGCTCGATCTCGAAGGTGTCGCTTGTTCGGGTGGCAGTGCCTGTTCCAGTGGAAGCACCCAACCATCGCATGTCCTCTCTTCACTGGGGCTGCATGAGGAAGGGCGCGCGTCCATCCGATTTTCCTTCAGCCGATTGACGACGTCAAAGTGCATCCAACATGCACTCAAAGCAGTAGCTCGGATTCGAGCCGCCGCGGTGCTGGTCTGAACTCCCTTCGCCTCGCAGACAAGAAAAAGGGGCGGAAGCCATCCGAAACTTCCGTTCCGAATCGTCCGCCCCTTCAAGGTTGATGATATGAGGACATCCAGCTTTGCTTCAGGTGTCCATTATGATGTGATGAATTGCACTTGGATGACCTGTGCATTGGCGCCGATGGCATTGACTTGGTCGCGGAGGTTACTCATGGCTTCTTGCTTGGTGCGGCCTTTGGCGAAGACGAGACGCTTGGTGTTCTGTGAGCGGAACTGACCATAGATCAACACGGTCGCCTTCAGATAGTAAGCACCTGACTTGGCGCGTTTGGCGTATGTGTTGTTGTCTTCATTGTCGTTGACGCGGGTTCCATAGCCCTTGAAGATTTGAGCTTCTTGAACGATGCGGGGACCATTGTTGTCCAGGTTGTTTCCACCGCGCGGAGAGTAGAGCTGTGCGCCTTGGGCGCTCACGGCAGAAGCACTGAAGATGAACACGAAGGCGAAGAGGGAGGAGAATACGTTATTCATGGCGTTGGGGGTTTGTGTGTTATTGATGTCTCAAACATCAGGGGACTGTGGCATGCTGAACAGGGCCTCCGTCAAGCGTTGACATGACAATCGTCATCCCCGCGATTCGGACGAAAAAAAACGCCACCCGGATGGGCGGCGCTCTTTCCATATATGCTATCGAATCAGAAGGAGACGAGCTCGACACTGATCACGTTGACGGGGACGCCGAGGGCGTCGATCATCTGGCGCATCCGTGATATGGCCGCCGACTTGGTCGGAGCCGAAGTGCGCAAGGTGCGTTGACCCAGGCTGCGGGAGTCCAGTGAGGTGGGAACGACCACAGCGATTGCGGTAAAGCGCTGCTGGGTGTATCCTCTGTCCTGTGACCGGTTGGACACATTTGAGATGGGCTTGTTGTACTCGTGTGAGGTGGGGCTGTGCGAGGGCATGCCAGCGCGGGTGGTCTTGTTGAACCCAACGGGGGAGGTTGTGGCATTGCTGTACACATGGCCGCAGGGCAGGGGGGTGTCCCCGGAGAAGGCACCTCGCCCTTGGGCAAAGGCGGAAGCAGCGGAGAAGAGCAGGACAGCAGAGAGGGATGAGGCGAAGAACTTGTTCATGACGAAGGGGTTTGTGGGTGTGTTGACAGGTCAAACATCACCCGGTCGTTCGCCATTCTTTCTGACCGCCGTCTCCCCTCGAACTGACTTTCGTCAGTGACGCACCATGCGGACGAAACGACCGTCCTCTGCAACGAGCATGGACAGGCCCGTGGGTGCGGGTACGCGCAAGCGGTCAGATTTGGAAATTCCTGTGCCGAGCACGCGACCATCCACGGCAATCAGCGTCCATCGCTGGCCCGGCTCCAGCCCATAGACCCAGATTCCGTCTTGGGTCGGTCTCCAACTCAAGTCCATGGAATGGTCCGCTTCCGGAACCGACGTAGTGGTGCACAGATCAGCTTGACCGTTCAGCCAAACCGTACCCCCCAGGATGGCCAGCAAGGCGCACCCACCATGATCGAGTGGTCCTCCGTTCACGGAAGAGACATTGGTGGCTCCGTTGTCGTTCATCCAGGATTCCGCCACCAGGGCATTCTCATGGAATACCTGCTCGTCTTGCGTGCAGTAGTACATCTGTAAGGGACTCTGGGGTACCCAATGGTAGAGGTCGTTGTCTTGCGCCGCTTCAAAAAAAGCACTGCCGGGCTCCATCAGCGCCTCCAATGCGCCTTCTTGAACGATGCTGGACGTTGGGCCATCCAAAAAGTCATTGATCATCTCCCCCGCGGTCTCCCCATCAAACATGGGAGGCAGCCCGCTGGCGAAGGGCTCTTGGAAGATTTCGGACAGTTCCACGAATAGGTTGCCATAGGTCTGCTGCCATGCGAGCAGGGTGTATGCGAGGTAGGCGGGGTTGGAGTACTGTTCCTGGGCCATACCCATGGGGAGCTGGGTCCCCGACATATCGTAAGGGCCGCTCATCGGTGCAGCCGCAGCGAGGGGAAACCCAGCGTAAGGGTCTTCTTGCATGCGCTTGGCCATGGCCATGGCGGCGTGACCTCCTTGCGAATAACCGCTCACAAAGTGTTGTCCGTTCAGCACGACCCCCATGTCGTCTCCGAGCGTCTCCACGGCGGCGAGCAGGGCCATGCCGGACTCCGCCTCGGATGCGGCGTGAACATAAGGGTGCAGCACATCATCGCTGCCACCCAACCCCAGGTAGTCGGGCATGAGGGTCAGCATGCCATTCGTGGCCATAAGAAACCCCAGCTCACCTTCAAAACCTTCGTAGGATGGGGCATCGGACCGCAGGAAGATGGTGCCATGCATGTAGGTGTGGGTAGGCAAGGCACAAGGCAGGGCGTTGCCTTCTCCATCCACGGGGATGTAAATGGCCCCGGTGACCATGTGGGTGTTGCCGATGTACTCCATGGGATAGGTCACCCGGTACTTGGCTACGTCGAAATCGAGGGGGATGATCCCATCCGGCATTCCCAAGGCGTTGGCGAGTCCTTGAATCTGGTCCGTGCTCCTCACGGAGATCAATTCTGCGGTCTGGGCATTTGCCGTGAGAATGGGCAAGAGAAGGGCCACACAAAACACGACGAGGTCACGGGTCATTTCCGTCATGGGCCGAAAGTAAGGGGTAGGGGTGAGTCCGCGTTTGCATAAGTGAACAACATGCATGTCTTTGTCACCTAGCCCCCGTCAACCCTTCGGCGGGAAGTACACGAGGGAACTGAGGCGGTCGGGATCGAGCACCTCATTGGCCACCTCCAGAACGTCGTCGGCGGTCACCGCCTCGATGGCGTGGAAGGCCTCCTCCAGTGGCCGGACCCGGTCGTAAAGCATGATGCTCTTGCCCATGGTCGACATCCAGCCCGACCCGCTCTCGGCCCCGAGCGCGATCTGCCCGATGATCTGCTGCTTGGCCTGCTTCAGCGTCACCACGCCGAGCCGCTTCTCCCGGGCGTCCCGAAGCTCCTTCATCACCAACCGCTCCGCGCGGGCAAACGTCTTGACGTCCGTCCCAAAATACACGGTAAACTCGCCGGTGTCGGCGTAGGGGAAGTAGCTGCTCTCGATGTTGTAGCAGATCCCGTAGCGCTCCCGGATGTTGAGCGCCAGCCGGGCGTTCATGCCGGGCCCGCCCAAGTGATTGGACAGCAGCATCAGCGCCGTCCGCTTCGGGTCGTCCATCCCATACCCCGGGCTGCCGATCACGGCGTGCACCTGATGGACCGCATGGTCTCCTTCGCGCCGCACAGGCTTGTAGCCGGTAGGCACGGAACGCGCTCCCCGCGAGGCCTGCGTCTGCCGCTCCGACAGGTGCTTCTCGGTCAGCCGCTTGACCTTCTTCGCAGGCATGGGGCCCACTGAGCTGAAGACCAACCGGTCATTGCGGTATTGGCGATCGATGAACCGCAAGATGTCGTTGCGCTTGAACCGGCCCACCGATTTCTCGTCCCCGAGGATGTTGCGGCCCAGCGCATGGTCCGGATAGAGGATGGACTGGAACTCGTCGAAAATGGCTTCGCCGGGGTTGTCCCGCCAGGCGTGGATCTCGTCTATGATCACGTCGCGCTCCTTGGCAATCTCACGCTCCGGGAAAGTCGAATGGAAGGCGATGTCGGCGATCAATTCCACCGAACGCTCCAGGTGCTCCGAAAGGAAAGACGCCGTGATCCACGTCTCCTCCTTGGAGGTGTACGCGTTGAGCTCGGCCCCGACGCTGTCCAAGCGATTGAGGATGTGAAAAGTGCGCCGCTTGACCGTCCCCTTGAACAGCGAGTGCTCGATGAAGTGAGCCAATC
>Ga0181559_10006646_pt1 | contig 10872 bp, 8 predicted proteins | sample 011ome_21_FD_133752 | JGI IMG/M metagenome (GOLD analysis project Ga0181559, IMG submission 133752) | Coastal salt marsh microbial communities from the Groves Creek Marsh, Skidaway Island, Georgia - 011508AT metaG (megahit assembly) | ecosystem: Environmental > Aquatic > Marine > Intertidal zone... | reverse complement strand
GTTTGTCCCGCGAGAGTTGATTGATCCCTTGGTAAGGATGGAGCTTATCGGTGACGCGTTTGTCGCCGCTCGGGTTTTTGCCGGTTTTTTTTGCCAAACCGTCAAAGTTTAACATTTACCGGTCCGATAACTATTCTCGGATGAGTTCGATCCCTTGTCGCGGAGACATTGTTTCTGCACAGCGGTCCGATTCGTGGGGGGCTTCCACACTCGACCAAATTCACACGTAGCGATGTAGCCATGGCTCGCGACTGCGTGGACCCGATCCCGGAAGCCAGGGCTGTATGTCTTCTCCGCTGTTTCGTTTCGCAACCTCCCTCCAGCTAGGCTTGGCCCTAATGATGGCCACGGGCTGCGCACCGATGCAGCCGTATTTTCTCAATGAGCCTGCCGATCTGCAGTATTACCTCAAAACCGCTACTCAAATTGAGTATCCCAATGTCGAGGTGGAGAGTCTTGCAGAGACGACCGAAGCGACCGCACCGTTGTCGATCGGGAACCATGAGTACCAGTTTTGGGATTTAAACGTCGAAGAGTGCGTCTCCATCGCACTTCAGAACGCGAAGTTTTTCATCACTACCGGCGGTAATGCAGAGTTTCGAGATAATGTCGCTGCCCAGTTCACCAGCGCGAATGTTGAACAGGTTGGCAGTATCTACGACGTAGCGATCCAGCAGTCGACGACACAGTCCAATGCGTTAGCCATCGATGGCAATGGGAATCGACTCTTGCCTCGCGGCGTTTTTCGAGCCAATCAAATCGGAGGTGTTGAGGATGCGCTTGCGGAATTCGATGCACAGGTAAGTGGTTTTGTTGATACACGCACCACGGATCGCGCACGGAATTCAGGTACTGGTTTCAATCTGAGTAACCCTTTGAGCCAGGGGCTTGATACGACACAGCAAGCCGCGATCAGTAAACGAATTGCCACAGGCGGAGTTGCAACGCTTCGTCAACAGTTAATCTACTCCCGTAATAATCAGCCAACCGTCAATGACTTGTCTTCAGTCAATCGTCAGGTTCCAAGCGATTGGACCGCAATCCTCGAAGCACAGGTTCAGCATCCGTTGATGCGGAATCGAGGTGCACTTGTGAATCGAGTCCCTGTGGTTTTAGCGAGTCTGAACGAAGATTTATCAATCGCCGACTTTGAGATACAAGTTAGGAATCTCGTGCGAGATGTGGAGGTTGCCTACTGGAATCTATACGTTGCCTATCGAAACGTCTCCACCGCCGTGATTGGTCGAAACAGTGCAATCGCTACTGCAAAGTTTGCAAAGTTCAATTTTGACAAGGGCATCGGTACGAAACAGGAGTTGGCTCAGGCTGAGGAGCAGTACTACAACTTTCGCGCCCGACTTTCCGCTTCGCTTGCTGGTTCAAACCTTCCATCCGATGAGCGTCGGGGCGTTTACGGCAGCGAGCGAGCGTTGCGTGAGTTGCTGGGTATCGCAGCGACCGATGGTCGCTTGATTCGTCCAATCGAAGAGCCGTCACTGGCGCGGATGGAATATGACTGGGATGAATCCGTTGCCCAGATGCTTTACCTGAGTCCGGAGCTCCGCAAGGGGCGAACCGTGATTCAGCAGCGTGAACTCGAGCAGGTCTCTGCCAAAAATCAGCTACTGCCCGAAGTAAACCTATCGCTCCTTTATCGCTGGGTCGGTGTCGGGGATACGTTTGGACCTCCTGGACGACGTAGCGTTGATATTGGTGAATCATTTGCCGGAACGAGTGCTTTGGCCGAATTGACCGGGGGGGGATTCCAAGAAGGAGCCGTCAGGCTGGAAATTACTCCGCCGGCCATCGGAAGTCGCCGCGAGAGAGCGAGAGTTCGAGGTGCACAACTCCGTTTGCATCAATCTCGCGCTTTCTTGCAGGATGCTGAAAGATTGATGGTCAGTCAATTGAGTGATGCGGTTGCAAAATCGGCGACGCACTACCAGTTGGTCCAAACGCATGCAATGCGTTGGCAAGCAGCAGAACAAGAAGTAGAAGCAAGATTGGCAGAATTCAAAGGCGGACGCAGTCCGGTCAATGTGGTTTTGCAGAGTCAGTTGCGTCGAGCCGATGCACAGATTTCCTACTATCGCGCTCTAGGGGAATACAACAAGTCACTTAACTACGTTGATTATCTCAAGGGTACCCTACTTCCAAATAACAGTATCTCGCTCGCAGAAGGTCCTTGGAACGATAAAGCCTATTGGGACGCATTGGAGCGAGCTCGAGAGCGAAGTTCGGGCAAGCTGAAACAACGCGGCAACATGCGACCCGATGCGGTTCGCAAGGGACCCTTGGAGTATGGTGATGCAGCCGATTTTGATTCCGCCGATCCAACTTCGATTTCTGATCCTCTGCTTGATGATGCGATTGAAAACGGCAATGAAGCGGGAAGTCTCCAATCGGACGAAGCTATCCTTCGGCAGGCCGCTCATCAACTTGAGATGGACCGTTTTCGCCAGCCCGTTAATGTGCGTGATCAGGATCTAGCGACTCTCGGAGCAAACACCAAGCAAATGCTTCACTTGTTGGGGGCTACGCCTCAGCAATCCGTTCAGCAAAGCAGTCACTCCAGTGAAGTGATTGGATCGAGTGAAGTGATTGGATCCGGTGTCGTCGAACCGCAAGTCACACAAAATTCTCAAATGAATCATCCGGTTGTACAAGCTCGAGACTCGGTTACCGAGTCTTATCCAACCCCCGTCAAGAGATTGTCATTGGAGAGACCATGACCTCTTGATTAATCGAATTCCGTAGGGCGGAGGCATGCGAGGGCTGCCCAATCACGCGTCGGGAATTTTCAGCCCTCGTACACGAACAGCTCGAAGTTCGCTGATTAGCGATTCGAGCTTTTCGTCGTTGGTAAAACACGGCTAAGATCATTGCAAAGTGTTGAGTGATCATTTTGATCCATGCCACTTGGTTCGGTAGCTGAGGAGTCAAGAATAGGTAACGAACGCATGATGCTTGCCATAGACAATGCATGATGCTTGCCATGGATGATGTCTGAAGCGTTTCTCAAAGAATTTATTTTGACTCGACGATTACTGCGGTCGAGACAGTTCGGGCGCTTAAGGCCGTCCGACGGAGCCGCTTTTTACTATTTTTCTCGGCAACCTTTTTGTGCAACACGGGCTATGCATATCGGCATCGAAGGCAATGTTACTTCTTGCATGCGGGGCTAAGACATTGGAACCGGCATCAATATCTGGTCTGCCGGTACGAGTCTTAGATTTTTGCAGCGTGAGAGTTGAAATTGTCGAGGTTGTTCACGGCATAGGCAAAGTCCTAAAAATCTCCTACTTCCCATGAAGCGAATAGGGCTAACGACTCGGTGCGTTTGATTACCTTGTGCGTCCGAGTAATCCATTTCGATGACGTAGTCGTCCGAGCGTTGCATGGCTTTTCGCAGAACCTGGTTCATCTTTGACTGCCTATTTGTCTGGATCCGATGTTTTAGCTTGATGCGAAGTGCATCTCATGTTGGATGGGTCGATTGCCTAGTTGAGAGACGTTGCCACTTGGATTGAATCCATGCAAAAACGTGCCACCTCAGTGCAAAGGAAATCATTGGCGGTTGCCGTGACACCTTAGGTCCTGCGAAAGAAAATTTAGTTTTGATCAGCACTCAGATAGCGCGCCGGGGTATCTTCGACGATTGGTCTTCGGTGATTACGAGGGCATCTGGATGCGTTGAACTCGATGATTGTTGCTGTCCAGGATATGCACGCGATCCATCGAATCGACCACGACGCCCCATGGTTGATTCAGCTTCCCCGGTTTAAATCCGGGGCCTCCCCACGAGGCAATCCACTGCCCGCTGCTAGAAAATCTTTGTAATCGATTGTTTTTATATTCAATGACCACCACGGTCCCGTCGCTCGCGATGTCTAGGTCGTACGGATAAAAAAATTCTCCATTCTTTTCGCCGGGGCCACCCCAGATGTCGATTAGTTCAGGTGGACTGATCGAAAGGTCGAATCGTTGGATTCTGTGGTTGCAAGAGTCAACTACCCAAAGGACGTTGTCGCGAACCAACAAGCTTTGAGGTCGAACAAAGCTACCCGGTTCATTTCCACTACCGCCCCATTGGCAAACAAAATTTCCATCGCGATCAAATTTCTGAATCCGATCCGATGCGTTGTATTCACCGATGTATCGGTTTCCTTGGGGGTCACATGCGATATCGGTGACAAAGGCAAATTCACCCGGTCCAAAACCCGCCGTACCGCCGATCATTTCGTTCTCATGTTCGATTCCATCGGGCGTGTAGGAAAGCATCCGGTAGTAATGTGTATCCGCGACTAACAGTCTGGCGGAATCAGTGAAAGCGGAGCTTGATTGGTTTTTGAGCGGCCTGATCGCCGTATTTTCGGTTGGTCCTGGAGTGAAGGTTAGGCCAGTAGGGCGGCCATTTTCCGTCTCCGGCGTTTTCCATTGCCGAAGGAAATTGCCATCGAAGTCAAAAACCTGAATTCTCCCCGTTGTATCCACGATGTAGAGATTATCCTGCGGATCAATGGCCATTGCACGTGGTTTCAGGAATCTCCCAGGGCTGAAGCCTCGGCGTCCCCACGTTTTTTCGGGAAGCGTGGTTTTCGTCTGCGAGATGCAACCTCCGGTGGTCACACTCAATCCCGCAAGACCCATTGCGGTCAGATGCAGTCCAGTGCCTGAGGTTGGTATCATGCCCACTGCTCGTGCGGTGGCCGTCGCGAGGTGGCTTGCTGCGAAAGAGGCCTGGACAGAGACTTTTAAAAAGCTCCTGCGGTCCGGTTTCTTGAGGGCATTTCCATCGGTTTTTCGAGTGGATTGGCGGTGGGTTGCCGACGTGGATTTGCCAGCTTTTTCGGCGGTGATGCAATCGGTTAGGCGAGTCTTCAGTACTTCCGTTTCGCCTTTCCGGATCTGTGGCTGACTCATGCTGATTCGCTGATCCATATTTGCATCTCCTGTTCTTACACGATATCTTCCCTCGCTTTTCATGTTCAAGGGATTCTACATTCACGATCGACGCCGATCAGGACTGCGATGACTTCATGCTAACCACTCTCGATCTACGAGCGGCTCCCGATACACAGGATTTTCTGCACCGAACGGTTCAAACGTTAGCAGAAGGTGGGCTTGTTGCTGTACCGACCGAATCGACTTACGGGCTGATCGCCCACTCTCTCAATCCGAAGGCAATTCAAACGCTAAAAAATTGGTATTCGTCGACGGTATCCGCGCTGCCAGTGGACTCCCCAACCAACAAACATTCATTCGATCAAACCCTTGGTGGCCCACCAGAATTCCCAGATCCACCCCCTTTTTGCTTCCTCGTTCCTAGCACTCAAGCCGCCGAAGACTACCTTCTTGATTGGTCTCCTCTGATCAGTCGTCTAGCAAGACGCTGCTGGCCGGGGCCGTTGCAGATCGAGGTGATCCCTTCTGATGCTAGCTTTGACGCCAAGCAGCTCTTTGGAGGGGGTGGTGATTTGTGTCTCGGAGGATCGGGGCGAGTCGCCTTTCGAGTCATTTCTCAGCGAATCATCCAAGGAATACATCGCTACCTACCCGGACCAATCGTCTTTTGCCCTTTAGGTTCTGCGTCCGGCCGAGTCGTTACAACCGCTACCGAGGCCAAGGATTACCTCCCGGATTCGGTTCCCCTGCTGCTCGATGACGGGCCAACCCGTTATGGTGGTAGTCCGACGCGAGTCACCGTGGAGAAAAATCGTTATCAAATTCTCCATCAGGGAGCCATCGAAGAGGCCGCCATGAATCAATTTGTTAAACCAGTGATCGTATTGGTCTGCACAGGTAATACTTGTCGTAGCCCAATGGCGGAGACATTGTTACGTGAACGATTCCGAGTAAAGTTTGGGCGCGAGGATCTGGTGCGTGTTCTATCGGCGGGAGTCGCTGCTGCCGATGGCTATGGTGCAAGCAGCCAAGCCGTGGAGGTGATGGGGCAGCGAGGTTTGGATCTGACCGGGCATAGTAGTCGCTCACTGGATGATGAGCTGATCAACATCGCAGACGTGATTTTAACGATGACTCGTGGGCATCGTTCAGCAATCCTTGCGGCTTGGCCGGAACTGGAGAGTCGTGTGAGAACCTTGCGGCGCGACGGAGGAGATGTTTCCGACCCAGTCGGAATGCCTGTCGAAGTTTATCAATCCTGTGCTGACCAGATCGATCTTGAATTGGAGGCTTGGATTGACGGTTTGGATGAAGATTTTTTTCCCAGTAATTTGGCTGGGGTGTAAGGTTGACGATGATGAAAATTGCAATCGCTAGCGACCATCGCGGTGTCAAGATTAAGAGTCGTTTGATTCAATCGTTGAGTTCGATTGGATATGAACTGCTAGATCAGGGCACCGACTCGGATCAACCAGTTGACTACCCGGACTATGCCCGCATCGTCGCGGAAAAGGTCAGTCGTGGTGATGCTGAACGGGGAATCTTAATTTGTGGCACCGGGATCGGAATGTCGATTGCCGCGAATAAATTTGAGGGAGTGCGTGCGGCATCCTGTTATGACGAGGTCATGGTCGAGATGAGTCGTCGTCACAACGATGTGAATGTTCTCTGTTTACCAGGTGATTTAATTGGTGATCGTCCAGTGGATGATCTCGTGAAGATGTGGCTCAAAACCCAATTCGATGGTGGCAGACACCTTCAACGCATCGAAAAAATTGCTGATCTTGAGCAGGCCAAGTGATCTCATTCGGTTAATCGTCAACCCATCTGCGGCTTTCAAGGATGCGGAGGTTGTAACGATCTGCTGCCGGACATTTGAGCGACGGTTCGCCGACAATGCGATCACTTGCACTGGCATCACTTGGGCGAATCGGTCGGCGTCGTTTCTAGATTGAAAAGAAGAGAGATTTGCATCGTGGCTTCAAGCTGGTCTCAATTAGTTGGTCAAGATCACCTGCAAGCAGGATTTCGAGCTGCGATTAACCAAAATCGGCTCGGAGGAAGCTACCTGCTGATCGGTCCACACGGCACAGGAAAACACACGATCGTTCAGCTATTAGCAATGACTCTGTTGTGCCGAACTTCTGATCCCAAGGAGATGTCACCGTGTGGTGTTTGCAGCGCATGTCAGCAAGTCGCTGCAGGATCCCACCCAGATATTATCCGGGTTGAAAAGCCAAAAGATAAAACCGTGATTCCCGTCAAGGAATTCATCGGTGAACAAGACACCAGAATGAAAGAGGGTTTCTGCCATGATCTCAGGATTCGTCCCTTGATGGGCGGCTGGAAACTTGGCGTCATCGATGACGCTGATTTTTTGAATGAGGAAGGTGCGAACTGTCTTTTGAAAACACTTGAGGAGCCACCTTCGAAAACGGTGATTCTTCTTGTCGGTACCAGTGAGCAGCGACAACTGCCAACCATCCGCTCTCGATGCCAAACGGTTCGTGTCGGGCCGTTGTCAAGGGAAGCCTCGAGTCGCTTGCTGCGCGAGGTTCACGCCTGTTCAGAGGAGTCGGGCCGCATCGAGGAAGCCGTGGAAATCTCTGGAGGAGACATTCATGCGGCTCTGAGGTTGTTGCAGGGTGAGTCGGGGAAGGTTCGAGAGGAGTTGGTTCGTCACTTGGGTGCCGCGTTCCCTGATCCTTTGGCGATCGCTAAGTTTCTGACCCAGCAGGTCAATGAAGTCGGTAAGGATGCTTCGAAGCGTCGCTCGATGTTACGCGATCTTTTCTCAATTTCGGTTCAACATTACCGGCAACAATTGCGTATCCAAGTGTTTCAAGGCAGAACATTACCGGTAACCTCCATACGACTCGATCGATCCTTGCGAGCTCTCCGCGAGTTGGATCGCAGTGCGAATCAGGCATCGTTGATCGAGAGTTTTGCTTCCGACATTGCAGCAGGAGAAACGGCAGAACTCGGAGATATCGGGTAACGGATCGCTGTTACTTTTCCGATGGTGCGGAACTTATCTGTCGACGGATCCTAAAGTGGGAATGAGTCGTCGTCGGCATAAAGAGGCATAAAACGGTAATAGACCTCAAGAGTCATTGCACACAGTGCGGTGGTATAGAGTCGTCCGCCGACGTTTCCCCACTTTTCGTCAAAGTGCCAACTACCTGTCATGTGGCCTCGAGTTTCTTGTTCTTTCACAAGATAATCTCTCAGTTGCTTATTCCAGGTTTCCCAGAGAGGGTGTCGAGAATGATGCAGAGCAAGCGAAGCGTAATAGTTGTGGTAGATGTTATTGGGGGATGGTCCCATTTGCGCAATACGATCAAGTGACTTGGCGAAGGGGGTTTCGTAAGGCGATTGTCCAAGAAAAAGCATTAAGGTCAGGCCAATCGCTGTTGTTGTTGGTTCGCCCACCGGCGTGTTGTAACCAAACCAAAAGCTACGTCCTTCACACATCGTCATCAGATAGCTTTTAGCGTCAGGCAATGTATTGGTGTGCAATGCTGCGCCACCCTTTTGCGCGCCGATCAACGATAGCACTTGCCATCCTGTAATCGTTACATCACCCGGTCGGCCAGGGACGTAACCCCATGATCCGTTCTCATGCTGAGCAACGCAGCTGAATGCAGCACCCTGTTGAACGAGATCAAGCAGATCGGAATCGTACTGCTTGCCTTCTCGCGTCATACACAACGCTTCTTCGAGAGCCATTAACGCAATTCCGTGTCCATACATGCTGCCACGCTGCCAGTCGTATCCCGCTTCGACCTCGGACGCGATGGAGCGAAGGTAGTAGATCCCGCGACGCACGGTTTCTTGGTAGGGTCCAGCTTGATGGTGAGTGTGTCCAGCTCCGAGGAAAGCGAGTAACGCAAGACCAGTTGCCCCCGTCACTGGTGTTGCGCTACCTGAGTTTGGGAGTTTGCTGTGCTTGCACTGCCCGTTACAGGGTGCGAGATTCAGGTCGAAAGACCAACTGCCATCATTACGTTGATGGGCAGCGAGGTAGGCGAGCGCCAATTCGACCGCGCGCTCACTCTCTTGGGTTGCACCATACTTTTGGCCCATCTCGAGACGGCCTTTGGGGGTGCGTTTTCCCAGTCCGGCTTTTCCTTGCAACCGCATCGCGGTCATTGAAACTTGCGGTGGTGTTAAGTTGAGGCTTGGAAGTGTGCTGAGGGATGCGGAACTGCCTGGTTGTTCCGGTACAATCGCCCGCTCCGGTACCATGATTTTGCTTAGATCAAGCTGGACCGTTTCGAGTGACGTCAGGTTCTCATCATTGACATCGTTCTGATTGGTGTCGATCGATTCAAAGCGAATCTCTGAAGACGCTTCACCACGGGTAGCAACGAATGCGCGATCGCCTCGTGGCGATCTCTCCAGTGTTAGTAAGGCCAACACAATCAACAGGATGGTGTGCACAATGGTGCTAACCAAGCCAGCGGGTAACCGCTGATCATCCCAAAAGTTTTTTGATGCTGAGTGTTTCGGAGCGGCAAATGCCGAAATTTCCCTCGAATCCGATTGATTAGGAGCCGTTCCCTGAGGCAGATTCGTTGGCGGTGGAGTGTGATGATTCACTTGCATCGCCATTCCATCTTCGGGGATCTCCCACCGACCCGTTGGCTGGGTTGTCTTCGGCGCCGACGAATCGCCCGCATTCCCAGTGTCGTTTTTGGCTTCCGAAAGCACGGAATCTGTAGTGCCGCGAGGGTCTGTCGTACCGCCGGGATTCAAAGTGTGACTCTGCTGACCCCCATTGTCTGCGTCCGCAGCGAAACCTCCGCCCACGCCATCCGCTGCCGGATCCGGCAGAGATTCATCAGGCGGGTTGGAACAGTCCACGATGGTCGGCTCTTGTTGAACGAACACTTCCTAGAGTTTGCAGATTCACCCTGTCATGGACAGGATTCGAAAGCAAGTTTCGAGAATCATGGCCAAGCAGGATCTGATGGAATGGAGACACGGAGTTACCTCAGACCTTCCCACATTGGATTGATCCCAAAAGGGCGACGCTCATCGCAACCCTGATTTGAACCTGCTTGCCATATGTGTTGGACTCTTTAGAGCGACTAATTGCAGCTATTTCTAGGAAATTTCTGCAATTTGGTAGGCTCGAGACCTGAACAGGAAGTCGATGATGTTTCCTTCGTGGGGCTGCAGCCAATTCAAGCGATTGGTCGCGATTGGGCCGATATTGAGTCGGTCGATCTCCACGCAGGCACCCGCCGCTTCGATCAAAGACTCGTTTCGAGTCAGCACGGTGCCGACAAGTGTTGGGCCGATCCGGTTGAGCATGTCTTTCTCGGGGCACTGCACAACGCTGACAAACGGGAACATATATTCCTTGGACGCGACTTGTCGATCAGGAGAATCGGCGTGCACTACCATTGGGCGGAGGTACGCACAGTGGTCTCGCTCGATTAGTTTTTCGCCGAACGCTGCCGTCATATCTTCAACCCCCGATTCCGCGAGATCCTGTTGAACCATCGCATGGGTACCTGTTGCCATCGCGGGCACGGTAAATGCCGCTAGTTTGGCTTCTGGGTCGGACGGAGGCGTGACATCGACCGGGCCGATTCTTTCAGCGATCGCCTGCGCAATTTCCTTGGTGTGGCGACTGGCCCAAATCCCACTGCAATTGATGCAGCTACGGCCAGAATTACTCAGGACGCTTTCAACCATGACATCAAGAAAGCTTTCCCACTGATCGACTACGTCGTCAGCAATCAAGATTTTTGAGAATCCTGGACCATGTGCTTGAACCTTTGGATTGCCAGCGTGTTGAGCAACCGTTTGAGCGCTACCAAAGATCATGCTGCGAGGAGTTTTTGTCATGATCGCACCGCCTGCATCGTGGCCACCTGGGTAGAGGCCAAAGGCTTCTGCAGGAACACCAGCTTCGATGAAGGCAGAGACCATGCGATAAGGGGTCCAAGGCTCTTG
>Ga0181559_10006645_pt1 | contig 10873 bp, 12 predicted proteins | sample 011ome_21_FD_133752 | JGI IMG/M metagenome (GOLD analysis project Ga0181559, IMG submission 133752) | Coastal salt marsh microbial communities from the Groves Creek Marsh, Skidaway Island, Georgia - 011508AT metaG (megahit assembly) | ecosystem: Environmental > Aquatic > Marine > Intertidal... | reverse complement strand
GAGTTACAGGCCTGATATTCACCGCCACGGCATTCCTCGGCGCCGGTCTCGCGCAGGCACAGTCGGGCGATCCGGTGCGGGGCGAGTACATGTTCGCGGCTGGCGGATGCGCCACCTGCCACACGGCCAAGGATGGCGGCGCCTATCTGGCCGGCGGGCGCGAACTCGAGACCGACTTCGGATCTTTCTACACTCCCAACATCACCCCGGACCCGGAAACCGGAATCGGGAACTGGAGCGAAGCAGACTTCGTGCGTGCGGTGCGCGAAGGCATCTCCCCGGAGGGTGAACACTACTATCCCTCTTTTTCCTATACCTCCTATGCCAAGATGACCCGGCAGGATGTCATCGATATCAAGGCCTATCTGGACACGGTACCGGCTGTCCGGAACGAGGTCCGCGACCACGACCTCCCCTTCCCATTCAATATCAGCATGAGCATGTTTGGCTGGAAACTGCTCTTCTTCGATGATTCACCGTTTGAACCCGACCCGGCCAAATCCGATGCCTGGAACCGCGGGGCCTATCTGGTTACGGGTCCGGGCCATTGCGGCGAATGTCACAGCCCACGCAATTTGCTGGGCGGGATCGATACCAGCCAGGCCCTGTCTGGCAACAAGAATGGCCCCGAGGGCGATGCGGTCCCGAATATCACGCCCGGTGAAGGCGGTATTGGCGACTGGAGCGAAGAACACATCATCTCTGCCCTCGAAATCGGCTTTCTTCCCGATGGCGACTTCATCGGCGGGGCCATGACAGACGTGATCGAAGACAACACCAGCAAGCTGACACCGGAAGACCTGCAGGCGATAGCAACCTATTTGACCTCGCTGCCAGCAATCGCTAGCAACGCCATATGAACCCGCGCACTCCCGCGCTCATTCGCCAACCCAACTTGGAAGACTTCAAATGCCCGCATACTGGCTCGCCCGTTCAAAAATCACCGACCCCGTTGCCTACAAGAAATACACCGATGAGGTGCCGGGCATTCTGGCAAAGTTCAACGGTCGCCCGCTTGCCCGCGGGGGTGAGTTCAAGGTTCTGGAGGGTGATTCGCCCTATGAGCGTTTCGTCGTGGTGGAGTTCGATTCCATGGCCGATGCCGAAGCCTGCTTCAACTCTCCCGAATATGTTGCAGCTGCCGGTCACCGACGTGTCGAAGGCGTCGCACAGAACGAATTGGTGATCGTGGAAGGCGGCGACGCCACGCCGCGCTAGGCCCGCCTCGCCTGTTACGCGTGCTCGGGGAACAAACCGGCGAGCCCTTCCGGGCTTGCCGGGCACACGCCCCGCTCGGTAATCAGGCCGCTCACCAGACGCGACGGCGTGACATCGAAGGCATAATTTCCCGCGCTCGAACCATCCGGTGTCAGTTGCACCGAAATCACCTCGCCCGTGGAAGATTTCCCCGATATGTGCGTCACTTCGGTGCCATCGCGCTCTTCGATCGGAATATCGCGAACACCATCCGATATCGTCCAGTCGATGGTCGGAGACGGCAGCGCCACGTAAAACGGGACTTCGTTGTCACGGGCGGCAAGCGCCTTCAGATAGGTGCCAATCTTGTTGGCGACGTCGCCGGCAGCCGTGGTCCGATCGGTGCCGGTGATACACAAATCGACCAGATTGTGCTGCATCAGGTGGCCCCCGGCATTGTCTGCGATAACCGCGTGAGACACGCCGTGGCGGCCCAATTCCCACGCGGTGAGGGCCGCCCCCTGGTTGCGGGGACGGGTTTCGTCGGCCCAGACATGCACCGGAATCCCCAAATCATGGGCCTTGTAGATCGGCGCCAGCGCAGTGCCCCAGTCCACCGTTGCCAGCCAGCCGGCATTGCAATGGGTGAGAATGTTCACCGGTCCACCACCGGACGCGTTGTCGAATGCCTCCTGGATCAACGCCAGACCGTGGTCTCCGATGGCACTGCAAATGGCCACGTCCTCATCGCAGACCTCCGCCGCACGAGCATAGGCAATATCCGCGCGGACATCGGATGGTTGATTGCGCAGGCGTGCCATCATGTCATCGATCGCCCAACGCAGGTTCACTGCCGTGGGCCGTGTGGCCATGAGCACCCGGGACGCCTCCTCAAGGCCCGCATCGGACGGCTCTTCCCGCATCGCCAACGCCATGCCGTAGGCAGCCATCGCGCCGATCAGGGGTGCTCCCCGGACAAGCATGGCCCGGATCGCGTGGGCGGCTTCCTCAAGCGACGTCAGCGAGACTATCTCGAACCGATGCGGCAGGCGCGTCTGATCGATGATCTCCACGGTCCATCCGTCATCGGAAAGCCAGATGGTTCGATAGGGTGTCCCGTCGATATTCATGCTGCAGCCGCTTTCCGGATCACAAAGGTCAGAACGCCTTCGGCCTCTTCCGCTGACAACAATTCGTCTCCTGTCGCCTCGCAGAAATGGCCGAAGTCACGCAGGGCGCCGGGATCCGTGGCGACCACCCGCAGGGTCGAACCCGCTTCCATGGTCTTGAGTGCTTTCTTGGCCTTCAGGACCGGCAGCGGGCATTTCAGTCCGCTCGCATCGAGTTCGGCATCGGGGTGAATATCGGAGGCGTCGTTCATCGGTTCTCATTGACCAGTTTGCTAATATACGAATACACTAATTGACATGAATCCGTCAGCCCTCGAAGACAAGGCTGAGCAAGCCAGCCGCCTGCTCAAGTCTCTCGCAAATGAGCGCCGCCTGCTCATCATGTGTCACCTGATCAAGGGTGAGAAGTCCGTTGGCGAGCTCGAACAACTGGTCGGGCTGAGTCAGTCGGCGCTCTCACAGCACCTCGCACGTCTGCGCAAGGAAGCTCTGGTCACGACGCGGCGCGAAGCCCAGACAATCTTCTACTCCCTGACAAGCAGCAATGCTCAAGCGGTGCTCGCCACCCTCTCCGAACTCTATTGTGCCGACGAGACAAGCCCGGCCTAGGCGAACGGACGCGCAACAAGGACAAATCATGGAATCAATCGATCAGAACGGCGTGGAAGTAATCATGCTCACCCCGCAGGAGGTACAGTCGCGTATCGAAAACGGGACCGCCTATGTTGTCGATGTCCGCGAAGCCCATGAACACGAGGACGCGCGCATTTCAGGATCAAGCCTGAACCCGCTGTCCACATTCGATGCCGCACAGGTTCAAATACCCGAAGGCAAGGAACTGATCCTGCACTGCCGCAGCGCGCGCCGTTGCGGCATCGCGGCGGAACATCTGATTGCCACCGGATTTGGTCCGCAAATCCACCGTATGGCGGGCGGTATGATCGCTTGGCAAGCCGATGGACTGCCAATCGAGACAGGCCCGACAGATTGAGCGTATAAGCACCTTCATCCCGTCCGACCTCCGCCCCTGACGCACCGGAGAAGTATGAGCATTTACCTTCCCATCGCCGAGATGTCAGTTGACGTCTTCCTAATCCTGCTGATGGGCGGCGGCGTGGGTTTTCTCTCGGGCCTGTTCGGGGTCGGTGGTGGATTTCTCATGACACCCCTGCTGATTTTCATCGGCATTTCCCCCGCCGTAGCAGTGGCGACCGAAGCCAATCAGATCGTGGCGGCCTCCGTTTCGGGCGTTCTCGCCCATATGCGGCGCAAGAATGTGGACTTCAAAATAGGGACCGTGCTGACGGTCGGCGGCTTCGCCGGATCGAGTGTCGGTGTGGTTATCTTCACCGCCTTGCGCGAAATCGGCCAGGTCGACCTGCTGGTCAAGCTTTGTTACGTCGTGTTTCTGGGTATCGTCGGCTCGCTGATGCTGTTCGAGAGCGGCCGTGCCATCTTCCGCCGTCAGTCCGGAACGGCCACACGCGGCAAGCTGCACCAGCACACATGGCTTCATGGTCTGCCGTTCAAGATGCGCTTTCGCCGCTCACGTCTCTATATCAGCGCGTTGTTGCCGCTCGCGATCGGATTCTTCGTCGGTATTCTCGCGGCGATCATGGGCGTCGGCGGCGGGTTTCTGATGGTGCCTGCGATGATCTATCTGCTGGGCATGCCGACCTCCGTGGTCGTCGGAACCTCGCTGTTCCAGATCATCTTCGTGACCGCCAACGTGACCCTCCTGCAGGCCGTCAACAACCAGACCGTGGATGTGGTTCTGGCGCTGTTGCTTCTGACCGGCGCTGTGATTGGTGCTCAGATCGGCACCAAGGTCAGTGGAAAATTGCGCGGAGAAGAGCTTCGCGGGTTACTGGCGCTAATGGTGCTCGGCGTCTGCGCCAAAATTGGAATCGAGCTGGTTGCCAAACCGGATGATCTCTACTCGATCGAGGAAATCGAGGGCTTCGGGCTATGAGCATGCGCACCTGGGCAAGATTTTCGTTGCGAACCCCACTCGTCCTGCTGTCGATTTGCGCGCTGCTCCTGCTGCCGGCCGATGCCGCACGCGATAACGCGCTGGTTGTTGACCTGAGCGAGGATACGATCGGTATCAGCACGGGTTTCACCGGCGCCAACGTGCTTCTGTTCGGCGCGACAGAGGGCCAAGGTAGTGTGGTCGTCCTCGTGCGGTCGCCCGACAGCAGCGTCGTTGTCCGGCGCAAGGCACGGATCGCAGGCGTCTGGGTGAACTCCGACGAGCTGACCTTCGACGACGCGCCCGGGTTTTACCATGTCGCCGCATCAGCGCCGCTCGACGACTTGCTGCCAAAAGCGATCCTGGAAGCCAATGAAATCGGTGTCGAGAATATTGGCTTCAATCCGCATGATTTTCTGTCGGCTGGCGAAGAACAGGCATTCCGCTCTGCGCTTGTGCGCAACAAACAACGCGCCGGGCTGTATTCGGAACAAATCGGCGAGATCTCGTTTCGTGGTGACAGGCTGTTCCGCACCCGGCTGGAACTGCCCGCCAATGTGCCAACCGGTCAGTACGAAGTGTCCGTCTTTCTCGTCGAAGACGGCACGATTGTTGACTGGTCCACCGCCCAGCTTTCGGTCGACAAGGTCGGGCTCGAAGCAAAGCTGACGGAGTTCGCCTTTGAACAAGCCCCGCTTTACGGCGTTATCGCCATCCTGATCGCCCTGATTGCCGGGTGGTTCGCCGGCTTCGTCTTCCGTAAGGTTTGAGAACGATGTCTGATTCGGCTGCTCCAGATTCCACTCTTGGCCACAGCGAAGCTGCCGGTGACCGTCCGGCCGTCTTTCTGGTCGTCGTGGACAATACACCGGAAATGCGCGTCGCGTTGCGCTGGGCCAGCCTGCGCGCACGGCGGACCGGTGGACGGGTTGGTCTGGTCCGGGTCATCCGTCCCGCCGACTTTCAGCACTGGGCGGCGGTGGGCAACCTGATGAGCGCGGAGGCCCGCGAGGAAGCCGAACAGCTCCTGCAGGAACACGCCGCCGAAGTCTTCCGCCTCTATGGCGGCATGCCGGTACTCTATCTGCGTGAAGGCGACGCCAAGTCGGCCGTGATCGACCTGATCGATGAAGACAACGACATCCGTATTCTGGTGCTCGCCGCCTCAACGGGGCGCCGCGGCCCCGGCCCGCTGATCACCTATCTGACCAAGAAGGCCATTGGCCTGCTGCGTATCCCGGTGACCATTGTGCCGGGTGGACTGACCGACGACCAGATCGACCGTCTGGTGTGATGAGGACGTAATGCCTGACGATATCCGCTCTGCTGGAACTCCCGACGACCGCTTCGAGAAGGTGGACCTTTCTCCCGACGTGTCGGACGAGATCAAGAAAACTACCTGCTACATGTGCGCCTGCCGCTGTGGCATCAATGTGCATCTCAAAGACGGGGCCATCCGGTACATTGAGGGTAACCGCGACCACCCCGTGAATAAAGGTGTGCTTTGCGCCAAGGGGTCTGCGGGAATCATGCAGCATTATTCCCCGGCGCGCCTGACACAGCCCTTGCGCCGTGTCGGATCGCGCGGCTCGGGCGAATTCGAGGCGATTTCCTGGGAAGAGGCACTTTCCACAGCTGGTGACTGGCTGTCCGAGATCCGCAAAACCGACCCGCGCAAGCTCGCCTTCTTCACCGGCCGCGATCAGAGCCAGTCCCTCACCGGGTTCTGGGCCACCCAGTTCGGCACGCCCAACCACGCAGCCCATGGGGGGTTCTGCTCAGTCAATATGGCCGCAGCCGGGATTTACACCATCGGCGGATCATTCTGGGAATTTGGTGAGCCGGATTGGGAAAACACCCGATATTTCATGATGTTCGGCGTAGCCGAAGATCACGATTCCAACCCCATCAAGATGGGGCTCGGAAAACTGAAGACCAAAGGCCAGGCCAAGTTTGTTTCGGTCAACCCTGTTCGCACCGGCTATTCGGCGATCGCAGACGAATGGGTGGGAATACGCCCGGGTAGCGATGGTCTGTTCGTCATGGCCCTGATCCATGAACTGCTGAGGAGCGGCAAGGTCGATCTGGAATTTCTTGTCCGCTACACAAATGCGCACTGGCTGGTACGTCATGCGCCCGGCACGGCCGAGCATGGGCTGTTTGTGCGCGGCGACGACAATCAGCCGCTGGCCTTCGACCGCAAATCGGGCGAAGTGGTAGATGCCTCACGCACGGATATCGACCCGGCGATGCGCGGGCGCTTCACGGCGCCGGTATCCGCTGACAACTCCTCAGGCGGCGATGCCGTCCCTGCGTTCGAACTCCTGCTCGAACGCTATCTCGACTCCCGATACAGCCCCGACACCGTCGCCCCCCAAACAGGTATCGACGCCGAGACCATTCGCCGTATTGCCGGCGAACTGGCACACGCGGCCTTCGAACAGGAAATCACGCTGGATATCTCCTGGACGGACTGGGCCGGGCGCAAACACGACAAGATGGTCGGCCGCCCGGTCTCCATGCATGCGATGCGGGGCATCTCGGCACACTCGAACGGGTTTCAGACCTGCCGTGCCATTCATATCCTGCAGATGCTGCTCGGAAGCATCGATTGTCCGGGCGGGTTCCGTTACAAGCCGCCCTTCCCGCGTCCGGCGCCGCCAGGCCCCAAACCCGCGGGCAAGGCCGATCAGGTATCGCCGGGCAAACCCATGGCCGGTCCGCCGCTGGGCTTTGTGACGGCCCCGGAAGACCTACTGGTGGACGATGACGGCAAAGCGCTTCGGATCGACAAGGCCTATTCCTGGGACGCGCCGATTGCCGCCCACGGCATGATGCACACGGTCATCCGGAATGCCTGGGCCGGGGACCCCTACCCCATTGATGTGCTGTTCATGTTCATGGCGAATATGAGCTGGAACTCGTCGATGAACACGACCGAAACCATCGACATGCTCACCGACACCGATCCGGAGACCGGTGAGTACAAGATTCCCAAGATCATCTATTCCGACGCCTTTCAGTCGGAAATGGTCGCCTATGCCGATCTGATCCTGCCCGATACCACCTATCTGGAACGCTGGGACTGTATCAGCCTGCTCGACCGGCCCATCTGTGATGCCGATGGTCCGGCAGATGCAATCCGGCAGCCTGTGGTCACACCCGACCGCGATGTCCGGCCGTTCCAGGAAGTACTGATCGAACTGGGTGTGCGGCTCGGTCTGCCCGCATTTACGAAGGATGACGGGACGGCGAAATTTCCCGGCGGATATCCGGACTACCTGGCCAATCACGAACGTACGTCCGGGATCGGTCCGCTTGCCGGGTGGCGCGGCGAAAACCAGGATTCCCATGGACGCGGCGCGGCCAATCCGAACCAGCTCGAACGGTATGTCGAGAACGGCTGCTTCTGGAAAGGTGAGTTCACACCGGGGCAGCGCTACTACAAGCATGCCAACCGGGACTATCTCGATCATGCGGCCGAGATGGGATGGATCGGCTCGGCCGATCAGATCGTTCTGCAGCTCTACAGCGAACCGATGCAGCGGTTCAAACTCGCCGCACAGGGCTTCGGTGCGGTGCAGCCGCCCGAGCACTATCGCGACCGGATCGCCGAGACCTTCGACCCGCTGCCGGTCTGGTATGCACCGTTTGAGGATTCTTACACCGACCCCAATGCCTATCCGATCCACGCCCTCACCCAGCGCCCGATGGCGATGTATCACTCCTGGGGTTCGCAAAATACGTGGCTGCGGCAAATCCATGGCTGGAACAAGCTCTACATGAACCGCAAGACTGCCGAAGGTCACGGCCTGACCGACGGTGACAAGGTCCGCGTTGAAAGCCCTTACGGATCCATTGGTGCTGTGATCTCGCTCATGGAAGGGTGCAACACGGACACGGTCTGGACCTGGAACGCCATCGGCAAGAAGAAGGGCGCCTGGAACCTTTCGAAGGATGCGCCGGAATCCAACAAGGGTTTCCTGCTGAATCATCTGATTACGGACCTGTTGCCCCCCAAAGACGGCTATCGCTTTGCCAACACCGATCCGATCACGGGTCAGGCCGCGTGGTTCGACCTGCGCGTCCGGGTGATCAAGGATGATTCCGTGGAACTGGGTGACGGCAGCAAATCTGCCATGCCCCGTGCCCCCGGCGTGGAACCGGCCAAAAAGCGCTCGCGATACGGCGCACAGTTCCTGCCCGAAGGCGATTGGCGCCGCAAACGCGGAGGAGACAGCTCATGACCTCGCTCCCCCAACAAACCGGCAAGCCACAACTGGGGCTGGTGATCGACCTTGATATCTGCGTCGGATGCCATGCCTGCGCGGTCAATTGCAAGGAATGGAACACTGGTGGCCACTCCGCGCCACTGACCGACGAAGACCCCTATGGCGCAGACCCTCTCGGCGTCTGGTTCAACCGGATTCACACCTACGAGGCCGGCGAAGGCGTAGAAGGCCGTACGGTTCATTTCCCGCGCAGTTGTCTCCATTGCGAGGAACCGGCCTGTGTGACCGTGTGCCCGACCGGTGCAAGCTACAAACGCAAAGCCGACGGGATCGTTCTGGTGAACGCCGATACCTGTATCGGCTGCAAGCTGTGCTCCTGGGCATGCCCTTACGGTGCGCGCGAATATGACTACACCGATGGAGTCATGAAGAAGTGCACGCTCTGCATCGACCGGATCGAGAACCAGAACATCCCGGAAGAACAGCGTGTCCCCGCCTGCGTCTCGACCTGCCCGGCCTCGGCCCGGCATTTCGGCGATCTGGGCGACCCGAATTCCAAGGTCAGCCAGCTGGTCGCCGCGCGCGACGGCTACGACCTGATGCCGGAAATGGGCATGAAGCCGGTGAACAAGTACCTGCCGCCCCGCCCGGAACCCGCCTCTCTCGCATCCGTCTCCGAAACGGCCGCTCCCTCGCCCGCCACCGAACCCGGCGGCACCGGTAGCCGGTTCCTCGACTGGGTCGATCGCACCTTGTCGCGCTAACACCATTCAGAATCTCCCGTCATGCATCCAGCTTATTCCGTCATCTTCTTCACCACCGCGTCGGGCGCCGGTTACGGCTTGCTGATCTGGCTCGCCCTGCTGGCTGCAGCCGGAAAAGTGGTCCCGAACCCGGTCTCCGGCATCGCGCTCTTCGTACTCGCTCTCGGACTGATCACGGCCGGTCTGCTGTCCTCGACCTTTCATCTGGGACACCCGGAGCGTGCCTGGCGGGCCATGTCTCAGTGGCGCTCCTCCTGGTTGTCGCGTGAAGGGGTCGCCGCCGTGATCACCTACGGACCGGCGCTGCTCTTCGCGCTCGGCTGGATCGTGTTCGAATCGACAGGCGGCATCTGGCTCTATGCCGGACTGGCAGCCGGCGTCATGGCGCTCGTCACCGTTGCATGCACCGGTATGATCTATGCCAGCCTCAGGGCCATTCCACGCTGGACCGATGCGACGGTCGTCCCGGTGTATCTCACCTTTGCGCTCGCCACCGGCGGGGCCCTGCTCGTGGCGATCTATTCTGTCTTCACACCCGTTCCACCGCATGGCATCTGGCCGGTCGTGGCGGTCATCATCGTCGCATGGGCGCTGAAGCTGCTTTATTGGCGCCGGATCGACAATGCCGCACCGGTCGCGACCGCGGAGTCGGCCACCGGGTTGGGTCATATCGGCAAAGTCCGGTTGTTTGAGGCGCCGCACACCGGCGAGAACTACATCATGCGTGAGATGGGATACCGGGTCGCCCGCAAGCATGCCGTGCGGCTGCGCCGGATCGCGTTGCTGGTTGGCGGTGCTGTTCCCGTCATCGCCTTCGCAGCCGCCGCCCTGTTCACCGGACCTATCACACTGGTGGCCGCACTCATTGGCCTGATTGGCGTGTCGATCGGGGTGCTGACGGAACGCTGGCTCTTCTTTGCCGAGGCCGAGCACGCATCCATGCTCTACTACGGCGCATCGGACGTCTGAGGCGTTATGGCGGAAGTCATCTGCGCCGGAGTTGCCTTTCTCGACTACGTCTTCGAAGCTGAGCCCCCGGCCTCGAATGACAGCAAAATCTTTGCTCGGAATTATCAGCAGTTCGGCGGTGGCATGGCGGCCACAGCCAGCGTTTCCGTAGTCCGGCTCGGCGGTAAATCGGCGCTCTGGGGGCGGGTCGGCAATGATGAGGCCGGTGAGCGCATCCGGGCCGGATTGGCACGCCGCGGCGTCCAGACCGAGTTCCTGCGGCAGATCGATGGCGCACAGTCTCCCGTCTCGTCCATCGTGATCGGCCCACAGGGCGTGCGCCAGGCTGTTGTCTTTCCTGGCCGCAATCTCGACAGCGATCCCGACTGACTTCCTCTCGAACGGATTACCGACACCAGTGCCGTCCTCGCGGATGCTCGTTGGCCGGAAGCCGCCATGGCCGTTCTGGAACGCGCCCGCGCGAACCATATCCCCGCCATTCTGGATGCCGATATCGGACCGGACCCGGTACCGCGTGAACTCGTCGAACTGGCGAGCCACGCGATTTTCTCGCTGCCCGGTCTGGCGCAGTTTGCCGATACATCCGATATCGAAGCCGGTCTGCACAAG
>Ga0181559_10006638_pt1 | contig 10878 bp, 4 predicted proteins | sample 011ome_21_FD_133752 | JGI IMG/M metagenome (GOLD analysis project Ga0181559, IMG submission 133752) | Coastal salt marsh microbial communities from the Groves Creek Marsh, Skidaway Island, Georgia - 011508AT metaG (megahit assembly) | ecosystem: Environmental > Aquatic > Marine > Intertidal zone... | reverse complement strand
GGAATCTTACAGGCAAGGTCCGGGCCTATAGATTCACGAAAAAAAATCGGTACCTAAACCTGTAGAAAGCGCCAGCAGTCGCACATTCGGACGGGGGTTCGATTCCCCCTAACTCCACCACCTTTGTTTATATTCGGTTGTATGGAACAAACTAGAATTTTACAAGTAAAGCCTATACACAGATTAATTTGCCGTAATATCTTGGCGCACAAATCAAGTGTCTTAACAAAAGATGTCCAATTTACATGATTAAGTATGGTGCAAGAACCACCTGGTCTTTGAAGGGCTAATTTTGATTTTGGAATTACACCGTTCTGTTTTTCAAAGTTTACTATTGTTACCACAATGATTCTCCTTGGCTATACTCGCGGTCAAAGAGGATACGGATAGCTTAAAATTAGTAGTCACGGTGGGGGTGGGTAGGGAATTATTTATATATTCGTACACAAGGCTAGATTCAAGAATTAAGTGCGTCGTACATTTGTCATACGGTTGGTTGGGTTAATCGCCTTTGCGTTTACCAAGTTGCTTTCTGCCCAATTGTATGATGTCGATCGTGAAGGGCATGACAGCTTAAAGAAGCCATCACCCTTGTATTTGTTAATCTCTAGTTCCCTTAAACACGATGTACAGTTAATGGAGTACAATAACTATAACATATATGGTGAATTGGGGATAAAGAAATTGTATAAATACGGGTTGCTTTTTTCTATTTCAGCAGATAATTTCAAGATTGCCAACGAAACTGTTCATGAAATCGGCACCATGGAATTATCCTACAGAGATATGGATTTATCCCGCTTTAGCCCAGAAATCCTTGCTCATTACCATTGGTATGATGCATTGAGTGGTTACCTAAATCGTAAATATATAGGGGCGAATTTAAGATTTCAAATATCAGAAAAAACAGGCTTTGATTTTTATTCGGCACTAGGAGTAATGTTTCAGGATGAATATTGGAAATACAGTGGTAATTATCAAGAAATTTATGGAATCCCTTCCGAAGGTAATTCCGAACAGCTGAGGTATTATGGGTATGTAAAGTCAGCGAAGCAGATTGCTCAGAAATTTGATGTGTCAGGAGAAGTTACCTTTCAGGGAGATATTAGAAACATAGAAAGCATCGAAGACCTCCGATGGAATATTTTTTTTAGAGCAACCTACGATATCACACAAAATTTTCAATTATCGTTCAATTATTATTATCTCCACTACGAAAAGGCATTGAAAGCTATTGCACCAATTAATAAGGGCTATATGTTGAGGCTAGGAGTCATATTATAAGGTGTTTATTTGAAAGATCTAGCTGCTTTTTTAAATCTTACAGATGATAATTTTGCGGGAAATACCCAATTTAAGAGATTGTACAACTCGGTTCAGTAAGGTTAATTTGAACTATTAACCATTCGATTATGAATTTGATACGATTCTTTTTACTCTCCAATTTGGGTTTATTCGGTTTTTCTTGTGACAAGGATTATGGTTCGGATGACGATAATCTTCCGAAAGTAGATTTCTCACACATTATTCTGCCGGGTTTTAAGCCCTTTACGGTTAACTTTATTAAAGAATCTGAAAACGGGTGGATACTCCAATGTGGAGTATAAATTATTCAACTTTGGAATTTTATTTGGAGAATGATTTCTTGGTTTCTAAATGATTAGCGACCCTGCAGCGGTTGAGTTAAAATTATATTTTGAAAAAAGTAATTAATCTAAGCTCATGACACTATAAGCACTACTTCCCTTTTCATTTATTAAAACCAACCTTAATAAACCTTGTCCGTTTTCTGGAAGGCGGATATTGAAATTGTTAGAGAAATGACCATTTCCTTCCGTTAATAATTGCCCATTAGAATTGTACCATTTATAACCAAGGAAAGTCTGATTGGATTCTACACGGATTTCACTACCCTTAATGGTTGGATTGGGATATATTTTAATCTCAGCATTAGCGTTCATTTCCGTACTCAATCGATCCATTTTAAAGGATTGTGTGCTAGAACATACACAACCATGCGCATCTGTGGTAGCAATCATGGTCATATTATAATCTCCGTCGGATGGTAAGTCGTAGAATACAGCCGCATTAGTCCCTGAACTGGCTTGGTTTCCAATACCGTCTAAATTCCAATTGTAAGATACGCCAGATTGACCTCCAGGACTGCTTTGAGATGAAGCTGGCTCAAAGGTGATGCCATAATACCCCTTTTCATATGCCGGAGTTGATACAAATTCACAGGTTTTAGGATTTTCCCATATATCTACTTTTTCTACCGCATCACTTTCGCAGCCACCCGGAATAATACTTCTTAAAAGAACATTATAAACCGTAGTTTGACTTACGTTGTAAATTCTATTTTTTTGGAAACCGTCATAGGTGTTTCCATCTCCGTAATCCCAAAAGAATCGGATGCTGTCACCTGCTAAAAACGTGGTATTGTTTTTAAACTCAATGCTGTCACCTGAGCATGCATTTTTTACGGTAAATTCGGGTTTGATTTCTCGAAGAACCTTTATGGTTCTGTCTAAAGTGGAATTACATCCATTATCGAAAAGCACCGATAAACTGATGGCGTAGGTGCCGGCATTTTTCCAATTGATTTTAAGCGTGTCCTTGGTTCCAGAATTTTGGCCATCTATTTTCCAAGAACGCGTTGTTGAGAAGTTGTTGGATGAGGTGGTAAGGTCAATGACTTTGCCCTCACGTAAAGAACACGTATCCAAAATAGCAATTTCAATTTTTGGGGATTCTTGCACGCTAATGGTTTTTGTGATAGAATCCGAACATCCAAACTCGGAATTTACTATCAATTTCACCGTCTTGTTACCATAGGTTTGAAAATTGTATTTTGGCGAACGATTCGTTGATTTTCCATCGGTCTCATCAAAATCCCATACGTTTCCAAATAAACTGGTTTTCATACTCGTTTGATTGGTAAAACTGAAGGGTTGGAATTGACAAGTGCCTGAGGTAAGTTCAAATTGAGCCTTTGGTTGTTCGTAAACCGTAATTTTGGACGTTTTTGTTATAGAGCAACCGTTATTTTCCGCGCTCAAACTTACATTGTACGTTCCGTAGTTCGTAAACTTATTGGTAAATATCAACTTGGAAATTACGGTATCTCCCGATCCAAAATTCCATGTCATCTTAGAAGTTTTTGGTGATGATAAATTTTCAAACTGAACCGGTATACCATCGCAAGCATTCGTCCTTTTGAAGTCCACCGTGGGTGTGGCGATTACCGATATAGATTTGCTTGTTTCAAACTTAAAACCGTGTGGTAAACTATTGACATTCAAAGTAACCTTGTAAATGCCATCTGTACCATAAATAAAAACAGGTTCATTTAGGATCGATGTATCTGCAGGGTTTCCCGTGCCGAAGTCCCATTTATATTCTAAGAAAACATTGGTTGATTTTACTTCGCTTTTATTGATGAATTTTAAACTGTCTTTACTGCAAATGGTCTGATTGAGCATGAACGCCAATTCAGGGCTTGGACTGATATAGATCAAACGTTCAATAATGGTGTCACATCCGTTTTGAAGATCTGTAATTTTCAATTTCCAGATTAAGGTGCTATCATCTATTGCGGTATCGTTGCTATTGAAGTTCCATAACAGGTCTTTTGAAGTACCCGGAGCGGTCACACTCGCACCTGAAACGGTTCTTCCACCTGCTGTTGTTGCCATTGCATCGGCAGTCCATGTCTTTCCGTAATCGGAATTGCTAAAACCTCTGGGTTCAGAAACTTCGTATTGCAATAAAAGGTTTCTGATGCATATATCTTTATTGGAACTCGTGCTGAAGATAGGAGAGTTCCCTGAATTCGGTATAACGGCATTTAACTGCGATCCGCCTGGTGCGGGTTTTACGTAGATATTAAAATGGAACGTATCTTTCTCTTGCGTATCATCAACAGTGGCAATATAAATACTGCAATTTTGTAGTCCAGTATTGTCCACCCTGATTTTCTTAACAAAATTCAAATCGATGGAATCTTTGGGTTTTAATACCAGCTTGAAATTTTCTTCGTGCGAGATACCATTTACCTTGTAACCGAGACGAACTTCGGTTATGGTATCGATGAAGTTGTTTTTTAGCCAAATTGTAGGATTGACTATAGTGCCCGAACAAAGTGTATCAGATTTGTTAATCTTTTGAACGTTCAATCCAAGGTCAAAAACAAATTCAATAGCTCCGATATCGTGATAATTATCTTGGCGTTTGTTTCCATAAAGATCCAGACTACTTAGTGATGTTTCCTTAGTTGAATTTTGGTTTTTTGAAGCACCCGATCTGAAGTCTGATTTGCCGGGATTGATGAATTTAGGAGATACTTTATAATTGCTTGGACCCACCTTGGCATCTGCAACCCAATCGTTGAAATTATAATAATCGTTTCCGTCGGCATGCCAATACTCGCTTGAAAATTTACCTCCGCTATAAATATTATTATCGGCAATTAAACCTGTGTTGTTAATGAAATTCATGTACACACCCGCTTTGCCCTTTGCTTCTACAATATTGCCGACGTAGTTTACATCGCCGTAATTATAAAAGAATGAGATATAATTTTCTCCAGTCCAACTTGAAAAGGAGTCATTATTGACCACCGTATTATAATAGAAATTATATTCGTTTAGGGCACTATAATTTTCGGAGTAAACCAAAAGGGATTGACCTTTATTATAGTTGTTAGCAATCAAATTACTAACAACGTTTGTCTGCCCTGTTTGAATGCAATAAATGGCCTTAAAGGAAGTCCAATCGCTTGAATTAATAGAGTTATTCGTTATTGTGTTACCGGTTAAATTATAATCGCTGGTTCCATAGATATAGAAGGCATCCAAGTAATATGCTGACACGGAATCCACCATGTTAAAATCTAAGGTATTTGCAAAATTGCTACTATTGGAATTGTTGTAGAGATAAAAGATTTCCGTATAGCCTTTCCCAGAAATGGAAAACTCTGAATTTCTAAATTGATTCTTTTTTAACTGGAAGTTGTAATTTTTTGTGAAGGATACACCAAAAGAATTTCCCGCTTCGGTAAATACTCGGTTGAATGTGTTTTCGTTAAATTGTAGGCATGAATCTCCATCACTTATGATTCCTGTAAAGGAATTAGCGAGATAAATATTGTTGAAATGGTTATTGTTGATTTTTAGGAAAGTCGTGTCGTTGCCGCCTGCATTATCCAGTTTGAATCCAATAAAGTTGTAAGCCGATGTATTAGCCGTTGATAGGGATGTGCTGTAATACGGTAAGTTTGATATCGTATTATTGGATATTTCATTATGCACACCTGCAGACTTCATATCTTGTAGGTGGAAAATCACAAGCGTACTATCTGGATTGTCATTTGAACTTGCATCCGAACGATCGATACTATTTCCCGATATAATTTCACCTCTCACATATCGCATGTAAAAAACACCATTATAAAAGTTTTGGATTTTATTATGGATGAATTGATTTTGGGTCTCGGTTTTTAAGTACGTCTTTGAAGATTGCTGATTGATTACAGCATATCTGGGACCAACACCTCCACTTGTTTTCATGGTACAGTAGGATATAATATTTCCGATTCCATTATTGGTACTGGAGTTAGCCATTACCAAGGAATCGTTTTGGGAAAATGCGATGTAAGCTCCTGTATCGTTGGCGTCATGTGTTATTTTCCCTAAAAGAATGGAACAACTATCGATGGTGTTATAATCGGCTTGGTTGGTAAATCTTAAACCAATAGAATTTCCATTTGTGGAAGTATTTTGGAAGTTGAGATGTTTGAAATTAACGTAGTCAATACCATCTAAAAGGACCAATTCTCTTTTTAAATTTCCTGAAATAGTATATCCATTCCCGTCAATGGTTAACGTATTTGTGGACGAAAGGGTATTGGATTTAGGTTGCTTAAAAGTAAGGGTGTTGCTAATGGATAAGTTTGATTTTACTAAGATTGTAACTTTGCCACTAACACCTTTCAAACTTATAGAGTCTGACAGTTCCTGCCAAGTTGAGAAGTTCTTTGTTCCACTACCACCAAGCGTATAAGTGCCGCTTAATTGCGCATTAGCAACCAATGGTAATGCAAAGAGAATTATCAGGAAGGACTTAAATAAATTTTTCATGCTTGAGTCAAAGATAGGCGTGTTTTAGAATAGTAATTGTGTGAGTAATGTTAATGTTAGTCGCATTGAGAAAATCCTCCATAACCGATCAAAACTATTCTTTAATCAATTTTAGGGTAGAACTGAAGTTGTTACAACTGATTTCGATGAAATACAAACCAGCAGGCAATGCACTTAAATTAATGAATTCCGGTAGGGGTGTTCCCAAATTGAATTGTTGAACAATACGTCCCTGTGCATCCTTTATTTGATGAATATGGGTATTTGGATGATCGGTAATTATTTTAAATAATCCGCTCGTTGGATTCGGTTGAAGCCTTACCCAATTTGCAGTTTGAAAATCGGTACTGTTTACGAAAGTGGTGGTGAACTTCCATATTTCACTCCAAGGACTTTCCACAGTTCCATTGAAGGTTTTTACACGCCAATAATACGTGGTTTGTCCTTTGAGGTGGGTGAATTTCGTATTTCCTGTGGTAGAATTTTTAGTAACAAATGAACTGAAGTTGGGGTCTTCTGAAATCTCCACGCGATAGATGGTGGAGGGAGTGAATTTTTCCCAGCTAAAAGTAACATTTAACTCTTGGTTGCTTGAATTATTTCCCGGCGTCAGCAATTTGGGTTGCGGTATGCCTTCATCCGTGGTAAAGGTCCAAGTTTCGCTGAAATCATAGAATTCGTTACCATCAGAATTTCTACCTCTTACGCGCCAGTAATAGCGTGTTGAGGGCTTTAAAGTAACGTTTAATAAAGTTCCGCTTACGATATTTTGTACGGCACCTGTGAATTCAGGGTTCAAACTATATTGTACGGTATAACTAGAGGCTCCAGAATAGGCGAGCCACTTTAACTGATTGAAAATACTGACTTCGCTGGCAGAATCAATCGGACTGCTTAATGTGGGAGCATATCTAGGGCGTGTGGTAAAGTTCCAAACATCACTCCACTCAGTGGTGTCTTTTTCGTGAAAGAGTTTGACCCTCCAATAAATTTTGGTATTAAAATCAACAAATTTCGGATAGGTTTCGAAGTAGTGAAAGAAGGAAAGTTCTTTTAATTCTTGGGCGCGGAAAGGGTTCGAGAAATTGGCACTCGTATCAACCTCTAAAATATACCCAGTGGTACCTTCTACACTATTCCAATCTAGGCTGTATAAAGAAATGTTTTTGGCGTTATTTCTGGGTAGATTCAATCGAGCCGTCAGAACTTTAAATGTCCAAACCTCGCTCCATTGACTGGTATCGTCATCGGTTAAGGCCCTTATTTTCCAATAATAAAGTGGTTTGAACAGCAATTGGGAAACCACTAAAGAAAGAGAATCGGTTATGGTATCCAGAAAAATAGGAGAATTGAAATTGGTATTGGTATCCAACCAAAGTTGATAACGCACACCTCCTTTCAAGGGTTCCCATTTGAACTCAGTTCTTGCTGGTGTACCAAGGAAGTTAGAATTAAAAGGTCTTAATTGTACCGGTGATTTAACGGTTGTGAAGGGTTTTGAGTTGCTCCATATTGAGGTGTCCCGATCATGCCAACCTCGTATTCTCCATTCATATCGGGTAGCGAATTTAAATCGATGTCCTTTAATATTATGGGTTGAACTCGGCTTGAATTCGGAGATAATGGTATCAAGGAAAAGGGTGGTGTCGTAATGATTCGCTTGCGTAGCTTGAATTTGGAAACCGTCAACACCGGTTCTGGTTGCAAACTGAAAACTATCGGTTATATGAACGGTTGAGGTGGTAAATGGGAAATAAGAACTAGGGAAAATGATGATATTGATGGGTCGTGTGCGCGTCCATTCTCCCGAGTCTTTTTCATGATAGGGACGGCCGCGCGTGTAATAGGTTTTGCCAAAGAACAAGTTCACCGCGGTATCTAAACCCGCAGGTGAGAAGAAAGTCTGTTTCTCTTGACTGTTGAAGGAAATACTGGAATCTACTTCTATCTGATAACCGGTGGATCCATCTATTGAATTCCGAATTTTAATGGGAACAATTGGATCTGAATAATTCTCGGCAGCCAATATATCGGTTCCAAAACCTTTTGTTTTAAAAGCACTATAAGTCCATTTTGAAGAATCGGCCTCACTAATGGCTCTAACTCGGTAATAATAATAGGTTTCATAGTTGAGGTTCCGAATCTCGAAGGCGTCGGTTTCGAATTGTTTGGTTCCTTCAGAAGCTATGGTATCTATTAATAAGGGAGAATTGAATGTTGGGATGGTGTCAATTTGAACTTGAAAGGGTTGTTTGAAATAGACCGAGGTAAATTCAAAATTGATTTTAACATTTTGCAAAAAGGCAGTAGAAGGATATTTGGTTGTAATGGAATCCATAATTTGGAACGATCCGGTATCGGTCCATGTGGTGGTGGCTTCCGGGAAACCCCTTACACGCCAGAAATATGTTTTCCCAAAAAGGAAATTATCTTGAATGGTTTCAATGTAAAACCAATCGAATGTATCTGGAAGAGTAACCGTTCTTAAATGCTTAGAATTGAAACTTTTAACAGTATCGAATTGAAACTCAAAACTATCAAAACCTGCAGCTCTATAACATGATAAATATAAAAATGAAGAAGACGTTTTTGCGGGATTTTGACTCGGTGCATACCGTTTTAACTTATCTCCTGTTTTGAATGACCATACCGCAGTCCAATTAGATGAATCGGTAGCAGAAATAGATTTGGCCCGCCAATAATATTGGGTATTCAATTTGAGTTTATTCAACCAATAACGAGTGTAATACGTGCCGCGCGTAACTTCAACTCTTATGGCATTTTTCATGGATGCATCTTCAGAGTATTCAAAGGCATAGAATTTTACACTTTCTGACTTGACTTCCAATTGCATCCCTGTCGGGGTGCCGGTAGATTTATCTAAAGGTTGGTATAAAACGGGAGTTTTTAACTGACCGTACAGTGAGAAGCAAGCAAAAAAAGTTAAGGTAAGAACAAGATGTAAAATCTTGCCAGTTTTAAGAACACCTGTTTTCATATTTCAAAGTAAATCATGATTACTCGAGAATTAGCAATTCTGAATGATTATATCGTAAATCCTTAGAATATATTTTTACAATAACCAATCCCGTTGCTTGAATGTCATAAATCATATTGGGTTGATTGGAATCTTGAATAAAAGAAACCGATTTTCCATTTAAGTCGTGAATAGAAATAAAATCACCCTTTTGAATCCCCTTGATTTCGATATTTCCATTACTAGGATTTGGGAAAATGCCAATTGGACTCAAATTTGACATTGACGTTTTATTGGTTCTTTCGCTGCTGTAGCAATCGGTTACCGATTCGCAGGAATTTCTGAATATTTTCGCTTTAAAAATACCGGTGTAGGGTATCAATAAGCTGGCTTTGTTTTTCTCCCCAACTTGCTCAGATGTTTTACAATCGTACCATGTAATACTATCCCAAAGGGTTTCATTTAAAAATAGCACAGAATCGTTTACCGTAACGTCCTTATTAATGGCTGTTATGTCTAAATAGGTAATATGGAAAGAATCGCATTTTGTGTAGGTTTTTCCGATCCATTCAACGATTGTAGATTTGGTGTAACTTGAATCTCTTAACCAATATCTTTCGCAAGAGTAAACAGTATCTCTTATTATTTTTGATTCTCCAATTTTCAGATTGTATACTCTCGTAGAGTCGCATCCCCTTACATTGGAATAGCTTTCGGTGTATTGCCCCGTTTCACGATAAACAATACCCGCATCGGATACAAAGGAATCACAAGTAGTGATGTTCATTGGGATTTCTTGGCTAAAATTAACCCGAATCCAAGTAGTTTGAAAGGAATCACATCCTGTGTACGTTTCATATGTATTTTGGATTAGTTGCGATTTGAAATAGGTTTTCCCCAATAAACTAACCGAATCACAACCCATTAGGGTATCGCTTCGATATTGATTTCGGTTAATGGTAACATAATAGTTAACGACAGAGTCACAGCCATTAAGGGAAGTGAAAGAGTCACTTACTATAGAATCTTTAGTAACCAAATGCCCCAATGGCGTTTGGAATTTTTCACATGCAAGAACGGGAATTATGGTGTCGAAAACGGGTAGAATGTATACTTCATAGGAAACGATAGAATCACAACCCTTAATCGATGTATAATATTCGGTAATGATGGTATCAGTACTAACGGTTTTGCCCAAAGGGCTCGTGAAACTTCCACACGCAAATTGGGGTATTGAAATACTATCATTGCCAATGTCGACGCTTACTAAAATTACAGAATCACAGCCATAATAACTTTCAAACGTATCTCTAAAAAGGCCATCTCGAGTCCACTTGTATTTCTTAGTTGGAGAAATAACGGTGTCGCAATCGAACATTTGAATTCGTGTTTCACTTGGACCCCCTTTGATGCCTGATCCTGTAATCCAATTTGAGGCAGTTCCCGACAGGGTGAAGTAGTTTAATGTCCCGTGGTAATTATTGCCTGAATAATCCGTGGCCGTCTTTTTGGAGTAGTTAAATGTATTGGCTTTGCCTTCATTGAACTTATAATAGACCAAAATACCTTTGGGCAGATCGCACAATTCGCGATCCATATTATTATTGATTTCTGTGGGTGTTAGGGCATAGTTGTACATCCTAAATTCATCAATATCTCCTTCGAATAGATTGATATTATCTATTCGCATACCAAATTGCAGAGGGGTTGTGGTTATTGTATTTGTGGCAATTTTTAGATTTCCCGCAATGTCCAAAGTTCCAT
>Ga0181559_10006637_pt1 | contig 10880 bp, 9 predicted proteins | sample 011ome_21_FD_133752 | JGI IMG/M metagenome (GOLD analysis project Ga0181559, IMG submission 133752) | Coastal salt marsh microbial communities from the Groves Creek Marsh, Skidaway Island, Georgia - 011508AT metaG (megahit assembly) | ecosystem: Environmental > Aquatic > Marine > Intertidal zone... | reverse complement strand
GTGCCACGGCGAGTTCGGATCTTTCTGGTTCCGAGGCTGTAATTTCTGAAGTGCCACAGGCTGTTTCTGAATCAACGAGTGATGCTGAATTGTCTTCTATCCAGGAGGATATTGACAAAGCGTTGGGCAACTCCTCTGGAAGCACTTCTGATGAAGTTGGCGCATCTGCATCTGCTGAAATGAAAGAAGGAAACAATGGTGCGCTTCCAGATGATATACCTCCAGCTGATAATGATTCAGTTTTTGAAGCTCAGATAAGGGCAGCTGCTGAAAATGAAACGGATCCAGAGGTAAAGAAAAAACTCTGGAATGAATATAGGAAATATAAGGGCTTACCCATTAAGGAGTAATCAATGACAATGCTATTTAAACGAATACTAGTCGCACTCATTACTGTAAGCCTTACAGGATGTGGGGCGGGACTGGACTCGTTAACGAAGAGTTCGAAGCCGTCAAAACCTAGTGTTGGTCCGTCCACTTCTTCTCAGATCGAACAGCAATCTAAAATTGCTCAAATTCAGCGAGATGCGCCTAAGCTTGATGTCGTCATACCGGTCTTTGACGCTGGTCTCAACGAGGCTGGCGATGATGAGAATGTATGGCCCGAAATGCGAAGAGCTGAAGCGAACCGATTTGCTTGGAAACTTAAAGATGCTCTAGAGAGTTCAGGAAAGTTCAATGTTGTTCGTGTAACGCCTGATCAGAATGCGACAGGTGAACTTTATGTCGTCGGACGGATTGTTGAATCTTCTGGAGAGGATGTTGAAATAGCAATTCAAGTCTTCGATATTTCTGGCCGAGACCTCATAACGGCAAACCGCACGTCAAGTTTTAATTTCTTGTCTGGCGTCGTAGATACAAAAAAAATTGTCGGCGATTCAGTTTCTGAAAAATCATTCTCGCACAGCGTAGATGATGAGTTCTTCAAGGACATTCGGAACAAAGGTAAGGATTCTTACCAACCAGTCTTTGATGATGCTGCCGCTTACGTCGTTACTTTACTAAAAGATTTAAGCGTTGATGAAACCGTCGATTTGAAAAAAATTGCTGATCTGCGTTTCGCGGCGAGTTTTTCAAATGAAGCATTCGCAGAGCATATGACGACATCTGAGGACGGGACCATCTCTTTGGTCTCAATGCCTGCCGAAAACGATGCAACTTTGGAAAAAGTCAGAGCTATCCGGATCAGGGATCAGTTGTTCGTCGATAAGCTTCAGGTTGAATATCAGAGTTTCAATCAGAAGTTCGAGAAGTCGCACAGTGTTTGGCAGGAACAAGTATTAGTCGAAGCAAAAGCTAGATCCGATGCTCGTAAAAAAGCTGCAGGACAAGCTGTAGGTGCTGCCATTCTGATAGGCCTAGCAGTAGCAGCTGGAAAATCTGTCGATAGAGAAATGAATAGTTCTACCTACGATCCAACGGCCGCAACCTTGGGAGCATATGCTGCGATCGGTGCTGGTATTGGAGCTATCGGAATGATTGGAAACAGCGTTCAGAGCGTCAAAGAAGCTGAAATGCATAATGACTTAATCAAGGAATTAGGCCAATCAGTGGATATGGAGGTTGCACCTCAAGTAGTTGCATTTGAGGAGAGCCAAGCTGAACTGGTAGGTACTGCAAGTGAGCAGTTTACTCAGTGGCGAGCGTTTCTGAAAAAGATCTATGAACTCGAGAAGACGCCTGATCGTCAACTTTAATAATGCTTGAGGTCGATCTCCTAGAAGCAAAAGCTCGGAAACGACGGCTTTACTTTGCTGTCGCGACCGGCCTTTTTATTGGTGGGTTAGCAATAGCCCTAATACCGACTCTGATTTCTAAAACTCAGCCTGAGCAACAAATTCTCACCACAGAGAATCCTCCTGAGAGACCGAATGAGGTTACAGAGAAAAATTTAGTTCAGTCAGTTGAGCCAGATTCTGTAAACCAACCTATTCAAAGCCCCACAATACAACTGAGTGACCAATCTGAGTTTGAAGAGCAGTTTTTCGCTGCCGTTAAAACCTATGATGAAACCGTCGAACCAAACATCGATAACTATCAAAGTATTCTTGGTGATCAAGGGTTCATGAATACGATCAGGGGATTTCAGCAAGATATAGCTGCAAAGGCCGCTCAAGAGCAGTACAAAGATGGGTTAACAATATTGAAAAAAATGACTCAAGTCGCTACCGATCGGATTACCCAAGAAAATAATCGACTTGAGAAATTGTTGAAGCAAGTGACAGATGCATGGGCTATCAAGGATATCGATTTGATGTCAGCATCGCTCAAGTCAGCACGCTTGATTAGTTCCAACAACAAAAAGATTGTCGAATATTCCAGTCTCCTAAGCGATTGGCCGGAAGTGGAAACCCTTTTAAATAGGGCAGCTGAAAGAGAGTCTAAGGGCAAAATTGATGACGCTATTCAGTCCCTTCAACAAATCTCCAAGCTCAACCACGACATCGACAATTTATCATCACGGATTGATTCACTTCAGACAAAGCAAAAAGACATCCTAGAGACTAGACTGATAGAACAATTATTTTTGGCGTTAGAGAAGTCGGACCTGTCTTCCGCAAATGAAGCTATTCAACGATTGTTAAAAGCGGGCATTCCAGAATCAGCCTATACACATTTACTTGCAGACTATAACCAGAAAAAATATGACGCTGAGTTTGTGATCGTTAGTAATGCAATGGATAGCGCAATCGTTAAAGATGACTGGATCAAAGCCAAGCAGCTAGTGGATCAGAATCAGAAAGTATTTGGTAGTGAACCACGTTTCAAAGCGCGAGCTGAAGCTATCTATAAAATTCATAAAGGTATCGCAGAAGTAAGTAATGCGTTGGCAAAGCCTGAGCAGCTTTTGAGCTCTAGGGTTAGGGCAGATGCGCATACTTTGTTAGAACGCATCTCTCCCGATCTTAATATGAGCTTACAACTCCGAAGTAAAGCAGATCAATTGAGTGCTCTACTAGCAAGCTATCGCACTAAAGTTCCAGTTACAGTCGTTTCAGATGGATTGACTTATATTGAGGTTAAGTCTGTTGGGAAAGTTGGAGAGACAACTGGCAGAGTGGTTGAGCTGCTTCCAGGAAAGTACGTATTTATAGGAAAGAAACCGGGCTACGTTTCCAAACAAATCGAGATTAACGTTGAACCCGGGACTCCCGCTCAGATTAAGGTGATTGCTGATGAGCCGATTTGACGCAGAAGTGTCAAAAGCCCAAAACGACTTGCAGTGGCGTCGAATCATTTTATTTTTACTTTTGTCATTTGGGATTTTATCTGTCGGCATTTATGCACTGCTGTTTCGCCAGACACAGATCTTCATAGGTCCTGAAGAAGCATATCAAACACATCAAATAGAGGTATCTAGAGGCTTAGCGATGATGGCAGGTGATCATCTACTGAGCCTCTCATCAGATATCGAACTGACAGTGTCGGCCCCAGGATTCAAGGAGCAGGTAGTCGCAGTTGACCCGACACAACTTGGTAAAAGTAAATCTATAGAGCTGATACCATCCCCCGCTCTGTTAAAGTTTTCCGTGATTCCCGAGCAACCAGCTAAATGGTTAGTTGATGGGACTCTGATTTCTGAGAGTTCAGAGTTAGAGTACGAAGTTGTAGCTGGTGAGCACCAAATCACAGTGATATCAACACTTGGCGTAAAGAAAACTTTTGATTTCGAGGTTGAGAGAGGTACAACTCTCCAAAAAACTGTTGAGTTTGAACCAATCTCCGGAATATTTAGATTTACGCTTAATCCTGGGGGCAAATTGTCCATAGATGGTCAAGAGGTGTCTGGGAGAGAGGTCAGAATTAGCGGTGGAAAGCACCAAGTGCGAGTCTCCCTAGATGGTTATTATCCAATTACTGAAAGCATTCTCTTGGTCGCAGACGGCGATATCATCGAGCGGTCGTATCGCTTAAAGCCAAAGCCTGTGAGCGTGAATTTAAATCTGGCTCCAGGCGATGGACTTTTAACAATTAATGGAGCCAAAGTTAGTACTTCTGGCAAGAGTCAAATTGAGATCCCTTATCGAGAACAGTTGGTGCTCCAGTATTCCAAAGCTGGCTACAGCGAAGTTAAGGAAGTATATAAACCCGCACCAGGGGCAAACCTCAATTTTAGTGCCCGACTAAAAATTGAGCTAGGAAGAGTTAGGTTCGTTGGTACAGATGGTGCGACGGTTAAAATTAATGGAAAGGAAGCGGGTACTCTGCCATTTGAAATTGATTTGCCGACCAGCTCTTTCGTGGCAGAGGTATCAAAACAGGGATTCCAATCGCAAACTAAGAAAATATCTCCAAGGCCTGACCGCACCCAAATTGCTGAATTCAAGCTAGCCTCAATAGCTGCACTGAAAAAGGCTTCGTCACCTAAAGAGTACACAAGCGGATTTGGGCTCGAATTCAAATTAATTGAAGCCGAAGGCCAGACATTCCAGATGGGCGGTGATCGTAGCGAAAAAGGACAGCGAGCCAATGAGATTGTTCGAAATATAAAATTTACTAAAAACTTTTATGTATCGATAACGGAATTAACGCAGAAGCAGTTTGGTAGTGGTGGTGACATTCCCTTGACTAACACTGCCTGGATCGATGTTGCTAAGTTCTGTAACCAAGCAAGTACGCAAGAGAAGCTTAAGCCTTTTTATCAGATAGAGGGCGATACGATCGTTGGATATAACGAATCAGCTGATGGATATCGTTTAATAACTGAAGCCGAATGGGAGTATCTCGCACGTAAATTAGGCAAAAACAAACAAACGGTTTTTGTTTGGGGAAAAAAGGCGACTGTTCCTGTCAATGCGGGAAATTTGGCTGACCAAAACTCACAAGCAACCTTAAAAATGTATATCCCTGGTTATAACGATGCTTTTGCAGGGCTTGCACCAGTAAAAAGTTTTGGAGCTCAACCAGATGGAATTTTTGATTTGGTTGGTAATGCGAGTGAATGGGTGCATGACTCTTACGTTCTCGCCCCCAGGAGTGCGGAGAAGCTTGAAATAGATCCTCTTGGAGGACCACCCAAAAGCGCCATTAGAACAGTGAAGGGCTCAAGTTATGTGTCAGCGAGTCTCTCTGAATTAAGAGCAGCGTTCAGAGATGGCACTAGTGAACCAAGGGAAGAATTAGGATTCCGTTTGGCGAGATATATGTGATGCGAAATGTGATGAAAAGATACGGATTAGTTGGCCTTTTGGTCTGCCTTTTGGGGTTAGGTGGCCTTGCAGTCGCTTCGAAAATAAGTGTTGGTACAGCTGTTAGCTTTCCGGTGGATATATGAATCAAACAATTAGAGGTGCACTCGCACTGGTCATTTCAGTCATAGGTATTCATACGCTTTATGAGGTCCTGATAAGACCTGGAGCGCTAATCGCTCAGCAAGCAGTAGAAGCCGGCAATACAGAAGCTCTTCGGTCGATATTCATTATCCTAAAGGACTTTGAGCAGGAAGCGTGCCTCATTCTAATGCTATGGGCTACGTATCTAGTCGTCGAAAAGATTTTAGAAATCACTAAAACTAATTTCTTGTTCGATGTGGACTTTTGTAAAGATACAGCAATGACTCCAGCAGGGATTACAGACTTAGTAGGAGAGCTCGAGAAGCTTAAGCCGTCAGTAAAATTATCTCCCCTGGTTCGGGTCTTGAGAGCATCTCTGAGACGATTTTTAGTCTCCAATGACGTTCATTCTGCATCCGAGGTCGTCGAATCCGAAGTTGCTGCTTTGGTCGCCAAAAATGAAGCCGGCAACTCAATGATTAGATACCTGATCTGGGCAGTGCCTTCTATTGGATTTATTGGAACCGTCCGTGGTATCGGCGAAGCATTAGCCAAAGCTGACGAGGCTCTTGCAGGAAACATTTCGGGAATGACCTCAAGTTTGGGTGTGGCATTTAATTCAACTCTTGTCGCACTGTTTATCAGTATTTTTTTGATGTTTTTATTGCATCAACTGCAGCGTCTCCAAGATGATTTGGCTGTTTCAGTAAATGCGTACCTTCAAGAGAAAGTTTTAGACCGACTTAGTGCCCCTGGAGTTAGCTAAGATGCGTCGTCCAGAAGGCTTCAATTTAGCCTTCCTCGACATCATGGCATGTGGGTTGGGGGCTGTTGTCTTAATTCTGGTGCTTCTTAAGAATCAAGAAGGCGCATCTGCTGAAGTCCAACAAGAGCCAGTCGTTGACGTTGCAGCCTTAGAACAACAAATTAGCAAGCTAACCAATGAAGTTCAGAAACTACAAGATCAGCTAGATTCGCAAAATTCGAAAAGTTCCGACGAGCAAGACAAAACAAAAGCACTCGTTTCTCAGCTACAAATCGTAAAAGCACAAGTTCAAGCTAAGGCAGAGGAGCTGAAAAGACTTCAGCAGACGTTAGTTGCGGCTAATAAAGGATTGAATAGCAAATTGGCAGAGCTACAAAATTCAAATATTGAGGTAAAGCAACAAAAGGCTCAGGAGTTTTTGATTGGATTGGAGGTTAAGGGTGAACGCATTGTTATTTTGGTGGACAGCAGTGCGTCTATGCTTGCAGAAACACTGATAGATATCACTTTGCTCAAATCAAGAAAACCAGTCGATCGACAGAAAGCAGCGAAGTGGGTTAGAACCAAAAGGGCGACAAAATGGCTGCTGGCAAATGTCCCGCAAAACTCCGAATTTAGACTCTTTCAGTTTAGTGATCAGGTGAAAGAAGTCACCAATGGTTGGTCTAAAGCAAATACACCTCAAGCACTTGTGAATGCGCAAAACTTGATAGAAAAGATTGATCCAGTTGGCGGAACGAATGTTGAGAGTGCGCTTTCGACTGTACTGAAACTAAATCCTTCATCGATTTATGTAATAACTGATGGGCTTCCAACTATAGGAAAACGAGCTCAATCACTGGTTCCTTCCGGCGGATGCGGAGGTCTCACTGGAAAGAGTCGAGTGTCGGGCGAATGCAGAGAGTCGTTATTTGTTGATGTAGAGTCATTAAGTAGCTCTTTTCGAGGATCAATTTCTGTCATTCTCTTGCCTCTCGAAGGAGATCCAGCTGCAGCTCCTCTTTATACGCGCTGGACTCTTGCCCACAATGGGACGTTGCTGAGCCCAGCAAAAGGTTGGCCATAAATGAAAAAGCGCGAGCAACTCGAGCCTTTTAGTCTGTCATTTCTCGATGTCATCTCTTGCGGCTTTGGTGCTGTAGTGATGTTGGTGCTTATATTTAAACCTCAAACCGAATCTGTTGAGATTCAAGAAAAACCTTCTTCCTCGTCATTTGAGTTGGTGTCAAAAGTACTAGCGCTTACTGAATTGAAGGAAGAATTGCTAGCTCTAATACAAGGCAAGGCATCAACAGAATCTACAGTTGATATGGTGTCGGAATCTCTTAAAGCATCGCTCGATAGAGCAAAGACCGAGTTAGAAAGCAGTAATTCTGAAATTGAGAAAGTCAAGCAGCAGCTATCTGCGATGTCATCGAAAGTCGAGACCGTCAAAAAGGCAGCCTTATCTCAGGGCAAGAAAGAAAAGCTTGATGATGAAGTCGCTGGAATTCCAGTAGATCGGCGATACGTAATATTCATCGTAGATACATCAGGAAGTATGCAGCAAATCTGGGGGAAGGTTTCGGCAAGCATGAATAAAATCTTAGAAGTCCATCCAAAAGTCGACGGATTCCAGATCATGAATGATAACGGCAACTATCTGATTTCGGGTTATGCGAAGCAATGGATCCAGGATACCCCTTCTATGCGGAAGAGAACTATGGACTTGTTTTCAAGTTGGGGTTCGACTTCAAACAGTAACCCCCATGACGGAATGCGCCAGGCCTTGCAAGATTACAGAAACTACCAAAGCGATTTATCGATCTATGTTCTTGGCGATGACTTCACAGGAGGCGATTTTGATTCGGTATTGAATGAAGTGGCTAGTTTAAATAGCAAGAATGCGAGGATCAACGGCTTGAGTTTTATCAGTCCACGAGCTTCTACGGATAGATTTGGCACGTTGATGCGAGAAGTCAGTCAAGCAAATCAAGGAGCATTTATTTCTCTCCAATGAGAATGCATCAAAACATTCTCACTCAAGAGACTAATTCATTTAGGGACCTCAATGTACGATTTAGAGGGATATTTGAAAATTGATTTGATGCCCAGGAGAGGATCTATGCCTTAGATCACATTGATTTATAATAATCAATTATTTGCGTACCAGTAAAGAGTTATTTTGTGACACGAAAATAGTGTCACATCGAAAATCGGTTTGAAGTTACACAATTCCTTATGCATTGAATACGCGCCGCACTAGACCATGTCACGGATCTCGCGTGTAGAATGCTGTTAAATCCCCAGCTGAGCCCTCAAAATCGAGAAGGGCACGTACCCTTGGGTCGATGCCAACAACCAAGTTTGCGTCTTCCGTATCGCGACAGTACCTTCGGAGACTTTCAGCTACTTGGCTTTTGACCACAATAGGCAGTTCAGAAAGCTCTGCGATGAATCGATTTACCCCTAAATGAGTATAGTTTGAAGGGGTATTTTCAGTTGTGTGAAACCCGGAGGCCAATATATGTTTCTCAGATTCCACCCCATAAACACGAACGAGACATTCGAGATATGCATCCTCGTCGTAATCACCAAAAAAATGATTAGCCACATCCCTCGAAAGTTGACAGAAATAAGGCCAGCGAAGAAACGTGAATCCTTGTGACTCAAAAAACAAAAGCCTTTCGTCATCTCGTTGACTTTTCCACACGTCACAATAATGGTTTGGACCCTCATACTCGAACACTATCCTCGCGTCCAGTGCGACACAATCTACTTTATAGAATCGACGTTTATTCGATGGGTCATAGTAAAAACGCTTTTGAGAAATCCATTCAAAGCTAGGCAAAAGAACCGATGCAACTTCTATTAATGCCTTTTCAGACATTTCACCTGTTGGAATCATCTAAAACCCCCATGATTTTGATGGATTTTACCTAAGCATTTATCATTAAAGCGTTTTCTTTAGAGACTAGGTGTGTTCACATTGACTAGAAGTGTAGCTATGTTTCCGACGACTTGACTCTGGATTGAGGGAAATGAAGATGACCTCAAGGCAATGTTCACACAGACAATTATGATTCGGATGAAGTTACTAGCGAAAAGAAGGAATTACCATGGCAAGAGAAAAAGGAACAGAATTAGTACTTCAAGATTCAGAATTTGAAGTCGATAGCGATGGGTATTTTTCTGGAGGCGTTCAATGTCAAATGACGAACATTCCAGTAGATGGTCTATTAGTCCAATGTTATTTGGAATTCAGTAAAGACAAAGCGATAGCGCTTATTTCTGAAGTTTCTGAAGGGTTTCTCACGCAAGATGACGATACGATCTATATCGCGGCATCAGGTTCTCTCGACGGAAACGCATTACCCGATACTTTTACTCTAAATTATCGTCTGTTCACGTTGTGGGATAGTGTTCAAGCAGATCCATCTCTCCCTAGCAGTTTCGGCGAGCAAAATATATCTGTTCCTCCAAAAGGTCTGCTGGGAGGAAGCAAATGGAAATGCGCAGGAAATAACGAAGTTCTATCCATCTTGGTCCATAACGATAATGGAGACTTTCAAATTACATCGAACGTTCAGGTGGGAAAAGTCGCTGGAACTGATATCGGACTTGTTGTTGAGCACGTTACAGATGATTCGACGAATCAATTTGTGATCTTTAGATCTCCATCTGTATCGATAAAAAATCAATACGCATCGGGATCAGAGAAATTAAAAAGCCACTACCGTTTTTTTAAACCACAGAAGTGGAATGCCCTAGACAAATTGAATCCAATCACAGTGACAAGAAGTTAGGAGGCTGAACGATGAAGAAATTAAATCTTAGTATCGTTGAGCATCATGAATCTGAAATTGAAATATCTTCGGATGGCTACGTTTACATATCTGTTGAAGTAGAGTTCGGAGAGATTCCCGACGCGCCAATCTACGTTGAAACACAGTTAGTTTGTATGAAAGATGACACAATTGTCACAACTTCTGATCTTTCGTCTTCTGAGATCGATGCTGATAGTCCAAGAGTCTATTTATCTGATTCTTTTCATGCAGGTAATGGGCAGATCCCTGATAGCTACTCTGTCAATTTTCGGGCTTTCATACCAGATGAGGTTTGCACGATAGATACGCCAATTCCTCCAGAAATAGCGAGGCAATCCGGCGCATATTTGATTCATACTCCTAAAAAAGGATTTTTAAGCCGGGAGAAATGGGTTTCTGGCGCAGTCTCGATAGATTCTATCGTAGTCAAAAATGTTGCCGGAGAAGATGACGCTTTGTTCGTGAATGTCTCCTCGCTGAAGCCGATCGAAACGGGTTTCCAAATAACCTGTGCATCGGGAGACAGTGACGACTACACAATTTTCAAGATTTTGGAAAAGCCTCAGGCAGCGAGTGATCAGCTTCGAGTTCATCTCACTGGTGATCTGACTGTTAGTCTTGCTGGATTTTCCTCAACTGATTGGTTTATTTCTGAAAAAGCTGCATTCGCTGGTACTAGGGAAGCGGAGGAGGAAAGTCATGGATCTGAAGAGAATACCGAGTATGAATCTGATGATTATGAGAGCACGTCGGACATCGAGTTAGAAAGTGAATCGTTGGACGAAGCTCCTATTAAAGAAACAACTTCGCTTATGCAGTCTGTAGCCTCTGATTCTTCTGATTCTTGGATTGTATCTTGTGGGAAATTACAAAATGAATTGATTGAGGATTTAGATATGACGATAACTCGATTTGATTGTGAGGCGCCAGATGACGATGGTGATATCTCGGTTGACCTCGAGTTCGAAATAAAGAACGAGAGTAACAAAGACGTAAGTCTCATAAAATATGACTTAGTCGTTGAACAGGATGGGG
>Ga0181559_10006634_pt1 | contig 10890 bp, 7 predicted proteins | sample 011ome_21_FD_133752 | JGI IMG/M metagenome (GOLD analysis project Ga0181559, IMG submission 133752) | Coastal salt marsh microbial communities from the Groves Creek Marsh, Skidaway Island, Georgia - 011508AT metaG (megahit assembly) | ecosystem: Environmental > Aquatic > Marine > Intertidal zone... | reverse complement strand
GTGCATGAGCAACAGAGTCATGGCTTCTGTTTTCCTTGTCCCGTTAAACCATTTGCCGAAACGAGAGGTTTATATGGAAAATCATGGGGGGGCCTTTGTGCAATTTTATAAGTCTCCCATGAAAGTCCGGGATGTTTTGCTCATGTCATACGGGATGAACAAAGGCGCCACTGGGTTCTATGCCGAACGACGCTGGAAGACGCGCCGCAAGAAAAGACGCATAAGATGGCCCACGAAAATCATATACGAGCGGATCTGGCCTTTTTTCATCGATTGTTTACTTTACTGGCTGCGTTCGAGGGAGGACTTCGGGGTTTTGTCTGAAGAGCCCACGGCCCTGATCTGGCATATCACGCTTTGCAATTTCATAAAGCGCAAGGCGAAGGTTTGCAATTTCCTTTTTACGAACAAAGATATTTTTGGCTTTATGATATTTTTAAGGATAAGATCTCTGGATTACGCGGCAGAAAATAGCAACGTCTCTTTGATTCAGCACGTATCGCGGGCGGGGGGGGTGATGTGGCGAGTCGCGCTACGGCAGATGATTCTCTTTAGGTACCCTCACGCCGGGCCGGGGATCCTAAGGCGCGGTTTTTGCGCGCCCGTGAAGTCGTAAAAAACGTTTTATTCCCGCTTTGATAAAACTTGCACTAGCAAAAACACTCGTCCTCAGCGAATTCCCAGTTGAACCCGCACGCCCCGCAAGCGCAATCTGTATGACACCCTTTACCTACTAGCTTGAAATGCGCATAGACATCATCGCCCTCTTTCTTTTTACACTGGTGCAACTTGTGTCCGGCTTTGATATCCACTTTGTAGGAATCTGAAATCCAGTTGTAGACACGGATGGGTTCGCCCGTGTATTCCTGGTTTTCATTGATATCACACCGGTTGAACCCCATCCTATGGCGGTGGACAACAGACGACATTTTTTGCGCCCCTTCTGCATGCTCTATTTGCTGTTCGTCTCTCTTTACTGTGTGCTTTTTTTTAATTTTTAATGAAATAATAATACATGCAGACAGGTAAAAGGGCAACATACGACGTGTAGTAAATACCCAGGGATTTATAAAAGCACAGTCTGGTTGTGTTTCTATCATAGCGACATGGCAAGCACGGGGGGGGGGCTTTGGTGGAACCCGGATTTGTCCCCGAGGGACTTGCTCCGAAGAGAACATGTAAAGGTTGTCTTTTCTGCACTTTCTTCATTAAAGGCGAGTTTTGGGGATTTCGAGTGCTTTCTCTCTCTTCTAGACTCCAGAGGGAATTGTTTTGAACACCGTGAAGTGCTTCGGGAATGCGTTTGGGTCCTTAAACAGCTGGGGGAGTTTCAGGGGCCGTCTCGGTCAGGCTACAGCAATCAGCAGCGTTGCATCCAGGGTTTATGGGATATGATATTTGATGGTGGCTTGCAAGAGAAACAGGTGATTTTGACGTTCCAAGTGTTGAAATGGATGAAGAAAAACGCCAAGGGATATGTGAAAAACGTATTTAACAATAACGAGAGGCGCTTTTTACACATCTTTGTGGGGAGGTCTGCGGCAAAGAAAGTGTTTGCGCTTGTAGACTATGATGAGTGCGCGGGGGGGGCAAAGGGGGGTGGGCAACTTGAGAATCCAGAGACGTTTTTATGGGATACTTGCTTGAAGGAGACTCATGAGAACGCAAGTATTTACAGAGAGATTTCAGACTTGGACATGTTACCGCAGCTATCAAGCGAAGCTACGTTATTTGACTGCCACATTTTCCCTGCACCAGAGGGGGTCATGGAAGAAGGGATGGAGAGAGACGTCGCTACCTTTCACGGTTTTTTCGCGACGGGGATGGGGGACAATGTCGTCATGCGCCAACTCCATACCCTTCTCTGCCAAAAGCGCGTCGAGTTCATGCAACATTTGTCTATGCTGTGCACCATTACATATCTCTCGGTTTATTTAAAAGCGCCTTTCTGGTCGTTTGCGGAATGCTTCCTGACCCACCTTTCCGTTCTGAAGGAAATGTTGCATATTGTGCGTGGTTTCTTGAAGGGTAGTACTTTATGGCGGGCGAGGTGCAATATAAAAGAGAACTGAAAATCGCGAGTGGCTATGTTTCCGTTAGAGAAACTGCTTTTTTTTGGTTTCTTTGTATCTTTTTCTGGTGGCGCTCTTCCCGAAGAGCAGAGCTGCCCAGTACCCACATGCGCGCGCTTTAGTGGCGGGGACAAATTTTCAATACCACTCCAATGGCGAAGAGACATGGACGACTTTTCAATATCAATGTGGGCACGCTCAAAAGAGGGCGCAGGGGAGACGCGTATTTTTGACATTGAGCTTGCAAACGGTAAGCTTCTGCACAGTCTTGTAGGCGTGGCATTTCTACAGGAAAAGGCATGGACGCATTTAGTTTGGGCCTCTTCAAAAACATACCCAGGTGTCATCCAAATGTACGAAAACAAAACTTTGACGAAACGGTCCTTGAGAGTGGGTTTGTGGAATAGGATAGAGAGCTTTCTTCCAGTAAACATTATCATAAACCCCCTTTTCCAAGGAAGCGTAGGGCTTCTGCGCGGCTGGAACCGTCTGCTGGACAGGAAGGAGGCAATAGCTCTGACACTGGGGTTTGACATTTGCCTGGACTGTCCTGTTTTCCACACTGCGTTGGAGGCCCATTCAAGTGCCTGTTCGTGCACTCCGTCCTATCAGACCAATACTGCCAAATACGAGGACACCTGTGCATGTTCGCCGGGTTATTTCGATGACTTTGGGGTGTGCAAGCTTTGCCCTTATGGTTTTTACTGCACAGGGAGACAACCCGCGGAAAAATGCCCCCTACACACGTTTTCGGAGCGGGGGGCAGTATCTCGCAGCGACTGCTACTGCTGGGGCCAGGTGGTGGATGGAGAATGTGTTGAATGCCCATCTGACGGGGTATGTGCTTTAGAGACCCATGCAAAGTGTGCCCCCCCCTCTGTACCTGCTAAAAACCAAACTCATTGCGAATGCCCGCCCGGCGTTGGCTTCGTATCCCCCGGGGGCGAATGCAAGGCTTGCCAAGCAGGGACATACTCAGATGTACAAGACTTGTCGCCCTGCGCGGCGTGTGCACAGGGGAAGTGGTCCCCCCACTCTGCTACATCGTGCGCTTTCTGTGCCCCTGGTTTTTACGGGGACGCGGGGGCTTGCACTCCCTGTGCACTGGGCACTTACTGTCCGCCATACTCCTTGCAACCGTTTGTGTGTCCCGAGGGGACGTTTGGCGTGAAGGCGGGAATGGCGACGGTTGAAGAGGCATGTGCATGTCAGAGTGGGAAAGGGATATACCCATCATGTGAATGTGGTACAGACAGCCTAGTGAGTTTGTGTGCATGTCCACCTGGCACGTCAGATGTGAACGGGGTCTGTCGGGTATGTCCAGAGGGCTCATGGTGTCCCGGTGGCGGGGAACCAAGCTACCCATGTCCCAACGTACACCAATCTTCCCCCCCTGCATCTACAGAAGAGGCCTCGTGTGTCTGCGACCGCGGGTACTATCTGTCGTTGGCTGAAGGACAGTGTGTGGGATGCCCACTAAACCACTACAAAAACAAAAAGGGGGACGAACAATGCCTACCTTGTCCTGCAAACGCGTTTACACATTCCGTCGCAGCTGACACGCCTCAGGATTGCAAGTGTGAACCTGGTTATTATTCGAACGTGTTCAATGACCACTGCACTAAGTGCACAGAGGGTTCTTTTTGTCACAGGGGGAAGCAGTACCAGTGCCCTGTAAACACATTCTCGGAAGCGGGGGCCATATTCCGCGATGACTGTGTTTGTGTCCCCGGATACTACCACAACATCTGGGTTGGGAAATGCGTACAGTGCCCCCCTGGGACATACAAATCAGATGCCGGAAACCAGGATTGCACAGCATGCCCCCCTAACACGTATAACGCGCTCCCAGCGCAGCTCTCCCCCGAAGCCTGTGTTAGTTGCCCCTCTGTGAGCATGAGCATCGGGAGTGGCGTGTTTGACGTGAGCATGTGCACCGTCTGCCCCGCGGGGTACTACCTGCTCGACGGGGCTGTCTGTATGCCGTGTGGCGCGAACGCTACTTCATTGAAAGGGAGTACGTCATGCGTGTGCGCGGCGGGCTTCACGCGGTTGGGCGACGGGACGTGTTCCCCCTGTCCAGTGGGGACATACAAGGCAAAGAGCGGGGACGGGGTATGTCACGCGTGTGGCCCAGGGCTGTATTCCAACAAAGCAGGGGCCTCTGCGTGCACCCCTTGTCCTCGTGGGACCTTCAAGGAATTTTCTGGGGCACACACCTGCAAACCGTGCATACAAAACGCGTGGCATGAGTTTGTGGGGGCCACGTCCCCCGCCCTCTGTTCGTGCCAAAAGGGATTTATGGCGTTAGGGGGGGATTGTGTGCCCTGCTCTGAAAACTACTTCTGCCCGGGGCGGGACATGCAAAAGCGGTGTCCCAAAAATACCATAGCCCTCCCCCCGCAAGCAAGTCTGGATGACTGTGTGTGTCTCCCGGGACACTACAAGGCTTTTGGGAACTGTATTCCCTGCGCCCTGAGCACGTACAAAGACCTGCCTGGGAACCATGCATGCACACCCTGCCCACACAGCAGTGTCACAGCGACCCGTGGGGCTTCCAGCCTTTCTCAGTGCTCTTGCCCGCCTGGGTTCGGGAGAGATGATGGGTTGTGCATACCATGTGATGTTGGGTATTTCAGTGCGACAGTTTCGGACACCTGTGAAACATGTCACACAAACTCTTCAACATTGCTAACAAAGTCCACGTCGCGGGAAAGGTGCATGTGCCTCCCAGGATTCTGGGAACAAAAACCGTTTCTTTGCTCGAAGTGCAAGGAAGGCTTCTACTGTGGGTTCGGGGATGTCCCTGTGGCATGCCCTTCCCGGATGACTTCTGCAGAGGGTTCTGCAAAAAAGCAGGACTGTGTCTGCGACAGTGGGTATGTGAGATGGGAGGTAAACGGGGAAATCAGCTGTGAGAGCTGCCTGCGAAACCATTACTGCCCCGGCCCTGACGTTGAGCCAGTGCCGTGTCCCGTGGGACGCATCACACTGCCGGGGATGCCCAGTGATGGCGTTGAGTCGTGCGTGTGTCCGAACGGGGAGTACTACAACGCAACCACAGGGGAGTGCGCTGTGTGCCCGCAGTTCACTACCTCTCGCGACGGGTCTGAATGCTTCTGCGTGGACGGTTTCGTGCTGGGGGATTCTGGGTGCGTGTCTTGCCCCCCAGACACCTTTGCTGGGGACGGGGTCTGTGTGGAATGCAGCACAGGCAAAACAAGCAGCGAAGGGTCTTCGAGGTGCAATTGTGCTGCTGGGTTTCGCGAAACCCGAACAGGAGACTGTGTGGAATGCAAACCCACGGACGTGTGTAGCGGGGGGGTCGTAACGCTTTCGTGTCCCCTTGGGCAAGTAGCCTCTTCACAGGCATGCGTTTGCGCAGCGGGTTATTTTGAAAGCAACACGACATGCGAGGCGTGTCCAGTAGGGAGTTACAAGGCAAGCGCAGGGGCTCACGCGTGCACGCCATGCGAGGGGATTTTTACTACAAAGAGAACGCGCGCGATGAGCGGGGAAATGTGCGTGTGTCCTTCTGGATGGAGCCTCAACGCGTCGCTGGACGGCTGCGACATGTGCCCAAAGGGGACATACAAAGAATACGCCGGGTCGCGCCCATGCACCCCCTGCGCCAAAGGCTTTACAACGGGAACGGGGGGCACAGAGCTGGCCGCTGCGTGCGTAGCCCGGAAAGGTGTTTTTAGTGCCACGAAAAAAAGACACATTTTGGGTGGGGGGGCTCATTCGCGTCAATGGCGCGTAAAGAGTGGGAAGGCATACTATCTGGAAGGGGGGGGGCTGAAGCTGTCATCTGCGCAGGACACGCGCGTTGAATTTGATGTCTTTGTCGACATTTTCGTGTAGGCTACCCGGTGGCGTCCGAGAATGCGCGCGTTAGCAACGCCGTGTCTACTACAGGGTGTATTTTTCGAAAACTCTCTATATCGCGTATGACCTGCGTGTTCATTACAGGAAGTACGTTTGTCCAGCAATCTTTCCATATCCCCTGCACACATGCAGCTGTTATGAAAGGCTTTACAATAAAGATACAAAAGCACACAACTCACCTCATTTTGATATATGCAGACATACAGCTGCATGATTGTAGACAACGAAAGTGTGTTTCTCACTGTTAACGACAGCGATCGGAGGCAGATGCCGTGGAACTCTGTCATAAGCGGGTCTGGGGCCCCGACGTAGCGAATTTTTGCTATGAACTCTTGAATCTTGTCTGTATCGGGCATTTGTATCACTTTCAGTTTCGATACCGATTCCGACTTCACATGGCGCATTTTCACGTTTTTCATGATTTCTTTTATCGGGGCATTCAGTTGACATGCCAAAAAATAAAAAGCGAGTTTTGAGGAATAGCTCACGTTCGAGCTGAACGAAAGGTTTTCTTGGAACGCGTCAAATGTTTCATATGCCCTGACGATGGTTTCCGCGTCTTTCCTCGTCTGTGCTAAGCGATCACGCAGGCGAAGCCGCCCTTTGCACGCCTGCATGGTTTTCTGTTCCCAGAATTCCGTAGACCGCTGCATTTTTTTAATGCTTTCGTTGTACATTTCCACTTTCTTGGCGTCGTTTTCTGTGAAGCATTCGTTCAACAGGAAGCGAAACGTGTCGATATATTCCTCACGTGTTTGGCGCATGTCTGCAAATTTTTGTAAAAAGAGAGTGCATTGCGCTGTCTTGTCCTTTTTCAAAACTTTCGAAACATAAACCTTGCAAACGTTGGCACTGGGTACACAAGAAATGTTTACTAGCAGGTACAGTATAAGTGTCTCACGCCAGGAGTTGAGAAATATTTGGCTTTCTTCCAGAAGCACGGAAAATTGTTTTAGCATGTTTTCCTGTTTGTTAAACCCATTCGATGTAGAAACGTCGTTCAAAAACAAAAAATGTTCCAGAAGATATATCCACATATTGGAATCTTGTAACCAGCGATTGATTTCAGGGAGTATTTTAGGGTTAGCATACAAATCAGCAGGGGGCAGCGTATAAAATACTTGCTCGTATGCATCCATCACATCGGTAGTGCGCAGGTTTATGCACAGCATTTTGCGCACGCTGTGCGTCGCAGTCGGGGACCAGGAGAGATGTTTGCAGTATTCCAAATACCTTTTCAAGAAAAACCAATCTTCCTCGCTATAACGCATCCCTGTCTGCGGTAGAAAATGCAAGCATTTTTATTATCTCACCATGTTTTAGTTCTAAATCCTAGACATCAAAATTCATCATGGCTTTTCTTTCTGCCATCGCAGCTCTGAATATGTCATGGACATTTCCAGTGCCCCCCTCCTCGACGTCCCCCAATGGCGCGTCGTCCTTGCTCGCTTTGTCTGTCATTGAATTGCTTGCAACATTCCTTTGCTTCAAATAGGCAATAAGAAGAGATAGAAACAGAAGCAATGCACATGACACGCTTATTGTAGTCATTAACAGAGCTGTGAATCGCAGTATACACTCGTCGGTATTGAGCGCCCTCTTGTTCGATAAGCGGTGCGCGTTCTGCACATACACCCAAACCACAGACACAATCAAGAAAAGAAACCCCTTTAAATTGTCGATTTTCCCGGTGTCTTCGCTCATTGGCGCGAAAAACGAAGCATTTAAAATTAGGCAATAGCCCAGCCATGGCAGTGCCCCAGAGACCCCGCCCATATCCAATGGCTGGGCACGCGAGGTGGAATACAGATTGATGCCCAAGAACCACGCTACCCACAGAACAGATACGACCCCCTCCATGCGATCAGCCCCCCCGTCTTTGAGTCCAAAGCGATAATTGCTCATCATGGATGAAAACACGACTGCTTGCAGAAGGGAATTGTACTCAAAGATTTCCTCCTTACGCCCGCGCTTCATACACCACAACACCATGGCCACAAGGCACCACGAATGCAGGGGAATGGTCGGCGCAAAAAAGACATATATGTTTATTATCGACAACTGGAAAAAGGCCATACAGACAGGGATGTAGGCGATGGCCAGTTTAAGGTCCACTTGTTTAGCTTCGACCATTTTTCGTGTCAATGTAAAAATTAATATATCTACCCATCGCCTAAGAAATTTCCAATACAGTCTGTATCAGGAGACTCGCCTCTTCTTTGAATTTGGCGATGTCGTCTTCACACAAGTTCACACAGTTTTCCAGGAAGAAGCGTATGTTTACGCCCCCGTTTCGGTTGAGTATAAAGTTCATGTACGGGCGTTTGTTCCGGTCACGCGAAAAGCGGATGGTATTTTGCTGGTCGTCAAAACTCGGGACAATCTTCATCGCAGTACGCGAGGCGAAGTGTAAAATCACAGCGCTATTGTCGTTAATCGCTATCAACCTCCCAAGGTTGGCAGAGAAAACCAGCAAACTCACCACGGAATCTTCCATGTCTATCCCCAGTTTCCTTACCACTGAGTTGAACTCTTTCCAGTCCCAAACTCCACGGAAAAGGGGTTGCGTGCGCCCCTTGTCGAAAGAGATGTTCCCGAACACGGTCGGCAGCGTGTAAGCATACCCGAAGCGTTTCCTCTTCACGCGGCTTGACAGCCGCAAAACTATGTCACAGATTGTTTGCCGCGGTGCAACGCCACAAATGTTTTCCAACTTCGGGGGCTTGGGGCGCCGCAATATACCGTTGTGCCTTTCATCGTGAATCCACACTTCGACAGACAAGATAGGGGACACAAAGCGTGGGACCACCCAAACGTGGTATTCTTCGTGCCGCGCCGCGTCGTCGTGGGTTATCACAGCAAACGGATGCTCTGCACAGGGCCCTTTCACAAAAACACACCCCCCTCTGGTTTCTGTTATCATTTTTACCCCCCCCCTCCGCCCTTTCATTTCACAGAAGCTATCCTCGCATTCAAAACTGCGGTACACAGCTACCCCCCCCCCCCGGATGTGCGCAATGTGTTGCATGGCTTGCGCGCGTTTGTTTGGGTTTGGTTTGTTTTAAAATATTATATTTTAGTTTTACGGGCTGTCTTTTGGCATTTTAGGTGAATGCACTGCGCTGGATCTTAGTACAAAACGGATACTAGTACTATAGAACAAGACTGAAATTTGGGTTTGTGGGTATGCTTGATTTATTTCGATGTTATTTGAGTCCCACATATCGAGACTACAAGAAGAATCGCGATAAAAGCCGCAAGTGGCACCCATCGAATGGTAGAAGAATTCGAGGTGTTTTTTTCTGCTTCCGTTGTTTTTGCGCCTTTGTCACCCCCGCCGATGCTCGATGCGCCGCACCCCCCACTCTGTATGCATTTAGAAGCATTGGAGGCCCCCAAGACCCCGCACGTAGACGCATTTGCACTGCACGGTGTGCAGACGTGGTTGCCTTTGTCTTCTTTGAATGTGTCCACGGGGCAAGGCGTGCAATTCCCAACGAGGGATACGTTGTCGTACTCGCCTGTGGACAAGAAGTAACCTTCGACGCACACACACTCGTTTGTGTCAGGCAAACGCGCTCTCTTGTATGTCCCTGTGCATTCGTCTTCAGTACAGCCGCTTTCGGGGTCGCATGCAACACATGACCCAGACATGTTGTAATGGTACCCATCTACACAGACACATGCGCCCATTGTGCACTTCTTGTTACCGCTGGTGCTTAGTTGGTACCCCCCCCCTGGACACTCATAGCCTTCTTCGCACGCCGCACAGACACTGGAAGCATTCAGGTAGTATCCTTGCAGGCATGTGCAGTTGTCCGGGGACACTGATCCCCTTGGCGAGGTTTCCATATGTTGGCAAGGGACACAGGGCCCTGTCCCAATCTCTTCCTTGTATGTACCGTTGGCACATTCAACCGCTATGCCTGTTCCATTGAAAAAGTAGCCCGCTACAGGCAGGCACTGTCGTAGCAAAAAACGCGTGTCTTCCGCTGTGTTGGGATCTTCGCATGTCAAACACGGGATGTCCGGGGGGCAGGCAGAGCAGGATGCGTTTGAGATGTTGTACTTGACATACCCACTCTCACACGCCTTGCACCCACCTGGATATCCCGCCGGTTCCATCCCTTCGTCGCACAAACACTGGGTCTGCGAGGAAGCCCCTTCCAAGGAGGAATGGTTGGTTGGACAGGCTTTGCACGCGCCTTCGTACGTTTGCTTGTAGGTCCCTGCCGGACACGGCACACACTCCCCGCTGCTTTCCTTGTACATCCCAGGTTTGCACAAACACTGCTCCACAGAAACAGCCCCGCTTTCAAGAGCAAACGAATGCAAAGGACACTGTGTACAAAGATGGTTGCCTTTCGTTTCTTTATACGTTGTTTCGCTGCAAGGCGTGCATTCAGAGTTGTATGGGAGCTCCTCGAACCCAGTGTCACACACGCACTTGTCGCTTGAATTAGATCCCTCGGATAGCGTAACGCGGTTGGGCCCGCAGGGGACGCATGCGTCCATACCACGCGTGTCTTTGTACGAGCCCAGTGCGCACAGGGTACACACCGATTCTGTGTAGTGATAGCCCAAATCGCACAGGCATTCCCCTTCCACTTTCACAAGATTTTCGCGGCACAAACAATCGGTGTCTGAGGTTGCCCCAGTTTCCAAAGCGCTTGAGTATTGCGGGCACGGCGTGCACTCGCCATTCCCTGCGTCGCTCTTGTACGACAATACGTCACATGGCTCGCATTCTTCGGTTGTCGAGTCCAAGTATCTCCCAGCTTCGCAAAAACAAACCCCGCTTACGTCTTCCACCCCCGCCCCCATGCACACGCACCACACGTTCACCACCACCACCGCCACCGCCACGACCTAGTCGCAACTCGGGGATGTGCCAAGATTCGGGCAGCTATGACGCTGTCATGGTCACGAG
>Ga0181559_10006632_pt1 | contig 10891 bp, 4 predicted proteins | sample 011ome_21_FD_133752 | JGI IMG/M metagenome (GOLD analysis project Ga0181559, IMG submission 133752) | Coastal salt marsh microbial communities from the Groves Creek Marsh, Skidaway Island, Georgia - 011508AT metaG (megahit assembly) | ecosystem: Environmental > Aquatic > Marine > Intertidal zone... | reverse complement strand
TTTCGACGCGCGGTTTTCGCCGCCTCGGTCGGGTCTAATAAACGCCTCGATCCGAGAACGTCCGAAGACTCGAACGTCCGAAGGCTCGAAGAAACCCCGAAAAAAACGCGACCGAAGACGTTCACTTCCGCGTTCGCGCCCCCGTCCGAGTCCGCGGCGCGCGCGGCGTCGCCGGGAAGGCGCTGCGCGGCGTGCGCGGCGCGCACCGACGCGGACGCCGAAGCGGACGCCTCCGCCTCCGCGGAGGTTTTTCCGCGTTCCGCGTGCGTCGCGTGCGACGAAAAAAAAGCATCATCATCATCGCGAGCGATCCGTTTGGAGGTCTCGGTGCCCACCGCCGCCGGCGCCGGCGCCGCGTGGACGGGAACGCCGCGCAGTCCCGATCGGGTTTTAGTACCAGCGCGGCCGGCGCGCCGGTCGACGCAGATCTTCAGATCACGCCGCGACGCCGGGGACGGGGACGACGAGCGCGACGAGCCGGACGCGCGCGACGCCGCGGAGGCGAGTGACTCAAACCTCACGGAGGCTCGCCTCGCCTCCCTGGAGGGCCGGATGGCGCTCGCCGCCGCCGAGCTCGCGCGAGATCACAGTCGTGCTGCCACAGCAGAGCTGCCTGATGCGGACTGGATCCAGTCGTATCGCGACGCCCCGACTGAGACGCGCGCGGAGGGCTTGTCGCCGGGCGCGGAGAACCGGCGGCGGCGGCGGCGGGAGCGCGCGGAAGTGGCGGCGAAGCTGGACGCCACAGAGGCGAGGCTCAGCGCGATGCGGCTGGAGGACGCGCGCCGAGCGGAGGCGAAGGCGGCGGAGGTGTAGCGGCGAAGGAAGAGTCAGGGGGCGACGGAAGGTATCGAGACGTAGTACGGTACGGTACTCCGTATCGCCAAGATCACCTCGTTTTCCGCTCGGGCGGCAGAAAGCGCTCTATTCGGGCGGCATATTTCTTGTCGAAGGTCCCCTGCGCCACCGCCCGCCTCGCCAGCCTGCCCTCGCTCCGGTTCTGCCACTCCATCGCGAGCGTCCAGGTCTCGTCTATGCGCAGGTCGCCGTCCCCGAGCACGCGCACGGCGAACAGCCCGTTCGCGCCGAAGGCTTTGCGGAACCCGCGCGTCGCCGCCTCGCTGCGCAGCGACTCCGTCGCGAGTATGACCCCCCCGGGCGCGCACGTCGCGGCGGCGGCGCGCAAGAGCAGGCTGTGGTCGGAGAAGTACCCGGCGTCCGCCCAGATGACCAGGGGGAACCCTCCGACACTTTCTTTCGCGTTTCCTCTCGACGGTCGTGTCGCTTCGGCATCCGTCGCGTACGCCGCGAGCGCCGCTTCGTCGCGCCAGTCAAACGCCACAACCTCTATGCCGCGGACCGCCTCCGCGACGTCGCGCGGCAGCTTCCCCTCCGAGGCCAGCGCCGCGACCTGCTCCTTCACCGAGCGGATGTTCTCGCGCAGGATGGGCACGACGTTGGGGTGCTCCGAGAGCGTCACGCGCATCTTGTGCCGCAGCGCGAGCGCCACGCCGGGGAGGCCGGCGCACCCCGCGCCGAGCTCGATCACGCGCTTTCCCTCGAGGCTCGTTCCGTCCGAGGGCGCGCCGTCGCGGCCTTCGCCGAGCTCGCGGAGCGCGACGCCGCGTTCGATTTCGAGCGCGAGACGCAAGCCTCCGGTCCAAAGCCTGCCTCCCAGGATCTCGGACTGCCGCAGGCGCAGCGGGACCCCGCACACCGGCACCGTGGCGAATCCCTCCGCGTCGTGGTCCACCGCGTTTTCGAACGAGGGCTCGGGCAAGCCATCGCCGCTGAAATCGAGCTGCATCGCGGGACGGGACGCGCAAGCGCGCGGTATCGATCGAAACGGGCGACGGCCTCGACCGTCACGCGCGATGCGACGCGCGTGCGGCTCTGTGCGTCGCCCCGGGGGGGGGCGCTTCGTGAAGATCTGCCGCGTGGAAAAACGCACACGTTTCATTCAGCATTTGACGTTCCCAACTGATTTTGGCGTGAGCTGTCGACACCTGGCGTCAGAGATGAAAAACGAGGTTTTAGGACGCCTCTTAGGTCATCGGTGGTACAGAGTCGACGCCGCGCTCGGCGGCCGTCCCCGCGTCTCGCGTGCCGGTAACGATGTCCGACGCTCCTGGCGACGCCGACTTGGCCCGCGCGGCCGCGAGCCTCCGCGCGTCGCGCGTCCCCGCGTTCCGCGTGATGGAGGTCATGAAGGCTGCGCACGACCGCGAGCGCGCCGGGGGCCGAGTGTTCCACATGGAGGTGGGCCAGCCCTCCGTGGGCCCGCCGCGGAGCGTCTTGGAGAAGGCGAAGGCCAGCCTGGACGCGTGCGCTCGTGGCGAGACCACGCTCGGGTACACGGTGGCGGACGGCACGGATGAGCTCCGCGCGCGCGTCGCGACGCACTACGAGCGACGCTACGGCGTTGTGGTCGATCCCGAGTCCGTGATGATCACAACCGGCAGCAGCGCGGCGTTCGTGCTGGCGTTCATCGCCGCCTTCGACGCGGGCGACCGCGTGGCCATCGCCGCGCCGGGGTACCCGTGCTACCGGAACATCCTGGAGGCGCTCGGCGTGTGCGTCGTGCCCGTGCCGGTGGACGCGTCCACCAACTTCCAGCCCACGCCCGGTTTGCTGGAGGAAGCCGACGCGCGCGACCCCGCGCGGCCGATCAAGGGCGTGATCGTGGCGAGCCCCTCCAACCCCACCGGCACGGTGCTCACGGAGCGTGAGCTCTTCGCCCTGCACGACTGGTGCGCCGGTCATGGCAGACGATCGAAAACCAAGGCGTGGTTCGTGAGCGACGAGATTTACCACCAGATCGAGTACGGCGCCGAACGCGCGAGCACCGCGCTCGAGGCGCCGACGGCGAAAACAGAAAACGTCGCGCTCGTGATCAACTCCTTCTCTAAGTATCATTGCTTAACCGGGTGGCGCGTGGGGTGGTGCGTCGTGCCCCCCGCGCTGAGAGACGCGATGACCGCGCTGCAGCAGAACCTGTTCATCAACGCGCCGCACATCTCGCAGATCGCCGCGGCGGCGGCGCTGGAGCCCGAGGCGGAAAACGCGCTGGACGCGCACGTCGAGCGGTACCGCGAGAACCGCCGCGTGTTACTGGAGGGTTTGCCGAACGCGGGGTTCACGAAGCTCAGCTCCGCGGGCGGGGCGTACTACGTGTACGCGGACGTGTCTCACTTGACGAAGGACTCCGTCGTTTTGTGCGCTCGAATTTTGAAAACCGCGGGGGTCGCGATCGTCCCGGGGAGCGATTTCGACCGCGAACGCGGGTCGCGATTCGTGCGGTTTTCCTTCTGCGGGAGCCTCGAGACGGCGCGAGGCGCCGTCGACGCGCTCGTCGCGACCAGGCGCGAATGGGACGTCGAGCGGTGATCTGCGTGATGTTTATGGATGATCATGGATGACGATGGCGTGTGTGTACGATCGCGTATACGACGACACATCGCGACACAAAAACGTCTTAATCTACGTACTCTCTCGACGAAAACGACGACGAAAACGCAAAAACGCATCTTCTGAGGATCACTTCTTCTTGTTCGTCCCGGACTTGGCCTTCATGCCCGCCATGCCCTTTCCCTTCTTGCCCTGGCTTTTCTTGTCCGCGCCCTCCGCCTTCGCCGCGAGCTTCGCCTTCTTCGCGTCGCGGCTCTCCGCCTCCTTGGCGCGCTGGATCTTCCGCGCCGCCAGGTTCACGTCCACCTCGAAGTCCTTCTCGCGGCGCACGAGCTTGTCGACGAAGCCCGCGGCTCGCGCGCGCTCGGCGGCGGCGTCGGTGACGGGGTCGAACTGCCGGCGCTTGCCCCGAGTCTTGATCCGCTCGTCGCCCGGGATGGGCGCGTTGAACTTCCCGATCGACGCGGTGCTCTTCGCGACGTGCGCGGTCAAGTCCCCGATCTGTTTCTTGCCCATCTTCCCCAACGGCAGCGCTTTGGCGCCCTTTCTCGGCGCCGCCGACATCTGCAGCGTCGGCGGCAAAATCTTGGCGCCGTGCGTCGCCACGGCTTGCTGCAGGTTCTTCTGCTGCCGCCCCGCGTTCTTCTCGACGCGCTCGCGCTTCTCGCGCTCCTCCCTGGTGAACGGGTCCTCGGACGAACCACCAAGGTTCCCGCCTTTTTCCGAGAGCTTCCCGTCCATGATGATGATCTTGTTCGCGTCGCCGGCGCGATCTTTGCCATGGCGCCGCCGCCACTCATCCGTCTGCTCGTCAAACACGTTCTTGCTCCTCTTGCGCTTCTTGATGCCCTTCTCCTTGGCGAACTTCTCCCACTTCGTCATGGGCTTCTCCTGCGGAGGCAGCGGCTTCGTGCGCGGGAAGCCGGTGGTGCCTCGCGGCAGCTGCACGAACCGCCCGTTGACGTCGGACTCGGACGGCAACGAGAAGAGATCCGCGACGAGCCGCTGCAGGACGTCGCGGCCGCGCTCGAGCGAGGCTGCCGTGGACTTCGGGCCGCCGGCGTCCGCGGCGAAAGTCGCGGGGTCCAGGGGAGCGGCGTCGCTCACCAGCAAGTTGCCGAGGTCCACGTCCAGGGGGCCTTCCCACGCGCCGGTCGCCTCCAGCGCGGACGCGACGCGCACGCGCCCGTCGTCGGTCGCCATCGCGCTGGGGAGCCGATCGCGCGCCGCGTCCGCTCTTCACGCGAAGGAGAGGTCGCACGCGAGAGGTCCGAGCGCGTGGATGCTGAACGCACACGAAGCACGCGCTCCGGGATGCGGCGAGGCGCGACGGACTCGATGCGAGTCGCGCGGCGTGAAGTGCCCCGTCGAAGCGGCGGCGTCGTGTTTTCCTCGGCGGAACCGGGCGGCGGCTGAAAAACGCGTCCCGCTAAACATACACGCAGTCATGAAAGTTCGTAAAAGCAACAGCGCAAGTATTGCCGCCGCCGCCGGACTTTGCAAAAGTGCCCGCCGACGCTGTCTCGTTGTTGATTGGGCGGGCGCCCGGCACTGCGCGAGACGCGGCCGTGTCGTCGCGCGGTCCGCCGGTCGTCGCGTCGGGGTCGACGCGACGACCGGTGAGCCGTGTCGCCGGTGCGTGACGAGCCGAGACTCGCACCGCGCGGCTCGACGATCCGCGGCGCGCGCGCGCGCGGACCCGGTCGCGGGCCGCGGCGGCGGTACCCTGGTCGCGCACGCTCGATCGCGTCTCTGAAGGCTACCCCCGTCCAGAGCACGCGACCGCGACTCGCGCCGCGAACGCGAGATGTCTTCGCGTGACGGTGCGTAAGACCTCCTCGCGCATCTCTTACGTGGGTTTCTGCTTTTCGTTCGACCCGGGGCTGCGACCGCGTCTCGTCGCGCGCGCGCGGAGACGCGCGCGACGCGCCCCTCGAGACGGTTTTTCGGGAAGCTCTTTTCGCTCGGCGGACCATCTTAGAGTCACTCTCGCGACGCTTTCACGCCATGTCGCGCGCAGCGCTCGAGTCCGCCCACACGAACCGGTGAACGGCCCGCAGCGCGCTCGGGCCAGTCCCGAGTCGCCGGAGCTCAAATCGAACACCAACCCAAATGTGCCCGTTATATGGTATTGGTTTTGTGAACGCGCGCGACGGCGCGCGACGCGCGCGCGCCGACCCGAACGCCGATGATGAGGAAATCATTGTCCGTACCATCTGAAGGCTTTCCTGAAAAGGGAACTTGACGACGGAACTTTGAATCTCGTTAACCTGAGGTGTTCGTGTTGGACGGAACTTTCGCGTTTCGGTTTAGCGATTTCGATTTCTTCGCCGTCACGATCTCTTCTCTCTTCTCCGTCTCGCGTCGGCGGTGATGTCTCGAACACAACTAAGGCATAGTTCAGTTGACCATTCGCCGATGGTAATTAGTTGGCGGAGTCGTGAAACCGACCAGAGCCTGATGCCGACGAGAGACGGAACACGAAACGCGGTGGTTTTTTGTTTTCGCGCGCGAATTCGCGAAAAGTCTTTCACTGACGCGTTTTTCCTCACGTCATCTCGGATTCCCGTTCGCGCGTGCGTGTCTTCTCATCGCACAGGTTCCCGCGCGGTGCGTAGATCCGTCGGCTTCGATCGCGACGGAAAAACAAAAAAACGCGTTTTCCCTTTCGCCGCCCGCGCTCGGCCCGAACGACGATGACCGCGCGTGACGATGACCGACGACGCACGCGGAGTACATGACGACCAACACCATATCTTAGGACACCTCACGACTGGGTTTGTCCCCGGAGTGATCGACAACTTCACGTTATCTATTCCCGATACTTCGAGCCGAACGGTCGTCGGACGGTCATCATCGTTTCGCGGGATTTTTTTTTCGCGACGTCTCGTCGCGTCGAAAGGCGGATGTTTAAACCTTTGCTCGCCTCGTCCGCCGGTGACGCCGCGAGCCAGATCACACCCGCAGATCGAAGCTTAGGTACAGCAGAGTTGTCGGAGCTAATCAATCTCTACCGCTCTCTAGAGCCTTCGCGACACTTTTTTTTTGCCGGTCGGCCGACCGCGAGACGCGCGTGACGAGAATCTCAAACATGAGTTTTTCCGAAGGTTGTTGACGACACCGTAACCTGATGCGAACTGATGCGTCCCTGATCGGTCGAACGGCTTCGCGCCCGCGCGGTACTGGCGCGTCCTGTCCATGAAGATCGTTCTTATCAACCCAAAAACTTTCCTGAACACACTGTGTGGATTCTATAAGTGACCATACTCTCTGAGACACGTGACCGGTACCGCGCGAAAAAAAAAGGCGCGCGTTTGGTTTTCGTTTTGTTTTTTCGTGAAAGTTCTCGCCGCGCGCTCACCAAGCCGCGCTGACCTTTTTTCTCCTCCTCTCTCGTCCGCGCCGCAGACGGACTCGCGGCGTGGTGGTCGGTCAGACCCGTAGTCTAGACACGCGCGAATCCGCCGAGACGTTCGATGTAACGAGACGATGTCGTACCGTACTTCATTCGTACGCGTAGCTCCTCCGCGACGTATTCGTACTCCGCGCGCGCTTTTTGGCTCGAAAAAGCCCCTCTCGTCTCACTGCGTTGATCATGTCGAGACTTGGCCCGCTGTCGCTTCACTGTGTGTGCTGCACGTCGCGAGGAGGCTCACTCTTTCGGTCGCGCGTCGGCACGCACGACACCGCGCGCCGCGTCTGTCGCGGCGCCGCGTCTGTCGCGTGCGGCTCGAGCGCGATGGGGGGGCGGCAGAGCCGCGAGCGGCCCGGGGGCGCGACGGGAGGGTCGTCGACGTCATCTTCGCCGCCGCCGAAATCTTTCTCGACGCCCGCGACGCCACCGGCGGTTCACGCGAGGTCGACGCGCGATTCCTCGAGCGCCGGCCGCGGGCGGTCGAACCGCCTCGGTCCCGAGGACGTCGTGGTCATCGCGGGCGGCGGCATCTCCGGCTTGGCGCTCGCGGCGGCGCTCCAGGCGGCGCCCGAGGCGTCGCGCCCGAAGGTGATCGTGATGGAGCGCGACGCCTCCGCGGAGGCGAGGAGGCAGGGGTACGGCGTGACCCTCTCCGAGACGAACGCGGCACTCGCGGGGCTCGGCATTCTGGAGGACCTGCGCGCCAGCAACACGCGCTCGTGCGCGCACTGGACGTTCAAGGACGACGGTGCCGTGCTCGGGTACTTCGGCCTGGCGTTCCTCCCCGAAGAAACAGGAAAGCCGACGACGAACGGAAAGCCGATGACCAACCTGCGCGTTCCGCGCAACCGCGTCCGCGAGATCTTACTGCGGCGTTTGCTCCCCGGGACGGTGCGGTTCGGGTGCCGAGTCATCGATTACGAAGAGGTCACGAACGACGACAACGCGAGCTCCAGTGTCTCCGTGGTGATCGAAAGAACGAAAGAACGAAAGAACACCGCGCCGTCGCCGATTGACGAATCGTCAATCGGCGGCGGCGCCGGCCGCGCGGAGCCGGCGGAGAACGACGTAAAAAAAAACGCGAAAACGACGGAAACGGTACGCGGCGTCTCGTTGCTCGTCGCGTCGGACGGCGTTCGGAGCGCCGTGCAGCGCATACGCATGCCGGGCGCCTCGCTGAACTACCTGGGCGTGGTGCTGATCACGGGCTTCACCACCTTGCGACACCCGCTCCTGGAAAAGCAGGGGTTCTACACCCTCGACGGCGCGCGCGCGCGCATCTTCACGATGCCGTTCCGGCGGGCGGACGACGCCGACGCCGACGCCGACGCCGACGAAAAAGCGCCTGCTGTCTGCACGAGCATGTGGCAGATCAGCGTGCGCGTCACCGAAGCCGAAGCTATGGCGTTAGCGAAGGCGCCCCGGTCGACGACGGCGGACGAGCGAACGCCCGTACGACGCGCGGACAGCCCGTACGACGACGCAAACTTTACGCAGACTAAATTTCCGCTCGGTTCGGTTCGCGCGTTCGTTCGTGCCGTGGCGGGAACGTGGCACGCGCCTGTTCCGGCGATGTTCGACGCGACGGACTGGGCCAATGTCTGGGCGGGCCCTCTGTACGACCGGGACGAGCCCCCGAAGCCGCCGACAGGCGCGAACGCGACGTCGCGCGTCGTAGCCGTCGGCGACGCCGCGCACCCGATGAGTCCGTTCAAGGGCATGGGCGCCAACACCGCGCTCTTCGACGCATGGCACCTCGCGCGGTGGCTCATGAAGGCGCCCCCGCCGCGCGCCGTCGCGTGCTTCGAGCGCGAGATGGTCGCGCGCGCCTGGGTCAAAGTGCGCGCCAGCCGCGAGGCGTGCGTCGCGTTCCACTCGGCGGCGGCGATCACCGGCGCGAAGAAGAGCTTCGCGGGCGTCGCGCCCGAACGCGCGCCCGCGTTTCTCGAGACGCTCGCCGCGAGAAACGTCGGCGCCGCGCTCGCCGATCGTCTCGAGGCGGAGACGAAAGCGGCGCTCGTCGAGTTCCGCGCGAGTTCCGGGGAAACGCGCGGAGACGACAGACGGGTCAAGCCGTACGCGTACTTGAAGTCGCCGTCTGAAGATGTTCGGAAGTCGTCGGAAGTCGGCGCCGAGTCCGCGGAGACCCCTACGCCGTACGGCTTGACGTCCGTCGTCGACGCGAACGAGAAACGCGTTTCGTGTTCCGTTTCCTCGAAGGGGCGCCGCGTCCCGCCTCCGGCGCTCGCCTCGCGCGTCGAGGACGCCTTCCACGAGGCGATGCGGCGCTGCCATCTCGCCCCGCTGACCGCGGACGAGAGCGCGGTGGCCAGGACGCTGGTCCCGGCGGCGGCTTCGAGGAAGGCGCGGCCGGCGCACGATTGGACGAGCCGCGCGGCGCTCAAAATCGCGCACGGCCGCGCGAAGGAAAAAAGGGAGACGACGCGTTTCTCTTCGTCTCTTCGAACCGAATCTGGAGCGCCCGTGGGTTTTCCGGATTTCGAGCGCTTCGAAGGTTCCCCGAACGCCGAGCGCTGTGACGGCCCCGACGCGCTCGCCGCGCGCCTCGCGCGCGTGGCCGCGGAGGTGCTCTCCGCGGAGACCCCTCGGGGAGAGAAGAGAGAAGAGAGAACCGCCGCCGCCGTCGACGACGACGCGAACACTTCCGTCGCGTCCGCGCGCGCGTCGCCGGAGGGCCAGCTGTTCGTCGTCTCGGCTGTTCGGCGCGCGGCTCTGTCGCGGAGCGGGCTGGCCACGTGCGTGGGCTGCGGCAAGTTCTACGCCGTGCACGGCGGCGGCTTGCGGCAGCACTGGGCGCGGGGGGGGGACAGCAAAGCCTGCGCGTCCGCGGCGGCGGCGGCGTCGAACGCGTCCATGACGGACGCGGAGGCGTCCGCGGCGACGGGCGGTCTAGTGGGCGCCGCCGTCGAGTCGTCGGCGTGGCGCGGCGCCGGCGAGGGACGCCCCGGGCCGTGGCGCGAGACCATGCGCGTGATCGAGCGCGACGAAAACGAAAGGGGCGAAACCGGAGCGTCGGGCGCGAGCGACGGCGAGAACGGCGAGAACGGCGAGAACGACATCTCGGTGGCGACGATCTCGACGCCGCTCGGGTCTCGAGGGTCTGAAGGGTCGCGAGATAAGGCGCCGGATGATCACTCCGCTTCCGCGGGTGAGATTTCCAAGCTCCGCCGCCGAAACGCCGGCCTCGCGGCGGCGGCGACGGGCGACGTCGCCGCGATGCGCGCCGCCTTCGCGGCGGGCGCGTTCGACCCCGCCGACGACGCCGACCCGCACGGCTCGGGCGCGCTGCACTGGGCCGCCGGCGGCGGGCACCAGGCGGCGTGTGAGTGGCTGGTCGATGCGCGAAACGTCCTCGTGAACGCAACGCGCCGCAAGGATGGCCGAGCGCCTCTGCACTGGGCGGCGCGCAACGGCCGACTGGAAACGTGCGCGTGGCTCGTTTCCCGCGGCGCGGACGCGAACGCCGCCACCTACGACGGCGACACGCCGTTCAACCTGGCGGTATGGCGCGGGCACGACGACGTCGCGCGTTTCTTCGTGAGTCTCGGGGGTGTCGACCCGCGACGAACGAACCGGTGGGGGTGCAACGCGCTGCTCTGGGCGTGCATCCGGACGCGCGAAGACGAGAACGAAAACGAAAACGAAAACGACCGCGGCGACGGTCGTCCATCCGAGACGCGAAAGAAAGGCGTCCTGGCCACGGTCAGATGGCTCGTGGACGAGCTCGACGTTCCGGTGGATGTCGTGAACGTCAACGGGCACGGCGCGATCCACAAGTGCGCGATTTACGGGCACGGCGACGTGATCGACTGGCTGATCGACCGGGACGACGCGCGCGTCGCGGCGGGGGACCCTAAACGCCCGGCGCTCCTCGACGCGGCGCACTTCGCCCCCGACGACCGGAACTCGGCGCCCTCGGATTTGGCCGCGACCAACGGGCACGTCGCGTTGAGCGCGACGCTGCGTCGGCTGGAGGACCGGCGGTCGCGCGTGCCCGCGGTGTACGACGGCGGCGAGACGCGCGCTCGATGAACGACAAACGAGACG
>Ga0181559_10006626_pt1 | contig 10894 bp, 8 predicted proteins | sample 011ome_21_FD_133752 | JGI IMG/M metagenome (GOLD analysis project Ga0181559, IMG submission 133752) | Coastal salt marsh microbial communities from the Groves Creek Marsh, Skidaway Island, Georgia - 011508AT metaG (megahit assembly) | ecosystem: Environmental > Aquatic > Marine > Intertidal zone... | reverse complement strand
TCAAAGGCGTCAGAAGCGGAGTTGAAAGGCATCGCGCGCGGTGTGTGTGTCGGGATTGAAACCGTGGCGTGGTGGGCGGAGAGAGACGACCGCGGGGAGATACTAAAGTCCTTAAGGATCGGCATTCACCACGCCGACGCGGTCGTATGGGGACCAGTGTGAGATGATACTAGAACGCGCCTGAGGCGACAGCGAGATGGTTCCGCTCGTCGCGGCGACGTAGGACGCGCCCGCGGACACGATCGCGGTCGCGTCGCGAAGCGCGGCGTTGATTCGCGTGCTCCCCGCGGGGATGTTTCCGCGCTTCCGCGGGCCCAGCACCTCGTGCATGTCCGAGGGTCCGAACAGGGCGTTGTACTCGTCCACGGCGAAGAGCACCTTTTTGCCCTGGTCCCTCGCGGCGGATTTGAACGCCTCGACGATCGCCAGCGCGGCGTCCACCGTCTGCGTCGGCTCCGCTTCCAGGGCCTCGAGTCCGTCGCGCGCGGTCTGTGTCATCCCGAGCTCCTCCAGCGCGCTCGCGCTGCCTTCCTGGAGCCACTTGATGAGCAGCGCGGCGTGGTCGGGGGTGTTCCACAGCCCGGACGCTTCGTCCTTGGAGTAGTTTGAGTACGTGCACATCGCCTTCCCGGAGGGGACGTAGAGGACGAGGTACCCGGTCGCGCGCGCCCAGGACACGACGTTCGCGAGGCTGACGCTCTTCCCGGAGCCGGCCTGGCCGTCCAAGAGGACGGAAACGCCGCTCTCGATGGCGTTTTTAATCTCGAGATCGCACGCGCGGAAGAGCACTCTCCGCGTCTTGGTGACGTCGAACTCCTTCCGCAGCGCCGCCGGCGTCTCCGCCTCTGCGACGACGGACTCGGGCAAGGACCAGAACTTCCCGATGTCCTCGGCCGTGAACGTCGCGACGTCGTCGCCGTGCGGGGTGTGCAAGTGGAACGGCTCGCTGCCGAGCTTTTTTCGACTCCCCTCGAACTTCGCCGGCTCGACGCCGCCGTACCACTTGACGATCTCCTCCTCCTCCTCCACGGACCTGAGCTCCGCCTTGGCGGCGGCGAGGACGTCCGCGAAGAGGTCTTCCTCTCTCTCCACGTACTCGTCCTCGCCGCTCGTCGCGGTGACGCTGCCGTCGTCGTCGTCGTCTTCCTTCTCGTCGTCGTCGTCGTCGTCATCTTCGTCGTCGTCGTCGTCGTCGTCGTCGTCGTCGTCGTCGTCGTCGTCGTCATCTTCGTCGTCATCTTCCTCGTCCTCCTCCTCCTCTTTCTCGTCGTTGTCGTCGTCGTCGCCCTCCTTCTCGTCGCCCTCCTTCTCTTTCTTGTCGTCGTCGTCGTCGTCCGAGGACGAGGACGACGAGCTCGAGCTCGAGCTCGACTCGTCCTCGTCCTTGTCGTCCGCGCCGACGACGGTCGCGCGGAACCCGCGTCTTCGCATCGCGCCGCGACCCATACCGCGAGGGAGGACGCCGAAGACGCGCTCGCCCGCGCCGCTTCCGCTTCCTCCGCGCGTCGCGCACATCACGGATCGGCGTCCGCCCTTGGATCCCGTCGCGAGCCCGCCGCGCCGCGACGCCGCGGAAGCGGCGGTCCACGCGCGCGACGACGACGACGACGACGTCGTCGACGTCGACGCGACGGCGGCCGATCGTCGCCCTAATAACCCGGCCGCGCGATCGATCGCTCCGGGCGCGGCGTCCTCCGCGGCGACGCGCGCGGCGGCCGCGGCCGCGCGCGCGAGCGCCGCCGCGTTTCGCGACGCCATGGTGCCGGGCGACGGCGACGCGGCGACGTGGGTGGGTGGAAGATCCGCTCCGCGCGCGTCCGCGAGTGCGACGGGCGTCGGCGTAGCGCGCCTCTTCTCCCCGAGGAGCGCCGCGTGAAGCCGTTGCGTTGTCCGTCCGACCGCGCGCGTCCGACGCTACTGCGCTGCGCAACGACAAAGCTTCGAGGAGACGCGACGTCGCGGGCGACACAGCACGTCGCGATCGTCGCCGGTCCGTCCGCGTCGCGTCGCCGTCGTCTCTTCGCGCTCGCCCTAGCTCGCGAGCGACGAGCGGCGTCAGATCGCGGGCGTCGCGCGGGCGCCAGGGGAAAGACGCGAGCGCGACGCCGAGGAGGGAGGGCGCGGTCGATCATTCATTCGTAGTATTGTCGTCGAGCGGACCCGAGGATGCAGCAGCCTCCGCCGGGAGGGCCGCCGCGGCCGGGGATGCCGCCGCCGCCGACGGGGCAGCCCGCGGGTGCGTCCCGCAGATCTCTGCGCGCGCTTCCTCGCGCGAGATGGCCGAAATCGTCGCGCTCGGGGTCCTCTCCGGGCGCAGATCTCGTTCTCCCCGTGCGCCCCGCGGCTTCTCCCCCAACGGCACTTCGCGCGCGCGTCGATCGTTCCGTCGATCGTTCGATCGATCGCCGCCGCCGCTTCGCTTCGATTCGCGTCGCGCTGACGTCCGCCTCCCTCGCCACCCATCCCGCCCCTTCCCACGCGCGCAGGAGCTCCGCCGCCGCCCGGCATGATGCGTCCGGGCCCGCCGACGGGAGGCCCGCCCCCGCCGCAGATGATGCGCCCGGGCCCGCCGGGACCGAGCCGACCGCCCGCGGGCGCGCCGCCGCCGCCGCAGATGACGGGCGCGCCGCCGCCGCCGCGAGGACCGCCGTCGATGATCCCGGGGCCGCCGCCGCCGCAGACGTTCGCGCCGCCGACGGCGCAGATGGGCTCCATGGGCCTCGGCGGGCCGCCACCGCCGCCGACGCAAACGCAGCAGATGCCGCCGCCGCCGCCGACGCAAACGCAGCAGACGATGCCGCCGCCGCCGACCATGGGCGGGCCGCCGCCGCCGATGCAGATGCAGCAGACGATGCCGCCGCCGCCGCCGATGGCGGGCGTCCCCGGCGCGTTCGGAGGCGGCGGAGGCCCGATGGGCACGCCCCCGGGAGGGTCCTACCCCGGCGCGCAATTCTCACCCGCGCCGTTTCAAGGCCAGTTCGCGCAGCAGAGCGTCGTCGAGGACTTCGGGTCGCTCGTCCTCGGCGGCGGCGGCGGGCCGGGGCAAGAGCAAGGCGCGGACCCGGCGACGTTCCCGAGGCCCGGCGACGACGTCCCGAACGCGAACGCGCATCTGTCGTGCGATCCGAGGTACCTGCGCCTCACGTGCGGCGCGCTGCCGGGCACGGCGTCCGTCAAGCAGCGGTTCACGCTCCCCGTCGCGTGCGTCGTTCGACCGATGATCCCGGGCGAGAACGTCCCGATCGCGCACTTCGGGAGCGGCGGGATCGTGCGCTGCCGGCGATGCAGGACGTACATCAACCCGTTCGTGCAGTTCATCGACGGCGGGCGACGGTTCCGATGCAACGTGTGCTCGCTCCCGAACGAGGTTCCGGTGGATTACTTTTGCACGCTCGACGCGGACGGGCGACGGCGGGACGTGAACGAGCGCCCGGAGCTCAGGCACGGGACCGTGGAGTTCCTCGCGTCGCAGGAGTACATGGTCCGCCCGCCGATGCCGCCGACGTACTTTTTCGCGATCGACGTCAGCGCGAACGCGGTCGCGAGCGGGTTTCTCGCGACGACGACGAACGCGATCAAGGCGTCGCTCGACGCGTTACCCGGAGGCGAGAGGACGCACATCGGATTCCTGACGTACGACAGCACGCTGCACTTCTACGCGCTGAAGCCCGGGAGCTCGCAGCCGCAGATGATGGTCGTCGCGGAGCTGGACGACCCGTTCGTCCCCGCGCCGGACGACCTGCTCGTGAACTTGAGCGAGAGCAGAGAAGCCGTGGAGGCGCTTCTCGACATGCTTCCGGGGGCGTTTAAAGACACGTCGCGGGTCGAGTCCGCGATGGGCCCGGCCGTGCAGGCGGCGTACATGGCGATGAGCCACATCGGGGGTAAGCTCATGGTGTTTCAGTGCACGCTGCCGTCGTTAGGGAGCGGTCGGTTGCTGAACCGCGGGGACGATCATCGAAACGCGGGGACGGACAAGGAGGCGGCGAATCGCGCGCCCGCGGATCCGTTTTACAAAAAGATGGCCGCGGAGTGCTCGCGGCAGCAGATTTGCGTCGACGTCTTCGCGTCCGCGTCGCCGTACGCGGACCTCGCGTCGCTGAGCACGCTCCCTAGGTACACCGGCGGGGAGCTGTACTACTACGGCGGCTTCCGCGTGGAACGAGACGGCCCGAAGCTGACGCGCGAGCTCACCCATAACCTCACGCGATTCACCGCGTGGGAAGCTGTCTGCCGCGTGCGCTGCAGCAAAGGCTTCCGCGTGTCTTCGTTCAACGGCCACTTCTTCATACGAAGCATGGACCTCCTCGCGCTCCCGGCGACGAACGCGGACACCGCGTACGCGGTGCAGCTCGCGCACGACGAGGTGATGCCGACGACGAACCACGCGTTCATTCAGTGCGCGTTGTTATACACCAACGCGGACGGCGAGAGGCGGATCAGAGTGCACACGATGGTCGCGCCCGTGGTGCAGGACGTCGCGGAGATGTATCGCGCGATCGACGGCGGCGCGATGAGCGCGTTCTTAACGCGGCTCGGCGTCGAGCGCGCGCTCACGGCGCGGCTGCAGGACGCGCGCGAGGCGGTGCAGTTGAAGCTGTCGACGAGCTTGAAGGAGTTCCGGATGATGAACACGTCCGCGGCGAGAGCGTTCAACCGCCTCATCTTCCCCGAGTGCGCGCGGCTCGTGCCGCTATTCACGCTGTGCGCGTCGAAGACGCCCGCGTTGCGCGGGCACGCGCGCGACGTCCCGGTGGATCAGCGCATCTTGAGCGCGTTCGAGATCATGTCTGCGCCGACGGAGGTGATCCTGCGGCGTCTCTACCCGGCGATGTACGCGTTGCACGCGATGCCGCCGGAGAGCGGCGTGGAGAAGGACGGCGTCGTCCAGATGCCGCCGCGGACCGCGCTCGCGGGCGAACGGATCGACGCGCGTGGGGCGTACCTCGTCGACGACGGGTACGTGTGCTTGCTGTGGCTCGGGAAGATGCTCGACCCCGCGTTTGCCGCGGACGTCTTCGGGCCCGCGGGGCCGCCGCCGCCGGAGGCGGATTTCACGCCGCCGACGATCGAGGGCAGCGCGATCAACGCGCGGGTTCGCGCGGTCATGGCCGAGGTTCGGAGGCGCGCGGCGAACGGGTGCGGTCACTGCACGGTCACGGTCATCGCGCAAGGGCAGCCGAGCGAGGCGCTGCTGTTTCCCGCGCTGGTGGAAGATCGCGGCGCGGGGGGCGCGGGCGCGATGTCGTACGCGGATTTCCTCGTGCAGCTGCACCGGACGGTGGCCGCCGCGGGGGGGGCGCGGTGACGAGGGCGAGGGATAGGACTACCGGGGTGTGATATGAAACTACATACACGAAAGCGAAACGCACGTTTAGGGACCGTTTCTCGAGGTTCGCGGTCGCGTCGACCGCTCCGAACTTTAATCTAAGCAGGCTGTCAGTCAGGAAGATCTAGATCTTCGAGTGCGATCTGTCCAGTGAGATCTCGCTCTCGTCTTCCAGGTGGCAGCGTATCGCGCTTCGCGATGCGCCCTTCGCGCGCATTGACGCCGCGCGCTCGCGACGCCACGCGAGAACTTCACACCGTAAAGGAACGTCAAACATGTCGGCCATCGCGAGCGCGTGCGCGCTCTCGAGGCCCGCGTTCCGCGTCCGCGCGTCCGCGTCCGACGGCGCCGCGAAGAAGGTCGTCTCGACGCCGTCGTCCTCCGGGGTGATGATGTCGAAGGCGCCGGGACCGAGGAACACGCGCGCGCGGGCGATCCAGGTCGACACGTCCGCGGAGGCGAAGGACGTCGCGACGAAGGACCCGCTCATGCTCCGAGCGATCCGCGGCGAGGACGTCGAGCGTCCCCCGATCTGGTGCGCGCGATCGCGACGCCCGCCGTCGCCGTCGCGCGTCCCCGCGGGCGTTAACATCCATCCCACCTTCCATCTCCTTCGCTCGACTATCGGATAAAACCCACCGTCGTCGCCCCCTCTCGCTCCGCGTCCGCGGCGTCTCGATCGACGCGCGCTGACGCCGCCGCCTCCCCCTCCCCCGCCCCCCACGCGCTCCCCGACGCCGTCCCCGACCGCAGGATGATGCGCCAGGCGGGCCGGTACATGAAGATCTACCAGGAGCTCTGCAAGAAGCACCCGACGTTCCGAGAGCGCAGCGAAAAGGTCGATCTCGCCGTGGAGATCTCGCTGCAGCCGTGGGAGGCGTTCCAGCCCGACGGCGTGATCCTGTTCAGCGACATCCTCACCCCGCTCAGCGGCATGAACATCCCGTTCGACATCGTCAAAGGGACCGGCCCGGTGATCATGGACCCGGTGCGAGGGATGGACGACGTGAAGAAGATCACGAAGGTGCGTTCTATACACTGGTCCCCATACGACCGCGTTCGCGTGGTGAACGTCATTCCTTAAGGACTTTTCCCGGCGATTCTCTCCGCCCACCCCTCGCTTTCAATCCCCGCCCTCGGCGCCTTTCAACTCCGTCTGACGCCTTTGAACTCCACCCCGACATTCGCTCGTATGGAACGACCCTAAGTTGGAGCCGGAGAAGTCCGTGCCGTTCGTCGGCGAAGCCCTCGGACTTCTGCGCCAAGAGGTGGGCAACAACGCGACCGTCCTCGGGTTCGTCGGCGCGCCGTTCACGCTCGCGTCCTACATCGTCGAGGGCGGCACGTCCACGCACTACAAGGTGATCAAAAAGATGGCGTTCGACGAGCCCAAAATTTACGAGGCGCTGCTGAACTCAATCACCGACAGCGTCGTGGAATACGTCAAGTACCAGGCGGACAGCGGCGCGCAGGTGATCCAGATCTTCGACAGCTGGGCGAGCGAGTTCTGCCCCTCCGACTTCGATAAATACTGCCTCCCGTACCTCACTCGGATCGTGACCGAGGTGAAGGCGACGCACCCGGACGTGCCGCTCATCTTATACAGCAGCGGCAGCGGCGGTTTGCTCGAGCGACTCAAGGTGCGTTCTGTACACTGGTCCCCATACGACCGCGTTGGCGTGGTGAACGCCGTTTCTTAAGGACTTTTCCCGGCGCATCTCTCCGCCCGCCCCTCGGTTTCAATCCCGACACACCTCGACGCCTTTCAACTCCAACTGACGCCTTTCAACTCCACCCCGACGTCGCTTCGTTTGGAACGACCCTCAAGACGACGGGCGCGGACGTCATCTCGCTGGACGGGACCGTGGACATGGCGGACGCGCGCGCGAGGTTGGGGATGGACCAGGCGGTCCAGGGGAACATGGACCCGGTGAGCTTGTTCGGGAGCAAGGCGCACATCACCGAGAGGGTGCTGGACACGATCAAAAAGGCGGGGAACACGAAGCACGTGATGAACCTCGGACACGGCGTCATGCAGGGGACGCCGGAGGAGAACGTCGCGCACTTCTTCCAGACCGTCAAGGACTACAGATATTAAGCGAGCGAGTGGTCGAGGGTTGACGAGGAGGAGGAGGAGGAGGCGTTTTCGCGCGGGGTGAGTGGTGGTTAGCGTCGAGGGTTGTAATACGACCGTGCGCGTCATCGGTTTTTTGGCCGTCGCGTCGCCGCGCTTCTTTCGAGCGAGATCGCGCGCTCGCGTGTCGTGGACGTCTTCTTTTAGTCGTAGGTTTCAATTACATCGCAATCTTCTCTTCCGCGCGATAGGCAGGCTGGTGCCCTAATACCCCGTCGCCGCGATGAGCGGCGCGAGGTCGCCGAGCTGCGCGTTCGCCTGCTCCTTGGCCGCGGCGAACTTCGCGTTCGCCGCCTTCTTCGCCGCCCAGTACTCGCTCGCCTTGGCTTCCCTCTTCGCCTCGAGGCTCTTCACCGTCGCCTGGTGCTTCCACCCGACGCGGTGGGACAAGTCGCCGAGGACGCAGTACTTGTGACCGGCGCCGAGGCGAAGCACCTTGAGCGCCTCCGGGACGACCGCGCGCTTGCACTTGTCGTACGGCGGGGGAATGCCCTCGTAGCTCTTGAACCGCTCAAACGCCGCCGCGCCGCGCTTCGTCTTGTACGGAACCATGCCGCGGACGGTCCTCCAGAGCATCCGCGACGGGGACGCGTAGTGGAACGGGCCGTGGCTCGGCTTCGTGTTCATGCGGAGGCGCTTGAAGAAGTCGTACTTCTGCTGCGCGCGCACCATGCCGCCGGAGATGACGATCCCCTCCGCGCGGACGACGACGACGTGCTGCCCCTGGAGGAGCTGCTTCGCGACGATGGAGGCGAGGCGGCCGAGGAGGTGGCCCCTGCCGTCGATGATAACCACCTGCGCGATCGATGAAAAGGGTGAGAACGAACGACGGTGAGCGGACGGTTTGGGACGATCGACGGCGACGCGCGCGCGCGCGGCCGTTCGCCGGCGCGCCGCGGACGCGCGATTTCTTTTTCGCGGTGGCGAGAAACCCTAAAAAAAAGATTGCGCGAGACGCGGGAGGCGCGGCGCGCGCGCGACGGCGGCGGACGCGACGCGCGACGGCGTCCGACGCGCGACGCGACGCGCGGCGCCGTCATCGCGCCGCGCGGCGGACGGCGGCGCGACGACGGAGGGATGGACCCGACGAGCGAGGAGGGCGCGAGGCGCGACCCGTCTTTCCGCTCGCTCGCGGGTTTTTCCCTCCGCGCATCGCGCGTCGTCACCGTCTTCGCGCGGCGACGCGCGATACGACGTCGCGCGCGACGCGATGCGACGCTCAAACGATGCCAGGGATGAAGCGCACCTTGTCCATGTTGACGCCTACGACGATACGCGTGCCAGCGTGCGTCTGAAAGAGGGCGCGCGGACGCGCGAAGCGATGGTTTTCTCACTCCGCGGAGCTGTTCCCGACCAGGCCCATATCAGGTTTTCTAACCTGTTGGAGATTGGAGTGCAACTTTTTCCTCGGCTCGAGAGTCGAGAGCCGAGCAACGATAAAACGTTCACATTGTTATCTTGCGCCGCGGCCGCGAGGGGGTCGCCGGCGCTCTCGTCATGCCCCCCGCCGCGGCCGACCCCGACGCGCCCTCGGGCTCGGGCTCGGACGACGACGACGACGGCGACGCCGTCCCCCGAGACTCGGACGGCAGCTGGGAGGACCCGATGGAGGAGATCTGCCCGCTCGAGGCGCAGTGCAACCCCGCGCTCGACGGCGTGTTCGATAAGACCGCGGTCCTCGCGCGCGTCGCGCGGCTCACCGCGCCGGAGCTCGCCGCGCTCGCGGAGCGATGCATGTGCCCGCCGAAAGAGAAGTGCAAGTACCGGAAGTGCGTCGACAGCGACGCCGCGTGGTGGCCGCACTGCGCGAGCGCGTGGTACGAGCCGGGAATGGCGCCGGAGAAGCCCGGGCGGCCGCCGAAACAGCGAAAGACGTGGAAAAACGCGTACCTCGCGCTGCGGCCGGAGGAGGGGCCGAGCCCGGAGGAGATCGCGGCGAGGGAGGCGAAGATCGCGAGGCACGAGGAGAAGATGGCGGTGTGGGAGCTCGAGAAGAAGGCGGGGAGGATGTGCGTGAGAGGGAACGCGGTGGGGGGCGCGACGGTCGTGTCCCCGGAGGCGGCGGGCGCGGGCGGGGACAAGCACGCGATGCGCGAGTTTTATCGCACGGTGAGGAGTAAGCCGAAGGGGAAGGTGAAGAAAGGGAGGGACGCCGCGCACGCGGGGGACGACGGGGAGTGACGCGTCCGCGAGATTCGATTCGATTCGATTTGCGTGGGGAGGGGGGAAGGGAGGGGGGGATGATCGTGTTGTACATCGTGTTGTCGTGGGTGGTGCTCTCGCGAAGCTTTCTCGTTGTAAATCCGTTGTTAGTCTACTGTATTCACTTCGTCCGATTGGTTCTTCGTCCTTCGTTCTATCGCTACGTTCCTACGCGTATTATCTCCGCGGCTTCCACTGGTGCTTCACGATCGCTCTCAAAACATCCTCGGGGTCGTACAAGTCGTAGCCTTTGTTCCTCCACCGCCGCGACACGCGCTCGTCCGGCGCCGACTTTTCACCCGTGGCGGCGACGATCACGACGTCGTCCGGCGCCGACTTTTCCGCCTCGGTCTCCGTCGCCGCCGCGTTCGCGATGCTCGCGAGCTCGACGATTAAACCGATTTTTCCCGCGACCGCGCCTTTCGATGGAGCGATGACGTGTATCCGTCGCTGACGGAAAACGCACATATCGCGTGCGTTTTCCAGCGTCGCCTTCATGTCGAACCCTTGCGCGCGTTCGAACGCGAGGTCGCGGCACAAGTGGTCGCCCGCGTCCACGAACCCTCCCGCGCGCGTCGACGCGGTGACCCACGTCTCCGTGACGATCGGTCGTCCCATCATGAGCGCGCACAGGACGTTCTTGCTCCGCCCGAGCGGTTTCGCCGTGAGAAAGTGCGTGAAGTCTCTCGTCGACGTCGTGACTTCGCCGCCGAGTTTTTTTATCGCCGTCGTCGTCGCCTCGACGTCCTTCGCCGCGAGCGCGGACGACACGAGCACCTTGACCGCGGTCGTCGTCGCCGTTCGCAGCTTCTTTCGCGCCGGCGACGTGCGCGCGCCGCCGCCGCCGCCGCCGCCGCGTCTCGCCGGCGGAGGCTTCCCGCCGCGGACGCTCCTCGTCGCCGCGGGCACGGGCGCCGCGCCCGCCCCCGGCTCCTCCTCGACGACTTCCAACGGATTCGATTTCGGCGACGCCGCGGGCGACCGCGACCAGACCACCTTCACCTCGAACGATTTCCGTCGCTTCGCCGTCCGCGGCAACGTCTCCGCCTTCTTTGCGCTCTCCATCACCGCCCTCGCCGCTCTCGGGGACAAGCACCGGACGTCCGTCTTCGCCTCGGACACCGTCGGTATGGACTGCCGCGACGCCGGCGGCGGCGACGGCGACGGCGACCGCGACCGCGTCGGCGGCGACGGCGACCGCGCCTTCTTCCTCGCCCCGCCGCCCTTCG
>Ga0181559_10006625_pt1 | contig 10894 bp, 7 predicted proteins | sample 011ome_21_FD_133752 | JGI IMG/M metagenome (GOLD analysis project Ga0181559, IMG submission 133752) | Coastal salt marsh microbial communities from the Groves Creek Marsh, Skidaway Island, Georgia - 011508AT metaG (megahit assembly) | ecosystem: Environmental > Aquatic > Marine > Intertidal zone... | reverse complement strand
TGCATAAGAAAAGTCATATCGGTATCACGATAGTATGGGGTCATCACCCAGCTGCCATTTTCAGTGCTACCCTCAATTCGGCTGTGCAAACGTAAACTCTGGGCATCACGAAATGCTTCCGGGTTTTCATTCGTGCTTTTTACTGCATCATTCCTGTAAGCTTCAAAGCCCTGGTCCAGATAACCGGCAGTTTCCTGATTCAGATTGGTGGCAGCCAGTACGGTGGTCACACTAATATCAGCACCATCGTACTGATGTGACAGGTTCAGTTTCTGCTGATCAAAGCCTGAATCATCGAGATAGCCGCCATCTGTAGCACCGTTGAAATAGGCACCGAAAGAATGTTCACCCCGTTTGCCATTGATGCCAGCATTCAGGCGTGCATATTCATTAGGGCCCACATCAATGGAAATATCACCACCGGGTTCCTGACCCAGTGATGGAGTGATCACATTAATAGCGCCATGAAGTGCATTCACCCCATATAAAACACTGCCGGGACCACGCACTATTTCGATAGCAGAAGCCTGCTCTGTATTGGCTTCAAACAACTGGTTTACGTTACAGAAGCCTGCGCCACGCAAGGGAATTCCATCCTGTGAGGATTGAAAGGAACCGCAGCTACCAGCGCCGGTAAGTACCGGAGAGCGAATTCCCAAAAGAGATTCCTGGCCGTTACCGCGGTTAAAGACTACCCCGGGGACCGAATTAAGTACTTCACCAATATGCACATGACGAATCAAATCAAGAGTTTCACCCCCCAGAGCAAAAATACTGGCAGGAATGTCCTGCAACTGGGTTTCCCGTCGTTCTGAAGTGACAATAATCGTCTCCAGAATATTCTCCTGGGCAAGCACAAGCGGGGCGTTACCCGCAGCAAGCAGCATAGCCAATGGAAGTGATTTGAATCTGAAAGATGTATTCATAAAGAGCTTTCCCTTTAAAATTTTGTAGTTGCGAATGAAGCCTTCATAGCGTTTCTCAAAGCACACTGGTATTTTTTTTATGGTTTATTTGCCTTGATTAGGGCTAACAGCGCCTTTGTGTCTTCCTGATATTGTCTGACTGCCGTCAAATGGGTTTTTAATATCCTTTTCAGGTGTTGTCTGCCCATCATCCCCAATCTGTCCGCTTCTGCGTACGGTTAACACTGGAGACTCAAATTTTGCTATATTCTGCATATTTATTGGCGTGAACCAATGCCTTTGTGTTTTAAAAACCTGATTTTTTCCTGATGGCGAACGACTGTAAAGAGATCTGACCCTTGAACGACTTTTTCATTAATAAAATCCGCGTCGACCCGGACCGCTGCAAGCTATACAGGGATGAAGACATAATTTCACTGGAACCCAGGGTTATTCAGGTTTTACAGGTTCTTGCCAGACACCAGGGACAAGTGGTCAGCCAGAAAAGCTTGATGGATGCTATCTGGACCAATACAGTGGTTGAAGCCAGCGCTTTGCAGCGTTGCGTTGCACAATTGCGAAAAGCCTTTGGTGACGATGCACGCAATCCACAGGTCATTGTAACCTACCCGAAGAAAGGCTACAGCCTGATTGCCCCTGTCAGCAGACATGCCCCTGAACTGGAAACTGCGAATACTGGGAATATTGTGGGTTCACGCGGGCACTTTTTCCGCCCTCAACTGGCATCAGGCTTATTGGCCGCCTCTGTGCTACTCATTGTCGGTGTTATAGGCATCTTAAGCGTCGGTACTCTGATCAACAGGGATGGGCTGGCCGCCAGCCAAATCGCTATAACCGAAAAGCAGCCAGTGCGGGATCAACAGATCCCCTCTTCAGCTGAAACCTCCCTGTTAAGCAATGCGGCCCTTATCACGGCGATCGGTATTCCGGATGATTTTCCTGTGTATTCTCCTGATGGGCGTTTTGTTGTTTATCCGCGTTATCTGGAAGAAAACAAGGCTCACCTTTGGGCAAGAGACCTGGCCTATGGCAAGGATTTCCTGCTCACTGATAAAGTCGGGGACTATGAACACCTGGCCTGGTCACCGGATGGCAGTCAGCTGGTATTTGTCGACTCCAGCTGTGAGGCCGAAAATTGTGCCCCTGGCCAGTGCAGCTCGCTCAAATCAGTTGCCATGTCCCAATCTGAAACCAATACCTTGTCCGTAGATAAACTTATCGATTGCAGCCCTGAACGTCTGTTCGCCCCGGAATGGCTGAATAATCGCGAAATCGCAGTTATTGAAATGAGTAGCGATGCGGCCTCCCTGAAACGCTATGATTTAAAAACAAGGAAGAAAAGCTCCCTCTACCAGAGTGATGAAGTTATACCCTATAAACTCAGCTTTTCCCGTCAAACCAATATATTGACGATCTCTGCCTTGAACCAGATGGGAGCAAAACAGTTGTTATTTCTTGATATCAGTAACGGGGCAATTAATCGCAACGATACGGCCACGTTTATGACCGAAGAACGCTGGTATCCAAGCTCTACACCACTATAATTTCAGCTTCACGGCCGATCCAGGACTCTCCCTTAAATACTGAAAAATAAATAAAAATATGAGGTTAATTCATGTCACCTTTTGTGAAGCAGATCGAAGGTCTGCAGCTCCACCTGCAAGCTATTGCTGAACTGGATAGCATTATTGCGACCGAAAAGTTTTCCCATGTGGACAGGGAAATGATCGATATGATGCTTGATCAGAGCGCCCGTTTTGCTGAAGAAAAGCTGGCACCTCTGGCTGAGTCCGGGGACCTCTGCGGGTGCACGCTCACGGATGGTAGCGTCAGTCTGCCACCTGGCACAAAAGAGGTTTACCAGGAATGGTGTGAACTGGGGTTTCCTGCGCTGGGTTTACCAATGGATTTCGAGGGCATGGATTTTCCCAACATTGTGCAGAGTAGCGTCCAGGAAATACTGGACGGCGCCAACATGGCCTTTGGCATGCTCGGAATAAATCTGCGCTGCGCCGCCCGCGCACTGATTGCCAATGCCTCAGAGGAGCTTGTGCAACGCTGGGTACCCGGACTTGTGAGTGGCGAAATAGCCTCTACCATTGTCATCAGTGAACCCCAGGCCGGATCAGACGTTGGCCGCATCAGGACAACTGCCACTCCTGCTGACGATGAGACATGGCATATCAATGGCTCCAAAATATGGATTTCCTATGGCGATCATGATGCGACCAGCCAGATTATTCATCTGGTGCTTGCCAGGGTTCCCAGTGACGAAATCGGCACCCGCGCACTGGGATTATTTGCTGTGCCCAAACTTCTCGATAACCAACAACTCAATAATGTGCTTACCTCGCGTCTGGAACACAAAATGGGACTGCATGGGTCTCCCACCTGTGTGCTGGACTTTGATAATGCCGAGGGTGTTCTCGTAGGCGAAGCAGGCAAAGGCCTGCAGGCCCTGTTTATCATGATGAACGGCATGCGACTGGCGGTTGGGGTACAGGGTTCAGCGGTGGCCAATGTGGCAACCCTGCGTGCACTGGAATACGCCTGCGAACGTCCCCAGGGCGGCCGCCCTGATGCGGCACCAGTAATGATTTCCGAGCATGCTGATGTCAAACGCATGCTGCTGGAAATGACGGCTAAAAGCGAAATGATTCGCGCACTGGCACTGAGAACAGCCGCCTATCTCGATCTGGCAGACGCCAGTGAAGATGACGCCAAAGCTGAACGCTACCTCAGACTTGGGGAACTGCTATTACCTCTGGCAAAGACAGTAGGCTCAGAAACTGCATTCCAGGTGGCCAGCCAGGGAATTCAGGTGCTGGGCGGCTATGGTTATACCCACGACTATCCCATTGAACGGATGGCGCGGGATATTCGCGTGTCGTCTATTTATGAGGGCACCAGCGGCATACAGGCGCTGGATTTCATGAAACGTAAAGTATTGGGTGATCAGGGAGAAACCCTCAGGGCACTGTTAGACATTATCCGCACAGATACAGCTAATACGGAAACAGCAAACCCTCTAAAGCCCGGTGTTGCGATGCTGATAGAGCAAATGGAGATACTGCTGGACGAATTGCTGATGAAGGTCGTCAGTGATCGAAAATCGATCGAAGCAGGCGCCTACCATTTTCTCAATTTCAGTGGTCTGCTGGTTAACCACTGGCTGGGGATGCTCTTGTTTAACTCAGCCGATGGGGAAAGTGATTACCGGAAGCGTCTGCAAGCCGCATTGACACTGGCCGCTACAGGGCTCGAGGAAGAAGGCCTTTTGCTGGCCAGATTGTCCAGGCAGCAAGGCCCGGAATTTAGTCTCTAGAGTGCTTTCAATCACGCAAAAGCAGGCAGCCAAATTCCATTTGATCTTATCAGCACTATTCGATACTTTAACTGACCTTTCGCCCATAACATGGCGCAATAAACGTACAAATGAAATAAATTTTCTTTAAACAGTTTCTATAAAAAACAATCAATAAGGTTTAGTAAAAACTACCTACGTACGGAGAAAACAAATGAACGAATATCAACTCTTCATTGATGGCAAATACCAGTCCTCAGCATCAGGTACATTTTCTGATGATATGAATCCTGCTACCAACGAAGTCTATGCAAAAGTACAGAATGCCCAGAAAGAAGATTTGGAAACCGTTATATCCTCTTCTCAAAAAGCCTTTGAAACCTGGAAAGACATGCCTCCTTCTGCACGGGAAAAACTGTTTCTCGACGTAGCTGACCTGATGGAAGAACGCGCTGCTGAATTACGTGATGTTCTTATTGATGAAGCCGGATCCACCATGCTCAAAGCCGGTTATGAAACCCATCACACCCCTGACTTCCTGCGCTCCATGGCCGGTGAATGTCGCCGCATCAAGGGTGAGACCTATGTCTCCAATTACCCTGGTGTTAAATCCATGGCGATTCGACGCCCGCTGGGTGTCACCGTGGCTATTGCTCCCTTCAACTTTCCCTTACTGCTTGGGGTGCGCAAAATTGGTTTCTCTCTGGCTGCCGGCAACACCATGATCCTGAAGCCCTCGGAAATGACCCCGGTCATTGGTCTTAAGCTGGGGGAGTTGTTTACCGATGCCGGATTCCCGCCTGGCGTATTGAATGTTATTCCTGCGCAGGGTGCCGAGCTGGGCGATGGCCTGATCACTGATCCGCGCGTCAAATTTGTCACCTTTACCGGTTCTACCCGTGTCGGTCGTCAGGTCGGGGCAACTGCTGCCGCGGCTGGCAAACGCTTTGCGCTGGAAATGGGCGGCAAAAACCCGATTCTTGTGCTTAACGATGCCGACGTCGATTATGCTGTTGATACAGCTGCCTTCAGTAACTACATGCATCAGGGCCAGATCTGTATGACGGGCTCACGGGTTATTGTTGAAGCAGGTGTCTATGACGAGTTCTGCGAAAAGATGACCCGGAAAGTCGAAGGCATCCCTTATGGTAATGATCCGCGCACCCCGGGCCTGATTGTTGGTCCGCTGATCAGAAACACCCAGCCTGGCTTCATCAAAGAGCATCTGGATGCTGCCGTTGCTGCCGGCGCCAAACTGCTGATCGGTGGCGAATCAGAAGGCAATGTGTTCCAGCCAACTGCTATCGCGGACATCACTGACAGCATGAGCATATTCAAAACTGAATTGTTTGGCCCGGTAATGTCTATTGTGAAAGCCAATGACCATGAGCATGCTGTGGCGCTGGCCAATGATGTTGACTACGGCCTTTCTTCAGCGGTCATGTCTAATGATATGCAGAAGATCTGGTACTGCATTGAGAACCTCGAGACCGGCATGGTGCATGTCAACGGCCCCAGTGTTCGCGATGAACCGGTAATTCCGTTTGGTGGTGTGAAAGGGTCTTCACACGGTCGTGAAGGCGGACACTTCTCTATTGATGAATGTACTGAACTGAAATGGATCACCATGCAGGTCGGCAAGAACGGCTATCCGTTCTAATTCTGTATGTTATTGATCATAAAAAAGGGCCTGCGGGCCCTTTTTTATAATCCCGTCCTGCACCCCCATCTGTACCTGCTTAAATACTGGTAAACTCCTTTTTTTACTGAATCCCATTTTTATTTAAAAAATACACCACAGCCTTATTCAGGTAATTACTGAAATCATGAAACCCTGGTTTGAACAACGACATGCTCCCCTGCCCGGCACTTATCTGTGCCAGACAACAGACATTGGTATTAACCAGGTCAGGGAATTTTGTTTCGGCACAGACTCCCCGTTTGTGTTCCGGCTGTTTATCTATAACGATAATGGCACCTTCAGGGCCTTCCGAAACTCCTGCCCCCACTATGATGTTCCCCTTAACCATACCACCGAAGATCTGTTCACGTCGGATGATCGCTATTTTCAATGCATGACACACTTCGCCCATTTTGAAAAAGATTCAGGCCTCTGTGTTTCAGGCCCCTGTAAAGGCCAGGCTCTGGAGTCCATCCCCATCAGGTTGGAAGCTGAACGCCTGGTAATTGGCAGTAAGAACTAAAGGGGACGGAGGGATTTAAAATTAATCCCTCCGTCCCCTTTTTTGCTTTTTTGGAAATTAATGAGAGGTGTGGAATGACACAATCATCTAAATTCAAAACCCATCCAGCATCCAGTCCCTCTGCAGCGGAAGATGCTGCCACAGCGATGATGGAAAGTGCTGCCAACAGGGCAAAGGAAAAACAGCCATTCACGTCTAAAAAACTTTATAAAGCGGGCGTTGTTGTCCAGCTCCTTGGATTCTCGATTTTTATCATCGTGGCTAGCATTTTTGCACTGAACATTCTCTTGATGTCGGATAACATCAATCAGGCTGCCAGGGTCTTTATACTATTTGCGCTACCCGCTTATCTCGTCGGCACCCTAATCAGGTACCTGCTTACCGGCTCCAGAAAGCCTTTTCCCTGGCAATAAAGAACATTAATTAAAGGGGACGGAGGGATTAAATTAAAATCCCTCCGTCCCCTTTAATGTTAATGATATTTAAAACCTGAAGGTATAATTGAATTTAAGAGACAGATCCCCGTTTATCGACGCAAAATCATTGTCTTTATCCAGATCCACCATGCCCCAGTTAAGCACCAGGAATCCCTCCTGCCCCGCCGTAGGTATCCAGCGCAGACGACTGTTTATACCGATGCCTTCCGAGACATTATCGTACTGAATTCTGTTTGACCAACTCAGCTCAGGGGTGAAGTTAATCAGGGTATTGAACGAAGTCAGGCGTACCGTGAAATTGCCTTGTGGTAGATGAATTTCGTTTTCTGACAGGTTCATGCCCAGGTTATAACGATTACTGGGCTGCCAACGGATACCGACACTTCTTTGTAGATTGTTGCCGCCACAATAATCACCCCATGTCACATTGATACTGCCTGACAAGCGGCGCCGACCGGCAAAACTAATGCCTGCCGATCCCTGGGTAAATTCATAATCCCCTGTCCCAATCACTACATTGCCAATACCGTTGGAAGCCCGGTAAATGGTGAAAGGCTGCGCCAGTACTTCTCTCGTGCGAATAATACTGGCGGACACAGAGTCGCCTTCATTGTTATTTGCATTGACCCTGATATCTGACACCTGGGAAATTACCCGGCCACTGTCCAGATCACTGTTGCGGTAACTATCAAACCCGGCATATACCGAGCGCACATAATTGCCTGGCTGCAAAAATTGCCTGAAACCAAAATCCAGTGCATGATCTTCAATACCGGTCTGATTGACGAAGCCCATGGCCGGATTAAAGTTGTCTTCTATCCGTTTATATCTGTAGCCACCACGCCAGCCGTTGGTATTCGGTGAACTTATACCCAGTCCCCAGGAGGCATTATCGCCAGTGATGCCATCAGTCTCTGTTTGTTGATACCAGACTTCTCCTTCCACGACTTTGTTGCCCGGCAGACGAGAATTACGATAGCGAAAATCGGCGCCTACCAGGGAGTTATCAATATTGGAACGTGGATCACCGCTGGTAGCGATGACGCCCAGCAGGGATTCATTCAGTATATTTAATGCAGCCCTGCCCACAAAAACAGTCTGGGCGTCCACGCCAGTGAGAGTATCATCATCCTGGCTAACCACCAGCGTCCCCACATCCCAGTCACCGGCTCGTCCACTAACTTTGGCGCCAACATTGATATCTACCGGCTGACCACCGGGACTGAGTCCAATACGACGTGAAAAGAAAGGACGTCCGTTTTGCAATGCAGACCGGGGCATGGCGTCATTCCCCTCCTCATTAAAATTCGCCCCGACACCAATACGACCAAACTGAAAAATATCAGCATCACGAATAAAGAAATCCCGCTGCTCGGGAAAGAAAAGGTTAAAGCGAGTCAGGTTGACCTGACGCGTGTCCACTTCTGTCGCAGAAAAGTCGGTATTAATGGTCAGCGCCGCGTTAAGCTGTGGGGTAATCTTGTAGAACATATCTATCTGTGGTTCGAGAGCCTGATCATCGTATCCGGCAGGACCAAACACCCGTTCCTTACGCATCACCAAATAGGGCACTACATCCAGTCCCAGGCCCTGCCGTAAATCTTTCAGTCCGGTGGCAGTACCGGCAATACTGGGATTAAGCAGACGGTTGCGTGAAACCCAGCCAATCTCTTCAGAATTACGCCGAATGGTGCGGCGAAAATTAATTCCCCATTCAGTGTTGCCAGGGTCAAAGGACAAGGTCTGGAATGGAATACGCATTTCTGTAGTCCAGCCTTGATCATCAATATTGGAGCCTGCCTGCCAGATGCCTTCCCAGTTTCTATCAACACCTGAAACATTCTGGTAGATACCCTCCACCCTTACACCATTGGCATTAATCTCGAAAAGAAAACCACTGCGCCGATCCAGATAGGGATCCAGCATAATATTGAAGGAATCATCACTGGGCAGGCCCTGCCCCTGTAACAGAACATTGGCCGTAATCAGAGAGGGGTCCTCTTCAAACATGCGCGCACCAATGTATATGGCATCACTGGAATAAAACACCCGAACCTCGGTACGCTGACTTGGGCTGGCGTATTCGAAAGGAACCATCTGGTGGAAATCATTGACCAGCGCGGCGCGAGCCCAGACCTCATCATCAAGAAGTCCATCAATGCGGATATCATTATCAGAAAGGCTGGGGACCGAAAAGGACTTGCCGCCGGTGATTCCACCCAGAGGAATATCATCCTGAGCCTGTAACGGAGATTCCAGTGCTACTGTTATGGCAATAACAAGACACCAATAAACAGGGGAAAAAGAAAACATAAAGCCAGGAAAACGATTTACTGTCACAGCATCGCCTTTTATTATTTGGGGAAATGGGCACTGTACGACGGAAAAATGGAATGAATATGAATACTCAAGCCCTAATGCAAGGACTTTAAAGGAAAATTCCGGGTATTCAACAACCCTGTAAGGATGTCATTAGTTTTTCTACCAATAGATCAAGCACATAGATGTCACAAGCTGAAGACTTTTGTCGCCACACCTTCAAAAAATAATTTTTTATTTGTATCACTTATTTCCATAGCATCCATGTCAACGACTTCCTGTTTCAAATACTGATAGGGATAATCCATCGCATACATGACCCGGTCAACGCCGATTTGCTGCTGGGCAAACTTTACAGCGGGTTCCCAAGCCATTCCGGAACAGGTGATATAAACATTTTCTTTCAGGTAATCACTGACTTTTTTCTTAAGCGGCTGCAGAGTTACATAACGCCTGGAAGAAACCTGGGCGTTGTGCATAAAATCAAGCCGATACATCCAGTAGGGTAAAGCTTCACCCATGTGACCAATGATCATTTGCAGCTTTGGAAATTGATCAAAAACCCCGGCCGTGATGATGCGTAACATATGCATACCGGTTTCCACCCCAAAACCAAAAATTGCTCCATCAAGACCCACCTCAAGCATTGGCTCAATCATGTTTTTTGGCGGCGTATTCGGGTGCAGGTAGATTGGCAACTCCAGCGCTTCTGCCGCTTCGAAAATGGGCCAGAACTTTCTGTCACTCAAATATTCACCATGGGTATGGGAATTGTTAATAATTCCCCTGAAGCCAAGACCCTTGCAACGCTGAAGTTCCTGCGCCGCCAATTCAGGAGCTTGCGGAGCTATGGCACAAAGCCCGGCATAGCGATCAGGGTGTCGATCAATGGCTTGTTTAAGAATATCGTTGCTGTCCCTGGAAACGGCAATAGCAGTGTCCCTGTCAAACACCTGCACGCCGGGCGAAGTCAGTGAGAGCACCGCCAAATCAATGCCTGCAGCGTCCATGTCTGCCAGACGCTCCTCATCAAGATCGGCCAGCTTGCGCCTGACAGTGGCAGGACGCGGTTCCATGGACGTGCCATAAAATCCCCACAGGCTGTTAAACCCGGGATCATCCAGGGTTTTACTGTTATACAGATCCGCATACATTTGTAGCAATTCTTCAGGTGCCCAGGCCTCTTCAGTGGCAATGCGCCTGTAATTGCTGTTTTTAGCTATCGTTACATTATCTGCCATAAATTAATCCAGCTCCCGGCTATGAGAAACTTTAACAAACATCAGAAAGATCAGGAGTATAGCGAAAAAATTTTACTCAGCGTGCCTTTTGGGTGATCATTACGCCCCTTTTTTCCGTATCAGCACCCTATATTTACCAACCAGGAGTAAACCGTGGCCCAAGCAGAACCACTCAGCACCAATCCACTCGCACATTATCCGGAGTTACAGCTATTCATCGCAGGTGAGTGGGTATCCAAAGGCGAGCGCAAAAGCCAGCCAGTACTGAATCCGGCAACTGGCGAAGTGCTTGGCGAATTGCCTCATGCAACCCAAGCGGATCTGGATCGGGCACTGGCAGCGGCACAAGAAGGTTTCAAGGTATGGCGTGACAAATTACCGGAGGAACGCAGTGCAGTACTGCGTAAAGCTGCAGCACTGATGCGTGAACGTGGCGAACAGATAACCACAGCGGCTACCCTGG
>Ga0181559_10006622_pt1 | contig 10895 bp, 12 predicted proteins | sample 011ome_21_FD_133752 | JGI IMG/M metagenome (GOLD analysis project Ga0181559, IMG submission 133752) | Coastal salt marsh microbial communities from the Groves Creek Marsh, Skidaway Island, Georgia - 011508AT metaG (megahit assembly) | ecosystem: Environmental > Aquatic > Marine > Intertidal... | reverse complement strand
TAATCGAGTAGCGGACTGTGGGTCACTCCAGGGGTGACAACCCGTGCGCAGTTGTCCCAGATATCGACTTGGCTGTTGACGTCTCCCAGGCTACGCAGTATCTGCGGATGTGTACCGCTGACATGGTAAGCCTCGCAGAAGGCTTCTTGAGCGATCTTCCAGTTGCAGGGCATGATTTTTGCCGTATGGCTGGAGACGTACAGAGATTCAAGCTGCCAGCGTTCAAACTGTGGTGCCAGATCTTTGATGTGTTCTTCAAATGGCGCGCAATTCTGATCTGGGTTAATAAAGATGAATCCGGCCCACGTCGCCACGGGGATCTCCGGTAGGTTGAAATCTTCCTGGTCGATTTGCGGAAAGTCCCAGTCGGCAGGGATATCATGTAACGAGCCGTCGAGGTTCCAGCAAAAACCATGAAAGGCGCACCTGAGCTCGGTGGCGTTGCCATCAAATTCTTTGAGCATGCGGCCACGATGCAAACACGCGTTAGGAAACGCTTTGATGTCGCCTGCTTCGGTGCGCACTACGATGAAAGACAAGCCCGCAATGTCGTAACGGATGTGGTCTCCGGGCAGTGGAATCTCTTCTTCGCGGCAAGCCATCTGCCACACTTTCTTCCACAGGTGCTCAACTTCTTTGTCGTGCCATTCTTTAGAGGTATAGCGAGTGACCGAGTACTCCACCACGCCCATATCTTTGGGCGATTGCATACGCATGACCTCCGGGACTGGCTTGGAGTCCTGATCGAGCAATTGCTGGTAGGTGATGCCGGGTGAGCGCGGCATGGTCTCGGGGTCTAAATCTTTATAAGCTTCAGCCATTTTGTTTCCTACTATTGGGTGATTAACAAGATAATTTAGTGCGCTTTAATTTCAGTGGCACCAGATTCAGCCTCGATCTGGGTTGGGTCAGGGCGCTTGTCTGGCGCGAGGGCAACAAAGTCAATATTGAGTTCTGTCAGGGCGCGTAATGCAAAGTTGGGTGCCTGTTCGAAGCTGTTGGCCCCCGGCGTAAAATCCAGGGTATCGATGCGATCGCACAAGGCGCGAAATGACCAGTACAGCTCCCGACGCGCCAGAGGGGCACCGACGCAGTGGTGGATGCCCGAGCCAAAACCCAGGTGTCGACCGGGTTTTTCGCGTTCCAGGTCGATGTCGGCTGGACATTCGAACGCGCGCTCGTCGCGATTAGCCGCGGCGTACCTCACGTTGATCATGGCACCTGCGGGAATGTGCACGCCGTGAAGTTCGATGTCGTTCACTGCATAGCGGAACAGTCCCTGAACGGGACCCTCCAGGCGCACCACCTCTTCACAGAAGGTGCGTAAATAGCGCTCAGGATCAGACTTGAGTTTGTCCCAAACGTGGGGATTCTCGATCAGCAGTTTCACGCCGTAAGCGATGGCATTGGTGGTTGTCTCAGATCCGCCGACGAAGGTGTCAGCCATCATTTCAGCATGCAATTCTTCGTTGGTCAGGGTGCGTCCCCATTCGGGGATCTCTCGGTTTACAAGCTCGGAAAGCAGTGAGCCGTCGGGCGTTTGGCGTAGACGATCAAATATGGGTTGAAAGTAGTGTTGTGCTTCAATTTCCATGTCCACAGACCAGGCTTCTTCCTCCTCGGTCTGCATCATGCCCAGGCGTTGAACCCAAGCGTCGGTCCAGGCTTTGATTTGCCAAATATCCTCTTCAGGGACGCCCAGCTGTTGGCCGATGACAATCAGTGGTAGGGGTACAGCCATTTGCTTGACCCAATCGCAATGCCCCTCATCGATGAAGGCATCAATCAGCTTGTAGGCGGTGTCGCGTACAAATGGGTCCATGGTGTTGATCACCTTGGGGCGGAAGGCTTCATTAAACATGGCCCGCATTTGTTTGTGGTTGGGGTCATCGCGACCCGCGAGGGTTGGTGCTGGTACCCAGCCATTGTCTTGATATCGTTTGTGCATCCGGGCACCGCGTTCAGCATCCAAACGATTCCTGCCGCCGCCCTGGCCGCCTTGCATGGCGTTGCTGAATTGTTGTGTGTCCAGCAGTACAGCGCGCAGATCTTCAAATCGAGAGATGACAAAAAAACCGGTGATTGGATCCTGCCATACCGGTGCTTCATCTCTGAGCAATTGGTACGCAGGGTAAGGGCAGTTCTGCACTTGCTGATCAAGGAAATTGATGTCATCGGGTCGTTCCGGCAGGAACGGTTCGTATGGTTTTTTGCTCATAAGCTGTGCTGTGTATCCCCTGAAGTCCAATGGGCGACGTGGATTATTTAGCAGTTGTACAACCCACGTCGCCTCAGTAGTCTACTCAAAATTCGTGAGCCTTGGTACAAAATTCAAGTACCGCAAACTGTCTGGAGAAAATCGTGCCTGGAACCATGACCATAGAAGAATTACTGATAAAAGAAACTGTGAAAGAGTTGCGCATTGCCTACAGCCACTATTTCGACGGTAGGGATGTAGCGGGATTGGTTGATCTCTTCACAGACGATGCTGTGTGTGAATTTGGGCCAGACTTTGGCGGTGATTGGGTCGGCAAGGAGCAAATCCGAGCGAACTTTAGTGAGTATCTCAATGCAGACGATACGTTGTTTACGGTCATGCATTTTGTCACCAACCCCTTGATACGGGTGATTGATCAAACCACGGCGAACGGGCGGTGGTATCTGCAGGATGTGTTCAGTCGCCTGGGAGAGGAGCATCCGCTGGGACTGCTCGGCGTTTATGATGATGTCTACAAGTGCGTCGATGGGCACTGGAAAATTTATCGCACTAGGATCGATTTTCTGTGGCCCAATCGACATTTTACCGGGCTGCGTGGCGACGCTGAACTCCAAGGCTACGCTGGCAGCTGACGCAGGGTTACGGGCCCGCTAACTCTGCACACAAAGCTGTTGGCATCCAGTGCTACCCGTTTTGCCTGTTCAATGACGGGTTGTTTAAGACCCGTCTGCTGGTGCCCGCCGTGAGGAAGGTCGCCTTGTTGTAATGGGTTGGGTGAACGATTAGGCTGCAAATTGAACCAACCGAAAAACTAATGAATCAGATACGGAAAAATCCAAACAAGGGGGGATAGATGGCAACAGTACTCATCGTTGGCGCAACACGCGGTATTGGCCTGGAACTGGCACGACAATATGCAGCCGAAGGGGACCAGGTGATTGCCTGCGCACGAGACTTAGGCGCCGCAGAACAGTTGCAGGCTTTGGCTCAAGAGACGCAAAACATCAGTGTGCAGGCGCTGGATATCGGTGACCCCACGTCAATCGATTCAGCAGCTCAGGCTATCGGTGACGGTGCCATAGACAGTGTCATCATTGTGGCTGGTGCGGTGGGTGGTCAGCACCAGGCGTTGGACAATGTTGATTTGGCAGAATGGCACCGCACACTGGATATTAATACGATCGGCCCGGCGCTGGTGGCCAAAGCGTTTAAACCCAATCTGGTCGCCTCCGGAAATGGTAATTTGATGATTCTAACCAGCCAACTGGCCGCATCGACCTGGCCCATGGGCGGCATGCTGATTTACTCCACCACCAAGGCCGCAGTGAGTAAAGTAGGCCAGATACTGGCACTGGATTGGAAAGATGATCCCATCACGGTGTCCTTGATGCATCCGGGATGGGTGCAGACTGACATGGGCGGACCCCATGCAGAAATCACCAGTGAAGAAAGTGCCAGTGGGATTCGCTCAGTCATTGCCGGGCTGACCAAAGCGGACTCCGGTAATTTCTACAAGTGGAATGGCGAAATTCACCCGTGGTAGTCGACGCTACCGATTGATGCTACAGGGTTTATGAGACTGACCACGTTTATTGTTGGGGCTAGCCTATGACCGTTTCGTTACAAGGCAAAAATGCGATCGTGACCGGTGCTGCGGTTGGCATCGGCACCGCCTACGCGAAGGCGTTGGCGGCACACGGCGTTAACGTCGCCGTGTGTGACATACGCGACGAAATCCTGACGCTTCCGGCTGAGCTAGAAGCATACGGTGTCAACGCGGTTGCCTGGATAGCCGATGTCTCACAGCCTGCAGCGGTGCGTGAAGTCGTCGACGGTACAATCGAGGCTTTTGGTGGTATCGATATTTTGATCAACAACGCCGGTCAATGTTGGGCCAGTTCCCCAGATGATGATCTGGACAAAACCCTGGCCGACTACGACGGTATGGTCAACACCAATCTCAAAGGTGAATTCCTCATGGGACGTGCGGTCATCACCCAACTGCTCAAACAGCAGCGTGGGGGCGAGATCGTCAATATTGCGACCGATCATATGGTGACTTGCGGTTCCCCGTTTGAGTTATGTCCCAAGCTCGAAAGCTGCCCCTGGAAAGCAGAACCGCGCCCAACGGGTACCGCCAACCTGGATGTCTATGACGCCTCCAAGTGGGCGTTGAACGGATTGTTGTTTGCCTGGGCGAAAGCCTTGCGCCCCCATCGGATCCGGGTGAATGCAATGTGTATGGGTGCAACGGACTCGTGGATGATTCGAGATTTTTTTGGTTACCCGCAAGAACGCGCGCTGGAGACGCCGGAGCAAGCTGCAGAGGTGGCGACCTGGATGTCAAAAGAAGACAGCGCGCAGGTGGTCATTGATCTTTTGCAGGAGGGTCCGAATGGCCGGACAGCGCAGAATATCAACTTGTGTGTGGGTCGGCCCGTTAAGCTTGAAGATCCGTTACCTGAAGTTTATATCACTAAGGCGAGTTTAGATGGGTAATGAGACGCCGCTGGTCGGTAAAGTCGCCATTGTCAGTGGGGCTGCGCAAGGATTGGGACACGCTCTGGCCCAGGCCTTGAGCGCAGCGGGCGCCCGCGTCATGATTTTTGATGTACAGCCTCGCGTTGAAGAAGTGGCTGCAGACATTCAAACCGCCACAGGTAATCGTGTCGTGGGCATGGTGGCAGACGTGTCTCAGCGCGCGGACGTTGAGGCGGTGGTCGCTTCAACCCAGGAGACATTTGGTGGGCTGGATATCTTAGTTAACAATGCGGGCACCTGGCGACGCACGCCCGTGGACAGTTCATGGGACCAGGCTTTAGAAGACTGGGATTTTATTATGGACACCAATCTGAAGGGTGTGCTGATGCTGTCCCGAGCGTGTATTCCGCTGCTCAAAGCGCGCGGTGCCGGGGACATCATCAATGTCAGTACCTACTATGTCCTGCCGGCTCGCTCTGAGGGGACCAATCAACCCGATACAGACCTGTATAACGCCAGCAAGTGGGCTTTGAATGCCTTCACTGACGACTGGGCAAAATATTTTCTGGCGGACAATATTCGCGTCAACGCGTTGTGCATGGGCGCGACAGATACACCTATGCTGCGCGGTTTTTTCCCTCAGGGACAATTGCCCCCGGAGTTAGCCGAGGTGGTCATGTCCTCAGAACAGATTGCACAACAGATGTTAGACCTGTTGGCGGATGGCCGCACCGGCGAAAACATTGGTGCGTGGGTTGATCAGCCTCCTGGCTTACCTGAGCGGGCCGCGCCTAACCGCAAGATTTCCGGGTAGGCGTCTGTAGGGACGCATAGCCGACGATACGACGCCGGCGGCCAGCAAGCCAGCCAGTTCTGGACAGACCCACCGAATAGGCGCTTGGACGCATTATTGGGCTTAAAGTGGCGTGACCTCGCTGGCCGTCTTATTGGCGAGAAAATCTGCGACCTCAGCCTCGGTATACCCGAGTTCATGCAATATCTCGCGCGTGTGTTGTCCATGCGCGGCGGCGTGGGCGGCTGGTGTCAGACGCTCACCGGTGAACTGCGCGGGCGGTTTGATACGTCGGATGCCCCCCATAGCGGGATGTTCTACAACGTCTATGGTGTCATTAGCGGCGTACTGTGCGTGGGCGAGCACCTCTTCGTAGTCAAGACATTTTGCTGCCGGTACGTCGTTTTCGGCCAAACGCTGTAACAATTCATCCGTGGTAAATTGGCTCATGGCCTGGCGCAGAATTTCGCGAAACTCGAGAATGTTCGCGATTAATTTGTCCATGCTGTTGAAGCGTTCGTCAGCGAACAGATGGAGATGGTCCACCGCCGTTAACAAACCGACTTGTTGCGCTTCATTGGCGGCAGAAACGGTGATGGCACCATCAGCGGTCAAGGTCATTTCATACAGCAACTGGCTTAACGGTTGGGCATGCTCAACGTCGTCGTCGAGCAATGTTTTGTGCATGAACCCGTCGGGGAATATGAAGTACAAACCGGCATCCATCATCGACAAATCGATATGTTGTCCGGTGCCGGTTTTTTCCCGGGCGAACAAAGCAGCGGTGACAGCCTGGCATGCGGTATAGGCGGTAATTTTGTCACAGACAAGGTTTCGAACGAACTGTGGTTGCTCGCTGCCTTCACTTTGCACCGCGGTGAATCCGGCCTGTGCTTGTATCACCGGATCGTAAGCCGGCTTATCGTGGTCGGGACCAAGGTTGCCAAAGCCGTTGATGGCCGTGTAGATCAGCTTAGGATTGATTGCTCTGAGAGTGTCGCTGCCCAAACCCAGGCCATCCATGATGCCCGGTCGAAAATTGCACAGCACGACGTCGGTCTCCGCAGCAAGCTGTTTGATCACGTCTCGTCCTGCCGGTTGCTTGATGTCTAGACGTAACGATCGCTTGCCACGATTACAGTTTGCGAACAAGCCGGAGATGCCGCCTTTGCTGGTGCCGAGGTAACGCATTGGATCGCCGAGTTCAACGGGTTCGACTTTAATGACCTCTGCGCCCTGCTCAGCCATCATCATGGCGGCGAATGACGCAGTAATCATGGTAGAAAACTCGAGTACTCTCACACCCTCAAGTGGTTGCATAAAGGCCTCCTTGTCAAACCGCAATCGCGGTAGATGGCGTATCTAAAATCTCATCCAGCCAGTCCGCACTTTGCAGCTCAATGGCGGACAGCGCATCCAGGGCTTGCGCATGCTGTGGGTAGGCAGCTTTTAAGTTCTGCCAGGCGTTAGCACCCTGTCGCTCGGCATTGGCCTGAATCGTCATCTGTTCGATGGGCGTGTAAGGTTCAAACGCCGCATAGTAGGTGGCCTTGGCTTTAGGGATGATGTCCGCCACCAGCTGTCGATGTTCGTCTGATGGCGGGAATAGTGCTGCAACACGATCGGCGATCTCGTCCTCGCGGTCTGCACAGCTCAGCAGGCCCGCTTGATGCTCTGGCACTTGTTCGGCCCACAGGCGATAACGTTCTGCTGCCGTGCGCTCCAATTCAGACAATAGAAAAGGGTAAGCGGTGGGTGGCACACTGGATAAATGTGGGGCCAACAATTCGCCGAATTTAGGGATGACTAAATCGCTCATGGTTGAATACTTCCTTTGATACTGTGAATGTCGGTCAAAATCTCTTTGAGCATGCCACGCTCGGTAGACGTGCCAGCGGGAATGCTTACCTCGATACGTTGGATGAGATCTGCGTAGCGCGATTGTACCGTGTTTGCCAAATCTTCATAGCGTGCGATGACGACCCATTGATGCAAAACATCGTCGGGTATGCAGGCCGCCATTTCAGACCAGCGCTTAGCCTTTGATAAACTGCTCAACTGCACCGTCAGATCCTCCAACCCCGCTTGTGCAAAAGGCAATCGATACGCCGGTGTACTGACATAGAACGCCAGGCGCGCGCGTGCAACCTCTGTCCGAGCGGCCAGAGTCGCGTTGTCCGCTGCGGTGGCAATTAATGGTTTGAGACAGACCTCAAAGCGTTTACCCGGTGGGCAATGCTTGCGGATGGTCGGCAGGAGCGTGTGTTGGATGTAGTTTGCTGAACTGACCGGGTGTAAGCGTACGCCCTCGGCCACCTCAGCGGCTACACCGCACATGTAAGGGTTGACGGCAGCGACGTGAATAGGAATGTCGGGATGGGTAATCGGGGCCGGTGTGAACAACGGCACGGTCAAGTTTAAATTATAGTGTGTACTTTCGAAGGCCAAGGGTGTCTCGGTTTGCCAACTGTGCCATATGGCCTTGACGGCATTGACATAATCGCGCATCCATGGTCCCGGCGGACGCCACGGCATACCAAAACGACGCCTAATATGTCCCCTGACTTGTGATCCCAGGCCTAATTCAAACCGACCTGCAGAGAGCTTCTGTAGCGTCCATGCAGACATGGCGGTGACGTAAGGACTGCGCGCAAAGGCAATGCTGACTGAGGTGCCGAGTCTGACACGGGCGGTCGACGCCGCGGCCAGCGCCAGTACCTGGAAAGGATCATCCTTAGTCTCCTCCATCAGCAGGCCGTAGTAACCGAGTTCGTCTACCACCGTGGATTGGCCGGGCACTTGGCTCAGATCCAGGGGGGCGTCAGGTTTTGCTAACCCTGGATCAAGCTTCCCCAGGGGCAGCAACGTTTCCGTCTTCACGAGTACCTCTGAGGACTGCTAGCCCGGTACTCGCTCGAAGCTGGGTACACCCTCCGGAATGGTTTGAAACGGAAGTTGATCACAGGTGAAAATTGCAATCTGAGGACTGAACTCACTTGGATCATCCAGGCTGCCCACTTTGAGGATGACGGCCTGGGGCATAGCCGGTGATCGTGTGAGCAAATGGGTGCCGCAATTGGGGCAGAATTCCCGGGTCACCGGTGTCTCGAGATCGGCCCGACTGTACCCTTTAGGGCTACCCTGGGTGAAGCGCAAACCAGACTCGGGCACGGCCATGAACACGTTGGCCGAGCCACCGGTTATATATTGACACTCCCTACAGTGGCACTGAGCCTGCATGATGGGGTCACCGTCTGATTCGTATCGTATCTCGCCGCAGTAGCAGCCGCCTGATCTGGCCATATTGTGCTCTTTTTGTTGCTGGTGGGGTTGCAGTGTAAAGCAAAGTTGTGCGGCAAATGAAGCTCTGGCCCGAAGTGGCTCGCGACGGTCTCAGGAGGTGGCTTGAGGGCCCGGCCGCAGGACTAATCCAGTTGGCCGCGAGGTGCGCTTTTTTGCTTGGCGACCCAGGCAAAATGTCGGATCAGTGGGGGGGACTCTAACAGCAGCTCAGGGGTGTGGTAGTGGGTTGCCAGTTCTAGCTCAGAATAGGTTTTGTGAATCCCTCGGTGGCAGTCCTGGCATATCAAAATGCCCTGGTGCAATTGCTCGCGGCAATAGCGTTTTTTGAAGCGCGGGCGGCGATGCATTTTTTTAGGAATCAGGTGATGGAATGTGAGCGACAATGTGCGTTGGCAGAACGGGCAGAGGCCGGGGGTGCGCTTACGTTGATTAGGCCGAACATCGAAGTTACGCATAGGGGAAATGTTGGTTAGTTAGAAACATCACCGCGGGACTACTGTGTGTAACCTAGCACAATGTGACCGTTGCGTGCTCGCTTAAAGATGTAGGAGATACTGAGTAGGGTAAGGAGTAAGCTGGTGCTTCGAAAGCGAAGTTTAGGTAGATGTAGGCATGATTCGTCTGGTAGTGCTGGATATAGATGGGACGTTGCTGGAGCCTGGTGTCGAGGCGGATGCGGTGCCAGATCCGATGATGACCGCAGCAGTACAGCGCCTGCAGGCCGCTGGAATAGTGGTGACGCTGGCTACTGGACGAATGTACCCAGGAACGGTGCATGTGGCTCGTCATCTGGGGATTGATCAGCCGCTCATCTGTCAGCAAGGTGCCTCAGTGCATGACATGGACGGTGAGCTAAGGCATGCCTGTGCCATTGATCCGGATATCGCACTGGAGCTGCTGGATTATGCGGCACTTCACGATTGGCCTTTGGCCTGGTTCGATGCGCGTCGTTATTTGGTGACCGCGCCCAGCGCCCAGGCAAATTATTTTGCGCAATTGTCTCAGGTGGAGGTCGAGTTGAACGCAATGCCGCAGGCTTCCGGTGTGCGTGCCACCGGTATTGACATCATCAGTACCGTGGAGGCTTCTCGCGACGTGCATCTCCTGCTTGAAGCGCGCTACGGAGGCGAGATCACGTTGCTTGATTTTCCGTCTGTAACCGCCGTGCATGCGCCCAATGCCAGTAAAGGAAAAGCCGTGCATCAACTGGCTGCAGAACTCAATATCGGGCAGCACGAAGTATTAGCCATTGGTGATAGTCTCAACGACGTCTCTATGCTGAGCTGGGCGGGGCACAGCGCGGCACCAGGGCACAGTGATCGCTATGCGCGCGACTCCGCCAAAGAAATCCTCGTAGGCGATGGCGTGGCCGGAGTGGTGAACAAGCTCACCTCTTTATTGATCTGAAACTCAGAATGCACATGGCGTGTCTGCGACTCGCTCATGCCGCTTCAGCACGGCCGATAGGCTCTGCTACCAACGTGAATGATCAACCAGCGCGGTATACGATCCCATTGTCATGTGATGCGGCAAGCGGCCTGAAAATGGCCCCAGGCGTGTGGTTGTTGACACAATGTTCATGGTCATGAAGCTATTGTAGACGGCCAGACATAGGGGTCGGAATGTACCATTTAACGGAAGCTTATTTGATGGCGGCGTATATTTGTACGCTTGCCGGGTTTTTAGGTGCGTTGCTATGCGGCGTAGTGTTTGCTGGCGTGTACTCAGGTGGGCTGCAGCGATTTGCGGTGTTGGTCAGTGTGATTCTCGCAATTGTCAGCGCGGTAGGTTCCCTCTTCAGTGCAGTTCCGTCGATCTATGGCTTGTTGATGGTTGCCCTGGCGGCGTTGATGTCGGTTAGTTTTTTTGCCCTGATGCTGTACAGCGGCGGCGGTCGCATACAACCCCATGGTGTAACAGCGTCATGGGCGAGCGTACTGTTTGGGGTGGGCTGTCTGATGGCGCTGTGTTTGATAGTGGGTCTCGTGTACGTTCTCCCCGGCCAATTCACCTTTTGGGGTATAGAAGGGCCGGCACACTGACATCGCCGAGGGCAGAGCTGGAAGGAAGGAAAGGAAGAAAAGGAAGAAAAGAAAGAAG